>Ga0247813_10000237_pt1 | contig 62573 bp, 59 predicted proteins | sample UWRJL169409C1_FD_180719 | JGI IMG/M metagenome (GOLD analysis project Ga0247813, IMG submission 180719) | Plant litter microbial communities from Arlington Agricultural Research Station in Wisconsin, United States - UWRJ-L169-409C-1 | ecosystem: Environmental > Terrestrial > Plant litter >... | reverse complement strand
GACACCTTGAACACCACCGCGTTGTGCTCCGACAGGGTCGTCGTCTTCTCGGTGATGTGCGGCGCGAGGATAACGTCGTAGTGACGGTTATCGATCGTGCCGTTCTGCTTCTTAGCCATGGAAGCGCGCCTCCAGCTTTTCGACAGCGGCGCGGGTGAGCACCAGCGTGTCATGCTTCAGGATGTCGTAGACGTTGGCACCGGCGGCCGGCATCACGTCGACTTCGAACAGGTTGCCCGCGGCGAACGCGAAGCTCGTCTCGACCATGTCGCCGTCGATCACCAATGCGCGCTTGCCGAAGCCGAGCTTGGCGAGATCGCCGAGCAGGGTCTTGGTCTTGCCGCCTTCGACGACCAGGCTGTCCATGACGAACAGCGTGCCGGCCTTGGCATGGCTCGAAAGCGCCATCTTCAGACCGAGTGCGCGGACCTTCTTGTTCAGGCCGGGATTGAAGTCGCGGACGCGGGCGCCGTGCGCCTTACCACCACCGACGAACACCGGTGCGCGGCGATCGCCGTGACGGGCGGTACCGCCGCCCTTCTGGCGACCGAACTTCTTGCCGGTACGGGCAACGTCTGCGCGCTCGCGGGTGCCACGAGCCGTCTCGCGACGCTTCTCGAGCTGCCAGGTGACGACGCGGTGCAGGATGTCGGCGCGCGGATCGAGGCCGAAGACCTCGTCGTTGAGCTCGATGTCCGCCTGGTCGGTGCCGGCGAAGGATGAAATCTTGACCTTCACGTTCAGCCCTCCTGGCCGTCGGTCGCTTCAGGTGCGCTTACCGTTTCGGCGGGCGTATCTGCAGCGGCAGTGTTGGTGGTCTTGAGACCGGCGGGGAACGGTGCGTCGGCGTGGCGCGCGACCTTCACCGAGTCCTTGATGAAGAGCCAGCCGCCCTTCGAGCCAGGAACCGAACCCTTGACGAACAGGAGACCACGCTCGACGTCGGTCGATACGATCTCGAGGTTCTGCTGGGTGCGATACTTGTCGCCCATGTGGCCGGCCATCTTCTTGTTCTTGAAGACCTTGCCGGGATCCTGGCGCTGACCGGTAGAACCGAGCGAACGGTGCGAGACCGAAACGCCGTGGGTCGCGCGCAGACCGCCGAAGCCCCAACGCTTCATGCCGCCCTGGAAACCCTTACCCTGGGTCTTGCCCTGGATGTCGACGATCTGGCCTGCGACGTAATGGTCTGCCGAAATCTCGGCACCAACGTCGAGCAGGCCGTCAGCGTTCACGCGGAACTCATGAACGACCGCCTTGGGCTCCACTTCGGCCTTGCCGAAATGGCCGCGCTGCGGCTTTGCGACATTCTTAGCCTTGGCGACACCTGCACCAAGCTGGACGGCGGTGTAGCCGTCACGATCCATTTCGCGAACGGAAATGACCTGATTGCCTTCGAGTGCCAGAACCGTGACCGGCACGTGCCGACCATCGTCCTGGAACAGGCGGGTCATCCCCATCTTCTTCGCGATCACGCCAGTACGCATGATCTTGTCCCTTCCTCGACAGAGGCCCCCGCAGGACGATTCCCCGGGGGCTTGCGGCCCTCGCCCCGGTCGAAACCGCGACGAAGCGCCAAATACGAAACGCCACCGAAGCGAATGCCTCGATGGTGCCCCTTCCAGCCCGGAATATGCGATGCGAGCCCCCGTCCCGGGCTGGGATCCGGCGAACCGGACGAAACGGGAGACGCAGACCCGGTAGCAAGCCACCAGCGGTATCTCTTTTTCAGTCGGACATTCGCCGAAGCGGTTTCCGAACTGGATTTCCGCCTCCGCGGAAACACAAACCCGGCAGGATGACCTGCCGAGGAAGCGAGGCCCTTAAGCCAGCTTAATCTCTACGTCAACGCCAGCGGCGAGGTCGAGCTTCATCAGCGCGTCCACGGTCTGCGGAGTCGGCTGAACGATGTCGAGCATGCGCTTGTAGGTGCGGACCTCAAACTGCTCGCGCGACTTCTTGTCGATGTGCGGGCCGCGCAGAACGGTGAACTTCTCGATGCGCGTCGGCAACGGGATAGGACCACGGATGAGCGCGCCGGTGCGGCGTGCGGTGTCGGCGATGTCGCCGGTCGCCTGATCGAGCACGCGGTGATCGAACGCCTTCAGACGAATGCGGATATTGCTGTCCATAGTCCCTACCGATGCGAAAGAGCGGGCCCGTTTCCGGGCTCTTGCTGGATTGATGTGTAAACCGAAGGCGGGCCATTACGGGAGAGTCGGAGGAAACGCAACCAGGGGTCTGCGATTTTCGCATGACCGCGCTTGGCATTGGGCGCGGAGTGCGGATGGTTGTGTGCGGGTTCGGACGGCGACAACGAATATGCGCAGCGCTTGCCACCCGCCCGGGAGGCGGGATCGCCGCGAACGGCCGACACGCTTTAAACGAGCGCCGGCACGGCTCTACTGTTCCCCATTATCTGAACGAGCCAGTACCACGCCCAGGGCATCAAGCCGGCTTTCCCAGTTCGATCGCCGGGCAGTCAACCATTGCTGCAAGATCGCCAGCCCGTTGGGATCGAGCTGGCAGGACCGGACACGACCCAGCTTGCTACTGGTCACCACGCCCGCCTCTTCGAGAACGCGAATATGTTGGCCGACAGCGGTTAGGGTTACGCCACAATGATCGGCCAAGGCCGTGATGGCATGTGGACGTGTACCCAGCAGTTCGACCATGCGGCGGCGCGTCGGGTCGCCCAACGCGTGGAACAGCAGGTCGATCGGTTCTGCGTCTGCCTCACGGCGCGGGCGGGGCACGTCAGCCTGCCAGCATGCGACCGAGTCGGTCCAGTAGATCGCGCCATCCCTTTTCGCGCATAACGGGGCCGTCTGAACCTTCGAAGAACACACCCTGGAAGGTACAGGTGAGGCTGGTATCGCCGCCAAGCTCCTCAATCTCGATCGTCTCCAGCGCGACGGAGATCGGCGAGCCTTCGATGGCCATGCGAGACGAGGTGACGATGCGACGCTGGTCGACGATGTCGTGGAAGACACCCTCGTTCGTCAGTTTGACGCCGGGGAATGGGGTATCCGACCCGAACCGATAGACCAGCCGCTCGGCGCCGCCGACCTGGAAGTCGCTTTCGAACGCGATGATCTCGTGTGTGTCGCTCTCTGCATACCAGCTCTTTTTGAGCAGGGGATCGGCGCAGGCTGCGAAAACGCGAGCGGGGGCTGCAGGGTAGCGCCGCTCGACGGTGAAGTTGCCGTGTACGACTGCGGGATTGGTCATGGCCGTCTCCTTACTGAAGTAACCATTGCACTTTATGCCCGATGCTTGGTTGGTCAAGCAGAAACTTCACTAATGGGGATCATGCCGGGATTGGACCAGCGGCACAGCGTGGCACGGCGCCAGCATGCCTTGGGTGGTGTTGATGGTGGCCTCGGCAAACGGACGGAGATTGCGCCCCGTCGGCTATAGACGTCCGCAACTGGCCGAAAGCAGCCGCGGTGCGAGAGGTTTGTCTACCTTCTTCGGTACTAGTCGTGGGTCGATGGCGAAGGGCGCGCTGCCAGGTTGATGGTGAGCTGAAGGCTAAGCGCGTGGTCCATCTGGGCTCGGGCGCCGTTTCGGGCGAAGCGGTATTGGTTGAGGTAGCCGATATCGGCGCTGACGTTGTGGCCGATCGGCAGCGTCGTCCCGATTATGTTGCGCATCCGTTCATAGCCGCGGCGTTGGCCCCAGGCGGTGCTGTTGGGCAGGAAGAAGCTTTCGTGGCTGACGAACAGCGCGAGGCCCGGGCGGCCGAGCGGATGATTGTAGCGGACAAGCGGGCGGACGCGGTAGCCGGTCTCGGCACCGCCGGCGCTGAAGCGTTCGTCGATCCGGAAGCGGGTCGTGAAGCGGCCGAAGGTGGCGAGGACCTGTTGGCGCATCCGATTCTCGCCGGCGGCCAGGTTGCCGTTATGGCCGTCGACCCGGCGATAGCCGAAGCCGACCTCGATCCCCTTCGCCACCCGGTATCCGAGCAGCGCGCCGAACTCGGTGGTGAACAGGCCCTGCTGGCGATCGCTGAAGCGCGCGATCTGTTCGAGCGTCACACGCACATCGCCGGCGAGCGGGACGTTGGTATTGACCTGCAGCCAGAGCTGTTCGTCTTCCTGCTGCGCGCGGGCCGGCGCTGCCGCAACCATCAGGCCGGCGGGCAGTATCCAGCATGCCGACAGGCGAAGACGAGAGCGTTCGATCATGGCGACGAGCCTATGTGCGCTTTGCGACCCGAACGGTAGGCCGATCAATGCCGCCACTACAGACCATCATGCGATCGGTGCGGCCGTGCCCCCTATTCTGCCAAGCGCCCCGGACACAAAAAAGCCCGGCATCTCTTGCGAGAAGCCGGGCTCTTCGATCAACTCCCGAAGGAGGTGATGCTTACTTGTCGATCTGGCTGACGACGCCTGCACCGACGGTACGGCCGCCCTCACGGATCGTGAAGCGCTGGCCCACATCCATGGCGATCGGTGCGATCAGCTTGATGCCGAGCGACACGTTGTCGCCTGGCATGACCATCTCGGTGCCCTCAGGCAGCTCGACGGTGCCGGTCACGTCCGTCGTACGGAAGTAGAACTGCGGGCGGTAGTTGGCGAAGAACGGCGTGTGACGGCCACCCTCTTCCTTCGACAGCACGTACACTTCCGAGTTGAAGTCGGTGTGCGGCTTGATCGTGCCTGGCTTGCAGAGCACCTGGCCACGCTCGACTTCGTCGCGTGCAACGCCGCGGATCAGTGCGCCGACGTTATCGCCGGCCTGGCCCTGGTCGAGCAGCTTGCGGAACATCTCGACGCCCGTGACCGTGGTCTTGCGGACGGTCGGGTGAATGCCGACGATCTCGACTTCCTCGCCAACCTTGACGATGCCGGTCTCGACGCGGCCGGTCACGACCGTGCCACGACCCGAGATCGAGAACACGTCCTCGATCGGCATCATGAACGGCTTGTCGAGCGGACGCTCCGGCTGCGGAATGTACTCATCGACGGCAGCCATCAGCTTGAGGACGGCTTCCTTGCCGATCTCAGGCAGCTTGTCCTGGAGTGCAGCCGTAGCCGAACCCTGGATGACGGGGATGTCGTCGCCCGGGAAGTCGTACGAGCTGAGCAGCTCACGGATTTCCATTTCGACGAGCTCGAGAATCTCGGCGTCGTCTACCAGATCGACCTTGTTCATGAACACGACCATCGCAGGCACGCCAACCTGGCGTGCGAGTAGGATGTGCTCGCGGGTCTGCGGCATAGGACCGTCGGTCGCCGAAACGACGAGGATCGCGCCGTCCATCTGAGCTGCGCCGGTGATCATGTTCTTCACATAATCGGCGTGGCCCGGGCAATCGACGTGCGCGTAGTGACGTGCGGTCGTCTCGTACTCGACGTGTGCGGTCGAGATCGTGATGCCGCGCTCGCGCTCCTCGGGAGCCTTGTCGATGTTGGCGAAGTCGACGGCGGTGCCGCCGGTCGTCTCTGCCAGAACCTTGGTGATCGCCGCGGTCAGCGAGGTCTTGCCATGGTCGACGTGACCGATGGTGCCGATGTTGAGATGCGGCTTGTTCCGCTCAAATTTTGCCTTGGCCATGATTTCCTACCTTCTGATTCGTATTCCGGTGCCACACCCGGGAACCGCGCGAACGCGGCCCCATAGCGGCTCGTTTAATCTAACGCCAGCCCCTTCCCCCCGAAGGAGAAGCCGACACGGACGTGAATTCCGTGTCGTCGGACCTCGGCGATGCCGAGGCCGGCCTTGCGGCGTCTCCGAGCCAGGTTGCCGTGGCTCGGTGCGCCTTGGGCTTAGGCCAGCTTCGCCTTCACTTCGTCGGCGACGTTCTGCGGCACTTCTTCATAGTGCGAGAACTGCATCGAGTAGTTCGCGCGACCCTGCGTGAACGAGCGGAGCGAGTTCACATAGCCGAACATGTTGGCCAGCGGGACCATCGCCTCGACCGTCTGCGCGTTGCCACGGCTGTCGGTGCCCTGGATCTGGCCACGACGGCTGTTCATGTCGCCGATGACGTCGCCCAGATAATCCTCGGGGGTGACGACCTCGACCTTCATGACCGGCTCGAGCAGCGTGATGCCCGACTTCTGTGCCACTTCGCGCATCGCGCCACGGGCACAGATTTCGAACGCCAGTGCCGACGAGTCGACGTCGTGATACGCGCCGTCATACAGCACGATCTCGAAATCGATGATCGGGAAGCCGACCAGCGAACCCGACGCAGCGGTTTCGCGGAAGCCCTTCTCGATCGCAGGCAGATATTCCTTCGGAATGTTGCCGCCCTTGATCTCGTCCTTGAACGTGATGCCCGAACCGCGCTCGCCCGGCGTGACCTTGACCTTCACGCGACCGAACTGGCCGGTACCACCCGACTGCTTCTTGTGCGTGTAGTCGACGTCGACGGCCTTCTTCAGATACTCGCGGTATGCGACCTGAGGAGCGCCGACGTTCGCCTCGACCTTGAACTCACGCTTCATGCGATCGACCAGGATCTCAAGATGGAGCTCGCCCATGCCCTTGATGATGGTCTGGCCCGACTCGGGGTCAGACGACACGCGGAACGAAGGATCCTCGCGTGCGAGACGATTGAGCGCGACGCCCATCTTCTCCTGGTCGGCCTTGGTCTTCGGCTCCACCGACAGCTCGATCACGGGCTCGGGGAATTCCATCCGCTCGAGAATGATCGGTGCGTTCATTGCGCAGAGCGTGTCACCGGTCGTGGTATCCTTGAGACCCGCGAGAGCGACGATGTCGCCGGCGAATGCCTCCTGGATGTCCTCACGGCTGTTCGCATGCATAAGCAGCATGCGGCCGACCTTTTCCTTCTTGTCCTTGACCGAGTTGGTGACCTGCGATGCGGTCTCCAGCTTGCCCGAATAGATGCGGGCGAAGGTCAGCGTACCGACGAACGGATCGTTCATGATCTTGAACGCCAGTGCCGAGAACGGCACCTCGTCCGACGAAGGACGCTCGTCCGGCGTCACGCCGTCGAGCTTCAGACCCTGGATCGCGGGAACGTCGAGCGGCGAAGGCAGATAGTCGACCACGGCGTCGAGCAGGGGCTGGACGCCCTTGTTCTTGAACGCCGAACCGCAAACGACAGGGACGAACGCCATGCTCAGCGTACCCTTGCGGATCAGCTTCTTGAGGTCGGCGACGCTCGGCTCGTTGCCCTCGAGATAGGCCTCCATCAGAGCGTCGTCCTGCTCGACGGCCATCTCGATCAGCTCGCTGCGATACTTCGCAGCCTTGTCGGCCATGTCCGCGGGAATGTCCTGATATTCGAACTTCGCGCCGAGGCTCTCTTCGAGCCAGATGATCGCGCGGTTCTCGACCAGGTCGACCAGGCCCTTGAAGCCACCCTCGATACCGATCGGCAGATACAGCACGGCCGGACGGGCGCCGAGGCGCTCGATGATCGAGTTCACGCAAAAGTAGAAATCGGCGCCGGTGCGATCAAGCTTGTTGATGAAGCACATGCGCGGCACGCCGTACTTGTCGGCCTGACGCCACACGGTCTCGGACTGCGGCTCGACGCCGGCAACGCCGTCGAAGCATGCTACTGCACCGTCGAGCACGCGGAGCGAACGCTCGACTTCGATCGTGAAGTCGACGTGCCCGGGGGTGTCGATGATGTTGATCAGGTGCTCTTCGCCCTTGCCCTCTTCGGCGCGCCACTTGCACGTCGTCGCGGCGGACGTGATCGTGATCCCGCGCTCCTGCTCCTGCTCCATCCAGTCCATCGTCGCGGTGCCTTCATGCACTTCGCCAATCTTGTAGGACTTGCCGGTGTAGTAGAGGATACGCTCGGTCGTCGTCGTCTTGCCGGCGTCGATGTGCGCCATGATGCCGATGTTGCGGTAACGGTCGAGCGGATGGCTGCGGGCCATGATCGTGCTTCCTTAAAGATATGGGGAGCCAGCGAAACCGGCTCCCCATTATATAGGCGTTATGCGTTACGGGCGAAAGACCACCCGCATCGCGATTACCAGCGAGTGCCGGTAAACACCGCTGTTACCAGCGGTAATGCGAGAATGCACGGTTGGCTTCGGCCATACGGTGCGTGTCTTCGCGCTTCTTGACCGCGTTGCCGCGGTTGTTGGCTGCATCCATCAGCTCACCCGACAGCCGTGCGGCCATCGTGTTCTCGCTGCGGGCACGTGCTGCGCCGATCAGCCAGCGGATCGCCAGGGCCTGGGCACGCTCGGGACGCACTTCGACGGGGACCTGATAGGTCGCACCACCGACGCGACGCGAACGGACTTCGATGCCCGGCTTCACGTTGGTCAGCGCGTCGTGGAACACGCCGATCGGATCGCGCTTGGCGCGCTGTTCGACGGTTTCGAATGCACCGTACACGATCAGCTCCGCGACGGACTTCTTGCCGTCCAGCATGACGCTGTTCATGAACTTCGACAGAACCTCATCCCCGAACTTGGGATCAGGCAGGATGACCCGCTTTTCGGGACGACGACGACGTGCCATTTCAATTTCCTTATATTCTTCAGCCGGGTCCGGAACACGTCCGGGGCTTACTGAGCCTTGGGTCCGGAGCCTGGATCCCGGATGAAACCGCCTAGAGCGATTTCTCCGGGATGATCATGCCCCCGGCATGATCACTTCGGACGCTTGGCGCCGTACTTGGAACGCGACTGACGCCGGTCCTTCACACCCTGTGTATCGAGCACGCCGCGCAGGACGTGGTAGCGAACACCGGGAAGATCGCGGACACGACCGCCACGGATCAGGACCACCGAGTGCTCCTGAAGATTGTGGCCCTCGCCCGGGATGTAGCTGATGACTTCGCGCTGGTTGGTCAGGCGAACCTTGGCCACCTTGCGCAGAGCCGAGTTCGGCTTCTTCGGGGTCGTCGTGTAGACGCGGGTGCAAACGCCGCGCTTCTGCGGGTTGGCTTCCATCGCAGGGACCTTCGATTTGGCCTTCTGCGGATCGCGGCCCTTGCGGACCAGCTGGTTGATCGTCGGCATTGAAGCCTTCACCTTTCAAATGGTTACTTTGCTGGAGCCGTTGGGCGCCTAGGAATACAAAAAGGACCCCGTGGGAGACTCTCGCCGCCCGGGCCCTGGATCGCATCCAGCAATGTTCAAGCTTGTCCGGCAGGAACGGTCCTGTCGAACAGGGCGCGCCTATACGCAGGGAGTCGCGTTCGGTCAACCGGCGCACGTGCCCGCCGCGTGCACTTCCGGCTGGCAATGTTGGAAAATCGCGGATACGTCTTTTCGGGTCAGTCCGGTGATGTACGCATCACGGCTTGCCCTCGCCCAAACTCGGCGTTAGGGGCGGCGGCACGGAGGAGTGTAGCTCAGCTGGTTAGAGCGTCGGTCTCCAAAACCGAAGGCCCTCGGTTCGAATCCGAGCACTCCTGCCACGCCTGCAAGGACCTGGAAGCCTTGGGCGTTGTGCATGCCGTCTACCGCGTCGGGAAGGCGCACCCTTCTAAAATCAGCGTATTGCCGGGCCGAGCAGGCGTTCGTATCCGTCCGACAGGCCACCGGTGTCCAATATTCGCGCGAGCCACGTCATCGCCTCGCCGTAGATGACGCGCTGCGCCGTCAGCTGCGGGTGATTGTAGGTCTCGAACACGACGCCGCGATAGGTCGAGGTATAGACGCTCGGCCAGCCACGCCGCTCGACCCATTTGAAGCCACGATATTCCAGGTCCAGCAGCTTGACGTCCTCCTCCCGCGCCAGGTCCGCCAGGATCGCGTTCCACGTGCGATAGCTTGCCAGGCCATCGACGCGCACGCCGGCGCCCGTCCAGTCACGTCGCTGGAGCTGTTCGGTCGAAGGCGGCACCAGGAACTCGTCCACCGGCGGATCGAAATGGCGGACGTAGCCACCAAACGTGCCGCTCTCGATGATCGAACCGGGCTCGACCTGCACCGTGCTGCCGCCGACACGCCGAACCACGGTCATCACGATCCCATCGTTCGGCCCGCCGCCCATGTCGATACGGAGCCTGCTGCCGACACGGATCGATTCGCCCCCGTCCCGTTCGAACAGCCCGCGGCCGTCGCTGCCCAATTCCGGCGACCCGAACAGGCCGGCCTCGCGATCGAACGACAGGACACCGCCGTAGAGCAAGGTCTGATGCTCGGGCGGCCAGGCTATGCCGTCAGACAGGGCGCTGCGAATGGATTCGGGCGAAGTCCTCTCAGGCCAGGGATGGATGGTGTTGCAGACGATCGGCACGGACCCTGCGGCCTTGATATCCTTGATCAGGGCGCGAAGCCGCTCCTTGGTGAATCCGGCATTGGGACCGCGGCTATGCACGCCGAAGGTCGAGCCGCTGTTCATGCCGAGGCCGAGGAAGACGATGTCGTAGGGCTTGCCCGGCGCGCCGGCATATTGGCCCGGCGTCTGGTCGTCGAACGCGCCGCCGACCGCGGCGTTCAGCTCGCGAACCGTCCTCCCAGTGGGACGCGCGGCGACCAGCGCCTTCGTGAAGTAGCGGGTCGGCGTGTTGTCGGCGATGATCGCCGCCCGATCGGGATTGTCGTCGCTGACGAGGTCGTCGCCGAGAAATACGGACATGCCGAGCGTCAGGATGCCGAGCGCGGCACGCGATTGGAGGGGCAGCGGTGTCGGGGTCGGATTTGGTGTCGGAGTAGGGGTGGGAGTCGGCGTTGGCGTTGGCGTAGGCGCGGGCGTGGCGATCGGTCCGTCACCTGAAGCGCCGCCACCGCCGCAACCGGCCAACGCCACGGTGGTGAGCAGGCCGGTCAAGGTCGTACGTCGCGAAACCGTCATTGCGGTGGTATCAGTCTGGTATGTGGCATTCGCATCCCGACCCTTTCACGGCCCGCGCCGGAAAACGCAAATCTGCGGGTGCGACGGACGCTGCCGCCGCGACACTCATCCGCCATGCATGCAGTAAACGCAATCACGGATGCGCAGGACGCAATTGCGTTGAGCCGTGCTGCGTTGCACAACGCTCAGGCCTTTCAGGCATCCTCTCCTAAAAACTTTCACGGCCGGTCGCATGACCGGCCTTTTTTTTGGCCGTGGCCCCGGCTTGGGTGGCAACAGACCCCTGCCCTTGCTTTCGCGCGGTAGCGAAGCTATCTGCCCGGCCATCCGACTGCGACGGCGGACCGGTGCCGCTGCCCCTTTCGGGCGATGCGGCCGGTTCCCTGGCGCTCCCTTTTCTCAACATGCGGGTACGACAAACATCGTGGCGAAAACGTCCCCACTCGAATTCATCCAGCAGGTCCGCACCGAGACGTCGAAGGTCACCTGGCCGACGCGTCGGGAGACGGTGATGACCGGCGTGATGGTGGTGATCATGACGACGATCCTCGCGGTGTTCTTCTTCGGCGTGGATTCGATCCTGCAGGCGATCGTCACCATGCTCCTGAAACTCGCTCAATAAGGTCTGCACATGGCGCGCTGGTACATCATTCACGCCTATTCGGGCTTCGAGGGCAAGGTCCGCGATTCGATCATGGCCGAGGCGACCCGGATGGGTCTCGAGCAGCTGGTCGAGCAGATCGAGGTCCCGACCGAGACGATCACCGAGGCCCGCCGCGGCAAGAAGATCGCGGTCGAGCGCAAGTTCATGCCGGGCTATGTGCTCGCCAAGCTGAACATGAACGACGACGTCTATCACCTGGTCAAGAACACGCCGAAGGTGACCGGCTTCCTCGGCAGCATGGGCAAGCCGCAGGCGATCAGCGAGACCGAAGCCGCGCGCATGCTGAACAGCAAGGAAGAGGCCGCCGCGGCGCCGAAGCACAAGGTCAAGGTCGATTACGAGATCGGCGATTCGGTCAAGGTGCTGGACGGTCCGTTCGCGAGCTTCAACGGGCTGGTCGAGGAACTCGATTTCGACAAGTCGAAGGTGAAGGTCTCGGTCTCGATCTTCGGGCGTGCGACGCCGGTGGAACTCGACTTCGAGCAGGTTGAGCGGAGCAAGTAAGGCGCGTGCCGCACGCGGCTAGCGCACGCTAGCCCGCGAGACGGCGCTCGCCCGGCCGGCCTCGCTTCAGCGAGGTCCGACGACGCGGGATTTACTCCCGCGTCGCGCGACCCAGGGAATGTCTTCCGCTTTGCGCGGTGGCGCGTAATCTCGGCCGCGGGAGTACGCCGCACGGTGGACCCCGGACCAAGTCCGGGGTGACGGAAGTGGCAGGTTGCCCCCACCCCCGCTTGGAACAAAGCGGCGCGTCGGTTATTACCGTTGTCCGGCGTCCGCGTCGCTTACAACAGGGGTTCCCATGAAGAAGATGATCGTCCTCGGACTCGCAGCTGGCCTCGCCTCGCTGTCCGCCTGCAATTCCAGCCCGCGCGAGAACGCTGCGGACACCATCGAGGCGAACACCGAAGCCGTCGCCGACAATCTGGAAGACGCCGCCGACAACGCGACGACGACCGCCGGCGAAGCCGCGCTCGAGAACAAGGCCGACGCGGTCCGCGCAACCGGCCAGAACCAGGCCGACGACATGCGCACGAACGATCCGGATACGAACCTGTCAAACGGCATCTGATCGAGCCGACAGGTTTGGCGGAGCCGCTGAGTCTCCGTGAGACATAGGGCGTTCGAGGCAACTCGGGCGCCCTTTCGTTATACGGACGCGTCCGCTTACGCCCAATTGCGGACGTTCACCTCTGACGATCGACGTCAGACACCGCGCCGTCACAAGCGGCGATTTCCATACCAAGCCCGCCGCCGCCTACGAATCGCACACCGTCGACGGTAGGAATGGGTGTCTGAAACACGATCCAGCTATTGCGTTCACGAAGATATCTGACGTGCAGATCGTAACCTCGTATATTCTTATCTGGCGGCTCCGGCGGTGCCGATGCAATGACCACCCGGGCTATAGCCCTCGCAGCCGCTTCGTTGCTGACGATTTCAAAGGGAAGCGCACATTGAGGCGAGGCAGGCGAGCTAATAGCTGCGATCATAAGCAAAAGCATGATTAACGGTCCGATCTGGTCGTAGCTCGTCTAGGATATACAAATGTCCGCAATCCACCAAAAAGCAACGTTCGGGCCAGCGATCGACCGAGGGCCCGCTAACGCCCAAAACCCGCCGTTTGGGCAATGATCCGTATTGCTTGATTGTCGACGTTCGTTTTGCCGATAAGATGGCTCATGAAACAGTATTTTAATGAGCGTTGGTTCAAGATCACCTCGCCCAATCCGGGCGTCACTTTTGTCGTCGTCGGCCGAGATCAACTCGGCTGGAAAATGGATGTCCACGGTTCAAGCGGTCAATCATGGTCGAATGGCGACACCTACCAGGACACTTTCGACGAGCTTGTCCCGTTCCTCGCCGGGTATGTCGATGCTTCGAGCCTATGGTCGGACTTCGACACCGGCGAGACGCTGCACGTGTGGGATGCACTGGTGAGCGTGAACGGCCAACTTGAATAGCCAAGCGCTGACGGCTGCTTTTCAGCAGTTCTACCCGAAAGCAGTCCGACTGCTTTACACCACTTCCCGCCATTCCGACGGACGTCACGCCCCGGGATTTATGGCGATCGCATTCTTGGCTCTGGATCCCGGACCAAATCCGGGATGACGGGGAGTGAAAGGAGGTTACGGGCGGCGACGGATGGGGGAATACGTCTGCGTTTGCAGGGTCCTTACGTCTGGCAGACTTTGCCCTGCCCCCTCACGGCTTCAACCGCTTGTCACCGAACAATGCTCGCGTTGGGTCGGTCGGCGTTTTCGTCGGGTCGGCGCCTGATATGCGCGGGCTCGGCCTGCTGCTGGCTCTCGCGGCGGTGAGAGGAAGTTGTTTCACGCTAAGCCGCGAAGACGCGAATAGAAGGGCACGAAGAGAAGAGTTTTGTTCGCGCGGAGGCGCGGAGGGCGCGGAGAGAAGAAGGCGGGAGATGGTTTCGCGCTTCGGTCCTCCCCCGCCAGGGGGAGGTGGCGCCGAAGGCGGCGGAGGGGGTGGTTGGGGATGTCCGCTCGATCGATCGTTGCGTTGCCTCCCCCTCCGTCACGCTACGCGTGCCACCCCCCCCTGGCGGGGGAGGATTGTAAGGGGAGAGTCGGGTTGCCCCTCCGCCCGTTTTGCGGTAGGGGCGCCGGCTTCCATTGCTACAGCGCTGGAATGCTTGCGGGAGGATGCCTTGGCGTCCGCTTGAACCGCTCAACTTGGAAAAGAGTGACATGGCAAAGAAGATTACCGGTTACATCAAGCTGCAGGTCCCTGCAGGCGATGCCAAGCCCGCGCCGCCGATCGGGCCTGCGCTGGGTCAGCGCGGCGTCAACATCATGGAGTTCTGCAAGGCGTTCAACGCCGGCACGGGCGACCTGAAGAAGGGGATGCCGATCCCCACCGTCATCACCGTCTATGCGGATCGTTCGTTCTCGTTCGAGACCAAGACCCCGCCGGCATCGTACCTGATCAAGGAGGCCGCCGGCCTCAAGTCGGGCTCGAAGGAGCCGGGTAAGGTCGTCGCGGGCAAGATCAAGCGCAGCCAGCTGAGCGAGATCGCCACGACGAAGATGAAGGACCTGAACGCGAACGACATCGAAGCAGCCACGAAGATCATCGAGGGCTCCGCCCGCGCGATGGGCCTCGAAGTGGTGGAGGGCTGATATCATGGCAAAGCTGACCAAGAAGCAGAAGACCATCACGATCGATCGTGAGAAGCTGCACCTGATCGACGAGGCCATCGGCCTGGCGCGCTCGGGCGCGACGTCGAAGTTCGACGAGACGATCGAAGTCGCGCTGAACCTGGGCGTCGATCCGCGTCACGCAGACCAGATGGTCCGCGGCGTGGTGACGCTGCCCAAGGGCACCGGCAAGACGGTTCGCGTCGGCGTGTTCGCCCGCGGCGCCAAAGCTGAGGAAGCCCTGGCAGCAGGCGCGGACGTCGTCGGTGCCGAGGACCTGATGGAGGCCATCCAGGGTGGCACGATCGATTTCGATCGCTGCATCGCGACCCCGGACATGATGGGCATCGTCGGTCGCCTCGGCAAGGTGCTGGGTCCGAAGGGCCTGATGCCGAACCCGAAGCTCGGCACCGTGACGATGAACATCACGGCAGCGGTCGAAGCGGCCAAGGGCGGCCAGATCGAATACCGCGTCGAAAAGGCCGGCATCATCCATTCGGGCATCGGCAAGGCGTCGTTCCCGGCAGAAGACCTGCGCGCGAACTTCGACGCGCTGGTCGACGCCGTGGTCAAGGCCAAGCCGTCGGGCGCCAAGGGCAAGTATGTCCGCAAGGTCGCGATCTCGTCGACGATGGGCGTTGGGATCAAGGTCGATACGGCTGAGGTGGCTGGCGCGTAAGCCGCACGCGGTTAGCGAAAGCTAATCGCGAGACGGCTAGCGCCGGCCGGCGTCGCGCAAGCGGCGACCGACGGGGACGGGATTTACTCCCGTTCCCGCGCTGGACATGGAAGGGGCCGGGAGAGCGATCTCCCGGCCCCTTCTGCGTTCGGCTGCTCCCCATCCCCAAGGTGCCCCCCTTTCCAACAGGGTCCGTCATCCCCGCGCAGGCGGGGATCCATACTGGCTGGCCTCGCGGCTGGTTGCGCAACGTTGGAGTATATGGGTCCCCGCGTCCGCGGGGATGACGTGGTGTTAGTGCGCAAACGGTACGAGCACCGTCCCAATCGCGCCGTCCCCAATTCCCGGCCACGCGCGTTGGGCGTGCGATGATCAACCTCTCCCACGAATCGCTGCTGTTCGGTTTCGGCGCCGTCATCCTGATCGGTGCGTGGCTGCCGCTGCTGCTGAAGAAGTTGCCGCTGTCGCTGCCGATCGTCTGCCTGGCGCTGGGCGCGCTGTTGTCGCTGACGCCGTGGCTGCGGAGCAATCCCGAGGCGCTGAGCCACGACCGCACGCTGGAGCAGCTGAACGAGGCGGTGGTGCTGATCGCGCTGATGGGGGCCGGGCTGCGGCTCGACCGGCGGTTCGGGTGGCGGCGCTGGGGGTCGACGTGGCGGTTGCTGCTGTTCGTGATGCCGCTGACGATGCTGCCGATCTTCGCGGTCGCGCATTACGCGATCGGGCTGAGTGCCGCCGCGGCCGTGTTGCTGGCGGCGGCGCTGGCACCGACCGATCCGGTGCTCGCCGCCGACGTGCAGACCGGCCCGCCCACCAGCGGCGAGGACGGCGAGACGCGGTTCGCGCTGACCGCCGAGGCGGGTCTGAACGATGGGCTGGCGTTTCCGTTCGTGCTGTTCGCGATGGCGATGCAGACGCACGACCTCGACTGGACGCACTGGGTGCTGGTCGACTTGCTCGGCGATCTGGCGATCGGCACCGCGATCGGCATGGCGATCGGCTGGGGCGCCGGATACCTGATGTTCCGTCTTCCCGCGTGGAAGCTGTCGGACACCGGCGACGGGCTGATCGCGATCGGTGTGACGCTGTTCGTCTATGGGCTGACGACGCTGATCCACGGCAACGGCTTCGTCGCGGTGTTCGTCGCCGCGCTGACGATCCGATCGACCCGGCGGGAGGACGAGTTCCATACGGCGATGTCGGAGTTTTCAGGGCAGATCGAGCGGCTGTTGCTGGTGATCGTGATGATCGTGCTGGGCTGGGCGATCGGTCGCGGGCTGCTAGCGCCGCTGACCTGGGGCGGGGCGGCGCTGGCGGCGGCGATCATTCTGATGTTCCGACCGGCGGCGACGTTGCTCGGGTTCATAGGGTCTACCGCGAGCGCGCCGTCGAAGCGGCTGATCGGGTTCTTCGGCATCCGCGGGATCGGGACGCTGTTCTACCTGCAATATGCGCTCAACCGCGCCGAGTTTCCCGAGGGAAGCCAGGTCTGGGCGATCGCCGGGGCGACGGTGCTGGGCTCGGTGCTGGTCCACGGGGTTTCGTCGACGCCGGTGATGGCGAAGGCGGATGCGTTGCGGGAGCATGATAGCCACTGAGACCCGGCGATCGTCGCCCTCACCCTTCCGCCGCTTTGCGGCTCCTTCCCTCTCCCGGTGGGAGAGGGACTTAGTAATCCTTGGAGACGCGGACGTTGGCGCTTTGGCGGCCAAGCGTCGAGATGCTGGATAGGAGCGACAGCCAGCGGGTGACCTGGAACTCGACCTGGGTGGCGCTGTAGCCCTGCCCGTCCGTGACGATCTCCGCATAGAGGCGCCGCGTGACGTATTTACCGGCGGCGATCGAGGTGCCCTGCCCGGTCTGCGGGTCGGCGGGGAGGATGCGCAGGCGGTCGAGTCCGGCGGCGCGGCGGACCGCGTTGATCGGGTTGAGGCCGTTACCGCCGTCCTGCAGCGCAGCGACCGCAGCGGCGAGCTGCAGGGCCTCGGGCGCGGACAGGTTGGTGATCGAGGTGCCGAACAACAGCCGCGACAACAGCTCGTCCTCGGGCAGCGCGGGCGTGCTGGTGAAGCCGATCTCGGGCTTCAGCGCGTTGCCGGTGACGCGGATCGTCGCGTTGAGGCCGGTGGTGTTGGCGTTCGCCTCGATATCCAGCGCGGGATTGGCGGGCACCTCGCCGGCGAAGCGGATGATGCCGCGCGCGAGCTCGAATTTCCGACCGGCGAACTCGTAGTCGCCGCGGATCAGCGTCGCGCGGCCGGTGATCGCGGGATTGTCGGGCTGACCGGCGATATCGAGGTTGGCGGACCATTCGCTGGTGAGCCCCAGCCCGCTGACGATCACCTGGTTCGGCGCGCGCGCGTGGATCGCCAGCGTCCAGGGCTGGGTCGGCGTCGCGGTCTCGTCGTCGCCGTCGGGCAGGTTGATCTCGCGGATGTCGAGTTGCGGCACCGCGCTGGCGGCGGTCGCCTGGCCGAGGCGATAGCGGCTGCGGTCGAGGATGACGTCGCCGGCGATCCTGCCGCCCTTGCCGTCCGAGGTGAAGGTCAGCGGGCCGGTGACGGTGGCGCCGATATCGTCGCGGTTGATCATCACCGCGTGGTCGGCCTGCAACCGCAGGTCGAGGCCGAGGCCGTTCGCCGCGGCGAAGTCGAACTGGCCGGTGCCGGTGACCCGCCCGCCCTTGCCCGCGTCGGCGGCGAACCGGTCGATCGCCAGCCGCGCACCGGCGAACCGCCCGTTCGCCTGGACGCCGGTGAGCACCGTGCCGGTCGTCGCGCTTTCGATCCGCGCGCCGCTCGCTTGCACGACGCCGCGGATGACGGGATTGGCGGCGGTACCGGTGACGTCCGCACCGATCGCGACCGGGCCGGACAGTTCGAACAGCTCGACCCCGGTCAGTCGCCAGAGCGGATCCGCCGGCCCGACGTAGCGAAGCTGCGCGAACAGCCGCGCGTTCATGATCCGGCTGGCGAGATCGCCCTGGCCGAGCGGCGCGAGTTGCGCCTGGGCGCGGCCGATCGTCTTGCCACCGGACGCGATCACCGCGCGGACGCCGAGCTTATCGGGCGAGAGGATCGCAGCGAGTCCGACATCGACCGGCCGCGCCGAGAGAACCAGCCCGGCGCGGCTGAGCCCGCGGATCGTGACGTTCGCGTTGCCGCTGGGGGCGGCGCCGTCGGTCGTGGTGAAGTCGAAGCTGCCCGAGGCCGTGCCGCCGAGGCCGAGGCCGGGATAGCCGATGTCGAGGATCGCGAGCGGCATGCGCGTCAACGCCGCGTCGATCGCGGTGGTCGTGTCGGTGAAGCGGCCACCGACCTGCGCCTCGCCACCGGCGAAGCTCAACTTGGTCGGTGCGAGCCGCCAGCCATTGCCGTCGCGGGTGACGATCGCTGGGGTCAGCAGCTTCAGCGGGCGGCGATCGAGCGTGCCCTGCGCGGTGACGCTGTAGCTGTCGGCGGTGACCTGCGCGACGGTCTCGATGTCGAAGGCGCGGCCGCGTGATCCGGCGATCGACGCGCGGATCTCGCCGATGCCGCCGCGCAGGCGGGCGGTACCGGTGAAGCGCGCGAGGCTGAGCGCGCCGCGGCGGAGGCCTTGGCCGGTCGCGCTCGCCTCGACCGAGGTGCCGGCGGGATCGAGCAGCGTGACGAGGTCGAGATGCCCGCGCCGTAGCGTGACGCCGTCGAGCTTGGCCTGGTTCGCGTCCAGATGCGCCTCGATCCGCTGGACCTGCCCGACCGGGCGGAACAGCAACTCGCCCGCCAGCCCGCCGCCACCGACTGCGAGGCGCCCGGTGAAGCCGCCATCGACGACGGCGAGATCGCCCGACGCGCGCGTACCGCTGACGTCGATCGCGGCGATGCGGATCGTCGCGGGCTGGCCGGGCGGGAGCAGGATCGCGCCGCTGGTCGTGAAGGGCCCGAGCCGCGAGCCGCCGTTCGCGGTGAACGCGAAACCCTCCGCGGTCGGATCGAGATGCGCGCGGACCGCCTTCAGCCCGAGCGTCGCGTTGGGCGCGGCGAAGACGAGGTCGAGCGTCGGCTTGTCGATCTTGCCGTCGAGCAGCAACGTGACGGGGCCATAGCTCTGCTGCCGCCCGCCGCCCTCGAAATGGAAGGTCCCGTCGCGGCGGCGATAGCCGTTGCCCGCGAGGCGGATTTGCGGCGCGGTCAGCACGAGGTTGGTGAAGTGGAGGATGCCGTCGGGCGTGCGCTCGAGGTTGGTGGTGACGCGCGGGAGCCCGCCCGCGAGGCTGCGGAAGAACGCGTTGTCGAGCCGGACCATCTGCGCGGTCCCCTGCCCGACGATCCGTGTGCCGTGGCCGTTGGGGCCGGGCACGACGCGCAGGGTAGATTTCACGTCGACGATGCCGAGGCCGGGGATCAGATAGCGGCCAAGCGCGCCGTTGACGCCGATCTCGAACTGACCGGTCCTAAGGTCGAGTTGCAGGTTGATGCGCCCGCTGAGCTTGTCCGAGCGCAGTACGAGGTCGGTACCCGTCAACATCGTCGCGGTGACGTGCAGGCGGCCGTCGACCGAGAGGTTGCGCAGGATGCCGCCGGCGACGTCGCCGACCCCGGTGACGCGCGCGGCGGTGAAGCGGATCGGCACGATGACCGGCGATGCGGACAGGTGTCCCTTGCCGGCGGCGTGCGCGTTCTCGAACCCGGTCTGGTCGAACGCGAAGCGGCTGGCGTCGAGGCGGTAGTCGAACGCGGCGGTGGCGAACGGCCCGTCGAGGATCGCGCGCAGTTCGATCGCATTGCCGGTCATGTTGCCGAACAGCGCGGGCGGGCGCAGCAGCCGCGCCTTGATCCGTACGTTGCGATAGGCGTTGGTGCCGAGATCGATCGTGCCGGTGGTGTCGACCGCCAGCGCCGCGGTGCGCAGCGAGAGGCGCCCGTCGAGCCGCCGGTTGGCGAACTGCGCGGCACCGTTGACCAGGACGCGCGGCGCCGTCAGCCGCTGCAGCTTGCCGCGGAGCAGCGACGACGGCGCCAGCACGCCCGACAGCGTGTAGCGGCCGGCGGTCTGCGCCAGTGCGAGATCGACCACTTGCGTAGTGCCGACCTGGCCCTTCGCCGTCCCGGTCCAGCGCGCCCAGTTGCCGTCGCCGGTTACGTCCAGCGCGACCGGACCGTGCCTGCCGACCATCCGCGCGAGGACGCCGTTCGCGGTGCCGCGGGCGGAGACGTCGATGTCGAACACGTCGCGCGCCGGTTCCGCGTCGATGCGCAGCGCCAGCCGGTCGCTGCCCGCCACCAGCGCGTTCAGATCGACCAATGCGCGGCCCGAGCGGATGTCGGCGCGGCCGTTCAGCCGGCCGATCCGCTCGCTGCCCAACACCGGTTTTGCTAGCACCAGCCGGTCGACCGCGAGCCGACCGATACGGATGTCGAAATCGGGCAGGATCGGCCCGCGCTGCTTCGACGGACGGGTGCGCGGGGTGTGCAGCAAGGTCGCGCGCGGCATCGCCAGGCGGCGTATCTCGAGCCGGTTCGACAGCCATTTGAACGGCGACCAGTCGAGCTGGACCTGCGGTGCCTGGAAGACGAGGCCGTCGAGATCGTAGACGCGGAGATCGACCAGCCTTGTGTCGCCATAGAGCGAGCCGTCGATCCGCCCGACTGCGAAGCGCAGGCCGTTGGCGGTGCGGATCGTGGTGATGCGATCGGCGACGTAGCGATGGCCGATATCGGTATCGACGATCAGCAGCGCCGCACCGACAATCGCGACGAGGCCGAGCAACGCGCCGACGATCCACCGCCCCCAGCGGCGTTTTTGCGGGGGCGCGGCCTCGCTCAAAACGCCTGCCCCAGCGAAACGTAGACCGCGATCCGGCTATCGCCGGTGCGCGGGTTGAGCGGGGTGCCGACGTCGAAGCGGATCGGGCCGAAGTTCGAATAATAGCGCACGCCGAGCCCCGCGCCGTACTGCAGCCCGGTGAATTTCGGCAGCGGCGAGGTGTAGATGTTGCCGGCGTCGAGGAACGGCACGATGCCGAAATTGCCGAACGCCTTCACCCGCGCCTCGAACGCGAATTCGGTCAGGCTGCGGCCGCCGATCGGGTCGTTGTTCGAATCGCGCGGGCCGATCGCCTGATAGCCATAGCCGCGCACCGACGCGCCGCCGCCCGCGTAGAAGCGCCGCGACGGTGCGACCTGGTCGCGCGGGGCGCCGACGATCGTGCCGAGCCGGGTCCGCGCCGCCAGCACGACGCCGTCATGGACGGTGCGGTAGACGCTGGCGTCGAACTGGGTGCGGGTATAGCCGAACACCGACCCCTGCAGCGACACTTCAGGCGACAGCCGCCCGCCGAGCCGGAAACCGCGCGTAGGATTGAGCAGATCGTCCGAGCCGTCATAGTTGAGGCTGGTCGGCAGCGCGCCGATGAAGAAGGTGCGGCGGCGTGGCAGTCCGGTCGCGACCAGCACGTCGCGCTCGTCCGACGCGACCAGTTCGGCGCCGAGCGACCAGGTCCAGGTCTTCTGGAAGAAGATGTTGGTCTGGCGTTCCAGGCTGCCCGACAGCGTGAAGGTCTTGGCGTCGTAGGCGTCGCGATTGGTATGCGCGGCAGAGACCTGCGCGGTCAGCACCCGGTCGCGCGCGTGGAAATTGCTGCGGCGGAACACCACCGAGCCGAGTTGCTCGCGCGTGCCGAGCACCGACCGCACCGTCAGCGCGCCCTCGGGCGGGAACAAATTGCGGTGCGTCCAGCTGAGTTCCGCGCGCGCGCCCTCGCCGGTGCCGTAGCCGAGCTCGCCGGCGACGGTATGCGGGGGCGCGCGATCGAGCTTCACGGCGATGTCGACGGTCTCGGGCGTGGTGCCCTCGACCGGCTTCAGCGTGACCGCGGCGACGAGGCTGGTCTGGATCAGCGCGCGGCGCAGGTCCTCGATCTTGGCGGCGTCATAGGGCTGGCCGGGCGAGAAGCGCGCGATTTCCTGGACGTGAGACGCGTCGAACACGCGGTTGCCGGGCAGCGTTACGATCTGGCCGAAGCGCCGTGCGCCGCCGGGTTTGACGGTCAGGTCGAGCGTCGCGGTGCGGGTCGCGTGATCGACGACGATCGCCGAGTCGCCGACGTTCGCAAAGGGATAGCCCTCGCGGCCGATCGTGCTCGTCAATTTCGCCTCGCCGGCGACGATCGCGTCGGAATTGACCGGGTCGTCGGCCTTGACGCCGAACGCGCTGGCGAGCCCCGGTGCCTTGTCGCCGGTCGCGGCGATGCCGTCGATCGTCACGCCCTTGAAGCGGTAGAGCGCACCGGGCGTCGCCGCGATCACGACGAGGGGTTTGGCCGCCATCTCGACGCGGGAGGTGACGGCGGCGTCGTAATAGCCCTCGGCGCGGAGCAGGCTGTTGAGCAGCGCGGCGTCCTCGCGGGCGCGGCGATCGAGCTGGGCGGCGTTGGCGGGCTTGCCGTCGTTCGCTTTCAGGGTGGACAGCTGGTCGAAGCGCGAGTGCAACAGCGTCCCCGCGACATCGTCGATGCCGTCGACGCGCCACGCATAGCGGCGTTCGGCGTCGGCATCCGCTGTGGTCGCGGCGGTGGCGGGATCGTCGGCGGTAGCGGCGAGATCGGGCCAGGCGACGCCGATATCGGGGAGCGCGGCGAGCGGGGCGTTCGGGTCGAGTGACAGCGGCAGATCGGGGGACGGTACCGTTGGCAAGCCTTGCGCCATTGCCGCACCGCTCGCGGCGACACACAGCAAAGCCGTGGCCGCGCTGAAGCCGGCACGCCGAACGCGAAACACCATGGCCCGTCCTAGCCGCGCTTTGGCGACCGCGACAGGGGCTTGTCGCACGGCCCGGCGTAAGCGCCGCTCCCGTCGTCACGGCGGGACCTCTGGTGCTACGCCGAACGACGTGGCAATGGATCGCGCATGGCTGATCCTCGTCCCAACGCCGCCGGTGGCGTGCTCGTCGCGCTCGGCATGATCGGCGGCGCCGCGATCGGCTTTGCGATCGGGCAGGCGACGCCGGGGTTTTTGATCGGGACCGCGGTCGGTGTCGCCGCCGCCGTGCTCGTGTGGCTGCGCGACCGGTGATAATTTAGCGCGGTTCGCGCATCTGCCACACGACGCGGCCGATGATCGTGACCTCGCCGGTCGGCACTGCATCAGCCGTTGGGTTGTCGCTGGAGACGACCAAACCTTCGCCTGAGAGCGCCACACGCTTCACCATCGTCGCCGCGTCGATGCGGAGCACGAATACCCCGCCCCGCGCGCCCGGCCGCCGGTCCGCGGTGTCGACGACTATGTGGTCGCCGTCGAGCAGCCCCGGTGCCATCGAGTCGCCGCGCACGCGGATGATCGCCGCCTGCCCGTCGCGCAGGCCCAGGCGCCGCGCGAGCGCGGGGTCGATCGAGTCGGTACCGAGGACGATCTCGCCATCGACCAGCGCGCCCGGCCCCGCCGACGCCGCGACGTCGAGCCGCGGTAATCGGAACGCGGATGGCGGCGCGACTCCGCCCAGCACGACCTCCGCGACGCCTAAATAATCGGACAGCAACCGGCGGTCGCGTTCGGCAAGCAGCCTTGGCGTTCCGCGGCTGACGAACTGCTGCAGATACGCCGCGTTTCGCCCGAGCATCGCCGACAACGCAGCGAGGCTGTCGCCGCGTGCTGCGGCCAGCGACGCCAGGGCAGCGCGGGGATCGGTTTGAGCCATACCAGACCCTAGCGTAGGATTTTTCCTAGACAAGTTGGAAATGAGAACAGATCAGGAACGTATCCAGAGAATCGAAGGGAGCCGACCGTGTCCGTCCTCATCAAGATCAACCGCTATCTGCGTGCGACGGGCATGCCGGTCAGCAAGTTCGGGCGGCTCGCCGTCAACGATCCGCGGCTGGTCCACGACCTGAAGCGTGGCCGCGAGCCGGGGCCGACGATCGTCGCGCGGGTCGAGGCGTTCATCGACGGTGGCGCGGCATGACGCCGGCCCTACGCGGCCCCGATGCCGGGACATTGCTGGTCCGCGCGCTGCGGACGATGGGTGCCGCCTATGACGTGCAGGTCGAATCGATCGCCGCGCGTCCCTGGGTCAGCGCGACGTTCGTCGGCACGCGCTACCGTGTGAGTCTCAGCGGGCCCGCCGTACCCGGCTTTCGATCCTGGCTCGACTCGCTGCCCGAGGCGGAGTTCGCCTTGCGCGGGCATCTGGTCGCCGATCTCGCCATCGACAGCGTCGAATCGATCGCCGAGGGCGTGCGCGCGACGCTGACGGTGCTGACGCTCGAGGATTCGTGATCGGTCGCTTGGGGGTGGACTTTCGCGCCGCGACGCCCGAACGGGTTGGCATCATAAGGAGATGACGATGGCCGGCCCCGCATCTGGAATGGGCAAGTTCGACTGGGCGGATCCGTTCCTGCTCGACGATCAGCTGAGCGAAGACGAGCGCATGATCCGCGACACCGCGCGCGCCTATGCCGACGACAAGCTCGCGCCGCGGATCGTCGAGGCGTTCCAGCACGAGCATACCGACCCCGCGATTTTCCGCGAGATGGGCGAACTGGGGCTGCTCGGGCCGACCATCCCCGAGGAATATGGCGGCGTCGGCGCGTCCTATGTCGCGTACGGGCTGGTCGCGCGCGAGGTCGAGCGGATCGACTCCGGGTATCGCTCGATGATGTCGGTGCAGTCGAGCCTCGTGATGTATCCGATCTATGCGTACGGATCGGAGGCGCAGAAGCGCAAATACCTGCCCAAGCTCGCCAGCGGCGAATTCATCGGCTGTTTCGGGCTGACCGAGCCCGATGCCGGATCCGACCCCGGCGGCATGACGACGCGCGCGAAGAAGGTCGACGGCGGCTATGTCATCTCGGGCGCGAAGACGTGGATTTCCAACTCGCCGATCGCCGACGTGTTCGTCGTCTGGGCGAAGTCCGACGCGCATGGCGACGCGATCCGCGGGTTCGTGCTCGACAAGGGCATGAAGGGGCTGGAAACGCCCAAGATCGAGGGCAAGCTGAGCCTCCGCGCATCGATCACCGGCATGATCATGATGGACGAGGTCGAGGTCGGCGAGGACGCGCTGCTGCCCGACGTCGAGGGATTGAAGGGGCCGTTCGGCTGCCTCAACCGCGCACGCTACGGGATCAGCTGGGGCGCATTGGGCGCAGCGGAGTTCTGCTTCCACGCGGCGCGGCAGTACGGGCTCGATCGCAACCAGTTCGGCACCCCGCTCGCGGGGCGGCAGCTGTTCCAGAAGAAGCTTGCCGACATGGAGACCGAGATCGCGCTGGGGCTGCAGGCGTCATTGCGCGTCGGGCGACTGATGGACGAGGGCCGGTTCGCGCCGGAAATGGTCTCGATCGTCAAGCGCAACAATGTCGGCAAGGCGCTCGATATCGCCCGGATGAGCCGCGACATGCACGGCGGCAACGGCATCTCGGGCGAGTATCAGGTGATGCGGCACATGATGAACCTGGAGACGGTGAACACGTACGAGGGTGCGCACGACGTGCATGCGCTGATCCTGGGGCGGGCGATCACGGGGATTGCTGCGTTTTGAGTCACGGAAACAGCATGTTTCCCCGCGAAGGCGGGGACCCAGTCTGGGCTCCCGCCTTCGCGGGAGAACAAGGTTGAAGGACACCCCCCTCGCCGGCCTGAAGGTCGTCGAACTCGCGCGCATCCTCGCCGGGCCGTGGGCGGGGCAGGTGCTCGCCGATCTCGGTGCCGACGTCGTCAAGGTCGAGAGCCCGGAGGGCGACGACACGCGGCGCTGGGGCCCGCCGTTCATCGACAACCCCGACGGCTCCTGCGACGCCGCCTATTTCCACGCCGCCAACCGCGGCAAGCGATCGGTGGTCGCCGATTTCGCCACGCCCGAGGGGCAGGCATCGGTCCGCGCGCTGATCGCCGACGCCGACGTGGTGATCGAGAATTTCAAGGTCGGCGGGCTGGCCAAATACGGGCTCGACTATGCGAGCCTGTCGGCGATCAACCCGCGGCTCGTCTATTGCTCGATCACCGGCTTCGGCCAGGACGGGCCGTATGCGCCGCGCGCGGGCTACGACTTCATCGTCCAGGGCATGAGCGGGATCATGGACCTGACCGGCGATCCGGCGGGCGCACCGCAGAAGATCGGCGTCGCCTTCGCCGACATCATGACCGGGCTGTACGCGGTGATCGCGATCCAGGCCGCGCTGACGATGCGCGCGCGCACCGGCCGCGGGCAGCAGATCGACATGGCGCTGCTCGACACGATGACGGGCGTGCTTGCCAACCAGGCGATGAACTGGTTCGCGAGCGGCGTCACCCCGGCGCGCGTCGGCAACGCGCATCTGAACGTGTCGCCCTATGCGGTGTTTCCGTGCAGCGACGGCTGGTTCATCCTGGCGGTCGGCAACGACGCACAGTTCCGCCGGTTCTGCGACGCGATGGGGCTGGACGCGCTGCGCGACGATCTGCGGTTCGCGACGAATGCGGGGCGCCTCGCGTTCCGAGAATTGCTGTTCGCGGGGATCGAGGCGGCGACGGCGCTGGTCCCGAAGCTCGACCTGCTCGCCCGGCTGGAGGCGGTCGGCGTGCCGGCGGGCCCGATCAACACGGTGGAACAGGCGTTCGCAGACCCGCAGGTGATCGCGCGCGGGATGGCAGTGACGGGGGTTCGGCCGGATGGCTCGACCGTGCCGGGGGTGCGGACGCCGATCCGGTTCTCGGAGGCTGGGCTAGCGACTGGACGGGCGGCGCCTGTGCTGGGCGATAGCTAAGCGTAAGTCCATTATGGTAGGCAGTGATCATACAGTTGGCCTCTTCTTCGGCGGCGAGGCAGAATCGTCCTCCCCGGTACAAGTGAAACCCTTGCGTTTAATTTCTTCGACCTCTACTGTGGTTGAGAAAATTAAACGGAGCGTTGCATGCCAGCTTTTGCCACCGCGATTGTAGAAGGCGAACGGGCCGTCGCCGATAGGCTGAACGATTTTGGTTTAGTTGCTGAGCAGATCCTTGCAGTAGGGATAGCGGCACGCGCTTGGGCCGGTGACGCAAGCCCGTTGATGCCCATCAACGCACCCGGAACGCTGGCGTATATCTATGGCGTTATGGAACTGCGGCAGCAGGTTCTTGACGGTGTTTGGGCAACAGACCGGACGTGCGGTATTGAAGCAGTGGTTAATCGCGAACTACAGATGCGCATCGGATTCCAGAACGTGGACCGAGCCTGCGATCCAGATTTTCCGCCCACCCCGCGGTCTGCAAAAGGAAGCGCCTCCGAGAGCCTGTGCGGTCCAACGTTGTTCGAGCTAGCAGGCCTTGATGCAGGCCCACTTACAGGAGTTAAAGCGGATGGCGTCCCAACTTATTATGTGATGGTAGGGGAGGACGGAAGCGTCGAACTCTCCCACCCCGTAATTGGCAACGGCTCTTACAAGCATTTCCACGAGCGTATCTTCATCGTTTCTACGAACCGTGATTGGGCTGAGGAGATTAATCCGGACACTAGCCCTCTCGACGACTTTGATATCGAAATTCGTTTTAAAGACAGAGCATGATTTTCTCTTCACATCGCCTTACAGTTGCGCGTCAGAGACGCAAGTTTTCCGGGAAGGATTTAGCCGACAGGTCCGGCTTAACTACAGTTACTATTTCGAAAGCAGAGAATGGACATCAAGTCGAACCAGCAACAGCCGAAAGAATTGCAAAAGCGCTAGACTATCCGCTGGATTTCTTTTTCCTTGATAAGCCAGAGATTATTGAAGCAGATACGGTAAGTTTTCGAAGTTTAAAGAAAATGAGTGCGGCAGAGCGGGACGCCTCACTCGCAGCCGGCGTGCTTGGTGTCGAACTGTACGAATGGATTGACACCCGCTTTGATTTGCCCGTGACCGACCTCATTGATCTTAACAAGGAACGAAGCCGCCCGGAAAGTGCTGCGCGCCTGCTAAGGCAGCATTGGGGCCTTGGTGACCGCCCCGTCGGAAACATGCTCAAACTGTTGGAATCCAAGGGTGTACGTGTACTCTCGCTTTCCGAGAACACGCGGAATGTCGATGCTTATTCCTTCTGGCGTAGTGATCGCGCGTACATTTTCCTGAATCAGGAAAAGACCGCCGAACGTTCGGTTTTTGACAGTGCGCATGAGCTCGGCCACCTTGTCCTGCATCATCATGCTGGCCCGCGAAACGATAAGGGCGCGGAATATCAGGCCGACCAGTTCGCCTCCGCATTTCTTATGCCTGAGCATGATATAAAGAACGAGTTGTCGAACGTTGTGTCACCACAGCAGATTATTCGGGCAAAGAAGCGCTGGAAAGTTTCAGCTATGGCGCTTGCTTATAGACTTCACAGCCTCAACCTTCTCACAGACTGGAGCTATCGATCGTTTTGTATCGAACTTGGGAAACTGGGGTATCGAAGTGGTGAGCCGGTAGGTATAGAACGAGAAAGGTCCATCGTATTGGCTAAGGTTTTAAATGCCTTGTGGACGAAACGTCTCACTAAATCTGAGATAGCAAAAGATCTAGCCGTGCCGCTTGAAGAAATCGAAACCCTGATTTTCAGGCTGGCTGGACCAGAGCCATCGCCTTCACCGGTGCCCAGCCTTTCGCTTGTTTCTTGAAATCCACGCGCAAGCCATAGGATCACAAAGCGCAAACGAGAATGTACGCAGTTATGGATAGGCCACAAATTGCGTACAATCTCATTCTGCTTGAGGAGTGACTGCGTTCAACCCGAATGGGCTGACAATGCACTAGACACCGCTCAACAGTTGAGACCAACCATTACTATCAAATGATTTTTTTATCGAGCAGGTTGTAGCTCATTCACCATCCAAAGATGGTGACCCCTACGGGAATCGAACCCGTGCTTCAGCCGTGAAAGGGCCGCGTCCTAACCGCTAGACGAAGGGGCCTGCGTGGTGGGAGGCCGACTAAGGCGCGGGCGGGCGGGCGTCAAGCGCTCAATCCGCCCAGGCCGCATCTTCGAGGTGCAATTCGGCCGCGGGGCGCGAGGACCAGTCGTCGATCTTGGCCCGGCCGGCCAGCCACAGTTTCCGGTGCGGGGGTGCGCCGAGCAACGCCTGGCCGAGCGGCGTCTCGGCGGCGCGGAACGCCATCGCCTTGATGCTGCGGCCGTCGTCGCCCGCCACCACGGTGCGGACATGGCCGTTGCCGACGATGTCCGCCCGGATCACGCGGACCGGCCCCATCGCCACGCGCGGCGCCGGCCAGCCCATGCCGTACGGCCCGCCTGCCTCCATCGATTCGACGAGGCTCGGGTTGACGCCGCCTGCCGCCAGCACCGCGTCGAGCAGCAGCGCACGGTCGCTTCTCGACCGGTCGACCGCGGTCGCCAGTCGCTCCTCGAGGAACGCGGTGAAGGCGGGGATCGCGGCCTCGGCGATCGTCAGGCCCGCCGCCATCGCATGGCCGCCGCCCGCGACGAGCAGGCCGTGCTCCTTCGCCGCCATCACCGCCGCGCCCAGATCGACGCCCGAGATCGAGCGGCCCGATCCCTTGCCGACGCCGTTCTCGTCGATCGCGATGACGATCGCCGGGCGGCCGAGCTTTTCCTTCAGCCGGCCGGCGACGATGCCGATCACCCCGGCGTGCCAGCCATGCCCGGCGACGACGGCGACGCGGGCGGAACTCGAGGTCAGCAGGTCGGCGGCCTCCTGCACGCCGGTCTCGATCAGGCGGCGCTCCTCGTTCAGGCGGTCGAGTTCTGTGGCGATCGCGCGGGCCTCGTCGGGGTCCTGCGTGGTCAGCAGGCGGACGCCGAGATCGGCGCGACCGACGCGGCCACCGGCGTTGATGCGCGGGCCCAGCGCGAAGCCGAGGTCGGTGCAGGTGGGGTTGCGGGTGAGGCGCGACGCCTCGATCAGCGCAGCGACGCCGATGTTGCGGCGCTGTGCCATCACCTTCAGCCCCTGCGCGACGAACGCGCGGTTGAGCCCGCGGAGCTGGGCGACGTCGGCGACGGTGCCGAGCGCGACGATGTCGAGCAGGTCGATCAGTTTGGGCTCTGGCCTGCTCTCGAAATAGCCGCGGGCGCGCAGCGTGCGGACCAGCGCGGCGGCGGCGAGGAAGCACATGCCGACCGCGGCGAGATGGCCGTGCGCCGCGCCCTCGCCCTCGTCGAGCCGGTTGGGGTTCACCAGCGCCAGCGCGTGCGGCAGCTCGGCCGAGCATTTGTGGTGGTCGATGACGATGACGTCGATGCCTGCGTCGCGGGCGGTGGCGAGCGCCTCGAACGCCTGCGCGCCGCAATCCACCGTGACGATCAGCGTGGCACCCTCCGCGGCGAGCCGGGTGAGCGCGGCGCCCGACGGGCCGTACCCCTCGAGCATGCGGTCGGGGATGTAGGGGCGCGCCTCGATCCCCAGGTCGCGCAGGACACGGACCATCAGCGCGGCGGAGGTGGCGCCGTCGACGTCGTAATCACCGAAGATCGCGACCTGCTCGCCCGCCTGCACCGCATCGGCGAGGCGGTTCGCGGCGACGTCCATGTCGCGGAAGATCGACGGGTCGGGCATGAAGCCGCGGATCGACGGGCTGCGGTGCGCGTCCAGGCCTTCGCGGGGGCAGCCGCGGGCGAGGAGGAGTTGGGTGACGAGGTCGTCGCTGCCGAAGCCATCTCGGCCATCCGCGGCGAGGGCCCGCCAGCGCCAGGGTTGGCCGAGGATCGAGGAGCTTACGCCGAGTACGTTCATGGGGTTGAGGTAGGGGTTCGGGCAGGATTGTCGAGTTTTGTGCGCCCTGGCCCGCCCCGTCATCTCAGCGAAGGCTGGGATCTCCCGAGGCAAGCGCGGGGCAGGAAACCGCGAGAGACCCCAGCCTTCGCTGGGGTGACGGTTTGGGGATGGGCTGGAACGGTTCTACCCCCTGACGATTGTTGGAAGGCGCGAGACCGATGCCGCTACGGGCGGTCACTTGATCCAGGGCCGTTCGCGGAACCACTTCGTCACGATGTACTTCGTGCCCTCAATCACCGGCATGCCCTCGTGCAGCGTCAGCGGGTTCGGGGTGCCGTCCGCCTGCATGTTGTTCCAGGCCAGCAGCAGACCGCGCTTGGGGGCGACCTTGATGCCGGCTTGCGGGAACCAGGTCGCGCCGCCTTCACCGACGTCGTTCAGATAGACCATCGCGGTCCAGGTGCGCTGGCCGCCCTGCTCCTGCATCTTGGCCCAATAGCTTTCGGCTTCGTGGAAATAATCGTGATGCGCGCGGAATTGCTGGCCGGGGGCGTAGCGCTGGCCCTGCATCGTCTCGCCGTGCAGCAGGTCGATGCCAAGCAGCGTCGCGATCGCCTCGTCGGTCGGCTGCACCTCGGCGGACCAGCGATCCATGTCGCAGCTGTCGCTGGTGCGGAAATTGCTGTTGGGACGGTCGGACAGCAGCGTCGACGGCCGCCGCTTCGCATCGATCATCTCGACCAGCCGCGCGCACGTCGCGGCGTCGAGGAAGTCGTCGTGATAATAGAATTGCACCGCGTCCATCGCGACGCGCTGCACGGCCGGATTGGCGTCGAGCCGGGCGGCGACGCTCGCCCCCGCGGTCTGGCGGAGTGCGAGCGCCGGATCGGCCGGTTTCGCTTTGGAGAAGATACCCACGGCTGCGAATTTGCGTACGCCGGATCGAAACGCAAGGGCCCGCACCCTTTTCGTCATCCCGAGCGCGGGCCGGGATGACGGAGAGGCTTACCAGAAGATGTCGTAGACGGTGTCGACGACCTGCCCGCTGTCGATGTCGACGAGCAGCGCGTCGTTGTAGTAGCGCACCCACTGGTACGGGCCGTAGGCTTCGGGCAGGCGGTAAGTGTACGGGTCCTGGATCCAGTAATTCTGGTTGAACAGGATGTTGCTGAGCGTGAAGCCGACCCCGAAGCGACGATAGCCGCCGCTCCAGCCGCCCGGCGCGTAGTAGCGCGGGAGACGGTATGCGCCGCGGTTCGACGCGCGATAGTTGCTCCAGGCGTAGCGGTTGTCGTTGCGCCAGCCGCGGTTCCACTGGCCGCCGCGATTGTAGCCGTTGCTGTAGCCGCCGCGATACGCCTGGCGGTTGTCGTAGCCGCCACGGTACTGGCCGCGCTGGTTGTTGCGATCGTCGCCGCGGCTCTGGAAGCGCTGGCCCTGGAACTGCTGGCCTTGATACGCCTGACGCGGATCGCGCTGGCCTTGATAGCCCTGCCCCTGATAGTTTTGGCGGGGATCGCGCTGGCCCTGGTAGCCTTGATTGCCGCGATAGTCCTGGCGGGCGTCGCGACCTGGCTGGCCGTCCTGACGTCCGTTCTGCCAGTTGCCGCGCGGACCCCGTGCCTGATCGGAGACGTCGCGCTGCGGGGCTTGGACCTGTTGTGGTTGTGGCTGCGGCTGGGCTTGGGGCTGCGGCTGTTGCGGCGCGCGCATTTCGCGATTGCCGCGGTCACCGCGGTCGGCACCGCCGCGCTGACCATTCCATCCGCCGCGATCGCCGCCGCCGCGCTGGCCGTTCCAAGCGCCGCGATCGCCGCCGCCCTGGCCATCGGGTCCGCGCTGCGCGGTCGCCGCGACCGGGATCAGTGCCGATGCCGCCATCAGGACCTTCAGAAACTTGCTCGTCATGGCCGTGTCCTCGAATGCCGGCACATGCCGCCGGCCCCTATGATGGACGACCTGTGCACCCTCCGCGGCGAACCGAAGCTGAACCCGTTCGTCAGCGACCAGACAGCTTCCGGCCTAAGCTCATGGTTTGGCGACCAGCGCGGGCACGACGCGTGCCGCATCCGCCGGGTCGATCCCGGGGCGGGCGCCGGCGGGGATCACCTCTTCGCCGCGGGTAGCGCGGCCAGCGCGCTGGATCGCCTCGACCACGCGCGGATAGACGCCGCAGCGGCACAAATTGGTGATGGTCTCGCGGATCAGCGCCTCGCTCGGGTCGGCATTCTTCTTCAGCAGCACCGATGCCGCCATGATCATGCCCGGGATGCAGAAGCCGCATTGCGGCACCGCTTCGGCGATGAAGGCGAGTTGCAGCGGGTGGTTGCGCTCGTGCGACAGGCCCTCGATCGTGGTGACGTAGCTGCCCTCGATCGTGCCCACCGCGACCCGACAGCTGCGCACCGCCTGGCCGTCGACGTCGACCGTGCAGGCGCCGCAATGGCCGGTGCCGCAGCCATATTTGGTGCCGGTCAGGTTCGACGCGTCGCGCAGCGCCCATAGCAGTGGCGTCGCGGGGTCGATCCGGTATTCGACCGGCTGGTTGTTCACGGTGAAGCGCGTCATCATTGCGATCGTACCGTGCGAGCGGATCGAGGGGAACGGCGCATGTCAGGCGCGCAGCAATCCCTCCGTCGCGCCGGCTTTGCCACTCGCCGGGAACAGCGCCGCCATCGTCCGCTGCGGATCGATGCCGAAATGCGCCGCGACCGCCCCGCCGATGAACGCGTCGAGCTGCGCGGTGGGGCGGATGTCGCGCGCTTCGTACAGCGCGGCGGGCGCAAGCCCCGGCCAGTCGGCCAGCACCCGCCCGCCCTTCACGCCGCCGCCAAACAGCATCGCCGCCGCGCCGGTGCCATGATCGGTGCCGCCGGTGCCGTTGACCGCCACCGTCCGCCCGAACTCGGTCGCGACCAGCACCAGCGTGTCCGACCAGAGCGGCCCCAGCCCCGCCTGCAGCGCGCCGACCATCGCATCCAGCCCCTTCAGCTGCGCCGCCAGCCGCCCACGCTGGCCGGTATGCGTATCCCAGCCGCCGGTCTCGACCATCGCGATTCGCGCGCCGGCATCGGGGGTCAGCAGCTTCGCCGCCAGCGTGCCCGTCGCCGCCGCGTCGCGGCCATCGTCGGCGGCGAGGTCGCTGGTCAGCGCACGCGTCGCCAGCGCCTCTTCCCACAAGCCGTGCAGCTGCGCATCGCCCTGGTACAGCATCGACACGCGTTGCAGCAGGTCGTCGGACGCGCGCGGCAGCTTCGATGGCGCGTAGGAGGCGATCTCGCGGCGGCCACGCAACGCCATCGGCACCGTCGCGGCGACCGCGATCGCCCGCGCCTGGTCCGCCGGCAACACACCGAGCAGCCGGTTGAGCCAGCCGTCGCGCACCGCATAGGCGCGCGTGCCGCCGGTCTCGAGCACGTTCTGCCCGTCGAAATGCGACCGGTCGCGGTACGGCGAGGCGATCGCGTGTGCGAACAGCGCCTGTCCCGACCCGTACAGCCCGGCGGCATGTATCATCGCCGGGTGCAGCGCGAAGGTCGCATCGAGCTTCGTCCCGCCGATCAGGTCCGCCGCCAGATCGCCGCGCAAGCCCGCAAAGGCCGGGTCGCCGATCGCGCCGATCGTGCCGAGCCCGTCCGCCGCACCGCGCTGGATGATGAAGACGAAGCGCTTCTGCGTCGCCGCGCGGGCGAACGCCATCCGCGGCGCGAACGCGAAGCCGAGCGTGCCGAGCGCCCCGCGCGTCAGGATGGACCGACGATCGATCATCGCATTATCTCCGCATCATTTCGGGCGAGACGAGCAGCAGCGCGAGCGCCTGTCCGGGACTTTCCGCACGCGCCAGCGCCTGCGCCGTCGCGTCGCCTAGCGCGTCCGGAAACAGCTGCGGCGCCAGCGTGCGCGCATCGATGTTGGCCGCACGTGTGGCGAATCGCTCCGCTGCCTCGACCCGGCGCAGGATCGCGTCGGGACCGGCCCAGGTGGCGGCGAGATCGTCGTAGCCGATCGGCTGGCCCGGCTTCCACACCGGCTGGCCGAGCTGCGTCATCAGACCGAGGATCGCGCCCGGTTGGACGGTCGTCGTCCCCAGCGCGCGCATCGTCGCGACCGTCCACTCCCACGGCGTGCGGAACTTCACCGGCGCCGCGACCCAGGCCTCGGGCGACGCGACGATCGCGCGGTACACCGTTGGCAGGTCGCCGCGCGACGTCAGGAACGCCGTCTTCAACCGCGCGATCATTGCCGGTGGCGGCGTGTCGCCGGCGAAGTGCCGGGCGAGCTTGGTCGCGATGTGAGTCGCGGTCGCCGGGTGGATGGCGAGATCGTCGAGCACGGCCTGCGCCTGCGCGTCCCCCGCCGGGTAGCTCTTGCCGAGGATCGTCCGGTCGCCGGGCTCGTGGATCGCCGGAACGAACGCGAAGTCGCCCGGCGTGCCAGCGAGGCGGGCACCGCGCCCGAACCCGGTGGCGGTCCAGCCGGTCATCGCGCGCGCGAACTCGGTGACGTCGCCCTGCCCGTATCCGGTCCGCACGCCGAGCGTGTGCAGTTCGAGGATTTCGCGCGCGAGGTTCTCGTTCAGCCCGACCTTCCGCTGGCCGCGCGCCGCGACTCGCGTGCCGACCTGACTGGCCGGGCCGACCGACACCGCCTGGTCGAGGTAGAGCAGCATCGCCGGATGCCGCTCGACCGCGTTCAGCATGTCGGCGAAGCGGCCGAGGACGTGCGGGCGGATCGCCTCGAACTCCATCGGCCCGGCGAGCCCGACGACCTGGATCTTGTCAATCGAGACCGCGAAATGGTTCGACCAGAACTGTACGAGTCGCTCGACGAACGGGGTGTCGGAGGCGAGCGCGGCGTTGGTACGCGCCGCAACCGCGATTCCGTAATCGTCGCGGATCGCCTTGCCGGCGATCTGGCGGGCATCGCGCAGCGCCTGTTGCCGCGCGTCGATCGCCGGCGCTGTGCCCGCCATCATCGTATCGGGCGTGCCTTGGGGCATGATTTGCGGCGTGATCGGCGTCGGCGCCTGCATCTGCTGGCGTAGCACGCGGCGATCGTCCTGATAGGCGACCAGCGACTCGGCCATCGCCGGCGTGCCCTTCGCCGCGGCGATCCCAGCTGGTTTCGGATCGTAGCGGGCGAACTGATCGAGCAGCCAGGTTTTCGGGTCGCCGCTCGGCCGGTCGTCGGGCCGCGCTCCCAGGCCGAACCGGTTGAGCGCGATGCTGGTGGACGCCATATGGCATCTCCTCTCTTGCACCGCCTTAAACGCGCTTTGTCGCACAATTGTGCCGAAGCGCGTCCCGTGGCATCCGCGCGGCATGTTGCGCATCACCGAACTGAAGCTGCCGATCAATCACGCGGACGAGGCGTTGCCCGCCGCGGTCTGCAAGCGGCTGCGGATCACGCCGCGCGAACTGGTGCGCTACGTGGTCGCACGGCGCGCCAACGACGCGCGCGACAAGATGGACATCCAGCTGGTCTATTCGGTCGACGTCAACGTGAAGAACGAGGCGCAGGTGCTCGCGCGGTTCAAGAAGGACCGCCACGTCAACCCGACCCCCGATACGCGCTACCAGTTCGTCGCAAAGGCGCCCGCGGACACCAGCCTGCCCCGTCCCGTCGTCGTCGGCGCCGGACCGTGCGGGTTGTTCGCCGGGCTGATCCTGGCGCAGATGGGCTTCCGGCCGATCATCGTCGATCGGGGCAAAGTCGTGCGCGAGCGGACCAAGGACACCTGGGGCCTGTGGCGGCGCGGTGTGCTCAACCCCGAATCGAACGTCCAGTTCGGAGAAGGCGGTGCGGGCACATTCTCCGATGGCAAATTGTGGAGCCAGATCCAGGACCCGCGCCATCTGGGGCGGAAAGTGCTGACCGAGTTCGTCAAGGCCGGCGCGCCCGAAGAAATTCTGACCGAGGCGCATCCGCATATCGGCACCTTCCGCCTCGTCACGATGGTCGAGGCGATGCGCGCGACGATCGAGTCGCTCGGCGGTGAATACCGGTTCGAACAGCGCGTCGAGGGCATCGACATCGCCACCGACGATGGCGGCGCGCGGCGGGTGACCGGGCTGCGGATGCACAATGGCGGCTATCTGGCGGCCGACCGCGTCGTGCTGGCGCTGGGGCACAGCGCGCGCGACACGTTCCACATGCTCGACGCGGCCGGCGTGCATGTCGAAGCGAAGCCGTTCTCGATCGGCGTGCGGATCGAACATCCGCAATCCTGGATCGACGAGGCGCGGTTCGGGCCGTGCGCGGGCCACCCCGATCTCGGCGCGGCCGCGTACAGCCTGTCGCACCACTGCAGCAACGGGCGAACCGTCTACAGCTTCTGCATGTGCCCGGGTGGCACCGTCGTCGCCGCGACGTCGGAGGAAGGCCGGGTCGCGACCAACGGCATGAGCCAGTATTCGCGCAACGAACGCAACGCGAATTCGGGCGTGGTGGTCGGCATCGACCCCGAGCGCGACTATCCCGGCGGTGCGCTGGCCGGCATCGCGCTGCAGCGGCATTGGGAGGAGCGCGCCTATGTCGTCGGTGGGTCGAGCTATCACGCACCGGCGCAGCGGCTGGGCGATTTCATCGCCGGACGCCCGTCGACCGCGCTGGGTTCGGTGATCCCGTCCTATCGGCCCGGGGTGACGATGACCGACCTTGCCGACTGCCTGCCCGAGTTCGCGGTGACCGCGCTGCGCGAGGCGCTGGTCGCGTTCGGCAAGGACATTCCGGGCTACGACCATCCGGACGCGGTGCTGACCGGAGTTGAGACGCGCACCTCGTCGCCGGTGCGGATCACCCGCGGTCCCGATTTCCAGAGCCTCAACACCGCCGGACTGTTCCCGGCGGGCGAAGGGGCTGGGTATGCGGGGGGGATTTTGTCGGCGGCGGTCGACGGGATCAAGGTCGCCGAGGCGGTTGCGCTGAGTTTGGTGGGGACGTCGTCCTAGACGAACGACTGGCTTCGAAGCCCTAGACACCGACACAGGTAATGCCGGACCGACGACTACACACCCTTTCCGTCATCCCCGCGCAGGCGGGGATCCATACTGGCTGGCCTCGTGGCTAGAAGGGGAACGTTGGAGTATATGGGTTCCCGCCTCCGCGGGGATGACGACGTGGTCCGGACGGACGACGGCTTCTCCCTCCCAGGTCGAGGCCCAGGACGGCTCCGTTACCGCCCGACGCGCATGCCGGTGACGCTGACGACCAGGGTTTCGAGCTGTGCTTCGACGAAGCCGGCGGCCTTGAACCGGTCGATCTCGGCCATCGGCAGCGCGAAACCGCGGCGCCAGGCGTAGACGGCGGCGCGGCGCAGCGCTTCGAGCCGGGAGTCGGCGAGCCGCGAGGCGGTGCCGAGACCGAACAGGCTACCGAGCGCACGCGACATGCGGCTTGCGCCTTCGAGGCTGCGCAGCGTGTCGCGCTTGGCGAGCGCGATGACGCTCCATTCCAGCGCCGAGAAACCGGCGTTCGGCTCGGTGACGGTTTCAGCCGGTGCGCGCGAGGTGCGGGCCGAGACGGGTGCGGCGTAGAGATTGTCGAGGTCGAGATAGGCCATGGCGGCGGTTCCTTGCCGTTCGCCCCCCTATTAGGACTGCGGCTTCAATACCAGTCGGTATATAAACCGCGTTCCGTACCGTCAACCGCTTTCTATACCGGCCGGTAATTTATTTGGTCGGCCACACCGACAAGCTCGTCTCCACCAGCTGGCCGAGCTCGTCGCAGGTCGCGCCAGCACCACTCTGCAGGGCGAGACCGGACAGCAAAGCAAACAGATAGCGAACCAGAGCCGGCGGGGTCATGCCGTCGGGCAGCTCGCCCGCCGCCTCCGCCTGTTCGAACCGGCGGATCACCGCGGCCTCGGACGAGGCGCGCCGCTTGACGACCTCGGCCTTGATCGATTCGGCCTCCGCGCCGCACGCCGCGCTGCTGATGACGCCCAAGCACCCCTTCGGATCGCAGCTGCTCATCTGCATCGCCAGTGCGCCGCGCAGCAGCCGTTCGGCGACGCCGCGTGCGGTCGGCGCTTCGAGCGCGGAGGTCATGTAGGCGAGCTTCTCGCGCTCGTAGAGGTCCAGCGCCTTGTGAAACAACGCTTCCTTGTTGCCGAACGCGGCGTAGAGGCTCGGCTTGGTGATGCCCATCGCCGCGGTCAGTTCGGCCATCGATGCAGCCTCATAACCGTTGCGCCAGAACACGCGCAGTGCGGCAGCGAGCGCATCGTCGAGATCGAACTCGCGCGGGCGGCCCTTGAGCGGGGAAAGCGAACAGATATTCATACCGAACGGTATATAGGCCTAAACGCCAGATAATCCAGTGTGATCCGGCGGTGCACGCCGCTGCCCCGCCACAGCGTTTGACCAACCGGTCTCGGCGTGGGACATCCACGCATCCAGCAGGAGACCGGCATGTTCGTTTCGGCATCGCTCGCCCCGCGGCCCTTTCCATGACGACCGCGGAAACACGCCGCGACCAGATGTTCCCCGTCCTCGACGCGGCACAGGTTGAGACCGCACGCCGCTTCGCCAGCGGCCCGGCGCAGGATTTCGCCCCGCACGCGTCGGTCTACACGATCGGCGAACAGGGCGCGCCGAGCTGGCTGATCCTTAAGGGATCGATCGACGTGGTGCGACGCGACGGGCTGAACCACGAGGCGCCGGTCACGACGCACGGGCGCGGCCAGTTCACCGGCGAGGTGAACCAGCTGGCGGGCCGGCCCTCGATCGCCGCGGGCACGGCGGGGGCGGACGGCTGTACCGCGCTGCCATTCGATCCGGCGCATTTGCGCGCGCTGATGGTCGGATCGGCGGATGTCGGCGAAGTCGTAATGCGCGCGCTGATCCTGCGCCGGGTCGCGTTGATCGAGGAAGGCGGCGCGGGAACGATCCTGATCGGTGTGCCGGGCAGCCCCGACATCGTCCGCCTGCAGGGGTTCCTCACGCGCAGCGGTTGGCCGAACCTGGTGCTCGACGCGGCGTCGGATGCGGAAGGCCGCGCGCTGGTCGAGCGGATCGGCGTGCTGCCGGGCGAACTGCCGCTGGTGGTATGCCCCGACGGTTCGATCCTGAAGGCGCCGACCGACGCGCAGATCGCGACCTGCCTCGGCATGACGCCGACGATCGATCCGGCGACGATCTACGACGTCGCGGTGGTCGGCGCCGGGCCGGCGGGGTTGGCGGCGGCGGTCTATGCCGCGTCGGAGGGGCTGTCGGTGATCGTGCTCGACGAACGCGCGATCGGTGGCCAAGCGGGTGCGTCGTCAAGGATAGAGAACTATCTGGGGTTTCCGACCGGCATCTCCGGCCAGGCGCTCGCGGGGCGCGCGTTCAACCAGGCGCTGAAGTTCGGCGCAGAGATCGCCATCCCCTTGTGCGTCGCGCGGCTCGACTGCGACGAGGACGGGCTGGCGGGCGACCCGCTCGCGCTCGACCTTTCGGAGGATCGGCGGCTGCAAGCGCGGGCGGTGATCGTCGCATCGGGCGCCCGCTATCGGCGGCCCGACATTCCCGATCTCGCGACGTTCGAGGGTGCTGGCGTTTCCTATTGGGCATCGCCGATCGAGGCGCGGCTGTGTGAGGGCGAGGAGGTCGCACTGGTCGGCGGCGGCAATTCGGCGGGCCAGGCGGTCGTGTTCCTCGCGCCGCGGGTGAAGCGGCTGCACCTGATCGTGCGCCGGCCGCTGGAGCAGACGATGTCGCGCTATTTGATCGACCGGATCGCGGCGCTGCCCAATGTCGAATGCCATATCGGTACCGAGATCACGGGGCTGGAGGGTGACCGGGCCGGCGGGCTGACCGGCGCGACCTTCCGCAACCGCGACGGCAGCACGAAACGCTGCGACATGCGCCACCTGTTCCTGTTCATCGGTGCCGACCCCAATGCCCGCTGGCTGCAGGGCTGCGTCGAGACCGACGACAAGGGATTCATCGTCACCGGACGTGGTTCGCTGCCGCTCGAGACAAGCTTGCCCGGCGTGTTCGCGATCGGTGACGTGCGCGCGGGCTCGACCAAGCGGGTGGCTGCGGCGGTCGGCGAGGGCGCCGCGGTCGTCGCCCAGATTCATAGCGCGATCGCCGATCGCGCCCGGGGGAGCCAGTGATGTGTACGCATCTGTCCACGATCCACGACGTTACGCCAAGCGCGCGCGGCTGCGAGGACTGCCTCAGGATCGGCAGCGAATGGGTGCATCTGCGGCTGTGTCGCGAATGCGGGCATGTCGGCTGCTGCGACGATTCGCCGCACCGCCATGCGACCGCGCATTTTCACGCGACGCGGCATCCGATCATCGAGGGGTATGATCCGCCCGAAGGCTGGGGCTGGTGCTATGTCGATGAGGAGATGGTCGATTTGCCGAGCCAGACGCCGCAGATCGGACCGATCCCGCGGTACGTCTAGATTCGTCGCCCCCGTCGTCCCTTCACCCTTCGTCATCCCGGGCTTGTCCCGGGATCCAGAGCCACAGGCGCCAGCGTATGTAACCCTGGATCCCGGGACAAGCCCGGGATGACGCACGGTAACGGGCAACGACGGCGCAACATCTCCGCGTCGGACGCGTTCGGCCCGCATACTTCCAAGGAACAACGCCGATGACCCACCTCCCGACCGAACTGCTGCTGCTCGGCTGGTCGACCGTGCTGCTGTTCGCGCACGTCATGCTGCAGGGGCAGCTCGTCACCCGCGAGCGCGGCACCGACTGGAACGCGGGGCCCCGCGACGGCGACGAGAAACCGCTCGGTCCACTCGCCGGCCGCGCGGCCCGCGCGCTCGCCAATTTCCAAGAAACCTATCCGATCTTTGTCGCGCTGGCGCTCGGCCTCGCGGTGTCGGGACGCACCGGGGGGATCGGCGCAATCGGCGCGATCATCTGGTTCGTCGCGCGGATCGTCTACATTCCGCTGTACCTGTTCGGGGTGAAATACGTCCGGTCGTTGTGCTGGCTGGTGTCGATTCTCGGCCTGCTGCTGATGCTGATCCGCTTCCTCTGACCCCATCGTCATCCCGGTAAAAGTCGGGATGACGAACTCGGCGGATCACAACGTCCGGATGATCCCCGAAAAGTCGACGCTACCCTGCCCCGCGGCAGCGAACGCCTCGTACAGTTCCGCCGCCTTCGCACCCATCGGCACCGTCGCGCCGGCATCCCGCGCCGCCGCCATCGCCAGCCGCAGGTCCTTCAGCATCAGGGCGGTCGCAAAGCCGCCCTGATAGTCGTGATCCGCGGGCGTCTCGGGCCCGACGCCCGGCACCGGCGCATAGGTCGTCATCGACCAGCTCTGCCCCGAACTGACCGACGAGATGTCGTAGAAGGTCTGCGGATCGAGCCCGAGCTTCTGCGCCAGCGCGAACGCCTCGCAGGTCGCGATCATCGTCGCGCCCAGCAGCATGTTGTTACACATCTTGACCGCCTGCCCCGCGCCGTTCGCGCCGGCGTGGATCACCGCCTTGCCCATGTCGGCGAGGAACGGCTGGGCCCGCGCGAATTCCTCGGCCGAGCCGCCGACCATGAAGGTCAGCGTGCCGGCGTTCGCCGCGGTGATCCCGCCCGACACCGGCGCATCGACCGCCGCCATGCCGCGCCCCTGCGCGGCGACCGCGACGGCCTTGGCGGTGGCGACGTCGATCGTCGAGCAGTCGATCAGGATCGCCGACGGCGCGACCACGCCGAACAGCGCGTCGTACACTTCGGCGACGTGGCGCCCGGCGGGCAGCATCGTAACGATCGCCTCGGCGCCCTCGGCAGCCTCGACCGCGGAACCGACCGCGAGGCACCCGGCCGACTCGGCGCGCGCGAGCGCTTCGGCGGAGAGGTCGAACGCGCGGACGTCGTGACCCTTCTTCGCGAGGTTGGCGGCCATCCCGCCGCCCATGTTGCCCAGTCCGATGAACCCGATGCGTGCCATTGTCCGTCCTCTTCCATCTTCTGCAAACCGTCATCCCAGCGCAGGCTGGGATCTCCCTGGGGCGGGTGTTGCCGTTCCCCCGACGAGACCCCAGCCTGCGCTGGGGTGACGGCTTCGTTGGCTTTCGTCCGCGTTATTTCCCCGTCCACACCCCCGCGCGCTTCTCGACGAACGCGGCCATGCCTTCGCTCTGGTCCGCGGAGCCGAACAGCGCGTGGAACAGGCGGCGTTCGAACTGTACGCCCATGCTCAGCCCGGTCTCGAACGCCGCGTTGACCATCTCCTTGTTCGCCAGCACCGCGAGCGGCGCCATCGCGGCGATCGTCGCGGCGGTCTTCACGGCCTCCTCGACCAGATCGTCCGCGGGCACGATCCGCGAGACCAGCCCGGCGCGTTCGGCTTCCTCCGCGCCCATCATCCGACCGGTCAGGCACATCTCCATTGCCTTGGCCTTGCCGACGGCGCGCGTGAGACGCTGCGATCCGCCCATACCGGGCGTCACCGCCAGCTTGACCTCAGGCTGGCCGAACTTGGCGGTATCGGCGGCGAGGATAAAGTCGCACATCATCGCCAGCTCGCAGCCGCCGCCCAGCGCGAAGCCCGACACCGCCGCAATGATCGGCTTCCGGGTCCGCGTGAACCGGTCCCAGCCGGCGAAGAAGTCGCTCGCGTACATGTCGGCGAAGCCTTGCGCCTGCATTTCCTTGATGTCGGCGCCCGCCGCGAATGCCTTGGCGCTGCCGGTCAGCACTGCGCAGCCCTGGCTCGCATCCGCATCGAACGCCGCGAACGCGTCGAGCAGTTCGGCGAGAATCTGCGAATTGAGCGCGTTGAGCGCCTGCGGGCGGTTGAGCGTGACAAGCGTCACGGCGCCGCGCTGTTCGACTAGGATGGTTTCGTAGGTCGGCATCGTACTCTCCTTCTTCGTCACACCATCACCCGTCCGTCACCCCAGCGGAGGCTGGGGTCTTCCCGGGGCGGGCGCGGCACCTGCCCCGGGGATACCCCAGCCTTCGCTGGGGTGACGGGTTGGGGGGTATGACGGTGTTCAGTTCGGCGTCCACGCCTCGCTCTCGGGCAGCGGCGCGAAGATCTGGTCGATGACGTGATCGGTCACGCCTTCCGGCGTTGCGGGGTCCCAGCGGGGGGCGTTGTCCTTGTCGACGATGACCGCACGCACACCCTCGATGAAATCGTGGCGCTGTACGACATGCGCGCCGACCGCATATTCCTGGCGCATCTCGTCGGCGAAACTCGCCATCGTCGCGCCTTCCGCGAGCAGGCGGAGCGACACCTTCATCGTCTGCGGCGACTTGGTCTTGAGCGTCGCCAGCGTTGCTGTCGCCCACTCGCCACCGTCCGCTTCGAGCGCGGCGTAGATATCCTCCAGCACGTCCGACGCGAACAGCCGGTCGATCACCGGCTTGTCGTCGAGGATGCGGGCTGCCGGTGGCGCAGCTGCAAGCGGATCGAGCACGCCGGCGATGTCCTGCGGCGTCTTTACGAGCCCCGCCTTGGCTGCGTCCATCGCCGCGCTCGGCAGGTAATGCGTCGCCAGTCCGAGTGCGAGACATTCGGCGCCGTCGAGCCGGTGCCCGGTCAGCGCCAGATACTGGCCGATCCGTCCCGGCAGTCGCGACAGGTACCAGCCGCCACCGACGTCCGGGAACAGGCCGATTCCGGTCTCCGGCATCGCGAACTTCGTGTTCTCGGTCGCGACGCGGAACCGGCACGGCAGCGCGATGCCGACGCCGCCGCCCATCGTGATCCCATCCATAAACGCGACCGTCGCCTTGGCGTAGGTGAACAGCCGGTGGTTCATCCGGTATTCGGCGTGGAAGAACGCGCGCGCTGCGACGCCGTCGGTTGCGCCGCTTTCCGCCAGCATGCGGATGTCCCCGCCCGCGCAGAACCCGCGGCCCTCGGCATGGTCGATCGTCACGACCTCCACAGCCGGATCGGAGCGCCAAGCCTCGAGCGCGTCGAGCACGCCGTCGCACATCGCATGCGTCAGCGCGTGCAGCGCCTTGGGCCGGTTCAGCCGAATCCGGCCGACCGGACCGTCGATCTCAGTGATCAGCTCGTCGGTCAAATTCCCTCTCCCTTTGGGAGAGGGAGGGAGCAGCCAAAGGCTGCGGAAGGGTGAGGGCGACGAACCTGAGCGCCATCAACCTCACCCCGCGCCGCTCCGCGGCTCGCCCCTCTCCCAAAGGGAGAGGGGATTTGCGCGCAGCCGATCATTGCCGGGTCAGCTCGCGGCCGACGATCATCCGCATCACCTGGTTGGTCCCCTCGAGGATCGAATGCACGCGAAGGTCACGCCAGAAGCGTTCGATCGGGTAATCCTGCAGATACCCATAGCCACCATGCAGCTGCAACGCGCGGTCGACCACCGACGAGCCGGTGTCGGTCGCGAGCCGCTTCGCCATCGCCGCGAACTTGGTCTTGTCGGGCGCATTGGCCGTCACCTTCGCCGCCGCGATGTAGAGCAGCGCGCGCGCCGCCTCCAGTTCGGTCGCCATGTCGGCCAGCGTGAACTGCGTGTTCTGGAACTCGGCGATCGCCTTGCCGAACTGCTTCCGGTCCTTCGTGTACGCCACCGCCTCGTCGAGGCAACGTTGCGCACCCCCGAGCGAGCACGCACCGATGTTGAGCCGCCCGCCGTCGAGCCCCATCATCGCGATCCGGAAGCCTTCGCCGAGACCACCAACCAGATTCTCGCCGGGTACGCGCACGCCGTCGAAAATCACCTGCCGCGTGGGCTGAGAATGCCAGCCGAGCTTCTTCTCGTTCGCGCCAAACGAGACGCCCGGCATGTCCTTCTCGATCACCAGGCAGGAAATGCCCTTCGGCCCCTCCTCACCGGTGCGGACCATCGTCACGTAGATTTCGTTCTCGCCCGCGCCCGAGATGAACTGCTTCGAGCCCGTCACGATCCAGTCGTCGCCGTCCTTCACCGCGCGCGTCTTCAGCGCCGACGCGTCCGAGCCTGAGCCCGGCTCGGTCAGGCAATAGCTGCCGAGCCGGTCCATCGTCACCATGCTCGGCAGGTACTTGTCCTTGACGGTCTGCGAACCGAACCGGTCGATCATCCACGATGCCATGTTGTGGATGCTGATGAACGCGCTGGTCGAGGGGCAGCCATAGGCCATCGCCTCCATGATCAGCGCGGCTTCCAGCCGCCCGAGCGCGATGCCGCCCGATTCCTCGCTAACATAGATCGACGCGAAGCCGAGCTCGGCCGCCGCCTTGATCGTCTCCCGCGGAAAAATGTGCTTCTCGTCCCACTCGGCCGCATGCGGGGTGATGCGATCGGCGGTGAAGCGCCGCGCCAGCTCCTGGATCTCGCGCTGGTCGTCGGTAAGGTCGAACTGGTTGGTCATCGCACGTTCCTGCATCGTCATATTGCGTCTGTCATTCCGGGGGCGGCGGGAGCCCCTCTCACCCCATCGTCGGAATGACGAACGCGTCGTTATTGCGCGCCGGGCCGCCGTCCTCGGCCATCGCCGGCAACGCGGAGCCGTCGGGCCAGCGTTGCGTGATCGTCTTGACCTTGGTCCAGAACTTCACGCCCTCCATGCCGTGCTGGTTGGTGTCGCCGAACGCGCTGCGCTTCCAGCCGCCGAACGAGTGGTACGCGACCGGGACCGGGATCGGCACGTTGATGCCGACCATGCCGACGTTGACGCGCGCCGCGAACTCGCGGGCGGCGTGGCCGTTGCGGGTGAAGATCGCGACGCCATTGCCGTATTGATGTTCGCTCGGCAGCCGCACCGCCTCGTCGAAATCAGCGGCGCGGACGATCTGCAGCACCGGGCCGAAGATCTCTTCCTTGTAGGCGCTCATGTCGGTGGTGACGTGGTCGAACAGCGTCGGGCCGATGAAGAACCCCTTCTCGTGCCCCTGCAACTGGAAGCCGCGGCCGTCGACGACCAGTTCGGCGCCCTCGTCGACGCCGGTCTGGATCCAGTTTTCCACGCGCGCCTTGTGCGCGGCGTTCACCACCGGGCCGTAATGCGCGTCGTTATCGGTCGACACGCCGACGCGCAGCGCCGCGATCGCCGGGATCAGTTTCTCACGCAGCGCGATCGCGGTCTTCTCACCGACCGGCACGACTACCGGCAGCGCCATGCAGCGCTCTCCGGCCGAGCCGAACGCCGCGCCCGACAGGTCGGCGACGACCTGGTCGAGATCCGCGTCGGGCATGACGATGCCGTGGTTCTTGGCGCCGCCCATCGCCTGGACGCGCTTGCCGGCCTCGACGCCGCGACGGTACACGTAATGCGCGATGTCGGACGAACCGACGAAGCTGACCGCCGAGATCGCGGGATGATCGAGGATCGCGTCGACCATTTCCTTGTCGCCGTGGACAACCTGGAAGATGCCCGCAGGCAGCCCGGCTTCGAGGAACAGCTCGCCCAAACGCACCGGCACCGACGGATCGCGCTCGGACGGCTTGAGGATGAACGCGTTGCCGGTCGCGATCGCGACGCCGCTCATCCACAACGGGATCATCGCCGGGAAGTTGAACGGCGTGATGCCGGCGCCGATGCCGAGCGGCTGGCGCATCGAATAGACGTCGATCCCCGGCCCGGCACCCTGCGTGTACTCGCCCTTGAGGATGTGCGGGATGCCGCAGCAGAACTCGATCACCTCGAGCCCGCGCTGGATGTCGCCCTTCGAATCGGCGATCACCTTGCCGTGCTCGGACGAGAGCAGCCGCGCGAGTTCGTCCATGTTGGCTTCGACGAGCCGCTTGAATTCGAACATCACGCGCGCGCGGCGCTGCGGGTTAGTCGCCGCCCAAGCCGGTTGCGCCGCCTGCGCCGCAGCCACCGCGACGTCCAGGTCGACCGCGCCCGACAGCCGCACGCGCGCCTGCACCTCGCCCGAATTGGGGTCGAACACGTCGCCGAAGCGGTCCGCGGTGCTGGCCGCACCGGCTACGAGATTCTCGATCGTTCGCATCGCATCCTCTTGATCGTATCGACGGCATTTCGCCGTTCGCATGGCCGCGCTTTACACAGGCGCGACCACGATATCCGCTTTTTTCGACAGAGGGACCGGTTCCAACGGCTGTAAGACTATGCCGCAACGCAGCAGAGGGTCGATTGCCCTGCCCGTCGCGAGCCCTTATGCCCCGCCCCGGCGCATTCGCCCGGGGAGTGACGCGTGGTCGCAAGCGAATATCACCGGATGATCGACTGGATCGGCGACGGCACCGGCCTGCCAGACACGATCCTGCACATCCATGCCGGCATGCTGCTGCTGATGATCGCGCGGCTGATTACGCGACGCTCGTTCGGGACGTTCATCCCCTGGGGCGTGGTCGCGGTCGGCGAGGCCTTCAACGAGATCATGGACCGGCTGAACTTCGGGTCGTGGCGCTGGGAGGACACATCGATGGACGTGGTCAACACGCTGTTCTGGCCAACGATGATCTGCCTGGGTGTGCGGCTGCGTCCCCTGATCGTGCGTCCGCGACCGGAGCCAGATATGGCCGATCCGGATCTTAATTCGACCCAAGCTTAGCCTAATCTTCCTAACCTTCGGCGTGCGGTTGCCGCCGCCGCCCCGCGTCGCTAGTCCCCTTCCCCATGAAACTGATCATCGGCAACAAGGCCTATTCGTCCTGGTCGCTCCGCGGCTGGCTCGCCTGCAAGCAGTCGGGGCTGCTGTTCGAAGAGGTCGTCGTGCCGTTGTACGATGCCGATTGGGACAAGCGCCGCGAGGGCGACGAGTTCGCGCCGTCGTCGGGCAAGGTGCCGATCCTGTGGGACGGCGACGCGGTGGTGTGGGACAGCCTGGCGATCGTCGACTATCTCGCCGACAAGGTCGGTCGCGACCTGTTCTGGCCTGCCGAGGATGCGCCGCGGGCGATGGCGCGGTCGATGGCGGCCGAGATGCATTCGAGCTTCCAGGCGCTGCGCCGCAAGCACAGCATGAACATCCGCCAGGTCTTCCCGGCGGTGCGTCCCGACGACGATGTGCTGGTCGACCTGCAGCGGATCATGGAATTGTGGGCGCAGGCGCGTGCGCGGTTCGGCGGCGACGGCGACTTCCTGTTCGGTGAGTTTGGCGCCGCGGACATCATGTTCGCGCCGGTCGTGACGCGCATCGTCACCTATCAACTGCCGATCGCCCGCTTCGCGCAAGGCTATATGCAGGCGATGTTCGACCATCCCTTCATGCAGGACTGGATCGGCGCCGCGCAGGAAGAGGACTGGGTGATCGAACAGTTCGAGGCGCCTGCCACGACCTGATCGCCCGACGTCTTCAGCGCAGCCGTACGCCGCCGTAGGGCGTGCCGTCCTTGTGGAGATAGCCGTCTTCGCCGAGCCGCAGGTCGATATCGGGATAGCCGCAGTCACCCCGCGGACCCGCGCCGGCCGCCAGGAAGACGCACGGCGCATCGCTGCGGTTCTGCAGGCAATGGCCGTTCGGCACGCCCTTGGGAAAGGTGGCGATGTCGCCGGCGCGGAGCATCGTCTCGGCGTCGTCCTCGACCAGCACCGCCTCGCCCGCGAGCATCACGACGAACTCGTCCTCGGTCGCATGCCAGTGACGCTGCGACGACCACGCGCCGGGCGCGAGCGTGACATGGCTGACGCCCATCTCGGTCAGTCCGGCGGACGGCGCGAGCCGGCGATACCGGCGCCCCGCCACCGCCGCATCGAACGGCACCGGATAGCCGGTCGCATTGGTCTGCGGGATTGTATCGAGATCGAGCTTGGGCAATGCCGCCTCCACATCATGGTGGAGGCTGTGTGCCCGACGTCGTCGAACTTACCAAGGCGCTGATTGCGGCCGAGAGCGTAACCCCAGCCCGCGGCCGCGTATTCGACGTGCTGGAGGCGGCGTTGCTGCCGATCGGCTTCGCGGTCGATCGGTTCACGGTCGGCGAGGCGCCCGATGGGCCGGTCGAGAATTTGCTCGCGGTGCGCGGCGACGGACCGCGGCATTTCGCCTTTGCCGGGCATGTCGACGTGGTGCCGGCCGGCGAAGGCTGGTCGCCCTGGTCGGCCGATATTCGCGACGGCCTGCTCTATGGTCGCGGTGCGGTCGATATGAAGGGCGCGGTCGCCGCGTTCGTCGCCGCTGCCGGTCGCAGCGATTCGGGCACGCTTTCGCTGATCATCACGGGGGACGAGGAAGGCCCGGCCACCTATGGCACGCGAGCGCTGATCGACCGGATGGCAGCGCGCGGCCTCGCGCCGGACCTGTGCCTGGTCGGCGAGCCTACCTCCGTCGAACGGCTCGGCGATATGGTGAAAATCGGCCGGCGTGGCTCGGTCAACATCTGGATCGAAGTCCCGGGGCGCCAGGGGCACGTCGCCTATCCGCATCTGGCCGACAACCCGATCCCGCGGCTGATCGCGCTGCTGGCGGAGGTCGAGGCGATCGTGCTCGACGAGGGGACTGCGTGGTTCCAGCCGTCGAACATCGAGGTCACCGAAATCACGGTTGGCAACCCCGCGCACAACATCATCCCCGCAAAGGCATCGGCGCGGCTGAGCATCCGGTTTAACGACCTGCATCGCGGCGACGGGTTGATCGCCCGCATCGGTACGCTGTCCGATCGGCATGGCGCTACCGTGCGGGGTGTCGTGTCGGGAGAAGCGTTCCTGACCCAGCCGGGGGCGTTCTCGACGCTCGTCTCGGATGCGATCCACGAGGTCACGGGCATCACGCCGGCGCTGTCGACCACCGGCGGCACGTCCGATGCGCGCTTCCTGTCGAAGCTGTGCCCGGTGGTGGAGTTCGGGTTGCTCAACGCGACGATGCACAAGGTGGACGAGGCGGTCGCGGTTAGCGACCTGCACGCACTGACGGATATCTACGCGGCGATCATCGACCGCGCGCTGGCCTAACCGTCATCCCGGGCTCGTCCCGGGATCCAGAGCCAGGAACGCGGTCCTTTGTAACCCTGGATCCCGGGATAAGCCCGGGATGACGGGGGGTTACCGTTCGCGTCGCAGGATGATGTAGAGCGCGCCCTGCCCGCCGTGGCGGGGGTGTGCCCCACGAACCGCGGCGATCGCGTCGGCGTGGCGTGAGCCTGCCAGCCAGTCCGCTACCGCCGCGCGGATCGCGCCGCGGGCATGCGGGCGTTCGCTCTCGGGCCGCGGCGGCTTGCCGGTCACCAGCAGCAGGACGCGATCGCCGCGCGCGATCGCCCGGCCGAGCCCCGTGTCGAGCATCGCATGCGCGGACGCCAGCGTATGGCCGTGCAGGTCGATCGAGCTGTCGGGGCTGACCGCACCGCGCACCAGTCGCTTGTCCCAACCGCCATCGAGCGTGCTCTCGGTGATCGGCCGCGGCGCAGCACGAGGCGTGGGCTTGGTGGTCAGACGCACCGGCGTGCGGACGATCGGCTTGACCCCGTGCAGCGGCGCGGGCGGCGGTGGCACCGTCTTGCCGACCGGTACGGGCTTGTCCGGGATATGCGCAACGACCGTGACCGCGCGCAACGGGCGCACGGTCTCCATCACGCGAGCCCAGAGCTGGGCTTCGTCAGGGTTGAGCGGTCGGCCCGCCATATCGCGCTCCATTCAGCCGCGCGACGGTGCCGATCGGCAGCAACAGGAACGCGGTGCCGCGCCCGGCCATGCCGCCCGCAGTCGCCTCTGCCGCAGGGCCCGCGCCCCAGAAGGTGTCGAAGCGGTTGCTGCCCTTGATCGCACCACCGGTATCCTGCGCCACCCACAGTCCGCTCGCATCCTGGCGATCGAGCGACAGGAACACCGGCGCACCGAGCGGCACGAATTTGACGTCGGCAGCGGCACTCACTTGGCCGATCACCGGGAGGCCCAACGCGCCGAGCGGTGCGCCGTCCAGTTCGCGGAAGAACACGAAGCTGCGGTTCTCGCGCATGATCGCCTGACCCTCGACCGGATGATCGTGCAGCCATGCGACGATACCCTGCATCGACGTCTGCCCCGGCTGGAGCAGCCCGCGCGACTTCATCAGCGCGCCGATGCCGGTATAATCGCGGCCGTTTTGCGTGGCATAGCCGATGCGGAGGATCTCGCCATCGGGCAGCCGCAGCCGCCCCGACCCCTGGATCTGCAGGAAGAACAGCTCGACCGGATCGCGTGCCCAGGCGAGGATCGGCGCCTTGCCGCCGAGCGCACCCTGCTCGATCGCAGTGCGATCGTAATAAGGGACGAAGTTGCTGCCCTGCACCCGCCCGCGGATCTTCCGGCCCTTGAGGCTGGTCGAGAAGGCGCCGAGATCGACGTCGATCAGGTCGTCGGGCCGGCCATAGACCGGCGCTTCGTAGCCGGCGCGGCGGGTCAGCGATCCGGCGATCTCGGGTTCGTAGTAACCGGTCGCGAACGCCTTGCCGTCACCGACCTGTACCGCCTCGAGATACTGCGCAAAGAAGGCACGCGCGCCGCCGCGTGACACGGTCTTGGCCGCGGCACAGGCCGGCTGCCAGTCGGCGCCGCGCGTCAGTCCCGACGTATCGGTGCGGCGTTGCAGCGCCGGGCAGCTGGTTACGAACGCCGCTAGTGCAGCGTCCGCCTGGACATCGCTGATCGGCAGGGCCGCGATCGCCGGACCCGGCAGCACGCCCGCCGCTGCCGCGTTGATCGGCTCGACCGCTGCCACGACCGGCGCGGCGAGCATCGGCACTGCGCCGACGATCCGTGCCGGCGCCTGGATACCGCGAATGTTCGGCGACGCACCCGTGTCGCGCGTAGGATGGACGCGGACCGGCTCCGACGGACGATCGACGACCGGCGCGGCACCGGTTCGCGGCGGTTCGACACCGCCGACGCACGCGCTGAGCGCCAGCGCGAGCCCCACTCCCCCGAGTTTACGCATCACGCCTCGTCGGTGTCCGCGAGCTTCCAGTTCGGATCGTTGCTCTTGAGCGTCCGTGCGAAGGTCCAGACGTCGTGCGTCTCGACCGCGTCGGTCATCGACCCGGCGATCACGGTGCCTTCGCTGTCGCGGGTGACCGCGGCGATGTCGGCATCGAAGCGCACGGTGATGCGCGCGTCGCGACCCGTCACGCTCGCATCGGCGATCACCGCGCGTTCGATCGTGACAAGCCGGTTGTCGAGCACTTCGCCCGCCGCGTTGCGCGCGGCGATCGCCTCGACGAAGGCGGCCCGGACATCGTCCTCGGCGAGGTCGGCGAGCGCCTGCTCGTCGCCCTTCCAGAACGCCTCCAGCACCATCCGGTACGCACCCTGCGCGCCTGCCAGAAACTGGCCGACGTCGAAGCCGGGTTCGCCGGCGACGATTGCGCGCAGGCCCTGTTCGGCCCGCGGCTCGATGTTGCGGTTGACGATCTCGCGCACCTCACCGGCGGGCTCGACCGCGCGCGGCAGCGGCAGCGACGACGGACGCTCCTCGGCCGTGCGCGGCAAGGGCTGCTCATGGCCGGTGCGCTTGCCGAGCACGCTGTAGAGTCGCATCGCCAAAAAGCCTGCAACCATTGCGAGTAGAACCACGTAGAACAACCGAGCCTCCGATCTTCGGGCCAACATAGGCCACACGGCCCGCAATTCAAAGCGGCGCCCGTTGAAACGGCCGGCACGCACTGCTAGGCGACCGCCTTACAGGAGCCGAACGCGCGACCTATCCGCTTCGGTCCTTACGCATTTCATGAAGGACGGGATGACATGGACGACCAGGACAACGGCGTAACCACCGCCGACACCGCGCTCGCGAACGGCGAGGACACCACGCCCGCCGCCGGCCTGATTTCGCAGTACATCAAGGACCTGTCGTTCGAGAACCCGAACGCACCCGCGGTCTATCAGAACCAGACGCCACCGGCGATCGATGTGCAGTTCAACATCGGCGCATCGCAGGTCGGCGACGAGGTGCACGAGGTCGTGCTGAAGATCGACGTCCGCGCCGAGACCGACGGGCAGGTCGCGTTCATCGTCGACCTTTCGTACGCCGGCCTGTTCGGACTGCGCAACATTCCCGCCGAGCATGTCCAGCCGTTCCTGCTGGGCGAGGCCCCGCGTCTGCTGTTCCCGTTCGCCCGCCGCGTGCTGAGCGATGCCGTTCGCGACGGCGGCTTCCCGCCGCTGCTGCTCGAGCCGATCGATTTCGCCCAGCTGTATCTGCAGCAGGCCGAACAGCAGGGCGTGCAGCCCAACGTCGGAGATTTCGGACAGGCGTGATCGCCGGTCCGGACTGATCCATGAACCTTACCAAAGCCTTGGGATCGGTCGGCGGGCTGACGCTCGCCAGCCGTATCCTGGGGCTGTTTCGCGACACGCTGTTCGCACGGTTCGTGGGGGCGGGCTTTGCGTCCGACGCGTTCCTGATCGCGTTCCGCCTGCCCAACCTGTTCCGCGCGCTGTTCGCGGAAGGCGCGTTCAGCGCCGCCTTCATCCCGATGTTCAATCGGAAAGTCGGCGACAAGAACGGCCGCGGACTCCCGGACGGGCTTAGCTTCGCCGAGGACGCGTTGTCGGTGCTGCTGCCGGTGCTGATCGGCATGACGGTGCTGCTGGAACTGGCGGCCTGGCCGGTCACCTGGCTGATGACGTTCGGCTTCAACGGCGTCGGCGCGGACCGGTTCGACTTCGTCGTCCATCTCTCGCGTATCACGCTGCCTTACCTGCTGCTGATCAGCCTCGTCTCGCTGCTCGGCGGCATCCTCAATTCGCTGCACAAATTCTGGATCAACGCCGCGGCGCCGATCCTGCTCAACGCGACGCTGATCGCCGCACTGCTGCTGTTCCACGCGCACGAGCCGCTCTTCACCGCGCGCAACCAGGCGATCGCGGTGACGGTCTCGGGCGCGTTGCAGCTCATCTGGCTGATCTACGCCTGTCGATCGTCGGGCGTGACGCTGCGGCTCAAGCGCCCGCAGCTCAATCCCGACGTGAAGAAGCTGCTGTCGCTGATCTGGCCCGCCGCCGCGGGTGCCGGGGCGGTGCAGATCAACCTGCTCGTCTCGACCGCGCTCGCGGCGGCGCTGCTGCCCGCCGGATCGATCTCGTACATTTACTTCGCCGATCGCCTGAACCAGCTGCCGCTGGGCCTGATCGGCATCGGCCTCGGCACGGTGCTGCTGCCGACGATCTCGCGCCAACTGGGGCGCGGTGAGGATGCCGAGGCGATGGAGACGCAGAACCGCGGCATGGAACTCGCGCTGTTCCTGACCCTGCCCGCGACCGTCGCGCTGATCGTCTGCGGCATGCCGATCGTCGGTGCGCTGTTCCAGCACGGCAAGTTCACGCTGGAGGACAGCGCGCTGACCGCGCAGGCGCTCGCCGCCTTCTCGATCGGGCTGCCGTCGTACATCCTCGTGAAGGTGCTGACGCCCGGCTATTACGCGCGCTCCGACACGAAGACGCCGGTGCGCTACGCGACGATGTCGATGGTCGTGAACCTTGTGCTGAACCTGCTGCTCATCAAGCCGCTGGGACACATAGGACCGCCGCTTGCCACCGCGATCGCGAGCACGGTCAACGTGGCGATGCTCTACCGCACGCTGGTGCGTCGCCGGCATTTCGTCCCCGACGCCCGGCTGGCGCGGCGGACCTGGCGGCTGCTGGTCGCGGCGGTGATCATGGGCGGTGTGATGTTCTTCCTGAACGACCTGTTCCAGCCGTTCGTGACCGGCTCCAGCACGCAGCGCTGGGGCGCGATGGTCGTGCTGGTGACCACCGGCGGGGTCGTCTATGCGATCGCCACGTTACTCACCGGCGCATTCCGGCTCGGCGACATCGCCACGCTGGTGCGCCGCTCGAAATAGGCTTTTTGTTCATGCGTGTCGTCTCCGGCATCCAGCCCACCGGCAACCTCCATCTCGGCAATTATCTCGGCGCGATCCGGCAATGGGTGGCGATGCAGGATGCGATGGCGGACGGCGACGACTGCCTGTTCTTCCTCGCCGACCTGCACGCGCTGACCGTCGCGATCGATCCGAAGGAACTCGCCGCCAACACGGTCGAGATGGCGGCGACGCTGATCGCATCCGGCATCGACCCGAACCGCGCGATCCTGTTCAACCAGGCGCGCGTGCCGGCGCATAGCGAACTCGCCTGGATCCTCAACGGCACCGCGCGGATGGGTTGGCTCAACCGCATGACGCAGTGGAAGGACAAGGCGGGCAAAAACCGCGAGGGCGCGAGCGTCGGGCTGTTCGTCTATCCCGTGCTGCAGGCCGCCGACGTGCTGCTCTACAACGCGACGCACGTGCCGGTCGGCGACGACCAGAAGCAGCATCTCGAACTCGCGCGCGACATCGCGACCAAGTTCAACCTGGATTTCGGCACCGAGCTGTTCACGCTGCCCGAACCGCTGATCAGCAAGGCGGCACCGCGGATCATGAGCTTGCGCGACGGCGCCGCGAAGATGTCGAAGTCGGACCCGTCCGACGCGTCGCGCATCAACCTGATGGATAGCGACGACGTGATCGTCCAGAAATTCCGCAAGGCGAAGTCGGATGCCGATGCGCTTCCGGAGACGGCCGAGGAATTGAAGGACCGTCCGGAAGCACGCAATTTGGTGACGATCTACGCGGCGCTGGACGGCAGCAACGTCGATGCCGTGCTGGCGCGGTTTGCCGGCCAGGGATTCGGCGCGTTCAAGCCGGCGCTCGCCGATCTCGCGGTGGCGGCGCTGGGTCCGATCCGCGACCGGATGACCGGGTTGCTCGACGACCGTAGCGCAGTGGCTGCAATCCTTGAACAGGGGGCCGAGCGCGCCCGTAATCTGGCGGCACCGACGTTGCGTGCGGCACAGGCGGCGGTCGGGCTACAGATCTGACGCCGGGCCAATCGGCACCGGCTCGCCGCAATGGAGGCGGTCGAGGAGCTGGCGGCTGAGGACAAGATGGTGCTCATAGTCGCCGGCATCGCCACCCGGCCTTATGCCGAGCGGTCTCGCTTGGACCGGATCGAAGACCATCACCCGCCGGGTCGCGCAGAGCCGCTGCAGATCGCGCAACGGGACGAAGCTGAGGTCGAGCAGGATCGGGCGGCGGAGCGGTCCGTCGATCCGCACCAGATCCTCGATGAACGCGCCGCCGCGTCCGTCGACCAGCACGACGTCGGCGGGGGCCGCGCGCAGTGTGCGGTACGCCGTGGCATAGGGGTGCAGGAACGCCCTTGAGAGCATGAGCGCGACTGGTGCGGTGACGAGCAGCGCGAAACCGATCGCCGCCCACAGCAACGCCGCCGGCATCGGTCGGCCACGCATCGCCGCCAACCGGATCCAGCCGCCCGCCGCCAGCAGGCAGAAACACGGGATCAGCCCGTGAAGGTAGCGATAGCCATAGCCGTGCCCCTGATAGACCATCGTCAGCAGTCCGATCGCGCAGGATACCGCGAACGCGACCATGATCGTCGGCCTGCCGTTCTCGTCGGACAGGCCCCGCGCGCCGGCCAGCGCCAGCGGCAGCAACAGGATGTTCTGCCACGCGGCGAAGCGCGCCAGGCTGCTGATCGGCTGGAGATCACGGACCCGAGTCGCATATTTCGCGAGCAGTTCGCCGAACGGCAGTTTCGGTTCGGTCCTGGCCGGGAGCGGACCGAGCGCCCAGGGGAGGAATAGCTGCGTGTAGAGCAGCTCCCACACCAGCAGATAGCCGATACAGGCGCAGAGATAGAGCGTAGCGGTGCGGCGACGTCCGTTGGCGAAATCCCAGACGATGAAGCCCGACACGAACAGCAGGTGGAACTGCAGCTGGTGCAGCCCGGTCGCGAGCAAGCCGATCACGATCGCAATGGCGTGCCCACGCGCATCACGCCGCAGATAGAACGCCAGCCATAGCGCGTTGAGCGCGAAATGCGCGGTCATCGCATACGCCGTCATCGCGTTGGCGAGCAATTGGGTCGAGGTCAGCGCCAGCACCAGCGCGACTACTGCAGGCTCCCGGTCTGGCCATATCTGCCGCGCAGACGCCCACAGGCCGGCACAGCCGATCGCCAGCAGGATCGGTCCCGCGAAATACGGATCGCCCAGCCACCACGCGCCGCCGCGCAACAGCGAGGCGACCGGCAGATAGTTCGACGACCAGATACCGTTCGCGGTGCTCGTCCACGGCATCATCCCGTCGGCGAGCGAGCGCATTCCCGCTGGGACGGCCCGCCCCGCGGCCCCGTGGCGGAAATAGTCCGCGGCCAGATCCGCCATAATCTCGTCGCGCGACAGGGCGAAGCGCTCCATGACGACGAACGACCCGGCATAAGCGAACATCGCCGCGAGCAGGACGGCAGCAACGAGGTAGCGAGACTTCACCGCGAGCGGGCGCTCGCCGAAATCGAACCGCGAGGCGACGCACAGCGCCAGCCCGGCCGCACCGAGCAGCCAGACATCCTGATGGAAGAAATAATAGTCGATCAGCGTGTCGGGCACGGTCCGCGCGATCGTCACCGCGGCGAACGCGCACAGCAGCAATGCCGCGATTCCGGCGCGCAGCAGCAAGGACTGGAGCGGGTCTGCGCTGTTCCACGGTCTCATGGGTTAACCATGGCCACGCGCACTTAAGATCGCGTTAGCCAAACTCCCAATCCTCCCCCGCCAGGGCGAGGTGGCGCCGAAGGCGACGGAGGGGGCGGACACGAAAACGGACGTTGGCGTTGCCTCCCCCTCCGTCACGCTGCGCGTGCCACCTCCCCCTGGCGGGGGAGGATCAGCCTTCGAGCTCGCGCATCAGTACGCGGACGGCTGCGTCGATGTCTCGGTCGACGTCGCGCAGTTCCTCGATCCGGCGGACCGCATGGATCACCGTCGAATGATCGCGGCCGCCGAATTTGCGGCCGATCTCGGGCAGCGAACGCGTCGTCAGGCGCTTGGCGAGATACATCGCGATCTGCCGCGGTCGCGCCACCGCACGCGCGCGGCGAGCCGATATCAGGTCGAGCGGCTTCAGTTCGAAATGCGCCGAGACGAGCTTCTGGATCTCGTCGATCGTCACGCGCTTCTGCGCGCCGCGGAGAACCTCCCCGAGCGTCGCGATCGCGAAGTCGAGGTCGATGCTGTCGCCGGTCAGTTGCGCATAGGCGACGACCCGGTTCAGCGCGCCTTCCAGCTCGCGGATGTTCGCGTGAATCCGGCTCGCGAGCAGATCAAGCACGTCGAGCGGCACGCGCATGTCGGGCAGATCGGTCAGTTTCCGATCGAGGATCGCGCGGCGAAGCGCGAGGTCGGGCGCCTTGATGTCGGCGACCAGCCCTACCGCCATCCGGCTGACGATGCGTGCCTCGACGCCTTCCAGCGCCTGCGGGCAGCGATCCGCCGAGATCACCAGCCGCTTGCCCGCCGCCATGATCTCGTTGACCGTGTGGAAGAACTCCTCCTGCGTCGCGTCCTTGCCGGCGATGAACTGCAGGTCGTCGATCAGCAACAGGTCGGCACCGCGCAGCCGCTGCTTGAAGGCATGCGTGTCGCGCGCGCGCATCGCCGCGACGAAATCATACATGAAGCGCTCGGCGGACATGCACAGCACGATCGCGTGCGGGTTCGCGGCCATGAACGCATGGCCGATCGCATGCATCAGGTGGGTCTTGCCCTGCCCCGTACCGCTGTGGAGGAACAGCGGCGAGAACCGCACCGGACCCGGCTCGGCCAGCACCTTGGCGGCGTTGAACGCGACTTTGTTCGAGGCATCGACGACGAATCGATCGAACGTATAACGCGGATCGAGCGGCGGCCGTTCGGCGAACGGCAGCGCGAGCGTTGCGGCAGGCTCAGCTGCGGGCTTGAGAGACGGGTCCACGCCGAACGTCTTTGCCGGCGGTGCGGCAGCGACGACAGGCGCCGTCACCGCAGGCGTTGGTACAGCCGCCGGGGCCACGATCGGCACCACATCGGCGACCAGCGCGAGTGCGACCGGCGCCGGCCCCGGCACGCGCGTCTCGATCTGGACGCTACGGACGTGCGGTAGGATCTGGCGGAATTCGAGCGTCAGCCGGTCCGCATAATGATTGCGCACCCAGTTGGTCATGAACGCCGACGGCAGCGCCAGGCGAATCATGTCGGCGTCGCTGTCGGGGACCAGTTCGATCGGCTTCAACCACTGGTCGAACAGCCGCGCGCCGGCGGATTCGCGCAGGGACGTACGCACTCGAGCCCAGGCCTGCTCGGCCTCGCTCGCGCGCGTTTTCGATCCCGGCCAACTCGTCACACGCACACCTCTCCGAGCCCGCGCGACACTCGCGCGGACGACTGAATTCCGACAGACAACGTCCCCCCGCGACCGCCCCCAGGCAGTCCGGCATCTTCGCCCTGTTCCGTTTGAAGCGACCGTGATCCACCGTCGCTGTTGGCCGCAGTTATGAAGCGATCGGCGAGTCTAGCAAGGCCTGCGCGTGTCAGATTTCTGAAATAATCAGGCTTGACGCGACCAAGCCGCGGAAATGCGTCGGAATTTTTATAAGTTCCTCAGTTAACGCATTTTTCTTGATTTCCTCGCCGAAGCGAGTGGAATTCAAATCACTCGAATCGCCGGGAATCCTACGTTTTCCCGATGCGTTCCGGTCGCTTGCTCGCAGACGCAAAAAACCCGCCGGAGAGGACTCCGGCGGGTGATCCGCGTACCAATTATGACGGCGCTCAGGCGAGCCCGGTCACGGCCTTGGTCAGGCGTGCGAACTTGCGGCTCGCGGTGTTCTTGTGCAGCACGCCCTTGGCGACGCCACGCTGCAGCTCGGGCTGCGCCGCCGCGAGTGCGGTGGTCGCTGCGCCCTTGTCGCCCGACGCGAGAGCCGCTTCGACCTTCTTGATGAAGGTACGGATACGGCCGACGCGGTTGCCGTTCACTTCCGCGCGACGGTCGTTGCGACGGATACGCTTTTTCGCCTGCGGCGTGTTCGCCATGAAGCCCTCTGGATGTTCGAATGATGAAAAAGGGGCGCCGGATTGCTCCTACGCCCTCTCGAAGTCGCGTCCCCTAGTCAGTTCCGGGCAAATGGTCAACTGCGTTGGCAGCGTGGACACCAGAATGTCGAGCGCCCGCTCTCGGTCCGCCGCTTGACGACACCGCCGCACTCGCACGGCTCGCCCTCGCGCCCATAGACTCGCCATTGCTTGGAGAAATAGCCGAGTTCGCCGTCGGGGCGAGCATAATCCTTGAGTGTCGAGCCGCCCGCGAGGATCGCCGCGGTCAGCACCGTGCGGATCGCCTCGACGAGTCGTTCGAGTCGGGCCAGCGCGATCTGACCCGCAGCCCGCGACGGGGCGATTCGTGCGAGGTGGAGCGCCTCGCACACATAGATGTTGCCGAGCCCTGCGACGATTCGCTGGTCGAGCAGCATCGCCTTGATCGACGCCGCCCGCCCTGCGAGCGCCTGCGACAGATACGCAGCGGTCAGATCCGGTCCGAGCGGTTCGGGCCCGGTCGCCAGGAACGGCGGATAGCGCGCGATATCCTCGCTCGCCCAAAGATCGAGAAAACCGAATCGCCTGGGGTCGTTGAGCGCGACGATCCGCCCCGCGGCGGTTTCGACGAGCAGATGGTCGTGCGGCAGGATTTCGCTCGGATCGACCCGCCACCGCCCCGACATGCCGAGGTGGAAGATCAGCGTGTCGCCACGATCGGTATCGATCAGCCCGTATTTCGCGCGTCGCCACAACCGCGTCACCACCGCGCCGGTCATCCGCTGGCGCAGGTCGACGGGAATCGCCTTGCGCAGGTCGGCACGCCGCGGCTCGACGCGGACCAGGCGCTGGCCGAGCAGCACGGGCTCCAGCCCGCGGACGGTGGTTTCGACTTCGGGGAGTTCGGGCACGCCGATCAGCTAGGTTGGGTTTGCCCGCGCCACAAGCACTGGCTAGAGCGACGGGCATGAGCGATCCCATCACAGACACCGTTTCCTTCGGCTACGAAGACATACCCGCTTCGGAAAAGACCGCGCGCGTCGGCGGCGTGTTCTCGAACGTGGCGGCGAAATACGACCTGATGAACGATGCGATGTCGGGCGGCATGCACCGGCTGTGGAAGGACCGCTTCGTCCGCCGCGTGAAACCGCGCGACGGCGAGCAGATCCTCGATATGGCGGGCGGCACCGGCGACATCGCGTTCCGCATGGAGCCGTCGGGCGCGTCGATCACGGTCGCCGACATCAACCCGCAGATGCTCGAGGTCGGCATGCAGCGCGCGCAGCAGCGCGGCATCGACGGGCTGGTCTGGACGGAGGCGAATGCGGAGACGCTGACGTTCCCCGACAAGTTCTTCGACGCCTATACGATCGCATTCGGCATCCGCAACGTCACCGACATACCCAGGGCACTGCGCGAGGCGCACCGCGTGCTGCGGCGTGGCGGGCGGTTCTATTGCCTGGAATTCTCGACCACGCAGTGGCCGGGCTTCGCCGAGGTCTACGATGCCTATTCGCACAAGATGGTGCCGAAGCTCGGGCAGTTGCTGGCGCAGGATGCCGACAGCTATCGCTACCTGATCGAATCGATCCGACGCTTCCCGAAGATGCCGCAGTTCAAGGCGATGATCGGCGAGGCCGGCTTCGTGCAGACCAAGGTGGAACCGCTGCTCGGCGGGCTGGTCGCGATCCACAGCGGGTGGAAGATCTGATGATCACGCGAAGCCGCGAAGACGCGAAGAGAAGGTTGGTTTCGCGCAGAGGCGCAGAGGACGCAGAGATGCTTCCCGCGCGTCAGCGCGCTGCCGATCAATCCAGCGTTGTGAAGGGCCGCAATCGCGGCCAGACGCAACACCTCCGCGTCCTCTGCGCCTCCGCGCGAAACAACCTTCTTGCTCTTAGCGTCTTCGCGCCTTTGCGTGAATCAACTCCTCCTACCGCCCAGTGACATCCCCCCTCATC
>Ga0247813_10000235_pt1 | contig 63035 bp, 55 predicted proteins | sample UWRJL169409C1_FD_180719 | JGI IMG/M metagenome (GOLD analysis project Ga0247813, IMG submission 180719) | Plant litter microbial communities from Arlington Agricultural Research Station in Wisconsin, United States - UWRJ-L169-409C-1 | ecosystem: Environmental > Terrestrial > Plant litter >... | reverse complement strand
CAGTCATGTCAAGTTCTTTTGCAATTTCTTCAGCAGAAGGCGGACGCTCGTTAGATTGCTCTAATAACGCATACATTTTGTTGATTTTATTGATAGAACCAATTTTGTTTAATGGTAAACGAACGATACGAGATTGTTCTGCTAAAGCCTGAAGGATCGATTGACGAATCCACCAAACTGCGTAAGAGATAAATTTAAAACCACGCGTTTCATCAAAACGTTGAGCAGCTTTAATTAATCCTAAGTTTCCTTCGTTAATTAAATCAGGAAGCGTTAATCCTTGATTTTGATATTGTTTAGCAACCGATACTACGAAACGTAGGTTGGCTTTTGTAAGTTTTTCTAAAGCTCTTTGATCACCAGCCTTTATTCTTTGTGCTAATTCTACCTCTTCATCAGCGGTAATTAGGTCAACTTTTCCGATTTCTTGTAGATATTTATCTAACGATGCAGTTTCACGATTAGTTACCTGCTTGGTGATTTTAAGTTGTCTCATTTTCTTGTCTCCTTATTTTAAAGTGTACAAATGGTTATACGTAAGGAGTTACGATAAAGTTACAATTAGATGAAAAATAATTTATTTTTTTAAAAAAAACAGCAAAGCCTCTCTTGTAATATCAAGAAAGGCTTTGCTCTACTTTTTGTAAATTATTAGTTTACAGTGGTGTCTTTAACTTCAATAATTTCTTTTAGCGAAACTGGTGTTCCATTTTTTGCAAAACCTTCCAGTTTTATTTCAAATGTACCTGAAACATCAGAGGTGTAAAATGAATTATTGTTTTCACTATCCATTTTCACTTCCGGATTCCAAAATAATTGATTTCTAAAATCTGGAATTCTTGCGTTGTCAGCTAAGTTAGAATAATCGATTTTGTTGTAAATCTTTTTATTCTGTGGTCTTAAAATTGCAGTTTTTATAATGTAGCTTCCAGTTTGTGTACTTTTAAAATCTTTGTCGAATGTTGTGAAGCTGATTAATCCGTTAAAAGATTTTGGCCCCACAAAATATCTGCCTGAAAGTAACTCGATTTTATACACATTTTTCATGTTGTATGTCATCAGTTCATTTTGATTTTCTAAATATAATCCATCAACAAGCACTAAAGCTGCCTCCGGTAATTGCGGAAAAATAGTAGCGTCATTAACGTGAAGATACACTTTATCGTCTTTTTGTTTATGATAAATCTCAGTAGTAATTTCTGTTATGGTTTCTTTTAATGTTTTAAATCGTGTGTAGTCATCCAGGATATATTCTTTTGTTAAAGGATAATAAAACGGATCGTAAGCAGGAGATTTAGAGATATTATCTGTTTTTTTATGATAATAAGCATTTTCTACCTGACTTGAAATAGATCTGTCTACCAAGCTTTCTTTGATGACATATGACAAATCAGAATCAGCTTTAAAAGTCAATTTAGAATAGTCAATTTCTGGTACATTATCTAATGAGATTGTGAAATTGGAAGCATTTTCATCAATTACCTGTACTGTAACATTTGGGCTATAATTTGCTTTATCGATATTAAAGAAAAACTTACCAGCCTTATCTGTTTTTACAACTTTAAAAGCAAAAGATTTTCCAGGCAACGACAATGCGATGGCAATATTTTCAGTTTTATCGGTACCAGTTTTTGATGTTATTTTTCCAGATACAACTTCACCTCTAATTTCTGGTACGGTAATATTTGAATCTTGATTTTTTATATCAATTAATGTAGTTCCATTTGAAGAAAAATTAGTTGATGAAGTTTGGCTATGAGAAGGCAAATTATCTATTTTTCGAACGGACAGTGAATAACTTCCTTCTTTAAAAACGGGATTAGCAGATTCAATTTTTAAGGGAACCAGCTCACGGTTAGAGAAGGTTTTTTTGTTAAGATTAAATTTTACATTGTCATTGGTAACAATGTTTTCTTTTACGGTATTTTCGTTTTTGGCATTCGTTGAAATTGTATTGAGGCTGGCGGCAACATTTCCATTATCATTTTTTTCATTTGATTTGAAGGGATTGATGATGGTGATATCAATTTGAAAAAACTCCGATGTTGCTTTGTTTAACATCCAGTCAGTATATCCAACCAGTTTATAATTTCCCGTTTTTAATGTTGTCGGAATGAAGTAATCTCCTTGTCCGTATGAGTTTTCCAGCGCTATTTTAGTTTTAAAAACTGATTTTTTATTACTGTCTACTAGCTCAACATATGCTATTTTACTAATAATACTTGGTGTCTTATCAGATGATTTTAAACAATAGATCTTGTATAACAGGGATTCTCCTGATACAAAAGTGGTCGCGTTTGCATGAACAAATACCGTTTCGTCCACAGTAACAGTTTGTTGTGCATTCGTAAATTGTGTATTAATAAATACAAACAATAATATAAGGTGTTTTAATTTATCCAAAATGAAGGTATTTGTTTAGATGAAAATGATGTACAATCGCCGCATTCTACAGGTACAGTGTAGTATAAACTGCCTTCTATATTATATTTATAGGTAATACTATGAGCATTAATTCTATCAATTAAAATATTACCACGACAAGGAGTAGGCATACTAAAACCAAAGCAAAATTTATATTCTTCTTCTGTGCAATCTGTATAATATGGAGGAAGAGGCTCACCTGGAAATAAATCGGAATAATTGAAAAATATTCTTTTTGATGAAAACGATGAAACTTCAAAAAAGCCAATTACTTTTTCACCAGTATTAGATACGCATTTTAAATTTCCATTTATAAAACCAGGTTGCTTAGGAGATAATACACTAGCCGAACTAGAAATTTCTTTCATAGTTTTACGAAATGTATACGATTCTAAATTTTGTACATATTGCTTTACCAGGATGCTGTAACGATGGCTGATAATGTAATTTTGATCACTAATAAAACGAACAGGAAAGTTAACACGGTCTTCTTGCAAGTTTGTTGTAGTGGTTAAAATGATATCATTTGAAGCTTTAGTACTGTAGCATATTCTTGTATCGGGATCATTCGGCACCAGTGCAATTGATTGAGGACCTGTAACTACCAGTTTTTCTTGTCTGTATACAGGTGCAATAATTTTATAGGTCTCTTCATATTCGTATCTGTAGTATTTTGAAGTATTTGTGGGATCGTAATTATGTACTCTAATTTCAACTCCTCTACCTTCTTTGCTGTCTGTAACAACGGCAGGAACAACGCTTTCTATTTGATTTTCAGTAGTAAGCGTTTCGTTTGAAGATTGGTATACTTTACCATTGCTGGTTTTTATTTCCAAAGTATAAATTCTGTTGGGCACAGCTTGAAAAGCAGCTTCTGATATATAGATGCCATTTTCTTCTTTAAAAGTAAATATCGTGCCTAAATCGTCTTTAATTGTTACTGTAGCACCTGTCTCATTTACAACTCCGTCATCTTCAAGTTTGGCAGTTTTAGACAGTTTAACTTCTTGCTTTTTTAATTCGTTAGTTATGGTAGCCTCAACTACCAAAGCTTCTTCATAGGTATCAGATTTTAATACATAACTTTCTGTACAACTACTAAAGAATAGAGTGGTAAGGAAGAAGAGAATGAATTTATTTTTTTGAATCGTTTTCATAATTTCTGAATCCATACGGATATTAAAATTTAAAGTTATAAGTAATACTAGGAACTGGAATAGAAAAAATAGATGTTTTATATCCTTTTACTTTTCCACTCTGATCTGTTACGAAATAAATCGAATACGGGTTGTTTCGGCCTAAAACGTTATAAATAGATATGTTCCAGAAGCTATGAGCTAATTTTTTTATTTTATGGTTTCCTTCAATATTAATTCCAATATCTAAACGTATGTAATCTGGAATTCTATATTTATTTCGGTCGCTATAAAGAGTGTATTCTGCACCACCATAATTATATGTTCCAATAGGAAAAGTAATTGGCCTTCCGGTTTGGTATAAAAAGTTGGTAGAAAAACTATATCTTTTTGTGAATTTATAATTTAATACAGCACTTAAATCATGAGGCTTGTCAAAATTTGAGGCAAAATACTTACCGTCGTTTACTTTTTCTTCAAGAAATTGGCTATCAAGTTTGGTTAGTGATCTTGAATAGGTGTAACCAATCCATCCATTTAATTTTCCTATCTGCTTCTTGATTAAGAATTCAATTCCGTATGCCTTTCCTTCCCCTTGTAAAAGTTCTGTTTCAACATTTTCATTTAATAATAATTGCGCACCAACTTTGTAATCTAAGATGTTCTTAGATCTTTTGTAATAACCCTCCAGACTTAATTCATATTCTTCATCTTTTAGGTTTTTATACAGACCTAATGAAACTTGTTGAGCACTTTGGGGCTTTACATTTGCATCTGATAATTTCCAGGTATCAGTTGGCGATTGGGTGACATTGCTAGACAAAAGGTGAATGTACTGTCTGGTCATATCATAGCTTGCTTTTATTGAGAAATCCTCTGCAAAGAAATAGCGCGCAGCAAAACGAGGTTCTAACCCGCCATAAGTTTTTACAACTTCATTATTTCCATAATGCTCCGTTCTTACAATTGTGGCATCATTAAGAGGTAATCCTTCTTCATAATAGTTAACATCGGCTTCTCCTAATGAAGCATAAAAAGAATATCTCAGTCCTAAGTCTATTAACAATTTGTCGCTTACTTTGTAATTGTCACCAAAATAAACAGCAGATTCTAACCCTTTTTCTTTTGCAATATCCGTTGGGACCAATGTTGCACCCGGGTTGGTCGGATGCTGGTATCCTGGAGAGATATTGTATAATTTACTAGCCACTCCATATGAAAGGTTATGTTTGTCATTTAATGAATAGTTAAATTTTAACTGTAATTGTGACTCGTTAATTTTATAACCAAAGTCAAATGAGTTGATATCATCAGAATTATAATCAATATTGAACTTGTATTCACTATTGGTAAAAATTAGGGCAGATTTATGTTTTTTGTTAAAAGTGTGGTCCCATTTTGCAGAAGCAAGTCTATTGCTGTATTTGTAAACAGAATCTGAACTAATGCTAAAGCGGTCATGACTGTAGTACAATGTAGCTTCTATGTTGTTGTTATTATTAATTGCATTATTGTATTTAAGAATTCCGTCATAAAAACCAGCCTGGCTATTTTTTAGATTTTCATCATCTAAAGTTTTAAGAATCCAGTCAGAATAAGTTGCTCTGGCTCCAAAAAGAATACTTGATTTGTTTTTTTCAATTGGAAGTCCGAAACTTAAATTTGATGTAATAGGACCAATGGCACCTTCTCCGGAAAATTTTTCAGGATTACCGTTTTTTGTTGAAATATCGAATACAGATGATAACCTTCCTCCAAAGTCTGCAGGAATACTACCTTTGTAAATGTCAGCTTTCTTTGCGGTATAAGGGTTTACTGCAGAGAAAAAACCTAAAAAGTGTTGCGGGTTATATAGAACCGCATTGTCTAAAAGGATTAAATTCTGATCTTCTTTTCCACCTCTTACGTTAAAACCTGCAGATCCTTCTCCGGTAGTTTTAATACCAGGAAAAGTAGTGGCAACTTTAAAGATGTCTCTTTCGCCAAGAATTAAAGGAACATTTTTCATACCTTCAATGTCTATAGAAACCAAGCCGGATACAACAGTTTCAGTCGTTTTTTGACCCTTCTTTTTGATTACAACTTCGTCTAGTTGATTTGATTTCTCGTTAATTTCAATATCTAAATTTCCGTCATCATAGGCTATTACTGTTTTTGTAATTTCTTTATGACTAAGTGATTTTATTTCGATAACATTTACACCTCTTGTTAACTGTAGGCTATAGCGTCCGTCAAGATCGGTTGAAGTGCTTATATTTTTATTTTTTACTTTTATGTAAATGTTTGGTTCTGCTTTGCCAGTCTCAGCATTTTTTATTGTTCCGGATAGCAAAAAGCTTTTTTTGGTTAAGTCCTTGTTTTCTTTTCCTATGAATACTACACTGGATTTTTTGGTAACACTATAATTACTTAAAGTGTCTAATTGCTGATAAAAGATCGGATTATCAGATCCATTATTTTGAGTTACTGCTTCTGCAGGCGCATCGGTAAAATAATTTGCCGGCAAGTTGTCATGGATTGTATTGTTTAGCGTTAAAATTACTTTGTTTTTTAGAACAAGGTAATTCAAGTCAGTTTTACTTAATAACTTATTTAGTAATTCATCAATTGTCACATTGCTGTAAGTCTCCGTAATTAAAGTTTTATTTGATTCTATCCACGTAGGGTCAAAATAAAATTTATAAGATGTCGATGACTCAATTGCTTTTATTGCAGTTAAGAAAGTATCATCTTTAAATGTTATAGATATTTTTTCATTTGAATTTTGAGCAAACGAGAAATTAAATGATGTCAAAATAACTAAGGCGAGTATAATTTTTTTCATTAGTCTTATTTATTTTTATTTGGAAGAGAGTTGTTGATGTGTTTCATTAAATTTTTCATGAACTGATTTGTATCAGATTTTCTTACTTCTCTATTCATTAAATAAAACTCATTGATTTGTTTTTTTTGATCCGGGAATATTTTTAGAATATCACTCTTGTTGTCTACGGCGTATAAATTTTTCATGTAATAAAGTAAATACGAGCTGTTTGGTTTGAATTCATAATAGATTCCATCTTCCTTTACCTTCTTTTGTATTGCTTTGCTGTGTTTAATGTAAAGAATGAAATCTTTATTGTTTTCAGAAATTTCATAATAACCTGTTGTAAGGTTTGGCAAAGTGTATTGCTCTTTAATTAATTTCACAAATTTCCGATTGTATAATGAAAAAGATTCAACCTTCTCTTTGTTTAGGCTAATTCCAATTAATTCTGATGCTCCGTCAGGATTTAAAATCACAATATCTCTATACACGTCGTATTTTAAAGACGTATCAAAATATATTTGTCCATCATAAGATAATGTTCCTTTTTCGAACTTGTCTTCTGAAAAATAAATATGATAACTGTCATCTAAAGTCTTGTAGGGATTGGTGTAGAGCACGCCATTGTTACTATCTAAATTGTGTTTACCAACTGTTTTATCGTATAAATTATAGATTTCAGTTTCCTTAGTGGTTTGGGCGTTTATGGCGTGAATGTTTAATAATAATCCAAAGATAGTTAGGATTATCAGTTTTTTTTGAGAATTTTTCAAAGGATTATTGATTTTTGTTTTGATGATTTCAAAAGTATTAAAAAAATGTTATAAATTTCTGGAACAAATGTTAAATTGTAATAAAATATTTATGCTTTTAAACGAAAAACCCCAATTCAAACAAATGAATTGGGGTTTTCTATGAATAAACCTTTAGTAAACTAAGATCTGATTACTCTTTTTTCTCCTCACGTGGAGGTCTTTGTAAAAGTGCTTTTCTTGACACTTTTTCTTTTTTAGTTTTAGGATCAACACCTAAGTATTTCACTTCAAAAACATCTCCCATGTTTACAACATCAGTAACGTTTTCAGTGCGTTCCCAAGCTAACTCAGATACGTGTAATAAAACTTCATTTCCTGGCGCAGCAGTATATTCTACTACAGCTCCAAAATCTAACATTTTAATTACTTTTACTTCATAAGCTTCACCCATTTGTGGTTTGAAAGTGATTGACTTAATTTTAGCCAATACTGCTTCAATTCCAGCAGGATCTGTACCTAAGATTTCAATAACACCTTGTTCGTCAACTTCGTTGATTACAATAGTTGTTCCTGTAGCTTTTTGTAATTCCTGAATTACTTTTCCACCAGGTCCAATTAATGCTCCAATAAAGTTTCCAGGAATAGTTCTGGTAATGATTTTGGGTGCATGAGCTTTTACATCAGCTCTTGGAGCAGCGATAGTCTCAGTTAATTTTCCTAAAATGTGTAAACGTCCTTCACGTGCCTGCCCTAAAGCCTGCTCCATAATGTCATAACGTAAACCATCAATTTTGATGTCCATTTGACAAGCTGTGATACCGTCAGCAGTTCCGGTTACTTTAAAGTCCATGTCTCCTAAGTGATCTTCGTCACCTAAAATATCAGACAATACAGCAAATTTCTCACCGTCAGTAATTAATCCCATAGCAATTCCAGAAACTGGTTTTACCATTTGAACTCCAGCATCCATCAAAGCCATTGTTCCAGCACATACTGTTGCCATAGAAGAAGAACCATTAGATTCTAAAACTTCAGAAACAATACGAATTGTATAAGGACAATCAGCAGGAATCATATTTTTTAATGCTCTTTGAGCTAAGTTACCGTGACCAACTTCTCTTCTTGAAGTTCCTCTTAATGGTTTTGCTTCACCAGTTGAGAAAGGAGGGAAGTTATAGTGTAAGTAGAACTTCTCTTCACCTTGTTCAGATGGAGAATCAATTTGGTTAGCTTCTCTGGAAGTTCCTAAAGTTACAGTAGCCAAAGCCTGAGTTTCTCCACGTGTAAATAAAGAAGAACCGTGTACTCTTGGTAAATAATCAGTCTCACACCAGATTGGTCTAATGTCAGTAGTTTTTCTACCATCTAAACGAACTCCTAATTCTAATACTACGTTACGAACAGCTTCTTTATTAGTTTTGTAAAAATATTTAGAAACTAAATCTCCGTCAGCAGCTAATTCTTCTTCAGTAAATAAAGCTTTTACTTCTTCTTTTACTTCAGCAAATGCAGCAGTTCTTTCGTGTTTAGCTGAACCAACTTTTGCGATAGCATAAATTTTATCGTATGCAGCAGCTTTTACTTTTTTGTAAATTTCTTCGTTTTCTTTCTCACCTTCGTAAGTACGAATTTCTTTTTTACCAAAAGCAGCTTGTAAACGTAATTGTGCCTGAATTTGAACTTTAATAGCTTCGTGAGCAAATTTAATTGCCTCAACCATTTCAGCTTCTGAAATTTCTTTCATCTCTCCTTCAACCATAGCAACAGAGTCTAAAGAAGCTCCAATCATCATATCGATGTCTGATTTTTCTAATTCTGTTCTGCTTGGGTTAATTACAAATTTTCCATCGATACGTGCAACACGTACTTCTGAAATTAAGTTGTAAAAAGGAATATCTGAAACTGCTAATGCTGCAGATGCAGCTAAACCAGCTAAAGCATCTGGCATAACTTCTTCGTCATGAGACATTAATTGAATCATAACTTGCGTTTCAGCATGGTAATCGTCTGGGAAAAGCGGACGTAAAACACGGTCTACTAATCTCATTGTTAATACTTCACTATCGCTTGGACGAGCTTCTCTTTTGAAGAAACCTCCTGGGAAACGACCAGCTGCAGCAAATTTTTCGCGATAATCTACCGTTAACGGTAAAAAATCAACATTTGGGTTAGCGCTACGTGCAGATACTGCTGTTGCAAGTATCATCGTGTCGCCCATTCTTACTACTACCGAACCGTCAGCTTGTTTGGCTAAACGACCCGTCTCGATTGTGATGCTTCTGCCATCACCTAAATCGATCTTTTCTACAAATAATTGTGGAATCATAATTTTTCCTTATTGGTTATACAATGGGTTTTAGTTGTGTTGTAGTTGTTGTGTGTAGTTGTTGTTAATCTAAAACCCAATGAAAAACCAAACTTTTTTTAATGTCAATATCAATTTCAAAAATCAATATTTATGCGTTTGTAAAGTTAAAAATCTAAAAATGTGATTTTTAATTTAAAATAAAAAAAGAGGCACTTTCGCACCTCTTTCCTATATTGATTATTTTCTGATATTCAATACTTTGATAATCTCACGATATCTGTTGATCTCTTTCTTTTTCAAGTAATCCAACAAAGCTCTTCTTTTACCTACTAATAGTACAAGTGAACGCTCAGTGTTGTAATCGTGACGATTTTTTTTCAAGTGCTCAGTTAAGTGTGAAATTCTGTAAGTGAACAATGCAATCTGACCTTCTGCGCTTCCAGTGTTTGTTGCAGCACCGTGTTGAGCGAAAATCTCTTCTTTCTTTTCCTTAGTTAAATACATTCCAATATTATTTAATGATTTTTATGTATGTCTTTACAACTTTTGTAAGACGGGTGCAAAAATAATACTTTTTTTTCGAAAAATAAATTTTATTACTGCTTTTTTGCAATTGTTATAGGCAGGGAATAAAGAACTCTTACAGGAATTCCTCTTCTTATACCCGGATTCCATTTTTTTGCATTTTTAATTACGCGAATTGCGCTGTCGTCTAATCCATATCCTAGACCTTTTAGTATCTTAGGTTCTACTAAGGTTCCGTCTTTGTCTACGATAAAAGTTAAATATATTTTTCCGAATACTGTATTTCTGGCCTCCATAGGAATATACATGGATTTAGCAACATAGCTGTAGAAAGAATCTATTCCTTTTTTTGGACTAGGACGCTGGTCGACAATAGTGTAAGGATGTTCAATATTTAAAGAATCTGTAGTTACGCCCGAAATTAATTTTCCGTTTTCATAATTCTCAGTAAAAATTGCTTTGCTCTTAAAAAACTTTCCTTTCCAGATACCATCCGGTAATCCATTTTTAATTTTCCCGCCTTCTTCACCATATTCGCTTATATCCAGATATTCTCCATTTCCGTCTGTTACGGTTTGCTCTTTTTGAGGATTCCAGTAATTATTGATTTTAGACTCAACTTCTCCTTTTTTATTCTCAAAGTATTCAAGTTCAGATTTCAGATTCCCATTTTCGTACCAATTAAATTCTTTGCCGCTTTTTTTCTTGTCTGTAAAAGTTACAATAGATTTTTTGTTGCCATTTTCATAAAAGGTAACAAATTGGCCATCTGGTTTGATAATGTCTTTATCTATAGACGTACCTATAGCTTTTACTGCCTTAGATTTATAGTAATCCTTGTAAACATACGACTTCTTGTTAGAGTAGTAATCTTCAATGATTCTAATGTACTTATAGTTTTCTGCTGTGCTTTCTATCCAGGATGAGTCCAGAAAAATAACCTTACTTTCTGTAAGAGATTGTGAAAATAATTTAGTCGAAATTAAAAGAAAGAATAATACGCGTAAAAATGGTTTCATAAGTTGGTTAAGATTAGAAAAGCAAATGTATTATTTTTAGTACAATTTAGCAACCTCCTCATTTACAAATTCTAAAAAGCGTTCGTCAGCTTCAGTGAAGGGATCGATAACATGGCTGTCGATATCAATCTGACCAATATTTACTCCATCAACAAACAACGGAACTACAATTTCTGACTTTACCGTAAAGCTACAAGCAATGTAATTGTCTTGTGCTGCTACATCAGGTACTACAAAATTGGCATTGCTTTCGGCAACTTGCCCGCAAATCCCTTTTCCAAATGGAATTACGGTGTGATCTGTTTCAGCACCCACGTAAGGTCCAAGATGTAAGGTTTTGTTCTCGTGATTGGCAAAATAAAAACCAACCCAGTTATAATATTCTATATTTTCATTTAATAACTGGCAAATCGCCAATAATTTTTCGTCTCTAACGGTATTGCTATCTGCAACAATAGCGCTTATTTTTGGTTGTAATTCCTGAAATGTCATAATATAAAAATTTTATACAAAAGTATTTAAAGCTAATCTCAAAAAATACATAAATTTGAAAAAAAAAATCCGTTGAAAAAATATTTAGTACAATTTAAACCCTTTCTGATTTTTATAGGCACTTTTTTTTCGGCTTATATTGTACTTACCTTGCTTTATAAGTCTTATTTAAACAGTTTTGCTGCGAATGATGTTGATGGAATAACTATGGTGGTGAGTCATCATGTAGAACAATTAATGCAGTTGTTTAATTGTGAGATCAAAATTCAGCAGAGTGTTTTGTATCCTTATTATGAAGTTTGGTACAATAACAAGTTTACGATTAGAATTGTAGAAGGCTGTAATGCGATAAGTGTAATTATTTTATTTGTCTCTTTTGTAATAGCTTTTTCCGGAAAATTTAAAACCACTTTATTATTTATACTAACGGGAACCGTTTTAATATATCTTTTAAATGTGATTAGAATTGCAATTTTGACCGTTTTATTATTTCATTTTCCTGAAAAAGAACATATTTTACATGGTGTTTTATTTCCTTTAATTATTTACGGATTGGTTTTTATTTTATGGGTATTTTGGGTTAATAAATATTCAAAATATGCGAAATAAAATAGGAGAAAATAAAGTCAAAATTTTAGTTGCAATATTTATTGTAATATGTTTTGGATTGATAAGAAATTTTGAAAAACAAATGTTTTACGATCCATTTTTAAATTATTTCGATTCAGATTTCAAGAATTTGACTTTTCCCCAAGTAGACGTTCTTAAGCTTTTCTGCGGGCTTTTCTTTCGATATCTTTTAAATAGTATTTTATCGGTTGTACTTATTTATGTACTGTTTAGAGACAAAGACATTTTAAAATTCAGTACTTTTTTGTATTTCTTTTTTTTAGTGATACTCTTTGTATTGTTTTTTGTAGTTCTAATTTATTTTCCTGAAGGGAACTGGTTACTTTTTTATGTGAGACGATTTATTATTCAGCCCATTTTTGTTTTGCTTTTCATTCCTGCATTTTATTATCAGCAGCAAAATTTTAAAAAATAACATTTCATTAAATCTTTTCTGCTGTTTTTTGAATAGTTTTGCATTATGAATGTAAAAAAGTGCACTGGACTGTTTTTGGCGTTCCTGTTGTTGGTTTCCAACATTGGGTTTGCTTTTGATGTGCATTATTGTGGAGGAGAAATTGCTTCTGTTTCATTAAATACTTCAGTTGCAGCTGCACCAGAAAAAAGCTGTTGTGGATCTGCTGAGAAAAAATCATCTTGTTGTAAAGACAAAGTAGTACACATCGAAAAGAAATCAGATAACGCTACTTTCAAAATATTCTTTTTTCAAATTGCATTTCCAGCGGTAATTCAGGAATATCAACCAGTTGCGTTTTTGTCAATTCCGAATTTCAAAAGTAATCAGATCACTTCGTATTATTCTGATGCGAATGCGCCCCCCTTATTCAAATTATACAGTCAATATATTTTTTACTCCTGATTTTAATGTTTTAGAATCAAGTCGTTCTGTGGCTTGTGTTATGCTGTTTTAGTTTTTCTATTGAGGATAAACTTCAAAAAAAACAGTTTTCTAATTACTATTAAAATCATTTTTTATGCAAAAAAATATTATGCTGTTTGGTATGATTTTGCTTTCCGTATCTGTTTTTTCACAAGAAGATTTACAGGAAGTAAAAGTTACTAAAAAGCAAAAAGGAATAAAAAAATCCTATACACTTACATCCAATACAACCGTAATTACAAGTAAAGAGTTGCTAAAAGCCGCTTGTTGTAATCTGGCTGAAAGTTTCGAAACCAATCCATCAATCGATGTTAATTTTTCTGATGCTCTAACAGGAACCAAACAAATAAAAATGTTAGGTTTAACAAGTCCGTATTTAATGATTACGGAAGAAAATATTCCATCAGTTCGTGGTGCTTCTCAGGCGTACGGATTATCATTTACACCCGGAACCTGGATCGAAAGTGTTCAGATTACAAAAGGAGCAGGAAGTGTTATTAATGGTTATGAAAGTATTTCAGGCCAAATAAATACAGAACTTTTAAAACCGCTGAATGATGTTCCGTTTTTTCTGAATGCTTATGGATCTACGGATGCCCGATTTGAATTGAATACTCATTTCAACAAAAAAATATCTGATAAATGGGCCACAAGCTTGTTCGTTCACGGCAATACACGAGTAGCCAAAAATGATATGAATGATGATGGATTTCTGGATAATCCATTGGGAAAACAAATCAATGTTTTAAATCGTTATCAATATTACAATCCCGAAAGTGGTTTAGTAAGTTTTATCAATTTCAGATATATGAATGATAAAAAACAAACCGGCGAAGTTGATTTTGATAAAGACAGAGATCGCGGAACGACCAAACATTGGGGTTCAGAAATAAACACTGAACGTTTTGATGTGTCGACTAAAATTGGTTATGTTTTTAAAGATATACCTTATCAGAGTATTGGTTTTCAAAATGCTTTTAACAGCCATAATCAAAATTCTTATTTTGGGTTAAATCTTTATGATATTAGGCAGAATAGTTTTTATTCCAATTTAATTTTCAATTCGATTATCAACAATACGAAGCACAAATTCACAACGGGATTGAATTTTACCTACGATCAATATCAGGAATTTGTAAACGTAACAGATTTCAGCCGTATTGATAATTCAGTTGGGGCATTCTTTGAATATACCTATGACAATACAGATAATTTTAGTTTGATATTGGGTGGAAGGGTAGATAATCATAATCGATTGGGTTTCTTTGCAACTCCACGTTTACACCTGCGATATAATCCGTGGGAATTTGGTGTTATTCGTTTTTCTGCCGGAAGAGGAAAGCGTTCTGCTAATATTTTTGCCGAGAATCAACAGTTGTTTGCAAGTTCCAGAACGTTTTCAATATTAGATAATAATGGAAAAATTTATGGTTTAAATCCTGAAATTGCATGGAATTACGGCGTTAGCTTTTCTCAGAAATTTAAACTTTTCAATAAAAATGCCGAAGCAGGTTTTGATTTCTATAGAACAGATTTTCAAAATCAGGCTGTTGTTGATTTGATGCAAAGTCCACAAGATGTTTTGTTTTATAATTTAAAAGGAAGTTCATTTGCCAATAGTTTACAATTGGAATTCAATTACGAATTAATTCATAATCTGAATTTAAGAACGGCTTATAAATATTATGATATTCAAACGGATTATTTGAGAGGAACTTTTCAACGTCCGCTTCAGGCCAAACATCGTTTTTTAGGGAATTTGGAATATGAAACTCCTATGAATGACAATAAACAGTGGAAGTTCGATTACACTTTTAACTGGTCGGGAGAACAACAATTGCCTTATACGGCATCCAATCCGGTAGAAGACCAGTTTCCTGAATCTTCGCCTTCATATGCTGTTATGAATTTTCAGGTAACAAGAGTTTTTTCGCCTGTTTTTGAAGTATACATCGGTGGAGAAAACATTGGAAATTATAAACAGGAAAAAGCCATTTTAGGTGCAGCAGATCCATTCGGACCGAATTTTGATGCTTCTGTAGCTTACGCACCAATTTTTGGACAAATGTATTATGCAGGATTACGTTTTAAAATAAAGTAAATACAATAACAATAACAATATCAATAACAATATCAATAACTTTAAATAATTAATAAAATGAAGAATTTAATTTTAATTGCAATGATCACTTTTTTAGGTTTTTCGGCTCAGGCTCAAACTAAAAAGAACAAGAATTTAAAATATACTACAGAAGTTAACGGAAACTGTGAGCAATGTAAAAAGCGTATTGAAAAAGCGGCTTTTAGTGTGCCGGGAGTAAAAACGGCAAGTTGGGATATTAGCTCGCATCAGCTTACTGTTATTTTGAATGAAGAGAAAAATTCTCCAGAGGATTTGAATAAAGCAATTGCAAAAGTAGGTCACGATACGAAAGAAGTAAAAGCAACACAAACAGATTATGATAATTTGCATACATGTTGTAAGTACGAAAGGGATTAATATTTTTTAGAAAGCCAAGCCAATGCTTGGCTTTCTTTATCGTTAATTTATCTTTAAAATGCCGTAATTTATTGTGGTTAAACTAAATTATTCTTACTTTCACAAACTTATAAATGTAACCAAACTCATTTTATGAATAATTTTGATTGGACTCAATTAGTCAACCCTGAATTTTATATAACTTTAAGCATCGGCGGTTTTCAAATTGGTTTATACATAGTGCTGTTTATCGTTTTTGCTGAAACAGGGCTTTTTGCAGGTTTTTTTCTTCCCGGAGACAGTTTACTTTTTTTAGCAGGTATTTACAGTCGTGACTTAGTTCAAAATGTGTTTTATATTCCTAGTGATTTTTTAAATGTTTTTTTACTTTCGACACTAGTAGCTATTATGGGTGTTTTAGGAAACATGACAGGTTATTGGTTTGGTGCTAAAAGCGGTTATTATTTATTTAAGAAAGAAGATAGTTTCTGGTTTAAAAAGAAATACTTATTGCAGTCAAAAGATTTCTTTGAAAAATACGGTGGAAAAGCAATTATATATGCGCGTTTTTTACCAATTTTCAGAACTTTTGCTCCAATTATAGCAGGTATTGTTTCTATGGATAAAAAGAAATTTATGTTCTATAATGTTTTGAGCTCTTTTTTATGGTCCTTTATATTAATCTTTTCCGGACATTATTTATACGGTGTCTTTTTAAAACAAGGAATAGATCTAAAAGAACATATAGAATATATTATCATAATTATAATTATTATATCTACTTTCCCTGTTTTACTTAAGCTATTAAAGAAAAGACCAATAGAAAAGATATAATGCTACAAATTCAAGTATAAAAAAAGTCCGAAGTTCATGAAACTTCGGACTTTTTATGTTTAAGAGACTAAAAGCAGGGATTCCACAGTTTCTCAAGTCTATTTATATAAAGTATTTAAACTATAGCCCGATGTGGGAATCATAATCGAAATGATATTGTATCTCGCGGTTGAAAACTTGATCTAGAATGTGTTACCTAGTTTAATTTTCTGGTTATCAGCTTTAATATTGAAATTGAAAATTAAAATTTCTAAATTAAATTTTAAGATTACCATTCGTTTACCTTATTTGCATCCATTTTTAAGAAGATAAACAGTAGTATAGTGAATCCCCAGAGTCCTGAACCTCCATAAGAAAAGAAGGGTAGTGGTACTCCAATTGTTGGAAAAATCCCGATCACCATGGCTATATTTACAAAAAAGTGCGTGAATAAAATAGCGGCAACACAATAGCCATACACCCTGCTAAATTTTGTTTTTTGTCTTTCAGCCAAATAAATAACACGTAAAAATAGACCGGCAAAAAGTGCAATCACCACAAATGAACCTGCAAATCCCCATTCTTCACCCACTGTTGTAAAAATGTAATCGGTATGTTGTTCTGGTACAAATCCTCCTTTGGTTTGCGTTCCTTCTAAGAAACCTTTTCCGATCCAGCCTCCAGATCCAATAGCAATTTCTGATTGATTGGTGTTATACCCAATACCTTTCATGTCGACTGTTTTTCCCAGTAGAATATTAAAACGATCTCTATGGTGTTGTTTAAAAACATTGTCAAAAACATAATCAACAGATAAAACAAAAGCTGAAATACCAACTAATATTATACCGCTAAGAATGATGTTTCGGTCTACCACTCTACCTTTAAAATGGATAATCATTAATACACCTAATGCAATTAGTATAACTACGTAGGGTTCTAAAACTAGTGTCAGAACAAATAGTAAAATAGTAATAAAACCTGTCCAAACATACCATGATGGTAAGCCTTCTCTATATAATACAATAATAAAAATACTATAAATAAGAGCACTACCGGGATCGGGTTGCGGTAAAATTAGTAAGACCGGTAAAAAAACAATTGCTAAAGCCTGAATTTGCCTGTTTACGTCTTTTAGATTGATTTGAGTATCACTTAAATATTTAGCCAATGCCAATGAAGTAGCAGCTTTAGCAAATTCTGAAGGCTGCAGTGTAAAGCTTCCTATGGCGTACCAACATCTTTGTCCGGCAATAGTTTTTCCGAAGATAAATAATCCGGCCAATGATAGTAGTGAAACGCCAAAAATAATACTGGCGTATTTTTCGTAAAACTTCCCATCAACAAAAAGTACTATAAAAATCAAAGGGATAGTACAACCAATAAATATTAGCTGTTTTTGATATGTTCCTTCCGTTGATAGGAACGACGAAGAATAAATGTTCAGCCACCCTAATATTACTAACGTAGTATAGATAAAAACACTTATCCAGTCGATGTTATTTTTTACACTTTGATTTTTCATTTGAAATAATCTTGTTAGTTCTTTTTAGTGGTGTCTACTTTTGTTTTTTTAGTTTCGATTTTCGGAACTACAGCTTTTGGAACAATAATTTTAGCTTTTAAAACAGAGTCTTTTGGTGTTGTTTCAATGGCGCTCGCTTCACTCATTCCTCCTAATTTTGCATATTCAACAGCTAAACTTTTGTTTAAAACTCTTGTCTCTAAATCTGTTCTGGTGATCTTTTTTCTGAGATATTTTTCAATCATCAAACTGGCAATAGGCCCGGCAACAGTTGCACCAAAACCTCCGTTTTCTATCATAATAGCAATTGCAATTTTTGGATTGTCTTTTGGAGCAAAAGCCACAAAAATAGAGTGATCTTTTAATTTTGTCCTTACACCATCAATTTTTGCGAAGTTCTCTGCTGTACCTGTTTTTCCACAAATATCAATTCCTTCTACTTTAAGGGCGTAAGCAGTTCCTTTATTATATACATCAAATAAACCTGCTATAACCGGTGGAAAATACTTTTTGTCAATAGTAGTTTCGTGTTTGGTCGTATATTTAGCGTCTATTTTTTTACCCTCAATCTTTTTAATGATATGAGGAGTATAATAATAACCCTGATTTGCAACTGTTGCCATCATGTTGGCTAGCTGAATTGGTGTCATTAAAACTTCTCCCTGTCCAATAGCGTTCGAAACAATTGTTGTACTTCTCCATCCGCCATTCGGATATATTTTTTTATAGGTTTTAGATGTTGGTATATTTCCTTTTTTACCAGTTGGTAAATCATATCCCATAAACTGACCTAATCCAAAACTCTTAATGTGATCACTCCAAATATCTACAGCCTGACCAGGATTCTTATATTTGTTGATGGTTAACATATAAGATTGTGCAAAATAAGTATTACAAGAATTGTAAATACCATTATTTAATTGGTGCGGTCCAAAACCGTGACATTTCATAAAACGCCCTCTACCATAGCTAAAACCATGATGGCACATAAAAGTAGTCTGCTCATTGATTACGCCTTCCTGAAGTGCTACCAATCCTGTTAATATTTTAAATGGAGATCCTGGAGGATATTCCGCCAAAAGACCTCTGTCATATAAAGGTTTTGCAATCGAATCGTGATATAAAAGTGTGTAGTTTTTAGATCTTTGTCTTCCAACCATAATTCCTGGATCATACGATGGAGCTGTAACTAATGCTAGGATTTCACCTGTTTTTGGCTCAATAGCAACAATTCCACCTCTTTTGTTGATCATTAATTCTTCGCCGTATTTTTGTAGTTCAGCATCAATAGTTATATTGATGTCCTCTCCGGCGACAGCGATCGTATCATATTTTCCATTTTTATAGGAGCCTATTTCTCGGTTGTATTTATCTTTTTGGATGTATTTTACACCTTTTATACCGCGTAAAACTTCTTCGTAACTTTGCTCAACTCCTTGCTTTCCTATTAAATCTCCACTATTATAGTAAGGATTTTTAGCAATTAATTTTTCGTTTACCTGAGTAATGAAACCAAAAATGTTAGCACCATAATCTACTTCGTAATCACGAAGCGATCTTTTTTGGAAATAAAATCCCTCGAACTTTCTGATTTTCTCCTGAAAAGCAGCAAATTCACTTTTGTTTAATTGTGCTAAAAATACAGAAGGTAATCGTGGACTATATACTCTTGCTTTCGCAACTCTTTTTTCGTAATCTTCTTTAGTAATATTCAATAATGAACAAAATTCATCAACATTAAGATCTTCCTTAATGTCGCGGGGAATAACCATAATATCATAAGAAGCCTGATTGGCAACTAGTAATTTGCCATTTCTGTCATAAATATAACCTCTTTCAGGATAATCATACTGTTTTTTTATTGCGTTATTTTCTGATTTTAATTTAAATGAATCATCAATAATTTGCAGATAAAATACCCTGATCAACAGCAAAGATGCTGCGATAATAATTAAGGAGGGCAGCAAAACTTTTCTCATCGTTTATTGGGCTTAATAATATATATGATTATGATTGAAATAATTATTGTAAAAATGGTGCTAAACAGAGTTCGGAGTAAAATATCCCAAATAAATTTAAACTGAAAAGCTTCGAGAATAAATAATATAATGTGATGCAATAAAACAGAAACCAGTATAAACGAAAAACGTTCAGGTGTTAAGGAATCATTTAGTTTTATCGTCTGATATTCGTAACTCAGTCCAAATGAAAATTTAAAGATATAGGGCCTATAATACGCAAGGATGACACAAGCTGTAGCATGAATTCCTCCCGAATTACAAAACATATCCATTGTAAGGCCAAGTAAAAAACTTGAAATGATTAACCCTGATCGATTACTGTTTACAGGATAAAGAATGATATATAGAATGTATGGAAAAGGACTTATGTATCCTAAAAAATTCATATTATTAAAAATAACAATCTGAATTGCCAGTAACATAATAAATCGAAAAATATTGACTAACAATGCGCTATTCATCTTTTTCCTTTTTTTCTAAATTAATAAGTTCGTCTCTGTCTTTACTTTTAATGATGTAAACATGTCCAAGATTTGTCATGTCGTTAAATAGCTTAACGTTTATAACATAATAACTTGTTTTGTTTTTGATATATATTTTGTCAACGGTTCCAATATTGATTCCCTCAGGAAAAATAACAGATTGGCCTCCAGTTACAATAGTGTCTCCTTTTTTGATAGAAGCTAGTCTAGGAACGTCTTCTAACTGAACAAATCCTGTACTTTTTCCATCCCACGTCAATGAACCAAAATGATTTGATTTTTTAATTTTCGCATTGATTTGCGATTTCATATTTAAAATACTTACCACTGTAGAGTATCTCGGCGACGTGTTATCTACGACTCCAATAATTCCTAAACTATTGATTACTCCCATATCTGGCTTAATCCCATCATTTGCTCCGGAATTTAACGTAATATAGTTTTCATGTCTGTTATAAGAGTTATGAATTACTTTTGAAACAATAATATCAGCAGGCTTTACACCTTTTACACTATCCGCTAAAGGTACTTTTGTTGTGTCCTCTTTATTAAAAAGAAGGCTTTTCAATCTTGCGTTTTCAAGTACAAGTTCGTCGTTTTGGGTTCTTAAATTCAAATATTCATTAACATGATTTATTCTTTCGTAAACACCTCCGCTTAAAAAATTGGCAGAACTGATTACTTTGCTTCTATGATAGGAATGCGATTGAATTGTGAGAGCCAACGAAATACCTAAAAGCAGCAAAAACAGCAATCGATTACTGTTTCTTATAATGAAATTAAAAATTTGCTGCATTTCTTGTTTGGTTATTTTGTTTCAGGATATGCTTTTTGGTTTCCAATTTTATTAGAGTCAAATTTGAATATTTGACTCTAATAAAAAAAATATTGGTTATTATTTGAATCTTATTTAATTAAGATACTTTTAAATTTTGCAATGTTTTTCAATGCCATTCCAGTTCCGCGAACAACAGCTCTTAATGGATCTTCAGCAATGTAAACAGGTAAGTCTGTTTTTAGTGAAATACGTTTGTCAAGACCTCTCAACATAGATCCACCACCCGCTAAGTAAATACCTGTATTGTAGATATCGGCAGCTAATTCAGGAGGGGTTTGAGATAAAGTCTCCATTACAGCATCTTCAATACGTTGTATTGATTTGTCTAATGCTTTTGCAATTTCACGGTAGGATACATCTACTTGTTTTGGTTTACCAGTTAGTAAATCTCTACCCTGAACTGACATATCTTCCGGAGGACCATCTAAATCTTCGATAGCAGCTCCAATCTGAATTTTAATTTTCTCGGCAGTACTTTCTCCCACAAAAAGATTGTGTTGTGTACGCATGTAATACACGATATCATTTGTAAAAACGTCACCTGCAATTTTTACAGATTTATCACAAACAATTCCGCCTAATGCAATTACAGCAATTTCAGTTGTACCACCTCCAATATCAACGATCATATTTCCTTTTGGTTGCATGATATCAATACCAATACCAATTGCTGCTGCCATTGGCTCATGAATTAGGTAAACTTCTTTTCCGTTTACTCTTTCACAAGATTCTTTTACAGCTCTCATCTCAACCTCAGTAATTCCAGACGGAATACATACTACCATTCTTAAAGCTGGAGTAAACATTCTTTTTTTCAATGCTGGAATGCTTTTAATGAACATGTTGATCATTTTTTCTGAAGCATCAAAATCGGCAATTACACCATCCTTCAAAGGCCTTATGGTCTTGATGTTTTCATGCGTTTTACCTTGCATCATGTTGGCTTCCTTACCAACAGCAATGATTTTGCCTGATATTCTGTCACGTGCAACGATTGACGGACTATCAATAACAACTTTATCATTATGAATGATTAAAGTGTTTGCGGTACCAAGGTCTATCGCAATATCCTCGGTCATGAAATCAAAAAATCCCATAAGTTTTTTAGGGGTTTAAAATGTTATAAATAATTATCGAACAAAGTTAAACAAATTAATGTTTAAAATGACGTGTTCCTGTAAATACCATTGCAAGATTATTTTCATTGCAATAATTGATGCTTAATTCATCTTTTATAGATCCTCCTGGCTGAATTACAGCTGTAATTCCTGCTTTTTTAGCTAATTCTACACAATCCGGAAAAGGGAAAAATGCATCACTCGCCATTGAAGCTCCTGTTAAATCAAATCCGAAAGCTTTAGCTTTATCTACTGCCTGCATCAAAGCATCAACTCTTGAGGTCTGACCAGTTCCTGATGAGATTAAAGTTCCGTTTTTAGCAAATACGATTGTATTTGATTTTGTGTTTTTACAAATTTTAGAAGCAAAAATTAAATCTTCTATCTCTTGTGCAGTTGGCTCTGTAATAGTAACGGTTTTTAAATGCTCTTTAGTATCTGTAATATTATTTCTATCCTGAATTAACAAACCATTAAGACATGTTCTTACTTGTCTTGAAGGTAGTTCAACTTCATTCTGAACTAATATAATTCTGTTTTTCTTTTCTTGTAAAACTGCAATTGCATCATCATCATAACTTGGAGCAATTACAACCTCACAGAATAATTTATTGATTTCTTGTGCTGTAGCCAAATCAATTTTAGTATTTGCAATCAAAACCCCACCAAAAGCAGATGTAGGATCGCAAGCCAAAGCTGCTAAATAAGCTTCGCTAATTGTTTTTCTTGAAGCTAAACCACAAGCATTATTATGTTTTAAAATGGCGAATGTAGGTCCGTCAGTTTTAAATTCATTAATTAAATTTACTGCAGCATCAACGTCTAATAAGTTGTTGTAAGACAATTCTTTTCCGTGAACTTTTTTGAACATAGCGTCAAAATCTCCAAAGAAAAATCCTTTTTGGTGTGGATTCTCTCCGTATCTTAAAACCTGTCCATCAGCAATGCTTTCTTTGTAGATGGTTTCATCTGTATTGAAATAATTGAAAATAGCACCATCATAGTGAGAAGAAACGTGGAATGCTTTTGTTGCAAGTAATCTTCTGTTTTCTAATGTTGTTGCTCCGTTTTGTTCTGTAATCAAATCTAAAAGTAAACTGTACTCATTTACTGAAGCTACGATTACAGTGTCTTTGAAGTTTTTTGCTCCGGCACGAATCAATGAAATTCCACCAATATCAATTTTTTCAATAATATCTTGTTCGCTTGCACCTGAAGCGACTGTTTTTTCAAAAGGATATAAATCAACAATAACTAAATCAATCTGCGGAATATCAAATTCCTTCATTTGTTGAACATCGCTTTCGTTATCCTGACGATTTAAAATTCCACCGAAAATTTTTGGGTGTAAAGTTTTTACTCTTCCTCCAAGAATTTCAGGAAACGAAGTAATATCTTCTACAGGGACTACAGGAATTCCAAGATTTTTTATGAAATCTTCCGTTCCTCCAGTCGAATAAAGTGTTACGTTTTGCTCGTGTAATTTTCTAACGATTGGCTCTAGTCCATCTTTCGAAAAAACAGATATTAATGCTGATTGTATTGTTTTAGTTGTGCTCATTGTGTAGTTATGATTTTCAGACTGCAAAAGTAGTTTTTTTAAATATTATTTTAAAGAAAATTAATGTAACATTATCTTAAAAAAAACTACTGATGAGTAAGTTAACTTTTATTAGGTTTTTGAATTTAATTTATTGAATTTTACTTTATTGAAAAATACGAAAATATGCTGCTTTATTTAAGATTATTAAAGGAAAGTCTGAGCTTTGCCATAAATGCTTTGCGAAATAACAAATTGCGTACCTTGTTGTCGCTGTTAGGTGTTACAATTGGTATTTTTTCGATTATTGCTGTTCTGGCCGCTGTCGATTCTCTAGATCGTAAAATTTCTAAAGATTTGAGCAGTTTAGATAAAAATACAATTTATTTAATGAAATTTTGCTTTGGGCCATCAGAAATTCCGCAATGGAAAAGAGAGCAGTTTCCAAATGTAAAATATGATGAATATATTGCTTTAAAAAATTCACTCAACAATACACAGCAGGTCGGTTATCAGCTTTTTGTAAATAGAGAAAGTTTGAAATATGATTCAAAAACCGTTGCCGATGTAAATATGGTTCCTTCTTCTTATGAAATGGTTGATATTGATGGATTAACTTTTGATAAGGGAAGATTTTATACCGAATCTGAATCTAATTCCGGATCACCGGTAATTGTTTTAGGATATGAAATTGCCGATGGCCTTTTTGGTTCTGATGATCCAATCGGAAAAAGTATTCGTTTGTACGGACAACGTTTTACGGTTATTGGCGTTATGACTAAAATGGGTGCGGGATTTTTTGGAGATAGTAATGATACATCAGTTTATTTTCCGGCTAATTTTTTGCGTAGAATGTATGGTGATAGTGATGCGATGACTCCTGTAATTGTTTTAAAACCAGTTAAAGGTGTCGATATGGATGCTTATAAAGCTGAAGTTGCACAGAAACTTAGAGCCATCCGTGGAATGAAAGCGGGCGAAATTGATAATTTCTTTGTTAATGTTCTTTCCGGTTTTACAGATTTTATCGACGGAATTCTGGGTCAGATGAATGTTGTTGGATGGATTATTAGCGGATTTTCTCTTTTAGTAGGAGGCTTCGGAATTGCTAATATTATGTTTGTTTCGGTTAAAGAACGAACCAATTTAATTGGAATTCAAAAATCACTGGGAGCAAAAAATCGTTTTATATTATTTCAATTTTTATTTGAAGCTATAATTCTTTCTGTTATTGGCGGGATTATTGGGCTTTTAATGGTTTGGGGGATTGCACTTGTTTTGACAAAAGCACTTGACTTCGAATTTGTTTTGAGCTTTGGAAATATAATTTTAGGAACTACGTTAGCAGCTATTATCGGATTAATATCAGGAATTCTTCCGGCGATTTCTGCAGCCAATTTAGATCCTGTTGAGGCAATTCGAACAGGAATGTAGTTATTTCTTGTATTAGTAGTTGTTATTTTTTAAAGGAATAGATAATTAGATACTTACTTGGTAGGTAGCAATTTAAATCAATAAATAAATGAGCTTTAACTTAAAACCTGTCGATACTGTTGAGTCTATTTCTAGAGAAGATTTTAAAAAGAACTATTTAGATAAGAGAAAGCCTTTAATTATAAAAGGATTAACAAAAGACTGGCCTGCCAGAGAAAAATGGACAACGGATTATTTTAAGGAAATCGCAGGGGATATTGAGGTAAAACTGGTTGATAATTCAAAAGCAGATCCTACCAAAGTAATCAATGCTTCTATAGCGAGTATGAAATTTGGCGAATATCTGGATTTAATAAAAAGAGAGCCAACACAACTGCGCATTTTTTTCTTCAATCTTTTTAAACACAGACCAGAATTAATAAATGATGTAAAAGTTCCAAAGGAATTAATGGGTGGTTTTATAGAAAGCATGCCTGCTATGTTTTTTGGAGGCTCAAGTGCTTTTACTTTTTTACATTATGATATCGATTTACCGCATCTTTTTCATACCCATTTTGGAGGAAGGAAACATATTATATTGTTTGATTACAAATGGAAGAAAAGACTTTATTGCGTTCCAAATACTACTTACGCTTTAGAGGATTATGATGTTGCCAATCCGGATTTTGAAAAATTTCCCGCTCTAAAAGGTGTTGAAGGTTATGAAGTTTATCTGGAACACGGAGATACTTTGTTTATGCCAACCGGAATGTGGCATTGGATGCGCTACGTAGACGGTTCTTTTTCATTAAGCCTTCGTGCCTGGGATCGATCCATAACCCGAAAAATGGCCAGTGTCTGGAGTTTATTCATGCATGGCGCAGTTGATAGTGCTATAAAAATAGTTTTTAGGGAGCGTTATGCGATATGGCGCGAGAAACTAGCTTTTAAAATTGCTGAAAAAGAGTTGAAAAAGGGCAGGCCAAAAGGTAGTGCAGCTTAGATTATTGTTTTTTGAAAATACAAAACATAAAAAAATCCCAGGAAAATATTTTCGTGGGATTTTGTGTTTTTAGAAGTTTTAAAACTATCTAATTGTATTATTTTGAATCAAATCGATATACAAGTTGATCTTGTCTTTCAATTCTTTTCTAGGCGTGATAAAGTCTAAGAAACCGTGCTCTAAAAGAAACTCAGCAGTCTGGAAACCTTCTGGTAAATCTTTACCAGTTGTGTCACGAACAACACGAGGTCCGGCAAAGCCAATCAAAGCACCTGGCTCAGAAATATTAATATCTCCTAACATGGCATAAGATGCAGTTGTTCCTCCAGTTGTTGGATCTGTACAAAGAGAGATGTATGGTAATTTAGCTTCAGCTAACTGAGCTAATTTTACTGATGTTTTAGCTAATTGCATTAATGAATAAGCGGCTTCCATCATACGAGCTCCTCCTGATTTAGAAATCATTACAAAAGGCAATTTGTTTTTGATCGCGTGATCAATACCTCTGGCAATTTTCTCTCCAACAACAGCTCCCATAGATCCACCAATGAAGGCGAAATCCATACAGCAAATTACAAGTTCTCTTCCTTTAGATTTTCCTACTCCTGTACGAACAGCGTCTTTAAGGTGTGTTTTTTCCATTACATCTTTCAATCTTTCTGCATATTTCTTTGTATCCACAAAATGCAGAGGATCTTTTGATGTCATGTTTTTATCTAACTCAACAAATTCGTTGTTGTCGAATAAAATTTCAAAATAGGTTGCGCTTCCAATTCTAACGTGAAAATCATCTTCAGGGCTTACGAATAAGTTTCTTGCTAATTCGTCTGCATCAATAATTTTTCCAGTAGGAGATTTGTACCACAATCCTTTCGGAACGTCCATCTTATCTTCTGTCGCGGTCGTAATCCCTTTTTCCTGTCTTTTAAACCAAGCCATATTGAATGTTTTTTTTGTTTGAGGTTTCAAGTTTCAAGTTGCGAAACCTGAAACTTGAAACTTAAAACTTGAAACTTTTTTATTATAGTGTATTCACATTATTCAAGTCTGCAAAAGCTTGTTCAAGTCTTGCATTGAATGTTACTTCGCTTTCACGAACCCATCTTCTTGGGTCATAATATTTTTTGTTAGGAACATCAGCACCTTCTGGGTTACCAATTTGAGATTTTAAATAGTCAAGGTTTTTAACCATATAATCACGAATTCCTTCAGTATATGCAAATTGCAAATCAGTATCAATGTTCATTTTGATAACTCCGTAGCTAATTCCTTCTCTGATTTCTTCAAGTGTAGAACCTGAACCTCCGTGGAAAACGAAATCTACCGGGTTATGTCCAGTGTTGAATTTGTTTTGAACGAAATCCTGAGAATTTTTTAAGATTTTTGGAGTTAATTTTACGTTTCCTGGTTTGTAAACACCGTGAACGTTTCCAAAAGCAGCAGCAATAGTAAATTTAGGACTTACTTTAGATAATTCTTCGTAAGCATAAGCTACTTCTTCTGGTTGTGTGTATAATTTTGAACTGTCAACATCAGAGTTGTCAACACCATCTTCTTCACCACCTGTAATACCTAGCTCAATTTCTAATGTCATACCCATTTTACTCATTCTTGCTAAATACTCTTTACAGATCTCAATATTTTCTTCGATTGGCTCCTCAGACAAATCGATCATATGTGAACTGAATAATGGTTTTCCTGTTTCTGCAAAATGTTTTTCAGATGCATCTAACAAACCATCAATCCAAGGTAATAATTTTTTTGCACAGTGGTCAGTGTGTAAGATTACAGTTGCTCCGTAAGCTTCTGCTAAAGCGTGAATATGTTTTGCTCCTGCGATTCCACCAGCGATTGCTGCTTTTTCACCTGCGTTAGACAAACCTTTTCCTGCGTTAAATTGTGCTCCTCCGTTTGAAAATTGAATGATAACTGGCGCATTAAGTTTCGCTGCAGTTTCAAGAACTCCATTAATTGTGCTTGACCCCGTAACATTTACTGCTGGAAGTGCAAATCCTTTTTCTTTCGCATAATTAAAAATCTCTTGTACCTGATCTCCTGTAGCTACTCCTGGTTTAATATTGTGTGCCATTGTAATTTTTTTTAGTTGTTTTTAGTTTTTAGGTTGCAAAAATAAGAATTAATTAGCATTAGAAAGGATAATTTATTCCAAAATTTAAAACCGAGTGCCCAAAATTGTATTCTTTAAACCAGCGGTCTCCCTTCTCATGCGCCGGATTATAAGTCTTGAAGCCTAAATCTAATCGAATAACAAAAAAGCTTAAATCGTATCGTAATCCGAATCCTGTACCCAATGCGATTTCAGCTAAATCGTTTACGTTGTTAAATGTTGCTTTGTCATCTGTCACATTATCGAGCACATTCCAGATATTTCCGGCGTCTGCAAAGACAGCTCCTTTAACATCTCCAAAAATTTTGAAACGTAATTCGGCACTTAATGCAATTTTCATGTTGGCCTCATTAAAATCATCTAAAGCATCCGTACTTCCCGGACCTAATGAGTAAGGCTGCCACGCACGATTATCATTTGAACCTCCGGAATAATAACTTCGTGAAAACGGAATATAGTCTGAATTGCCAAAAGGGACCGCAATTCCAAAAAAGCTTCTAACTGCCAGAACTTTTTCTTTTCCAAAATCCCAGTGTTTAATATAATCGAACTCTGTTTTAAGATATTCTGAATATTCTAAATTGAATATCACATAATTACCATTAGCATTTTTTTGAAGATTAGCTATATTTGAAACAGCAGATAACAAAGTTCCCGCCGATTCAATTTTTGCTTTAAATTGGTAGAAATTATTATCAGCAAGATCTTTTTTTGTTGTTTTGGTAAACGTATAACTCGATGCTAAAATAAAGTCATTTTCAGTCAGACGAACTCTTCGTTCTTCAATACTCTTTACGTCTTGATATTGTTCGTCTGCAGGTGTTAAGATAGTCTGTTCTGTTAAAACATCATTAGTAAAACCGGTCGTTCCTGTTGGGATTTTTAAATTTCCATCATCATCAACATTGATTGGTTTAGTGTTGTATACATTTGCAATGCCATTTAATTCGTCATAAGAAGAGGTATAAACATTAAAATAATTATCAGGATTTAAGTTACGCACAAATTGCGCATTCAAAACTTCGAGTTTAGCAGTATTTAGTCGTTTAGGAGACCAGTTGTACGATAATCCGCCTGTAAAGTTTTCTTTGTCCAAACCAATATTGCGTTGCTTTGAGAAACCTGCAGAAATACTCGTTGAAGGAATCATTCTTTTTGGAATAATTTTCTCGGTTCCAAAAGGCATTAAGATTCTTGGAAAATTCAGTTTAGTGTCAATTCCATATTCTGAGACATTAAAGAAATTGTCATTCGGGTTGGCCATATCTTTTGACGATCCGATATTTACACGAGCAGAAATCTCAAGTGTTTCAGCGCGGTTAAAAACATTTCGAATCGTCTCCGAAACACTTGCCCCGATTCCAAAATCCTGAATGTTGGAGTGTGTTACGTCGAAAGTAGCTCCAAAACTATATTTTTTTCTTGGTGTCAGATAAACATTCGCAATTAATGACTGTGCAGTCGAATCCCTTTTATCTACTTCGTATTGAATGGAAGGATAATTAAAAATCTTCAGGTTATTTAAATAGCGTGATGAAAGTGTCGTTCTTGTATCAGAATAAGTACTTCCTTTATTAATGAAAATAGCATCCGTAATAGCGCGCGGTTTGTATTTTAGTTTTTTGTAACTGTATAGATTAAAGTTTTTATAAGTCGTACTGTCGGTTATTTTGTTTTTTGCATTAGCTGCAGAATAATCAGTATAAATATTTACATCGCTTATTTTGTATAATTTAAAGGGTTCACTTCTGCTCGAATCTCTTTCCTGAATATTATTATTGCCAATTTTTAGATTAATGTCTGCTTTGTTTTTTTTGCCAATGGTATCAATATCAAAAGTAACATAAGTTGGTTGGAAAAAATAAGCACCGTGATTTCTAAAATAAGTCGTTATACGATTTTTTTCTTCTTCAAAATCAGTAGTTTTATATTGTTTTCCGGATTTTAAGACAGAAGGTTCCGGATTTGTTTTGTACAATGAGTCCAGGGCCGGAGTCAAAATTGTTGTTCTGATAGAATCTAAAGTATAACCTGGTCCGGTAAGAATGTTGTAATTTATTTTTGCTTTTTTTGGAGCAATGCTATCAATTGTATAGTCTGTTTTTACATTAAAATAACCATTATTAAAATAGTAGAATTTTAAACGTAATAATGTTTTTTTTGTTTTTGTAGTATCAATAATAACAGGTGGTTCGCCAGTATTTTTTAAGAATTCATGAATACCTTTATATAAAAACGATTGTCCCAGACGATCTACTTGTTTTGCAGAAAGTACTTTTGACCAATTCTCATATCGGCCAGGATGATTTTTAAATCGTGCCTGATAAGTTGAATCTGGATTTAAATTGGCTAAATTGTATAAATTCAAGCGTAATTTGTAACCTAGTAAAGTACCATTTGGTTTTTGATACATCTGATTTGATGCAGTTTCATCATTGGTGCTCTTGCCATTTACAAGAATATTATTTTTTACAAGAAGTTTTTTTCCATCAGGAACTCTTTTTACGGCATCACAAGCAGAAATAAATATTGCTATTAGAATAAATGCTATTATTTTTGTGGAATTCTTTTTCAAGTGTTCTTAAATATTTAATTCAAAAGTACATTATTTTATGGTTAGTAAAAACCAAATAAAACTTATAACAGGTTTACATCAAAAAAAGCAGCGTTTCGCGAATCAATTGTTTTTTGCCGAAGGAGTAAAAGTAATTCAAGAATTGTTGAAATCCAATTTTGAATTAGAGCATTTATACACGACTTTAAATGATTTTGAGACAGTTCAGTCTTCAAAGCGCACTGTTGTTAATGAGCAGGAACTTAAAAAAATAAGTGCTTTGGCAACTCCAAATTCTTGTTTGGCTGTGTTCAAAATCCCTGCCGAAAATAAAATAATCGACTCTGGATTAATCATTGCTTTAGACGACATTCGTGACCCCGGAAATTTGGGAACGATTTTGCGTCTTTGCGATTGGTTTGGTATCAAACAAATTATTTGCTCTAAAGAAACAGTAGATATTTATAATCCAAAAGTTGTACAGGCTACAATGGGTTCTATTGCCAGAGTGAATGTCAGCTATATTGATTTGAAAACTTTTATCGCACAAACAAAATTACCGGTTTTTGGAACTTTTATGGATGGTGATAATATTTATCAATCCGATCTGCCTCAAAGCGGAATCATTATAATGGGTAATGAAGCCAATGGTATTTCAGCAGAAATTGAAAAAATAGTAACCAGCCGAATCTCAATTCCAAGGTTTGGAGAACTACAAAAAACGGAAAGTTTAAATGTAGCTACCGCAACAGCAATTATTCTTAGTGAATTTAAACGGAATAGTTAAGATTTTGTTTTAGTGAAAAGTGAAATTTATTAAAATCGCTCTCGATTTCATCGAATCGATATTATCTGTCCATGGGCTTGGTCCTTTTGCAGGATTGTCACGAATTAATTCATCCGTAATTCCAAACATACCTCTAATTGAAGGTGAGAAGATAAAATATTCAGAGAAAATATCAATTCCAAAACCTAGTTCATAGGCTGCAGTCCATTGCTTCACTCTAAATTTTCCTTCAAAATTATCATCTTGCGATTTTGAATTACTGGATAAATTTAAGGTCGTCGACATTCCGCCAACTAAATAAGGACGTATATTTCCTGTGCGCAAAGCTGAGAATTTTAATAACAAAGGAAAATGAATATAAGTACTGTTTACTTCTCTCAGGTAATCTTTTTGCAAAGTCATATTCGGATAATATAAATCACGTTTCGTGTAATATAAACCCGGTTCAAAACGCAAATTAATATATTCCTGTAATCTTAAATCTGCCACGACACCAACGTTAAATCCGGTTGTTTTTTTAACCTGTATATCCTGGGCAGGAGTTTTGTAATCAAATTTGAAATCAAAACTATTAAAGCCTAAATAATAGCCAAAATACAGGCGTTGTTTTTGCCAGTTTTCAAGATTGATTATAGGATCTTTGCTAAACATGCTTTTAGCAAATTGCGAATATCCTTTTGTCGACAAGACTAATAAAAGTAAGATTACTGTTTTTTTCATACTATTTTTTAGAAGCAGAATAAATGGTTGCAACTCCAAAAGTTTGAGGCATTGCCACAACATCTATAAACCCAATTTTTCTCAAAATATTGTTTAAGGCTTCTCCATAAGGAAAAACGGCAGCCGATTCTGATAAATAGCCATAAGCTGAATTGTCCTTTGAAAATAACTTTCCTATTATAGGAAGTATGTTTTTGCTGTAAAATTTATAACCTTGTTTATATGGTGTTTTATCTGGAACTGAAGTTTCTAAAATAACAAATACACCCCCTGGTTTTAAAACTCGTAAGATCTCAGAAAAACCTTTTTCTAAGTTTTCAAAATTTCTAACTCCAAAACCAACAGTGATAGCATCGAAGTAATTGTCTTCAAAAGGAATATTTTCAGAATCACCTAATACTAAATCAATAGTATTAGAAAGGTTTTTATCTGCAACTTTCTTTTTACCAACTTCAAGCATCCCTGCAGAAATATCCAAACCAATAATTTTTTCAGCCTTAGTCTGAGCCATTAAAATAGCTAAATCACCGGTTCCGGTTGCAATATCAAGAATAATTTTCGGATTAGTGTCCGAAACTATTTTTAATACTTTTTTTCGCCATTTAATATCAATTCCAAATGAAATTACACGATTCAAATTGTCATAGTTCCCAGAGATGTTATCAAACATTTGGGCAACCTGCTCTTTTTTACCTAAAGAAGAGTCTTTATATGGGGTTATTTTTTCAGACATTTTTTTTATTTACGCAAATATAATACAAACTGTGTTAACTGTAATTGCGTTTTTTAATTTGTAAATCAAATGTTTTAGAATAAGCTTTTTAGAAAACAGTTGGATTGTGTTTTTGCCCTCACCAAAAGCGGGTATTTTTAAAAAATCACTAAAAGTGGGTATTGTGCAATGCTGAATTTATGGCCACTTTTGCTAAAGATAAAATGATGAAAATTTTAATGATTGATAGAATACAATGACTTAAATCAAATGAGTACTTTCTTGCACTGGTATTTTCATTTGTTCTTGTAAGTAGTTTTGAAGTGTTGTTTTTTAAACCACAATGCTGTTTTTTTAAAATAAGTGCAAAATACGTTCTTAGGATTAAATTTGTTTTTGGAAATTTTAATTTTCTTGCCTTTAATATCTTAGTGGTATTTGTTATTAAAGGCTCTTTTTGGGATTCATTCTCAAATAACATAAAATGTTATTCAGTTAATTCAAATGTTTTAAACATTTGTGATTTTTACAAAACTATTTCCTGAATAAGTCAGATTTAAAAATCAATCGTTTTTAAAAAACATCCTTCAAAAGAGGATGTTTTTTTATTTATCGTCGTATGTAAGTTTCATAAGTGTAATCATAAAGATGTTTTTCATCTCTAAAATTTTCTTCAGATTCTACTAGTTGCCAGTCGGTTTTATCAATTTCAGGAAAATACGCATCAGCATCAAAGCTATGATGTATTTTGGTTATCTCTAAAATATCAGCATGCTCCATTCCTAAAGTATAAATTTCTCCACCTCCAATAATGTACGAATCTTCATTTTCAGGACATATTGAAATCGCTTTTTCTATACTGTCAACCACAATACAGCCTTCCGGATTGTAATCACTTTGACGCGTTATTACGACATGAACTCTGTTTGGTAATGGTTTTGGGAAGCTTTCAAAAGTTTTTCTTCCCATAATAATATGATGATTCGTTGTAAGCGATTTAAATCTTTTAAAATCATTTGGCAGGTGCCATACTAACTCATTATCTTTTCCAAGAGCATTATTTTCGGCAACCGCCGCTATCATTATAATCATGGTATTCTAAAACTAAATTTTATTATCAGTGTCTTCATTTATTCTGGATTCTAATTGACTGATTCTTTTTTGCTGTAAAGCAACAAGTCTGTCAATTTGTTCTCTCTCCCATTTTTTATTCATGAATCGGTCTGTAATATAGACTTTGATGAAGTGTAAAATGAAGATGAAAAACCATATGGTTATACCCCAAATGCACCAATTTTGATTTGTGGTAGCGCCAAAACCAAAAAATTTATTCGCAATAAATAAAAACAAACCGCCTAAAAGAAAAAGTACAAAATGAAAATATAGGATTTTCTTTTGCCTTAGCCTTCTTCTGGCATATTCGTATTGTTCGTGCACTTCTTTTTCCATAATACAGAATGAATTATAAGGTTATAAAGTTAAAATTTATTTTGAAATCATGGTGTTTTTGATCATATAATATTTGTGCTCAAGGGAATGCTAAATGAGAAACACGAAATTATTTGCACTTTTAATTATTGATGTAATTAAAAAAATATGGTGTTTTTGATATTATCATAAATCGATACGGAGGTTGTCGAATGTTCTGCTGAATTTCTGTAATTTAGACCTATAAATCTAAAAACTAAATAGTTATGTCTTTAAAGAAGCAATTTATCAAAACAAAGCCAGTGTGTAAAGTTACTTTTTCTGTAGAGGCTAAAGATGCAAATTCAGCTGCTGTAGTAGGAGATTTTAACAATTGGAATCCGGAAGAAGGAGCTTTAAGTAAGTTAAAAAACGGAACTTTCAAAGCAACTTACAACTTAGTGAAAGATGCTATTTATGAGTTTAAATATGTAATTGACGGATTGTATGTAAATGATCCTGAAGCAGATTCTTATAAATGGAATGATTTTGCAGGAAGTGAAAATAGTGTTTTAGTTGTATAAAAAAATCCGCTCATTTGCGGATCTTTTTTTATTTATACAGCAACACTTCCTTTTATGCCAGCATGTGGTTCATAATCTAAAAGCGTGAAGTCATTATAATCAAAATCAAAAATATTTTTGATATCTGGATTTAAAATCATTTTTGGTAATGGTTTTGGCTCGCGACTTAATTGTAGCTCTAATTGTTCAATATGATTGTTGTAAATATGTGCGTCTCCAAAAGTGTGAATAAATTCACCAGCTTCAAGATCACAAACCTGAGCAATCATCATAGTTAATAATGCATAAGAGGCAATATTAAAAGGAACTCCTAAGAAAATATCAGCGCTTCTTTGATACAATTGACAAGAAAGTTTGCCTTTTGTCTCGCCCTTTTCAACATCGGGACTCGAAACATAAAACTGAAAAAAGGCATGACAAGGAGGTAAAGCTGCCTTGTTATTGGCTACATTTTCTTCAAATGATTTTTTAGTATCTGGCAGAACAGACGGATTCCAGGCGGAAACCAACATTCTTCGGCTATTTGGATTTGTTTTCAGTTCGGTAATCAATTCAGAAATCTGATCAATTTCTTCGCTATTCCAATTACGCCATTGGTGCCCATAAACAGGGCCTAAGTCTCCATTTGAATCTGCCCATGCATCCCAAATTTTCACTCCGTTATCTTGAAGGTATTTAATATTGGTATCACCTTTTAAAAACCAAAGCAATTCGTAAATGATCGATTTTAAATGTAGTTTTTTGGTAGTAACCATTGGGAAGCCTTCACTTAAATCAAAACGCATTTGATAACCAAAAACACTTTTTGTTCCGGTTCCTGTTCGGTCTCCTTTTTGGCAACCGGTTTCTAAAACATGTTTTACTAAATCTAAGTATTGCTTCATGATTTTTTTGCTTTAAGCTTAGGCAATACTTTAAGCTTACTGCCTAAAGCTTATTGCTTATTGCTTTATAATTATCTTTTCGAAATTTCGTCTCTAATTTTAGCAGCTTTCTCATAATCTTCCTGAGAAACGGCCTGATCTAAAAGTTCATTTAGTTCTTGCAAACTATGTTTGGCATAAACGTCACCAGATTGATTTGTTTCTTCTTCGTGACCAAAAGTTTCCGGATTCGAAAGGACATCATCAATTTCCTGCGCACCGGAATCGGTATCTGCCGTATTTGATTTTAAATAAATTCCAGCTTTATCAAGAATGTTTTTATAAGTAAAAATCGGAGCATTGAAACGCAAAGCAAGTGCAATTGCATCAGAAGTTCTTGCATCAATAATTTCTTCAATTTTATCTCTTTCGCAGATTAAACTTGAATAGAAAACACCATCAACCAATTTGTGAATGATTACTTGTTTTACAACAATATCAAATCTTTCAGCGAAGTTTTTGAATAAATCATGTGTTAATGGGCGAGGAGGTTTTATTTCTTTTTCTAAGGCAATAGCGATCGATTGGGCTTCAAAAGCACCAATAACGATTGGTAATTTTCTTTCACCATCAACTTCGTTCAAAATTAGGGCGTAAGCGCCATTTTGAGTTTGACTGTATGAAATTCCTTTTATGGACAATTTTACTAGACTCATATATATGGGTAAAAAAGGGCAATTAATGCCTCATTTTAATACTTTTTTTGATTGAAAAATAAAGGTGCAATTTTAATCAAAAAATATGGAACAAAAAAGCTACCTAAAACAAAGATACGATTATCTTGTTTTTAGGCAGCTATATTTTTGTAGAGAATTTTAAATTAAGAATGTTGCGCTTTAAAAGCTTTTAATTTCTCTGTTAACTTAGGTACAATTTCAAATGCATCTCCAACAATACCATAATCAGCCACTTTAAAGAAAGGCGCTTCAGGATCACTGTTGATTACTACTTTTACTTTAGAAGAGTTGATTCCAGCAATATGCTGAATCGCTCCAGAAATTCCGATTGCAATATATAAGTTTGTTGCAACTGGTTTTCCTGTTTGTCCAACGTGTTCGCTGTGAGGTCTCCATCCTAAATCTGAAACTGGTTTAGAACATGCTGTTGCTGCACCTAATACTGCAGCTAAGTCTTCAACTAATCCCCAGTTTTCAGGTCCCTTCAAACCACGTCCTCCAGAAACTACGATATCAGCATCAGCGATAGAAACTTTTCCAGTTACTTTTTCTACTGATTCTACTTTTACTCCAAAATCATTATCTCCAATAGATGGGTTGAAGTCTTCTTCAGTTGCAGATCCTGCACTTTCGAATATTCCATATGAGTTTTTAGCTAAACCAAGTACTTTTACATCAGTACTGATTTCTGTAATATTGAAAGCTTTGTTTGAGAAAGCATTTCTTTTTACCTGAAAAGGAGAAGTGCTTACTGGTAATCCAACAACATTTGAAGCGAAACCTGCGTTTAGTGCAACTGCAACTAATGATGAAAGGTAAATACTATCTGTTGTAGAAGAAAGTAATACTAATTTTGTTCCTTCTTTTTCAGCAGCTTGTTTAATCACATCGGCGTAAGCCTTAGCTGTAAAGCCTGCTAATTTATCGTTGTTTACTTTTAAAACTTTATCAACTCCGTATTTAGATAACTCGCTTACATCGCTGATGTTAACAGTCAGGGCGGTTACAGTAGTTCCTAAAGATTCTGCTACTTTTTTAGCGTAAGAAGCTAATTCAAAAGCAACTTTTTTAAATTTTCCTTCTGCAGATTCTGCATATATTAATATTGACATAATGTTTTTGTTTAAAGGTTGTTAGTTTCAGGTTTCAGGTTTCAAGTTGTAGACTGAAAGCTGAAAACCGAGACTGAAAACTGTTTACTAGATTACTTTTGCCTCGTTGTGTAATAAATTAACTAACTCATCTAAATTATCAGGAGAAATTAATTTCACTGCTGATTTAGGAGCTGGTTTTTCAAATTTCACTGCTTTTGTATTTACAGGAGCGTCAACTGGTTCAAGGATAGTTAAAGCTTTTGTTCTTGCTGTCATAATTCCTCTCATGTTTGGAATACGCAAATCTTTTTCTTCAACAAGACCTTTTTGTCCACCAATAATTAATGGTAAAGTAGTGCTTACAGTTTCTTTTCCGCCATCAATTTCACGAACTGCTTTTACATTGCTTCCTTCAACAGTTAAGCTTGTACAAGAGTTTAAAAAGTTAGAACCCAAAATTCCTGCAATCATTCCAGGAACCATTCCTCCATTATAATCTAAAGATTCTTTTCCTGCAATTACAAGATCATAACCACCATTTTTAATAACTTCAGCTAGTTGTTTTGCAACAAAAAAGCCATCAGTTGGATTAGCGTTTACACGAATCGCTTCGTTTGCACCAATTGCCAATGCTTTACGCAAAGTTGGCTCTGTGTCAGGTCCTCCAACATTAACAACAGTTACAGTTGCTCCTTGTTGCTCCTGAAACCAAATTGCACGTGTTAAACCAAACTCATCATTAGGATTAATTACATATTGTACACCGTTGGTATCAAATTCTGAATCACCATTGGAGAAGTTAATTTTTGAAGTAGTATCAGGCACATGGCTGATGCAAACTAATATTTTCATAAGTATATATTTTGATATTTATAATATGGTTTGACAAATTTAGAAATTAAAATCGGAATAATATACTATGCATGCATAATATTTTTTAAAAACTATTACGTTTTCGAAGATTGTGGAATTTGAACGGCTTTTTATCTGGATTCCAAAATGAAAATTCAGTTATTTACTCTGATTCTTAGGAATTTTGCAATGGAGATCTCGGGGTCAACTGTTAAACTTAAAGACAATTTATACTACTTTTTGATTTGTTTCGTTATTACGATGGAATTTGCTGAAACCAGAATTAAACAAATAAGGTTGGGTTTGTCTGAAAAATGTTTTTGTGTAGACGATTATCGCAATTATATCGATTTCGTAAATATCACAATAAATTTTAAAAAGTTAAAAGCGGAAGAGAGAAGGAACTTCGTGTGATTTTAAATTCAATTTATGCTTTTAAGTTATTTAAAATATTTATTTTTGCTCTTCAGAAAATTCAACATACAATATAAATATGAGAACAATACAATTTAGAGAGGCCATTTGCGAAGCGATGAGCGAAGAAATGCGTCACGATGAATCCATATATTTAATGGGCGAAGAAGTTGCAGAATACAACGGAGCATACAAAGCTTCAAAAGGAATGCTTGCTGAGTTTGGTGAAAAAAGAGTAATTGATACTCCGATTGCTGAGCTTGGTTTTACAGGAATTGCAGTAGGATCAGCTATGAACGGCTGTCGTCCTATCGTGGAGTATATGACTTTCAACTTCTGTTTAGTTGGTATTGATCAAATTATAAATAATGCTGCTAAAATGCGTCAGATGACTGGTGGACAATTTAATGTGCCAATCGTTTTTCGTGGACCAACTGCTTCTGCAGGTCAATTAGGAGCAACTCACTCTCAGGCTTTAGAAAACTGGTTTGCAAATACTCCGGGACTTAAAGTTGTTGTGCCTTCGACTCCTTATGATGCAAAAGGACTTTTGAAATCTGCAATTCGTGATAATGATCCTGTAATTTTTATGGAATCTGAGCAAATGTATGGTGACAAAGGTGAAGTGCCAGACGGAGAATATACAATTCCATTAGGAGTTGCTGATGTTAAACGTGAAGGAACAGATGTTACTATCGTTTCTTTTGGAAAAATCATCAAAGAAGCTTTTATCGCTGCTGATGAATTAGCTAAAGAAGGAATTTCATGTGAGATTATAGATTTAAGAACAGTTCGTCCAATGGATAACGAAGCGATCTTAAAATCGGTTAAGAAAACAAATCGTTTAGTAATTTTAGAAGAAGCATGGCCATTTGCAAGTATTTCATCTGAAATCACTTATATTGTTCAGGAACAAGCTTTTGATTTTCTTGATGCGCCAATTCAACGTATTACAACTGCAGATACTCCTGCGCCTTACTCTCCTGTTTTACTAAAAGACTGGTTGCCAAATGCAGCTGATGTAGTAAAAGCAGTAAAGAAAGTAATGTACAAATAGTCAAACAAACAATACTTATAAAACTTCATCAGTCATATTAATTGATGAAGTTTTTTTTTGCCAGATGATGAAGAAAATAATTTTACTCAGCCTGTTTTTTGTATTTGCACTTGCGAATATTGCTACTGCACAAACTAAAGTGAGCGGAATTGTTTTGGATAAATCGAATCAACCTGTTCCCTTTGCTAATATTGTTTTTAAAGGTTCAAATACCGGAATAGTTTCAAATGAAGATGGTCGTTTTTATTTGGAATCACCCAATACTTATACCGCTTTGTTAGTTACATCTGCTGGGTTTTCGGATAAGGAAATTCCATTAGAAAAAGCTGTAAATTATAATTTTAAAATAGTTTTAGGCGAAGCCGAAGCCTTAAACGAAGTTGTAATTTTTACCGGAAAAACCTCCAAAAAGAATAATCCGGCCTTAGACATTTTGAGAAAAATTTGGGAAAGAAAACGTAAAAACGGTCTGTACCAATTCAGTCAATATGAAATGCAGAAGTATGAAAAGGTCGAGTTTGATATGAACACGATCGATAGTGCTTTCATGAAAAATAAACTCTTTAAAGGAATGGAGTTTGTGTTTGATCATGTCGATACTTCAGATGTTACCGGAAAAACATATCTGCCAATCTTCATTAATGAATCAGTTTACGATGTTTATGGCGACAATAAATTAAAGAAAGTAAAAGAGAATATCAAAGGAAGTAAAACTTCTGGTTTTAATGGAAACCAACAGATTTTATCTTTTGTAAAAGACCTTTATTCAGATTATAATATTTACGATAATCACCTTACTTTTTTTGATAAAAGCTTTACAAGCCCACTTTCAAAAACAGGAATTGACGTTTATAATTATGTCTTAAAAGACAGTGCATATATTGACAAAAAATGGTGTTATAATATTGTTTTTTACCCAAGACGTAAAAACGAATTGACTTTTAAAGGAGATTTCTGGGTAAACGATACCACTTTTGCGATTAAGAAGATTAATATGGGTGTGACTAAAAGTGCCAATATTAACTGGGTAAAAGATATTTATATCGAACAGGAATTTGATGTAGAAAACGATTCTGTTTTTCTTTTGACCCGTGATTATATGATGTCGGATTTTGCCCTGAATAAAAAGGAAAAATCAAAAGGTGTTTACGGAAAACGAACGACATTATATAGAAATCATAAATTCAATATTCAGAAGCCTGAGAAGTTTTATAAAGAAGAAGTCAATTATATAGACAACGCGGTTTATGACCGGCCTGATGAATTTTGGGACGAGAACCGTTTTGAAAAATTAAATAAGGACGAGCAGGGTATTTACAAAATGCTCGATACTTTACAAACCGTCAAGCGATTCAAGCAAATATATAACCTCGTCTCTATTTTAGGAAGTGGATATATTGAGTTTAAAAATTTTGATTATGGGCCTATTTTTTCCACATTGGGATATAATGAAGTCGAAGGTCTGAGAGTTAGAGTTGGAGGAAGAACCTATTTTGGACCAAATGATCCATGGCGTATACAAGCTTATACAGCTTACGGGTTTGATGACAATAAATTTAAATACGGTTTTTCAGGAAAATGGATGATTGATAAGAAGAAACGATTCATTATTTCTGGAGGAAACAGGCGGGACATTGAACAAATTGGTGCCAGTTTAACCACAACAAATGATATTTTAGGACGAAGTTTTGCCTCTTCTGCGTTGTTCACAACAGGAAGTAACGGAAAATTAACCAATATTAATTTGAGTAATATTTCTGCTGAAATGGAACCGATGAAGAATTTCGTTGTTCAGGCAGGACTTTCATATAGAACTTTAGAATCGGCTTCGCCTACATTTAGTTTAGATTATTATACGACTTTGCCAACACCAGCAAATCCTGCCGGAGTTGTTGCAAGTGCCGTAACACAATCTGAAGCAAATATTCAGTTTGAGTTTATGCCTAATCGTAAAACTATTGGTTTTGGAGTAGAAAGAGATCTTGTTGATAGCCCGTTTAGTCACTTCTTTGTAAATTTCAGTTATGGTTTAAAAGGAGTTTTCAATAGTGATTTTGCTTACGAAAAAATACAGATTTACTATAAACAGCCTATTATTATTGGTCCTTTAGGAAGGTCAAATATTATTGTCGAAACCGGAAAAACTTTTGGAACGATTCCGTTAGGATTGATGAGTGTAATTCCGGGTAACCAGACTTACTGGACCATCGAAAATACGTTTAGTAACCTGGATTTCTACGAATTCATATCAGATCAATATACGACTTTGCAATGGAATCATGATTTTGGAGGAAGGTTATTTGCCAGAATTCCATTTATGAGAAAATTAAACTGGAGGGAATTTGTAGGTGTAAAAGGAGTTTACGGAACGATTTCAGATGCTAACAGAGCCATCAATGCTTCGAATCAACCTTATAATGCACCGGAAAATGTATATTGGGAATACAACGCCGGAATTGGGAATATTTTTAAGGTTTTCCGAATTGATTTCTCCTGGAGAGGAAGTTATCTAGATACGCCTAATGCTAATAAATTTGCTGTAAAAGGATCTTTTGGGTTCTATTTCTAAAAAATAAAAATTATTGCTACAAAGACGCCAAGTCGCTAAGTTTATTCTTTGCAGCTTGGCGTTTTTGTATTTTTAACAACTTAATAATTTCACGCAGATTTTGCAGATTTAAGCTGATCTGCGCAGATTTATAATTAGGTTTTAGAATAAATCTATTTATAAATCTGCGGAATCTGCGTGCAAAAAAAACTTTGCGCCTCTGCGTCTTTGCGAGATTCTTTTTTTATTTAATTTTGAATTAGACTTAAAATCATAGCAATGCAAGAAGCAATCGATTTTCTATCGACCAAAAATCCAATATTTCATGAAATTATTGAGAAATATGGGTTACCGCAAATTCCAAAACGTCCTCAGGGTTTTGAAACTTTGGTATTGCTGATACTCGAACAACAAGTTTCTATTGATTCGGCGAAAGCCACATTTTTAAAAATCAAATCGTTTACAACCTGCAATCCTGAAAACATGTCTGTTCTGTCAGATGAAGAATTTCGTTCATTAGGTGTAAGTCGGCAAAAAACAAAATATATAAAAATCCTTGCTGAAGCTGTTTTAAGCAAAGAATTAGACATTGAAAGTCTGGCCTCTAAATCAGCAAAACAAGTTCGGGAAGAACTTATAAAGTTGAAAGGGATCGGAAATTGGACTATTGATATTTATCTGATGTTCTGTCTTCAGGAACCAGATTTAATTCCGCTAGGAGATATTGCAGTGGTTAATACGATCAAAGAATTGTTAGATATTCATGATAAAAACGAAATGGAAATCCATGCCGAACAATGGAGTCCGTATCGTTCTTATGCTACCTATTTATTGTGGCATTATTACTTAAATAAACGAAATCGCAAGATTACTTATTAACTATCTGTTATATAAATGGAAAGTAAATTAATTAATGTGTAAAAAGCATAGATTAATGTACTTTTTTCATTGTAAAAAAGGATTGTTTAGTTACTTTTGCAATCGAATTTATAGAAATAATAAAAAACGAAAATGACCGCAGACAAACTAACGACTTTCGATGTATTAATCGAAATACCAAGAGGAAGCAGAAATAAATACGAATACGATTTTGAAATCAAAAGAATGCGTTTTGACAGAATGTTATTCTCTTCAATGATGTACCCGGCTGATTACGGATTTATTCCGGAAACTTTAGCTCTTGATGGTGACCCTCTTGATGTATTGGTTTTGATAAATGAGCCTACTTTCCCTGGATGTGTTATAGAAGTAAAACCAATTGGAGTTTTCCACATGGCAGATGATAAAGGACCAGATGAAAAAATCATTTGTGTACCAGTTTCAGATCCAATCTGGAATTCATTAAATGACCTTTCGGATATTAACGGACACTTATTGAAAGAAATCGAGCATTTCTTCCAGGTTTACAAAGATCTTGAAAACAAACAAGTAGATGTAGAAGGTTGGGGAGATGTAAACGAAGCATTTGCAATTATTGCTGAGTGTACAAAACGTTTTAACGATATCGAAAACAAACCAGAGGGATTATTTAGTATTAAATAATTTTTACCCTATTCTATTATAAAAAAAGCAATACTCCGTTAGGAGTATTGCTTTTTTGTTTAAATTCGTTTTAGTTAGTTTGTTGACTATTAACCAAAACCACTAAAACATTATGAATGCATTTATGATTTACTTGCCAATTGTTATGGCAATTTTAGGATTACTTTTCATGGGAATAAAAAGAGCTTGGGTTTTAAAACAAGATGCAGGCGACGGAAAAATGAAAGAGATTTCAGATTACATTTATGAAGGCGCTCTTGCTTTTTTAAAAGCTGAATATAAATTATTAACCATTTTTGTAATTATCGCCAGTATTGCTTTAGCTGGTATTACTTTTATTCCTGGAGTTAAAACGCATTTATTAATAGTAGTTGCATTCATATTTGGAGCATTATTTTCAGCTTACGCTGGTAATATAGGTATGAAAATAGCAACTAAAACAAACGTAAGAACCACACAAGCCGCTCGTACGAGTTTGCCGCAAGCCTTGAAAGTATCTTTTGGCGGGGGAACTGTAATGGGACTTGGCGTTGCAGGTTTAGCAGTTTTAGGCTTAACAGGTTTCTTTATAATTTTCTTTAATATTTTATCAGGCGGGGTTTGGAAGGATACTGAAACGATGACAATTGTTTTGGAAACTTTAGCAGGATTTTCACTTGGAGCAGAATCAATCGCATTATTCGCCAGAGTTGGTGGAGGAATCTACACGAAAGCAGCCGACGTGGGTGCCGATTTAGTAGGTAAAGTAGAAGCTGGAATTCCGGAAGATGATCCTCGTAATCCAGCGACAATTGCAGATAACGTAGGAGATAATGTGGGAGACGTTGCCGGAATGGGAGCTGATTTGTTTGGTTCGTATGTGGCAACAGTTTTGGCAGCGATGGTTTTAGGAAATTACGTTATCAAAGACATGGGCGGCTCAATTCAAGACGCTTTTGGAGGAATCGGGCCAATTTTACTTCCGATGGCAATTGCCGGTTTCGGAATCTTATTTTCGATTATTGGAACTCTAGTTGTAAGAATATCTGATGATAATGCTAAAGAAGCACAAGTCCAAAAAGCATTGAACATAGGAAACTGGCTTTCAATTGCTCTAACCGCAATAGCTTGCTTCTTCTTAGTACAACATATGTTACCAGAAACTATGCAAATGAGTTTCTTCGGAGAAGGATCTAAAGATATTTCATCAATGCGTGTTTTCTATGCCTCATTAGTTGGATTAGTAGTTGGTGGAGCTATTTCATCAGTAACGGAATATTATACAGGTTTAGGTACAAAACCGGTTATGGCCATTGTACAAAAATCATCAACCGGAGCAGGAACAAATGTAATTGCGGGTTTAGCAACTGGAATGATTTCTACCTTCCCAACCGTTTTATTATTCGCAGCAGCAATTTGGATTTCTTATGCTTTAGCTGGTTTTTACGGAGTTGCTTTAGCAGCTTCAGCGATGATGGCTACTACAGCAATGCAGCTAGCAATTGATGCTTTCGGACCAATCTCAGATAATGCCGGAGGAATTGCCGAAATGAGTGAATTGCCAAAAGAGGTTCGTACCAGAACAGATATTTTAGATTCAGTTGGAAATACAACTGCAGCAACTGGAAAAGGTTTTGCAATTGCATCTGCAGCATTGACTTCATTGGCTTTGTTCGCCGCTTATGTAACGTTTACAGGAATTGACGGAATCAATATTTTTAAAGCCCCAGTTTTGGCCATGTTATTTGTTGGAGGAATGATTCCGGTAGTATTCTCAGCTTTAGCCATGAATTCTGTTGGAAAAGCAGCAATGGATATGGTTTACGAAGTACGTCGTCAGTTTAAGGAAATTCCTGGAATCATGGAAGGAACCGGAAAACCAGAATACGGAAAATGTGTTGAGATTTCTACAAAAGCCGCTTTGCGCGAAATGATGTTGCCAGGTATTTTGACAATTGGTTTCCCAATTGCAATTGTGTTATTAGGTAAATTAGTTTATGCGGATAACAATCAGTTAATTGCTGAAATGTTAGGAGGATACATGGCTGGAGTTACGGTTTCTGGTGTACTTTGGGCAGTTTTTCAAAACAATGCCGGAGGTGCCTGGGATAATGCTAAAAAATCTTTTGAAGCCGGAGTTATGATTAACGGTGAAATGACATACAAAGGTTCTGATGCACACAAAGCAGCAGTAACCGGAGATACAGTTGGAGATCCGTTTAAAGATACTTCAGGACCTTCAATGAACATTTTGATTAAATTGACTTGTTTAATTGGATTAGTTATTGCTCCAATTTTAGGAGAAGGCCATTCGTCTTCAACTATGGCTGAAAAAGGATCTTGTTGTAAAATGGAAATGTCTGCAAGTGGTGTTTCTAAATGCGGAGATTTGTCAGGAATGACAAAAGAGGAGTGTATTAAAATGTGTAAAGAAAAAGGTTGTACAGCTGAAGAAACTACAAAGTGTCTGGCTCATTATGATGCAAATGGAAAATATGCTAATCAAAGAACAGATTGTTTCGATACAACAAAATACAGCAAAAATAGAGTTGAGGTTAATTTGTCTACCACAAACGGTGTTACCGTTGGAACCGTAACAAAAACGGAAAACGGAAAAACAACAACCGAAGTTTACGAAGGAACTGAAGCAGAAGTAAAAGCAAAAATTGAAGCTGCGAAATAATATAGACTGATGACCTTTGTCAAAGGTTTAAACTTTGACAAAGGTTTTGAAAATAAAAATGCCTCTAAAAATTTTTAGAGGCATTTTTATTTATAAATCTAAAGCATATTCCTTTATTAAAATTGAAGCAGGGATGTGAAGTTCTGCTGTTAAAATTCTAATTTGCTTTATTGTTAAAGCTCTCTTACGTTTAAAAAGTTCTGACACTCTTGAGCGGCTATTTAGTAAAATACCTAAATCAGCATCAGTAAGTCCGTTTTGTTCCATCATAAATTTAATGGCTTCGATAGGGTCTGGTTCAGGAATAGGATAATGTATCTTCTCGTATTTTTCTATAAGTGTTACCAAAATATCTAATTCATCTGCCTCTTCAGTATTTGGTTTAGCATCAAAAAGAATGTTTACCCTTTCTAAAGCTAAATTATAATCTTGTTCGGTTTTAATTGGTCTTATTTCCATTTTACAATGTTTTAATATCTTTTAAATTGTCATACTCGTTATGAGTGCCAACAAATAAAATATAGACAATCTGTGTGTTGTAATTAATTTTAACAATTAACCGATAGTGATTTCTACAAATATTAAAGATCACTTTATTATTGCCTACAAAGTCAGCGGATCCAAACATTGATTTAATTGTATTTGAATTTTCAAAATTATTTTTATCAAAAATCTGATACCAGGATAATAATTGTTGTTTCGAATTGGGAAAACGTTCCCAAAAATTTTGTAATGTCTTTTTCGCTATTATTCTCATAAACACAGGCAAATATAATTATTTTTTCCCAATTCGGGAAACATTAAGGAAAATGCGCTACAAATATAGGAAAATAGGTACAATTAAAAATTTTGATCTAGCTTTTGAAAATAAAAATGCCTCTAAAATTTTTAGAGGCACTTTTGTTTGTGTAAATCCGTGGAATTTGTGTTTCTAAAACAATCCGTTCAATTCAGCATCAATTCTATTAATAATGTTTCCTAAATCTTCTGGATTATCTACAAAATTGATATTGTCAACATCTATAATAAGTAATTTTCCTTTAGTATAAGTCTGAACCCAGGCTTCATATCTTTCATTTAATCGGCTTAAATAATCAATAGAAATTGAGTTTTCATATTCGCGTCCGCGTTTGTGAATTTGGCCTACTAAATTCGGAATAGAGCTTCTTAAGTAAATCAATAAATCAGGAGCTTTTACCAATGATTCCATTAATTCAAATAATGAAGTGTAATTTTCGAAATCACGGCTTGTCATTAATCCCATCGAATATAAGTTGGGAGCAAAGATGTAAGCATCCTCATAAATCGTTCTGTCCTGAATGATTTTTTTCCCGCTTTCGCGAATTTGTTGCACCTGACGAAACCTGCTGTTTAAGAAATAAATCTGCAAATTAAATGACCAACGCTCCATTTGGTGATAAAAATCATCTAAATACGGATTATCAACAACATCTTCATAATGGGGTTCCCATTTAAAATGTTTGGCCAATAATTTAGTCAAAGTTGTTTTTCCAGCGCCTATGTTTCCTGCTATTGCTATGTGCATTACGGTATTACGATTTTATAATTGGTGATTTCTTTAGCTGTAAAAATAGATAAAATTTGGTCTTTGTAACAGAATTTATCAAAGCTTTTTTGTAAAATTTCAATTTCAGAAACGGTATCTGAATTTGCGCTCCTAATGTCTTTAAAATACAACAAATTAGCTTTGCTAAAAATATATTGATGATCGTTTAAAATTTCAATTTTATCAAAGTCAGGAACTTTTCCCAATGCATTTGTTTTTCCGAAAATATCACAAGAGAACCAATTGTTTTTTCTATCAATCCAAAAAAAGGTATTAAAGTCCGTTTGATAGTATTTTATAGCTTCTGTCAACGGTGTTGAAACTGTTTTGTATTCATTTTTTAAATAATCAAAAAGACCAATTTGTTGATTCAGGGTATTGAAAATCCACAATTGATTTTGGGTTGACATGCCAATTGCCGGTACAACAATAGGAGTACTGTTTTGAGAAAAATTAATTTCGGTCATTTTGTTTAATTGATTATCCAATAAAACAACCGTATTAAAATCTTCATAGAATAAAACTATTTTTAGAGGATTGAGAATATCGACTTTTGTAATATTTCCAAGCGAAACATTTTTATATTCAAAAACCTCGTTTCCTTTCATTTTTCTAAATACATTGTTCGTTATATGGTAGGAAAATCCGAAAGAATCATACCCTAAAAAATCATCGATATCATTAGTAAACTGAGAAATTAAGGTCACATTTGTTTTTTGATCTTGCGCAGAAACGGCTGAGAATGAACAGGCAATTGAAAGTAAAATTAAAATTTGGCGCACTGCTTTGTTCATGAGAAGTAGGTTTCAAAAGAGCCAAATTACAAAAAACTACAGTATGAAATAGTGTAAATTGGATATTTAGTTTGATTTTGTTTTTAAAACTTTATAAAATCGCAACAGTCTAACTAACAGATGATTTCGTCGATTGGTTGTAGTGATTGATATATTTAATTTTTTGTATTTTAAAATTAATAATACATTTGAGAGTAAGTTTTATTGATTTACTCAATTTAAAAGAAAACAAAATGAAAAAAATATTTTTATATATGTCTTTAATGCTCGTATTTACTCAAATGAGTGCGCAAAAAGACTTTCAGGGAATGGCTGTTTATGAGTCAAAAACTCAGGCACCAAAAATGGATGGAATGCGAGGCAATAGAGATATTACGCCTGAAATGCAGAAAAACATGGAGGAGCGAATGAAAAAAATGCTTGAGAAAACTTTTATTTTGAATTTTGATAAATCGGCTTCGATTTATAAAGAAGAAGAAAAACTAGAAACTCCAGGACAACAAGGCGGTGGAATGCGAATTATGATGAATTCTTTTATGGGTGGTGGTGGCACTTTTTACAAAGATGTGAAAAGCAAATCGTATACTGTAGATAAAGAATTTATGGGAAAAGAGTTTCTGGTTATAGATTCTCTTCCGAAATTAAATTGGAAAATGGAATCGGAAACCAAACAAATTGGAGGGTATACTTGCTATAAAGCAACAGCTGTGAAAGAAGCGAGTAAAACCGATTTTAGAAATTTCAGACCTAAAAATAATGATGATAAAAAGCCTGAAGATAAAAAGGACGAGACCAAGAAAACTTCAGGAGAGACAAAAACTAATTTTGCAGACAATTTTGAAATTCCAAAAGAGATTATCATAACGGCGTGGTATTCTCCGGAAATTCCGGTAAATCAGGGACCTGAAAATTATTGGGGCTTACCGGGTTTGATTTTAGAAGTTAATGATGGAAGAACAACGATATTGTGTTCTAAGATTGTTTTAAATGCTAAAGACAAAGTCGAAATAAAAGCACCTACAAAAGGTAAAGTAATCTCGCAAAAAGATTACGATGAAACCGTAATTAAAAAAATGGAAGAGTTTAGGGAAATGAACCGCGGTCGTGACGGTGGTCCGGGTGGTGGTCCGGTAATGATTAGACGATAATTTTTTAGCACTCATCTATAGATTTTTCCCATGAAAAATATACTCTTTTTTGTCATTTTCTTAATGACGTCTATATCCTTTGCCCAAACGGTGCGTTTTGATGGTGTTATTCAGGACGAGCAAAAAAATCCGTTAGAAATGGCCAATATTATGGCGGTTAATAACGGAACAAAAGCAATGGATTCTTATGGGATTACCAACGATAAAGGAAAGTTTCAGCTTACTTTAAAACCAAATACTTCCTATACGGTTAAGGTGAGTTATCTAGGAATGAAATCAAAAGAAATTACGGTCTCTACTAATTCTGAAAACATTGTTCAGAATATAGTTATGGACGGCGCAGGAATTGAACTCGAAGGTGTTGAAATTGTTCGTGAAATGCCAGTTTCCATAAAAGGAGATACCATTGTATATAATGCAGATTCATTTAAATCGGGAACAGAGAAAAAACTCGAAGATGTATTGAAAAAATTACCTGGAGTTGAGGTAAATGCCGATGGAGAAATTGAAGTCGAGGGAAAGAAAGTTAGCAAATTAATGGTTGAGGGAAAAGATTTCTTTGATGGAGATACCAAACTGGGTGTTAAAAATATTCCAGCCGATGCGATTGATAAAATTCAGGTTTTACGAAATTACAATGAAGTTGGTGCATTAAAAGGTTTAGAAAACGATCAGGATAATGTTGCGATGAATATTAAACTAAAAGAAGGCAAAAAGAACTTTTGGTTTGGTGATGCGACTGCCGGAATTGGAGTTGCAGAACTTGACAGCCGCTATATTATCAATCCAAAACTATTTTACTATAGTCCCAAATACTCTATTAACTTAATTACCAATTTTAATAATATTGGTGAATTGCCCTTGACAGCTCAGGATTATTTTAAATTTACCGGTGGCTTTAGAAATATGATGAAAAAGGGAGGAAGCAATTTTAATGTTTCATCAAATGATTTGGGAATTTCAATTTTAAGAAATAATCGTGCTAAGGAAATTGAAACGAAATTCGGCGCAACCAATTTTGCTTATTCAGCTACAAAAGCCTGGAATATTAGTGGTTTCGGAATACTTTCTGCATCAAAAACTGATTTGGAAACCAAGTCTCAAACCACAATTTTAGATTCTGGAGATCAGCAAAAACGCGATGAATTGACACATCAAAAAAATAATTTGGGACTTTTTAAATTGAGTTCAACTTATAAACCCACTGATAAATTTCAGTTTGATTATGATATTTTAACTAAATTATCCAAGCAAGATGAAGATACAGATTTGTTGCGTGAATCGGTAGTAAATGATATTTCTTCTATTGAAACCATTTTGACTAACAAAAAGCAAAATCCAACATCTGTAAATCAAAATTTGAGTTTGTATTATACACAAAGCGATAAAAATATTTTTGCTTTTGAAATGCAGCATTTGTATCAGGACGAAAACCCATTTTATAATGCTAATTTAAAAACACAGCCATTTGATTTGTCTGGTTATGTTTCCGGGCAAAATAGAAATGATCTGAATCAGGATCGTTTTGTGAAAACAAATAAACTAGATGCAAAACTGGATTACTACTATATGGTAACGCCAAAAAGCAACATTAATATTACTTTAGGAAATACCTATTCTTATCAGGATTTCAATTCTCATATTTTTCAGATGTTGGATAACGGTAATCGAAATGATTTAAATGATCCTCAAAATGATAATCAGGTAAATTATAATTTTAATGATACTTTTTTAGGTTTTCATTATAAGATTTTATCCGGAAAATTTACTTTGACCCCTGGTATTAGCTTGCATTCCTATTCGATGACAAATACACAATTAGGAACGGACTATTCTCAGAGTTTTACCAAAGTGTTGCCCGATTTTTTTGCCTTATATCAAATCAAGAAAGCAGAAACACTGACTTATAATTTCTCTTTGTCGAATGATTTTACAGATATTAATCAATTGGCGGCGGGTTATGTTTTGTCTGATTACAGTAGTTTGTTTAGAGGAAATCGTTTCCTGGAAAACGCAACTTCCCAAGTACATTCGTTGCGTTATTTCAAATATAATATGTTCAATTTTGAGAATATTTTTGCTAACGCCACTTATACTAAAAAAGTAGACGCCATTAAAACCAAAGCTAATTTTGACGGAATTAATCAATCTTCAGTGCCTTATAATTCCAATTTGGCAGATGAAACTTTCTCAGGAATGGGAAGCTACGGACGCTCTTTTTTAAAGAACTATAAAGCATCGGCAGTTGCAAGTTTCAATTGGTCGAAATTTAATAATATTCAGAATAATGTATTGTCAACTACAGAAAGTTTTACCCAAAGCTATACAGTACGAGCTTCAACAAATTATAAAAACTTTCCAAATTTAGAAGTAGGATATAACGCTTTAATCAATCAGTACAGCGGATCAACGTATTATACAGACAAACCTTTTGCACGATTGGATTATTATTTCTGGAATAGTTTTTCATTTGTTTCTGAGTATGAGTTTTATCATTATTACAACGGGAATAAAACGGTTGATAACGAATATGACTTTTTAAGCGCCAGTTTAATTTATCAGAAAAAAGATAGTAAATGGGAATATAAAGTGGCGGCTACCAATCTATTAAATACAAGATATCTTAATGATGACAGCTTCTCACAGTTCTCTACACGTGTTTCGCAATATACCGTCCAGCCTCGTTATATTGTCTTTTCGATGAAATATAATTTATAGTATTTTAATTACAAGACTTCTTTTTTTGTGATTTGTTTAATTAGGAATGCAATATCTTTACGCATGATATTAACAGCCAAAATTTTAAGTATGCGTAATTTTAAATGGAGTTTCTTATTCGTTTTTTTTGTAACATTTGTTTCATTTTCTCAAACAAAAGGCATTCAAAAAGGAACTTATCTGTCTGCAAATAAAGGAGAAAAAATCAAATTGAATTTATTAGAAGATAATAAATACGAGTTGGTTTTTTATTCGGGAGAGTATGAAATTAAAGGCGATTCACTTTTATTTTCAAAAAAAGTAAAATCGGAGAATGCTTTTGATCTTGCTTTTGCAACTGATAAAAAAGCACAGAAAATTAAAATTAAATTTTTAGACCCTTCCTATTATTCGTTTTATATCGGAACACAAAATTCAAATAATCCCGTTCAGTATCAAAAAATAACTGATATCAGAACTAAAGTTGATCCGGAATGGATCCAGACCAATCTAGAGTTTGAAATAGATAAAGCAGATTATTTGTATTTGGTTTATGAAGACTACAATGGTGAAAGTAAATTGTCAAAATTTGGCTTGCCAAAAGATGTTTCTGAAGTGACTATTAATTATCAATTGTCTGCTGTAAACGATTTAAATCTTGCCGGATTTTTTGATCGAAAAACAAATGAGTTGAGAATTTCTGAGCAAAAAGGAAAAAATCCATTGGTTTTTTTAAATGAAAAAAATACTCCTCAGGCTACAGTTTCAAAAGTTATTCCAGTTGAAAGTCAAACTATTTCAAACTGGACTTATCCTGGAAAAGAAGCATTGATAAGTGATGATTTTGGGACAGAAAATGTTGCAGTTGATAGTACCGCGGTTGCTGTGGAGCCCTATGCTTCAACTAAATTTGATTTTAAGTTTAAGATAGAGAGTAATTTAAAAAACGCTATCTTATCAACAAAAAATAAACTTTTGGTTGTTTATGTTGATAGTAAAAATCCAGCGGCGAAAGCTGATTTTGATGCTTTCATAAAAGATCAGGAGGCTCAGCTTGGCTATACTATGTATGATGGTTATAATGCTGAATATGATCTTTTTAATTATTATTTGGCTTCCGCCGAAGATAAAAAATGGTTAAAAAACAATAAAATAACAGATAACCCAAGCATAATTATATTAAACCAAAACGGAGATATTTTAGCAACTTCAAAATCTAAGTTGTCTGAGAAACAGGCACAGTTTAATTATTATGACGGATTTTATAAAAAAGCACAGCGCGTAAATGCTTTTCTTTCTTTTGATAAAGTAGTTAAAAATAAAAAGGCAACGGATGCAGATTTGATTATGGCTTTTAATAAAGCTGCGGTTCTCGAAATGTCTTACGATTATGATTACACTGAAACAAGTGCAGAGAATCCAGAGGATTTTAAGCTTATAAAAGTAGCGCTGGACAAAAAAATAGTTTCTCAAAACTGGAAAAAATTAATCGAAGCACATCAAAAAGACACAAAACCCAATATGTATCTGGTTGAAACAATTTTGAAGGAAATTAAAAATCAGGGATTTTACAAGCAATTTTTTAATGAAGACAAACTGTTAACGGATACTGATTTTTTATCTATTGATTATTTGATAAAACACGCAGATGCTATAGAAATGCAAAGAGCAGCTTTTAATGCAAAAGAAGGAGAAATACATTTAATAGGTGATATAATTGCTGAAATTACTTCGGCATTGCAGCAAAATGGTTACACAGAGGTAAATGGAGTTTCAGGAGAAGCAAATAAGGACAAAACGATATCGGTTTATAAAAAACTAATTGCTGCCGGAAAAGGAAATTTTGAATGCTATAGAAATTACTTTGCCTATTTAGGAGAAGTAGAAGATAAGGATGGTTCGAATACAAGTTATTTAAAAGAGTTTAGCAGTTATTTCAATACTAATCTGGCTACTGATCAAGGAAACGCAATTGAAAGATTGGATGAAATGTATGCAACATTAGATCCAAATTCCGATTACTCTTATAATGGATGGAATGCATTTAAAGAATACCATTCGAACTTATCTAATGAAGCTGCATGGACGGTAGTTTCAAAACCCGGGAATAATGGTTTTATAAAATCTGCAATTGCCTGGTCTGAGTATAGTTTGTTGGTAACTAAAAACAATCCATATTATTTAGATACTTTAGCACAATTGTATTATAAAGATGGACAAAAACAAAAAGCTATCGAAACTCAAACACTAGCAGTAAAATATCTAAGTGTTGACATAGAGCAGGAAACAGCTACTGAAATCCGTGAAACCTTAGCGAAGATGCAGGAAGGAACGTATTAGATTTCTGTATTAAATAAAAAACAAACCCGACACATTTTTGATCTGTCGGTTTTTTGTTTGATTATAAGAAGAAGTACTTTATTTAGAGATCTTTCAAATTTAAAAGCGGAATTTTTGTCTATAAATTAGTAAGTTTGAAGTACTAAACTAAAACTTATGAAAAACAAAATGCTCTTAGGTTTGATTATTTGTGGAGGACTTGCTTTCTCACAAACAATCAAAAAACCTTTAGTTTCGGCAATAACGGATAAGGATCTTAGAACTGATATGTACCAGATGGCAGGCGATCACTTTAATGGTCGTGAAGCAGGAACATTAGATGAGTTAAAAGTATCGATGTGGCTGGCCAATAAGGCAAAGGAAGCAGGAATGGCCCCGGCTGGTGATGACGGAACTTATTTTCAGTTTTTCGATCTGTTTAGGCATCAGGTAACTCCCAATACAAAATTTAAAATTGGACAGAAAGAATACAAACTCTGGAAAGAAGTTTTGGTAGCAGAAACCACAAATATTAAAGTAGAAGGTTCTTTAATGTATTTGGGAACGGCTACAAAAGAAGAAATTGAAAAAGCCGATGTTAAAGGAAAAGTTGTTGTTTTATTAGCTTCAAAAGAAGGAATTGCTGATGATATTTCGCTTTTTGACAGACGTTATCCCGGTCTTGTAAGGAATAAATATTATGATCTTGTAGTTAAAAAAGGAGCTGTAGCACTTGTTATGGTGGCAGATGAATTAGCTGAACAAAGCTGGTCGCAGGTTGAGCCACAAATGACGAGAGGAATTTACGGAATTGAAGGTTTTCGTGATAAGATTGGAGCAGCAATGCCGGTTTTCTGGGTACATGGCGATCAATTGGAATATCTAAAAAACACGAAAGACGTTTTATCGGCTGAAGTAGTTTCAGAAACTTATAAATACCCATCGGTTAATGTTGTTGGAACTATTGCAGGAACTGATCCGAAACTAAAAAATGAATATGTGCTTTTCAGCGGACACCAGGATCATGATGGAGTTCGTCAAAAATATGGTAAAGATTCAATTTATAATGGCGCCGATGATAATGCTAGTACTTGTGTGGCGATGTTAGCTATTGCAAGATCTTATAAGAAACAACCCGGAAAAAGAACAGCTTTATTTGTATTTCACGGTTCTGAAGAAAGAGGTTTATTAGGTTCACGCTGGTATGCAGCGCATCCTACCGTTCCTGAGAAAGATATAGTAGCAGTTTTAAACGGAGATATGATTGGAAGAAATAATGTAAACCAAGCCGCTTTATTAGGCTCTAGTTCTCCTCATGAAAATTCTTCTGATTTGGTTGCTATTGCTAAAAAAGCAAATGATGAAGGGCCAAAATTTGATTTGGATAAACTTTGGGACAGGCCAGAACATCCGGAATATTTTTACTTCCGTTCAGATCATTTGCCTTATGCACGGAAAGGAATTCCGTCTGTGTTTTTTACAAGTGTTTTGCACAGTCAATACCATACACCAATGGATGAAGCAGAAAATATCGATTACGTAAAATTGCGTAAAATGACAGAATGGATGTATCGCACCGGATGGATTTTATCAAATGATGCAACTCGTCCTAAAACTTTACCAGATGTAAAGCTGGAAAGATAAGGTAGTTTTTGATATAATAAAAAACCCGATTTCTAAAAATTAGAAATCGGGTTTTTTTATGTTTAAGATTAAATAAGTTGTCAAGAAAAATCTAACAATCTAAGTTATTCTAATAATCTAGAATTACAATCCGAATTCTGCTTTTACTTTGTCAACAAAATCAAGTTTCTCCCAAGTAAATAACTCAACAGTAACTGTTTTTAAATGTCCTCCCGGAGCTGAAAAAGTTTTAGTTACTACTTCTGGTTTACGTCCCATGTGTCCGTAAGCAGCAGTTTCGCTATAAATAGGATTTCTTAATTTCAAACGTTGCTCGATAAAGTAAGGACGCATATCAAAGATAGCCTCTACTTTTTTAGCGATTTCACCATTTGTTAAGTTTACTTTTGAAGTTCCGTAAGTATCAATAAAAATACCCATTGGCTCAGCAACTCCAATTGCATAAGAAACCTGAACTAAGATTTCGTCAGCAACACCTGCAGCAACTAAGTTTTTAGCGATATGACGTGTAGCATAAGCAGCACTTCTATCTACTTTACTTGGATCTTTTCCAGAGAAAGCACCACCACCGTGAGCTCCTTTTCCACCGTAAGTATCAACAATGATTTTTCTTCCTGTTAAACCAGTATCTCCGTGAGGTCCTCCAATTACGAATTTTCCAGTTGGGTTAATATGGTAGTTGATTTTATCATTAAATAAATGAGCGTGAGCTGGATTTTTAGCGATAATTCTTGGAATCAAAATTTCGATAATATCTTTTTTGATTTTAGCCAACATTGTAGCTTCTTCATCAAAATCATCGTGTTGAGTAGAGATTACAATCGCATCAATACGAGTTGGTTTGTTATCGTCGCTATATTCTAAAGTTACCTGAGATTTAGCATCTGGACGTAAATAAGTGATTTCTTTATTTTCACGTCTTAATATAGCTAACTCCTGTAATAATTTATGAGATAAATCAAGTGCCAATGGCATGAAGTTTTCAGTTTCGTTAGTTGCGTAACCAAACATCATTCCCTGGTCACCCGCACCTTGTTCTTCTGGCTTAGCTCTGTCTACACCTTGATTGATATCAGCAGATTGTTCGTGAATTGCTGATAAAATTCCACAAGAATTTGCTTCAAACATGTATTCGCTTTTTGTATATCCAATTTTACGGATTACTTCACGAGCAATTTGTTGCACATCAAGATAAGTATTCGATTTTACTTCACCAGCCAAAATTACCTGACCAGTTGTAACTAAAGTTTCACATGCTACTTTTGAGTCAGCATCGAATGCCAAGAAGTTATCAATTAATGCATCCGAAATTTGATCTGCAACTTTGTCTGGATGCCCTTCACTAACAGATTCTGACGTAAATAAATAAGCCATAATAATTTATTAAATTAAAATTAAGCGAGGAAAAATAATTGCTAAAAAGGGCTAAAGGAGAGTTTCTGCTTTAGCATTTTTTACTACTGAAATCAATCTTTCAGTATTCATAACGAACCATTTCATTATGAAGAGGTTGCAATCAGTTCAAATTTTTCCTCTGTATTCGCGTGCAAAGGTATAAAACCATTTTGATTTGCAAATTAAAGTTCAACTTTTTTTATTTTTATAAGCAGAAATTTAACATAAACATACTAAATTGATAGGGTAATAGAAATTAATTTGGTTTTTGTTTGGCGGATTAAAAAATAGTTCAGACATTTGCCGGATCAAAATAAAAGAAAAATGAAATTTACAGTTTGCAATATGTCTTGTATGATGTCGGAACCTTCCGCAGAGACACTATTGTAGTATATTTTCAAACCTATATATAGAACCTCTGCGTAACTGCAGAGGTTTTTTTTTGTTTGAAAGTGGAGCAAATTCAAAATTTTATTACGTCTAATAGGTTGATATTATTGAGGATGATAAAATTTTAATGTTAAATATGAAAATTTAGTTTGGTGGTTCGAAAAATACTAATTACATTTACTCTATCGAATTGGTCGAGTTTAAAAAAGAATTAATTTTAAATATAATAAAATGAAAACAATAGCAAGAACAAATATGATGTGTTGTAGTATGATGCAAATGTGCATCCAAACTTGCTGTTGCCAAAAGTAAAAGATATAATCTTTGTTATAGTTAAACTATAAGCCCTTTTGGTCGCCATCCGGAAGGGCTTTTTTCATTTCAACATTTTAAATTTTAAATCATGAACACATTAGATATAAATACAATCGCATTTCAGTACTTATTGAGAACAGAATCTCAAAAAAATAATAATAAATCTGAAGAACCAACAAGTGAAGCTGTAAAGTATGATCCAGCACAATATATAAAAGGTCAAAAGTCTTTATTATTTCATATGTATAATCTTGAAGAAGAAGATCTCTTTGTTTAGAGAATATCAAATTTCAATTTCAACGAAACAATTTCAACGAAACAATTTCAATAACAATATATAATAGTACTAACAATACCTAAAATTAAAAAATCATGAGCACACAAAAATTTGCAACAAACGCACTACACGCAGGACACGACGTAACAAAAAACGGAAGCACGAGAGCGGTGCCAATTTACCAGACATCATCGTATGTCTTTAACAATGCAGATCACGCTGCCAATTTATTTGGTCTTGCAGAAGCTGGATTTATTTATACCAGATTAAATAACCCAACAAATGATGTTTTAGAACAACGGCTTGCAGCACTTGAAGGTGGAATTGCAGCAGTTGTGACAGCCTCCGGGGCATCGGCAATTGCTACAACCTTTTTGACCTTGCTAAAAGCCGGAGATCATATTGTAGCATCAAATAGTTTATATGGAGGAACTTATAATTTATTGAAAGTGACTCTGCCAAGATTAGGAATTACAACAACCTTTGTAGATCCCTCAAAACCAGAAAACTTTACTAAAGCAGCAAAGGAAAATACGAGAGCTTTCTTCGTAGAATCTTTAGGGAATCCAAAATTAGACGTATTGGATTTGAAAGCGATTTCGGCGGAAGCCAAAAACTTCAAAGTACCTTTTATTGTAGATAATACGGTTGCGACTTCTTATCTGCTAAAACCAATTGAGCACGGAGCCAATATCGTCATTCACTCCTTAACTAAATATATTGCCGGAAACGGAACTTCATTAGGAGGTGCTATCATCGACGCCGGAACTTTTGACTGGTCTAACGGGAAATTCCCTGAATTTACAGAGCCTTCTGCAGGTTATCATGGTTTAGTATACCACGAAGCTTTAGGAAATGCAGCTTTTATTGCAAAAGCAAGAATTGAAGGATTGCGTGATTTTGGTTCGGCTTTGAGTCCGTTTAATGCTTTCCAGATCATTCAGGGATTAGAAACATTGCCAATCCGAATTAAAAAACACAGCGAAAATGCTTTGGCTTTGGCCGAATGGTTAGAGAAACAAGATGAGGTAGTTTGGGTGAATTATCCAGGTTTAAAATCAAATAAATATTATGATTTAGCAAAACAATATTTGCCTGAAGGTCAAAGTGGAATTATCACTTTTGGATTAAAAGGTGGTTTTGATGCAGCTAAAAAAGTAGTTGATGAAACCAAATTATTCTCATTGCTTGCTAATATTGGCGATACAAAATCATTAATTATTCATCCGGCAAGTACAACACATCAGCAATTGTCTGATGACGAACAATTAGAAACAGGAGTTTCAAAAGATTTGGTGCGACTTTCTGTTGGAATTGAAGATATCGAAGATTTGATTTCAGATTTGCAAACTGTTTTCGCCACCGTGACACAGTCGCAATACAGTATTAATAAAAATTAGAATTAGGTTTTTTTGTTTTTTGTTTGAAAAATTGCCTTTAGCGATGTGGTGTTGCTAGAGGTGATTTTTTATGAAAAAAATCAATATAAATTTTCACCATATAAGTCATATAAGTTCAATTTAGTAGAGACGCACGGCAATGCGTCTAAAATCATAGAAGTGATTAAATAAAATAAACTTATATGACTTATATGGTTTAAAATTAACCCCAATAAATAAAATTATGTCAAAGTTTAAAATTAACATTATCCTTTTCGGAATTGGAAATATCGGAAGTACTTTGATCAATCAGATTATAGAAAGTCAGGAATTTTTTCTTCAAAGTAAAAATATTGACTTTCATTTTCCGATTATCACCAATTCTACTGTTGCTTTTTTCGAGAAAGAAGGCGTTGGATATGCATGGGAAACCAATTTCAGACAATTGGCTGTTCCTTTTAAAGTGCAGGATATCGTAGAATTTGCGAAAGAAAATGAATTTGAGAATCTGATTGCAGTTGATGCAACGGCGAGCGATGAACTAATTGGTCATTACAATACGCTAATTCAAAACGGCTTTAATATTGTAGCGGTAAATAAAAAAGCCAATACATTGCCATTGGGTCTTTATAAGGAGATCAGGGAGAATCTTAAAAAGTATGATAAAGAGTTTCTGTATGAAACCTCAGTTGATACTGGTTTTCCGGTGTTGCAAACTTTGAGAGATTTATATTATTCCGGAGAAAAAATAACGAAGATCCGCGGCGTTTTTTCTGATAATCTGAGTTATGTTTTTAATCGGTTTTCTACAGAAGAGGCTTCTTTTTCCTCTATATTAAAAGATGCTAGTCTTTTAGGTTTAATGCGTTCTACTTTTAAGGAAGATTTGTCTGGAAATGATACTGCGAGAAAATTATTGATTTTGACCAGGGAAATTGGGAAAGATTTTGAGCTGTCAGATATAAAAATTGATCCTCTTATTAAGGAAGAGCATTTAGAAAAAAACGGAATCCTTGATAAAGATGCAATTGACAAATCATTTAAAATCGCAAAAATTACTCAGGCAGACCATCATGTTTTAAGATATGTAGGTGAATTTGATGTGGAACGTAATCGATTAGAAGTCAAATTGATTTCAGAACCTGTTTCATCTGCCATTGGTCAATTAAAAGGATCTGATTCAATTTTTGAGATTTATACACAATCGTATGCTAAGGTCCCTATTGTAATCCAGAGTGCATCTCCTTGTAAACAGGCAATTTCAAGAGGAATTATTACGGACATATTAAAAGTGTCAGAAAAAATCAAAAATAAGGAAGCAGTCTGGCTTTAAGAACTGATACTGATTTGTTTGAAAGTTCTTTGATAAACTGATTTGTGGAGATATTGAAAGCGAAAGTGATATTTTTGTGCGTTTTTACTTTATTTTTTTGAAACATAATTTTTGTAAGATGTTTTATATCGATAAAAAGTGGTTTTTTGTCGTGTTTTTGTATTAATTTCCTTAAAATAATTTGGTTAATTAAAATAATATTTGCATATTTGTTAAACCCAAAAGCTACTGAATCAATGAACTTAAATGTCTATAAAATGTTTTGCGCCATTTCGGTTAATACCGTTGGGATGTCTTTTGCTTAAATTGTAAGAAAACAACAATATTATATGCAAAGCCTCCCAATTATTTTAGGAGGCTTTTTAATTTTATATGAAAATGCAAGAATTTAAAATAACAAATAAATCACAGATGAATAAATCCCTACAGATGAACAAGATGTTCACTGTCGCATTTATTTGCGTGTGCGTCTGTTGATTCCAAAAGAATATATGAGTTTGAAAAACTTAAACCCTTTTGGTACACTAATCCAAAAGGGTTTTTTTATTTAATCCGGCTGGCTTAACAAAATAGTAAACGAATAATAAAGATAATAATACACAACTAAACTAAACTTAAATATCATGAGCACATTAAACTACTTATCAAGAACATTTTCAACATTGAAAAACAGGACAAAAAGAAACAATCCTCCGCCAAAAAATGAATTAATCGATCCAAGATTCGGAATAACCGAAACGGATAAAAAGACAGATAAAAAAGAACCAAACTCTTTGTTGTTTTTGATGTATTCAAAAGAAAATGAAACGCTTTTTATCTAAATCGAAAAGTATCATAAAATAGGGGAATACCTGCTTAATTTTACTGGGCTTTTAGTTCGGTAAATTTTTGCGTATACTACTTTTAGTT
>Ga0247813_10000234_pt1 | contig 63166 bp, 36 predicted proteins | sample UWRJL169409C1_FD_180719 | JGI IMG/M metagenome (GOLD analysis project Ga0247813, IMG submission 180719) | Plant litter microbial communities from Arlington Agricultural Research Station in Wisconsin, United States - UWRJ-L169-409C-1 | ecosystem: Environmental > Terrestrial > Plant litter >... | reverse complement strand
AAAATACTCAAATATGATTGGTGGCAATAATATCTTTAGAAGCTCCCTGAATGAATCGTACATCTCTAAAATTTAATTCGTCAAAGATATTAGATAAAACATTCCCCACAACTTTTGGTGTTGATCCGGGAAAAATTTAATTTAGTGGCAAATTTACCGCTATACAATAACTCATAAATATAAATTTGGCAGTAAAAGAGAGTAACCCAAAGAATCAGCTACTCTTTATTATATTTTAATCTGTTACTTTTAGATGCTGAATTTGTCCATCAACAATATCAAAATGAAATTTTAATGTAATGGGGCTTCCGGGAAATGTACCATAACACTCCGCAGATAAAACGCTTGAAGTACCATTTTCGGTATATTCAAGAGGTTTCATCACTGATTTGTAGTTCTTGTTTGAATGATCGATCCAACGCTCTATTTCAAGTCTTCCTTTATGCATTTTACCTTCGTCAAACACTTCGGCAGTTTCTGAAAACAAATTGGCATAAGTCAAGGCGTCAAATTCGTTCTGTGCTTTAATCAAGTCTGTTAATACTTTTGGTAAGTTCATTGTTATTATTTTTTAAAGATTAAATTGTTGGTACAGTACCGCCATCGATTACATATTCAGTTCCTGATAAATAACTAGCTCTCGGAGAAACAAGAAAACCAACCAATTCAGCTACTTCTTCCGGCTCAGCGGGTCTGCCGTATGGTATTCCTCCCAATGCTTCCATTACACCTTGCTGTGCTTCTTCTACAGTGCTATTTGCGTTTCTTGCAATCTCAGCCAACCAGTCTTTCGATGCTCCTGTATTTATCCATCCGGGAGAAACAGTCAGCACCCGAACACCTTTAGGCGAAACTTCATTTGATAAACTTTTACTATAGTTTCTTAATCCTGCTTTTGCAGCCGCATAAGGCAAAGTGGAGTCATACAGTGGTAGTTTGCCCTGGATAGAAGCTATATGAATGATAACTCCGTTTTTTCGATCTATCATTTGAGGTAAAAACCCTCTGTCCAGCCGAACAGGCGCAAGCAAATTAGCCTGCAGGGTTAATACCCAGTCTTCATCAGTCAATACACTAAAGCCACCGGCAGGTGTTGTTGAAGAACCAAGGTTGTTTACAAGGATGTCCAGCCTGCCATAAGCAGATAGTACTTCGCTGACAACTTTTTGTGTTCCTTCTGCTTTACTCAAGTCGGACGGAATGAAATGCAGCTTGCTGTTTTCTTTTTCCGGTGCGTTTCTTGCAGTGATAATAACCGTTGCACCAGCTTGCAGCAGCCTTTCTGCAATTGCTCTTCCAGCTCCCTTTGTGCCTCCTGTTACTAAGGCAATCTTTCCTGATAATTCATTATGATAATCCATCGTATATTGTGTTTTAAATTTCTTATGTACAAATCTCGGAAGTATGTTAATTCCTCACAAGTACAGAGTTACGATTCATATAGGGATAAATTATTCCCCTATTGCACATATAGGAACATAGGATTACTTTTGTAATATGTATGAAAGAAAAATAATACCTAACTTAAACTGCGGGCTTGACCTAATAGGTGAAGTACTTTACGGCAAATGGAAGATACGTTTGCTTTGGTTTATTAATGAAGGCCATAAAAGGCCAAGCGAATTGCAGCGTAAAATACCGGATGCATCACGCAGGGTTTTAAACATTCAGCTAAAGGAATTAGAAGAACATGAGCTTGTATCAAAGATTATTTACCCTGTTGTACCTCCCAAGGTAGAATATAGCCTGACGGATTTTGGAAAAACACTAATTCCGGTAATTTCAACCATTGGCAATTGGGGAGATGAGCATCAAGAACGTTTACGGTCGCTCATTTTAAAACGTTTAGATTAAAATTAAGATGTAGAAAAACTGATACTCATTTTGTTTTACCCTCAGTTGACTTTTTCTATCTGTAAAGAAATTATCATGCTTTAGATAAGCAATTTATGAAGGTTTAAATATGTGACAAAATCGTGATCTGCTAATCACTTTAAGCCTTTAAAAAACGTCAGAATTACAATTAAGTATTCGATACTTTAATTAGAAGTTATTTTGAATCAGCAGAATAACTCAATCAATTGTCTTTAAATTTTTTAACCATTTCGATAAGCTTTCAAGTTAGCAGATATACATGTTTTTCAAATGCATATTAAAAGAGGGACAATTTTAATCGTATTCCATACATTGAGTGATGTAACTTTTTCAATGTAAAAAAGTTACATCACTCAATAAGTAATCCCAAATTTAAAAATAATTAACATAAATTATTTTTCCAATATGAAAATTTTCTTCGCGTCATAATCCCATACTGTTTTGTATTGATCAAAGAATCGGTAACCAATTGACATATAATTCGGTTCGGTAATCTGTATCGCTTTTCGAAAAGGTAATGTCTGTTCGAAAGTAAAAGGATAGATTCCTTTCAATGATGTTTTAAAGCCTTCAATTTCAATGTCATTAATATTTATGAGTTCGTCATCATACGCATCAACTCCAACGGACTTTAGCACGGATTTTTCAGTCAGTTTTTTTTTAGCCTTATCTTCCAGTTGCAGCAGTCCATACTGTCCCGTATCAAATGATGCAACGAACTCAATACCTCCTGCTTTAGCTTTTACGAGGGGATGATTAGGCAGGCTCCTTGTTTCAAAATTTATAGTTGCCAATAGTTTTTCTCCTTTCAGAAAATCTTTTGACAATTTTCGTGATTCGGTATTTTTATAAAAGGTTATTTTTTTCTTGAGATAGTCCAGCTTAACGATGTATCCTGCAAAAAAATCATATCCAATAAAGCCTAAGAAATCTGGAGTAATTTTATCCTGCAACCAGCCGCTATCGGTACTCTCTATGTTCAGCAGGTTTTGATAATTAAGGCCATTGTAGAATTTAAGGGAAGAGATGGTATCATTGAGGTGTATTATGTACGATTGTCCGCTGCCGGCAACCCCTTTTCGTTTTTCTTTCCTGTTGGGAAGGTTTACGAGATTGTGATTAATAGTGATAGCCGGCCTGCTACCGGTATCAAACATCAATTTGCCCTTTATACCATTTACTTCTGCAGAAATCAGGGGATAAGCGTTTATTAAAATAATAGGAAAGACGATACTGTCCCCATGTAAAACAGGGATATGTTCTAATAGCTCTTTGTTTCTATCTTGTGCCATGGAAATGTTTATAGCACAAAATACTGATATAAATGAAATTAATTTTTTCATAAGTTTTGATATTATCTTACCTCCTATACAATTGGTTTATTTTTTTGAATGCTGCTTTCTTCCAGGTTAATGAAAGAATAGTTTACCAAACTATTTTTTTGAAAATTCGCGTCTTATCCTGCTCAAAGAAGTATCTGTAACATTGAGGTAGGAAGCTATCTGTTTGAGTTGGGCATGCTGAAATACTTCCTTATTGCTGGTTATTAGATTTTCATAGCGGGCTTCACCACTTAGATTTATCAACTCTAATGCTCTTTTTTTAAACATCATGTATTCTTTGGCCAGCATCTTTACACCATAGGCCCTAAACTCAGGAACGTCATGCAACAGTAAATTCAGTTGATCATAGCTTATTGCATAGCCCCTGCAATCTGTCACAGCTTGTATATTTTCGGTGGATTGCGTCTTCAAATAAAATGATGATACTTCAAACACTACACTGTCTTGCTTATAAAAATTAGTAGTAACTTCATTACCATTACTGTCATATGTAAATGCCCTCATAAAACCACTCTGTAAAAAAAAATAGCGATCATTTATTTTTCCCTCTTTAAGAAAAAAGTCATTCTTTAAAAAGCTTATTTCTTCAAAGTATTCGACTACATCTTCCAATGTGCGATCCGGGAATGGCAAATTTTTTATAATATAATTTTTTAATCCCTTTTTGTCCATTTATTTTAAATTAAGGTTATACGTAGAATATAATTGATTCGGTGTTATGCTTACTCGATGCCAAATTAAGATTTAAATGTTTCTATTGTCTGCCTACGCATCAAAACATTTCCACTTCATAAATGTCACTTTCGTTAATGCCTAATATTGTTTTTTTTAAAACCTATTACTGCTGCTATGAATAACCTGGTTGTAGAATATCCGCAAGCTTCTCTATTGATATAAATCCGATAAAAAAACTCAATTTTCATAGATTAGTAATAGGCCTTTGAATTTTAATTTAACAAGAATGTATTTGCTTCCTGGGCGAAATCCTTGCCATACTGAAATAATCCCCCATGACCCGAATCGCTCCATAGTACCAGTTTTGCATTCGGGATATTTTGCAGCATTATGTAGGAATTAATTGAGTCGACCATCATGTCAGTACTACCGTTAACAATAAGAGTTGGCTGATTTATCGAGCGTAGTAGTTTGTTATCCTCGTCTGTTTCCGAGCCATATTGTATAATGGCTCTTGCCTGGCTGCCTATTGCATCCTGGCTGGTTGGTAAATCCCTGTCAAGTCTCCTCTCGGCAAGCCTTCCTAAAAAAGCTTCACCGGCTTTAATGCTGTTTGGTGTTTTGCTAAAAAAAAGGTTGATTAATACCCTGTCCGGGCCATCTACAAAAGCTTTTTCTAAATGCGATTCCAATTGTGCAATCGCTTTTCCTCCTATGGATCCGGTACCCGCTAATATTAGTTTATTTACAAGTTCAGGTTGAGACACGGCTATGTGCTGTGCTATGAACCCTCCAAGCGAGAAACCCAAAAGGTTGACCTTGTTATACCCTAAGGCACGGATAAAGTCTACAGCATCCTGTGCCATAGCAGAAACATTGTCAGGCGTGTTTCCCACAGAGCTGCCAACTCCTTTATTATTAAAAAGTATCACCGGGTGTTTAGCGGCAATTGCATTTGTAACTTCCGGATCCCAGTTATCCAAATTTCCCGTGAAATGTTGTAGAAATATAACAGGTATGCCTTCTTTTTTTCCAAATGAGCGATAGGTAAAATCGGTACCATTAACGTTTACAGATTTTGTTGGTACTGTCTGATGATTAAATTCCTGTAATGAGGAAATGTTTTCTTTTGTTTCCATTTTAAAAATTATTTATAGATTTAAGGCAAGAACCACCATCGATAGAATATCTGTTAGAGTTATTTGTGAGTACGATGGTTCTAACCTATGAGACTTTGAATTTAAACTTGTTTATTTTGCTTCTAAAGCAATTATTTGAGCCAAAACGTGCGGGAACATTATAAAAGGCGTATGGCTTGACGGAAGAGCATACAATCGCTCTATACCTGCATCCTTGGCCATCTTTTGCTGTAGTGTATACCCGATAGTATGATCGTTTAGGCAGTAAACAAATACTTTACTTATTTTTCCAAATTTGCCCTCGCTTAAAGATACAGGAGTAGCTAAAGGAGCTAAGGGCTCAGGCCTTAAATTGTTGCTTACATAGTCAGCCACCTGCTTAGGGGCATCGGCCAGGAAAACATCTGCAATACCATCTTTTTTTATGCTCGCAATACCTGCTTTTTCATCTACGATAAGATTTTTTCCAACATGGCTTTCAGCATCGGTTTGCGCAATTGACAGCAAACTTTCTCCGCTTTTAGGTACATAAGCCGCTATATAAATTATCTTCATAATTTGTGGGGCAAGCTGTTCTGCTACCTCACTTGCAACAATACCACCAAAACTATGACCTACTAAGATGACATTTTGTTTATTTCCGATGGCTTTTTTTACCGCATCGACATAAAGATTTAAACTAATTGCAGAAACCGCCGTTTTATCGCTGCCGTGGCCCGGTAGGTTAACCGATATAACTGAATTACCTTCTGCTGTCAAATCATCCGCTACATGCTGCCAGTCACCTGCAGACGACCATGCCCCGTGGACAATTACAATGGTATTTGTGTTCTTCGCTTTACTGTTTTGTGCGAAAGTGGTAAACGTTGTTATAAAAAGTGCTGCGATTAATAAAAATGAATTTTTCATGATGTATATATTTAATAATTTTTTGATATTTAGTTATTTGATATTTTGGTAAGAAGTGATGTCAGGGCATCAGGCTGCGAAAGAAATGGGCTATGTCCGGTATTTATTTCGTAAACGGATTCAACTTCCGTGGTTGAAATCATTTTGTTTTGTAAATAAGGCGAGATAACATGATCCTGTAACGTTTTGATGTATACTTTTTTAACTGATCCAAAATTTTGCTCAGTGAGTGTTACAGGATTAATAAATGGAATTAATGGCTCTGTTCTATAGTTATTTACTACAAGGCTTTGAATTTCCGGTGTGCCGTCCTGAATAAACAGGTCTACAATCTGATCCTGTTTTACATCGATAGTAAACGTATCGGTATGCATTATCAGATTCCCTTCGACACCAAGATGAGAATCCGGGTCCATATGTGCCAGTTGATCCAGTGTTTGGCCTGAAGTGGGCAGGTAGGCAGCAACATAAATCAGTTTTTCAATTTTTTCAGGTACTGCCTCTGCTACCGAAGAAATTATCATTCCACCCAGGCTATGCCCTACTAAGACAACCTTCCCGTCTATTGCTGAAATTGCATCAATTACTTTTTGCTTGTATGTATCCAGTGTTATTTCACCTGGAGCAGTCTGATCAGCACCATGGCCCGGTAGCTCAACAACAATTACAGTATTACCTTGCTTTTCAAGATTAGTTTTCACAGCCTGCCAGGCATATGGCGCCTGCCAGGCTCCATGAACCAGTACATAATTAGTGGATTTTAGAGGTTGTTCATCATCGTTTGAACATGATGATAAAATGAACATCAATGCGACAATAAGGATTTGTATTACTTTTAATTTTTTCATGATTATTATTTGTTACAGTGTTATTATATTAAGAATTTATTTTTATTTACTTTCTAAGGTTATGATAGCTGATAGTATTTGAGGGAATACGATAAATGGTGTGTGGCTTGAAGGAAGTGAATAGGTTCTTGATATCCCGGCATCCTTAACCATTTTTTGTTGAAGTGAATAGCCAATGGTATGGTCATTTAAACTGTGTACATATACCTTATTGATTTTTCCGAAATTAGCATCGGTTAATGTCACCGGAGTTGCTAATGGGGCTAAAGGTTCAGGCCTTATAGTATTGGTTACATAATCTGCCACCGCTTTTGGCGCATCAGCTAAAAAGACATCTGTAATAGCTTCTTTAGCTATACCGGCAACACCCGCTTTTTCATCTACAATAAGATTTTTACCTACATGGCTTTCTGTATCGGTTTGTGCAAGCGATAATAAGCTTTCTCCGCTTTTAGGCACAAAAGCTGCGATGTAAATCAGTTTCTTAATCTGTGGAGCAATTAGCTCTGCGACCTCACTAACCACTATCCCTCCGAAGCTATGGCCTATTAGTGTAACCTCTGTTTCATCGCCAATGGCTTTTAAAACCTCGTATACATAAAGCTGCAGGCTAATATCTGATATTGGTGTTTCATCATTGCCATGGCCGGGAAGATTTACTGTAATCAGGTTATTTTCTTCAGAGTTTAGGTAACCGGCAACATAATGCCAGTCTTTTGCGGAAGACCAGGCTCCATGAACAATTACAATAGTGTTTGTGCTTTTAGCTAATAATGGGCTTAGGTTTTCCTGTGTGTTGTTTTTTTCGTTTTGCATAATATTACTTGTTTAATACTATGCAAAGAAAGAGCGAATAAAACCTGCTGCACTTGTCCTGTGGCAAGTAATCAAATTGCGCACTTTTTTTTTGAAATCTCTAAAAATTGATATTGATTACGGCTTTTAATCCTATGTGTTACCTTATTTTTTCATCCGAAAGGACAGGAGGTTTGTAGGGATATAATTCTTTGCGGCGTAAAATTGATTTGAGTTGTAAAATCCATTCTGTTGTCTGGCATAATCAAAGTACTGGCAATGAAAAGAACAATTGCAGGCAAAAGAGTGAGGTATGGCAAGGATCATTACCGTGATATGTTGTAGTACTGTGTGTTCTTGCCGGATTAAAAATAGTAGAGTATTTTTGATAGCGTCTCTATTTGCTAAATTGTGTTCGATAGAACCCTCACACATAAAATGCACTCGATTTGAGCCTAATTTTTTAATGATCAAGATGAATTCTATTAAAAAGTAATCTATACAATAGTGCAAAGTACAAACAGTGTTGTAGTAAAAAAAAAATATAATTATATAAAAATCAATAAGTTATAAGTTTAAGTTTTAAAACTTATTAAGTTAAAGTCAGGATAGACACAAGGTACTCGGCTGTAATCCCTGATGCTCCACAAATTTTTAAAAAGCTTCAGTGAAAACTGGAGCTTTTTTGCAACTATACCTCACAATTTGCTAAGAGCCTGTTTAAATTTTTATTATGATAGCACTGCTACTCTCAAAAATAAGATTTAAAAAGGCTCTTAGATATCCAACTTATTTTTATTTATTTAAAACCTTATCAGCAGCAAGCACTAAGAAAAGATAATCCGTAGTACCGCCACCCAATACATATTCTGTTTGTTGCCAAAGAAAAGGCCATTCTAAAAGTTCAGGAAAATCAGGTCTTATCAGTGCTGTCCCTGAACCTATTCCACCAGGTATATAGGAGGCATCCCCTCTATTCATTCCGTAGGCCTGTGTTAGTGAACGTGCACCTACCCCGGAAGCAAATGATGAGGTATTAACGCCGGGATGCGCTCCCAACACAAAATTTAGGGCACTTAACATATATTTAGCGGGGAAAATTTCCGGAAAACTGGTATGAAAATAATATTGTTTCATGCCAAAATTCTGAATTCCCCATCCTGCTCCCCAAATATCGGGCTGGTAAGGCATGCCATAAGGTGTCTTTTCCCCTTGTTCCATTACAATCTTGTAATAACCCTTAACTGACTTTCGGATATTTTCTTTAAAGGTATTATTGTTGATTAAGGGCATAACAGGGCCTACAATCCATCCGGTATTACCAATATTAGAAACAATATCATTTTCTATAGAAGTTATATAATGAGAATACTCTTCATTCTTTGTCGTTAACAATAGCTCTGTAGCCAGTTCTAATTTATCCAATGGCTTTACTGCCTTTGTGTTTTTCCAGATTTCCTGCGAAATTTTAAGACAGTCGGCAGCTAATTCCGAATTAAATTTTAAAAGCGTCCTTGCAGCGGCGGCTAATCCCGCCGCTGTATTTAATTCCCTGCCCGGATTCTGCTCAGTAAAAACCCAACGGTCATCAGGCGCACCCGGTTGATCTATTGGAATGGATTCGTCTTTTGAATTGTTCGAAAAAATCTGGCCATCTGTATGGTTTACGGCATCTCCTAACAAAACATACTGCCGTTTGGTAGGCTCAATAATTCCCCTGTAAAACCGCCCCATCGATTTGTAACCACCAACAATAGAAAGTGCGCCATGTTCTATTTGTTGTAAAACATCAGGTTTTCCATCCGGTTGCATAATTTCAACAGTTCTGGAATTCTGATCTATGCTGGTATTATCATAGTTGACCCCAAAAAGTTCATAAATATGTGATAGCCCCAAAACGGTTTCGGCCTGAGATTCTACACGAAGATCAAAATCTCCGGCATCATGCCACCCGCCAATATTTAAACCGGGAACGTGCTCGCCACTTTTATACTTAGTAAGTGTTAATGGGCCTTGTGCATAGCCGTCAAAATGATTTAAATTTGTTGGCGACATTCTTGCGTCGTCCATGTGGCACCGCCCATGCCATACTTTGTATCGGTCGTTTATGCGCATATGGCACATTTGCACGGGTAGAAAATACTCTAAAGTAGGCTGCCAAACATTACGTTTATAAACAGACTTATCAATTTGAAACGGCTCCGTGGTGTAGTTGCCGTATTTAACTACATACATTCCCGGTTGCTCTATGGCAGAAAAATCCAATTGATAATATCTGTATCTTAAAAAATCTCCCCAAAGTTTAGGCTTTTTAGAAATTACCTCGGCATACCCGCCTTCATTTTTAATTCGGTAAAGTTTTGCTTCTTGTAGGTTTTTGTCGTTTTTATCGGTTTCAATAACGGCAATTTTTTCCTGTGCGGTATGGTAACCTACCTGAGATATTTGAACAACAGGACTGTATAAAAAATCCTCAGGTACATTTGGTGTTACAAGCCATTCTATCGCATTTTTTGTGGCTCCGGCAGGTACCAATGAACGAACTACAAACCAGCCGTTGTTGTGTTGAGCGCGTCCGTCTAATAATTGAAGATCATCATTCTTAAGATTGGTAATCATCATAGTCTGTTGAGGTGTATCGGGGGCAATGGTAAGTACTTTACCAGAAGCCATAGGTTGTATTCTGTATTCGCCCTCACTGTTATTCACTCCGGGACCATTAACCTGCCTGTTAAAAATACCGCTATGGTTATCTATATAATACGATTTTCCAAAAAGATTTCCAGGGAACAATTCAATATTCATCCCTATTTTTCCCACCCACTCTTGGGGTATTGGTTGGTCAAGGTCAACAACGATTTTAAAAGATTTTCCCTGAGGAATTACTTTTAATGTATAAGAAATATTAAGATCCGGATAAATTATTGGGTTAAAGCCCTTCCTGTCTTTGGAAGAATCTGGATAGCTCATTTTTACGCTTATTTCGTTTTTTGCTCTATCTACCACTCTTTGGCCAACCTTTGGAACCGGTTGCCATTGCCCGGGAGTAGGTTCCAGCCTTAAATCTCCGTTGGTTGCCACCCTAATCCCATTTTGGATAATTCCAACGCCCCCCTGGTGGCTTTCCGGGTAAAAGTCATGAGCCAGCATTACATTGGCTCCACGTCTTTCAAGGTATTCCAGGCTATTTATATGAAATTCATCGCCAGTTTCCTTCTTTTGCTGAGCAAAAGAAAATAAATTAAAAAAAACGAATAATGCAAGGAATAATTGTTTCATGTTAAATATGTTTTTATTAAAGTAACAAATAATTATCAATACTGCTTTTTTTTATTATTATTTAGTCATCCTGACTTTTAATTTATTAAACTTCTTAAGTAATATAGTTTCCAAAGACCATTTTGTAGCTAAGGACCTGTTTGCTAAATAAATTTTTACATGTAAAAGATGCCATTGTGTACATATTTTTAAATTATAAAGAATATAGTTCCGGAAAACGTACGGCCGTCTGACGGCCAGATACCGGGTCCAGGATAAAACTGAGGACGTTTTGTAAAGTAGTGTTCGTTTAAAATATTATTGGCATTTATTTGTAGTTTTATCTTTTCTGTTAAACGTATTGCAAGGTTTAAGTCGAGTAGGTGATAAGCGGCAACAATCCCCGTCGCCCCATTTACAGGAGGGTAAACAGTATTTAGTGCATCGCTAAAACTTGAAGAAGTATAACTGTAAAGTGCCGATAAACTAATTTTTGAATATTTAACTGTAGCCCCATTTCGTGTAATCCAGTCAGGCACACTTTCCACTTTGTTTCCGTTAACGCTAACATTTGCATTGCCAGATCGTATTGTTGCACTTTGATAACGGGCATCCATAAAAGAGGTGGACGTAAATATAGACAAACTTGCTTTACTCCCTAATGAAAAGTCTCCCTGCAGAAAAAATTCAAGTCCTGCTGTCCTTGAGTTACCAATGTTTGTCCTGAAAATTATGAGGTTGCCCGCTGTGTCAGATTGGGCAAGTGTTCCTAACCGGTTATTATATTGAAGGTAAAATCCTGTTACATCCCAATTTAAAAATTTCCATTTGCCTCTAAAGCCGATTTCAGTATTAGAGCCATAAGCATCTTTCAGGTTTTTGTCGCTTATTTCATAAATCGATTGCGGAATTATATCTTTAAAAATAACAGGTCTGTAGGCCTGCGACCATCCTGCATACAAATTCATATCGTTAGTTATGTTATATTGAGTGCTTGCACCAAGTAAAGGAAAATTGTGTTTAATTTTATTTGGCAATGCGGCGTCAGTATAATATGTTGTATGGCCTGTCATATCGGTTTTGCCTGTTTCTATCCTTATTCCTGCAGAAACTGAAAACCTTTTTGTGAGCACCAATCGATTCTCTGCGAACAGAGCTACGTTGTCTGTTTTAAAATGAAGATCCCTTCCCCAGCCGGGAGTTACCAGCGTTAAATCAAAATCACTACCTGTTGTTCCTTTTCCTAATTGCTGCCTGTGCAAATCGTTATCCATGTACTGTACGCCTGCCGAAAGTGAACTTTTTTGTCCTAACAGTTTATAGTGCTGAAGGACTCGTAACTCTGCAGTATAACTATTAAAATGGTCAATATCTACCTGCCTGTTGTTATATTGAAGCGTTGTTGGTACAATTGAGTCGGCAATATTTGCGGGCCTGTCAAACATCACACTATTTCTTGCCCCGATAACAGCCGAAGCTGTAAACCGTAGTTTAGTTAAGGGAGTTAAGTCCCAATCTGTTGTTAATGATGGAATGTGAATGTTTGGTTGGTAATAGTTTCGTGAGCGTGTTGCCATTTTAGGGTTAGCATGAAACATTTCGTCGGTTAATGGTCCGGGAATATGAGTAATGTAATTAGAATGTGTCCACTCTAATTTAAAATGAAGATTCTTTTGAGCGTCGTAGTATATTGAAAAAGATTCAGCATCAAAACGGGAATCGCTGTTTTTTCTATAGCCGGTTATCGATTTTTTATTCATCCAGGCCGAGTACCGAAACTTGCCAATTTTGCCCGAAACTGAATTATAACTGCTTAGAAGCCCGTAAGAACCAACGGTGTTTATGCTCTCAAAAGTAAACGCTTTAATAGTATCGGGTTGTTTACTAATGTAGTTAAGCAAACCGCCAAACTGTGCACCATACTGTAATGACCCCGTTCCCCTTACCATTTCAATTCGTTCAACGGCTTCCATGGGGATGTTGTAATGGCTGGCAGGATAACCATACATATCAGAGTTGGTAATTATTCCATCTTTGCGGGTATTAAATTCCCAACCTCTATGCGCATCGAGCCCACGGGTACTAATATTTACCTGGTTACCGGTACCGTCCATGTCATAAACAAAAACACCGGGTACCTTTGCAAAAATCTGCCTGCCATATTTCTCTGTAATGGCAGCATTCTTATCGGCTATATCAATTACTTCAGTTTTTTTTCCTGAATAAATATAGGTTCCCTGTATTGGCGGAAGCCGATGAATATCCAGTGGTATGCGATTACCTTCTACGGTTACAGGGTTTAATTCGCGGGTTTTAACCGTATCCGCAGGCGTTTGTCCCAAAGCGTTCATACTATTTAACAAAACTATTGCATACGGCAAAAGCCCCCTGATCTGAGTTGACATTAGTTTCATTATTTAGTAAAGAAACTTATTTAAACAATTTAGGAGCAAACTGATACAAACATCTGCGCCATGTAAGCCATTCATGGGCAGTTTCGGGCGATTCGTAGTATTCGTATTTAATTCCCTGCTGGTCTAACATATTTTTAAACGCCCCTATTGACTTAGGAAAGGGAGTAGGCTCTTTGGTACCCAACCCCAGCCAGAATAATTTTATTTTTTTATTCAGGGCTTTGCCGTCTTTATATTTTCCATCCAAAAATTCAGAGGCATTAAGCGCATCAGTGTTTGGGTAGTTTGCTGTACCACTAAAGCCGCCATAGTGCGAAAAAGTGTCAAGATGGTTCATCATAATTCGCATTGTCTGGTTAGCCCCCATAGATAAACCTGCAATAGCCCTGTTATCGCGATTGGGTATAGTACGAAGTTTAGTATCTATCATGGGAATAACCTCTGTAATCAGCACTTCTTCAAAAACAGATTTAGGCTGTTCCTTTGTTGATGCTGCGGCTCCGCTATTACTTTTAGGTGCATAGGCATAACCATTATCCATTACAATGATCATAGGGACTGCCTGTTTTAATGCAATAAGGTTGTCTAAAATTAAATTAGCCTTTCCCTGTGCAGACCAGCCTGTCTCGTCTTCAAAGCTGCCATGTTGTAAGTACAGCACAGGATAACGTGTTTTTGTATTTTCATGATATCCCGGCGGCGTATAAATATAACAACGCCTAAAAGAATTTGTTAATTTTGAGAAATAGATATTTTCGCTAACAAGGCCGTGCGGTACATTTTTAAGGGCGAAAAAATCCTGGTCAGCTGCAGGGATTTCTATGCCGCTCCCTAAACGCCCCGCTCCATAAAAATATAAGCTTCCGGGATCTGGCACCTGTGCTCCATCAATATTTAGCTGGTAATAATGAAATCCTTCATCCTGCGGATTCGATTGCCCTGTCCATACGCCATTACCGTCTTTAACCATATCATACTTGGTTCCGCCAATGTCCAACTGTACTTTAGTTGCATTAGGTGCAGCAATGCTTGCACGTACACGCCTTTGTGAGTTTACCTGGGGAAATTGTTTTTCAGGCTGGTTGACTGATGATGGTTTAAAATCTTCAACAATATTTTGTGTTTCCTGTCCAGATGTATATTGGCAAAAGATGCCGGAAATTATAATGAATGCAGTTAAAATTCGTTTCATAATTTGTTCTTTATACAATTATTATTTTTCTGTAGCCAGTTCATTAACAGCATTTGCAAGGAATACAAACCATGCACCGCCATCTATAATACACTCATTTTCTCCCCATAAAAATGGCCAGTCGTCTTTATTTTCTAAATAGTCCGGTTTAAGAAAGATAAGCCCTGGAACAACGCCTCCGGCAATAGTTGTAAAATCGGCACGGTTACCGCCATAAGCTACTTTTTTTGATTTATTGCCTACTGCATTTACAAATGATAGGTTAGAGTAGGGGTGACAGCCAAAAATATAGTTCAGGCCACGATACACATACTCTTTATCTATAACATCAGGATAAATTTTATGGATATAGTAGTTTGTGCTTGCCCAGTTGATAACCTGTGAGCTACCTCCCCAACCCCGCTTTACAACAGGAACAGCATAGGGGTTATCAGCGTTATCTTTGTCAATTTTTTCTTTATATCTAATAACGTAGCTGCGCAATTTTAATTTATAGCTATTATCCATAGCGGGTACAGCCAATAGGGCAGCATTTAGATTAGGCTCCAGGTTCTCATCCAGCAATTTCCATATCCTGTCTAAAAACCCTTTTTTGTAGCGTTCATCTTTTGTGGTAAGGTATAATTGCACCATTGCTATCATATCGCTCCCTTTACCCCATCGCGACATGGGCGATGTATCAGGTTTTGCATTCTTGTCTATTTCTAATGCTTCGGCAGTTAACTTAGCAGCAATAGCCAGGCATTTATTAGAAAGTTTGTCGTTATAGCCCTTTAAAGCCCTGCTTGCACCGGCTAATGCTCCTGCTGTCCTATAGTCAAGAAATGATGTACGGTTAGTAAATGCCCATCTGTCATCCATGGTGCCGCTCGATGTTCCATTAGATTCAAAAGGCTTAAGCGATGAATTATAAGGTAGATTATCCGTCTCTGTAGAGGCATCACCCAAATGGTGGTACTGGTGCAGGTTAGGTACTATGATTCCTCTTACCGGATGGCCTATATTTTCAACCTGCGCCACGAGGTTTAATACACCGTGCTCAATTTGCTGTAACAAATCGGGCTGTCCGTCCGGACGGTGAATATCTACAAACTGTGTTTTTTGGTCTATATACGTTTCATCCCTTTTTACTTTAAAGGCTTCCCACGATTCTACAAAGCTATTAATAACGCTAACATGCGAAAAAGTCTGGATATCAAAATCGCCGGCATCAAACCAGCCGCCTACAGCCATGCCAGGAATGCGCTCAAGAGGCTTATATTTTGTGTCGGTAGTTGGCCCTTGTTTGTATCCGTCAAAATGTTCATGATTTAAAGGCGCCTGCAGGCAATCATCTAAAAATGGTTTTCCGTGCCAAACCCGGTATGCCTCATTCACTTCCATGTGGTCCATCTGTACAGGAAACCACACATCCATTGTTGGCTGCCAAATTTTGGCATATACATCATCTTCTATCTGGAATGTATTTGATTGCTGACTTCCATATTGAATATAATACAGCCCCTTATCTTTAACATTGCTAAAATCAAACTGTGCATAATTATACCGCAGGTAAGTGCCCCAAACTTTGACATCTGCTTTTAACGCTTCTATAAATTTTCCTTCTGCATTTAACTTAAATAATGATGCAGTGGTGAGGGCTTTATCGTTTTTATCAAGCTCTATAACTGCCACTTTCTTTTGGCCCGGCATGTAGCCCACCTGCGAAAACCCAATTACAGGTTTCCTTACCCAGTTGGGTATAGCATTAGGTTCTACATACCACGTTAGCACTTTTCCGGTCTTGTTTGATGGAAGGATACTGCGGGCTATAAACCATCCATTCTGCCCAAGGTTCCGTCCGTCAAAAAGCATAACATCAGGTCCTTCTGACTGAATTTTTACGGTGCGTTCCGGATTTTCGGGTGCAAAAATTAATGTTTTTCCGGATGCCAGAGGTAGGGTAGCTATAAATTCGTTTCTTCCACGATCATCAAATGTGGTGTGCTTACTAAATTGCTGTATTTTTTGCGATGAAGGGAGCGTTTGTGTATCGCCGGCAGGGTATCTTGGAAAGGTTCCTGCTTTACCATCGGCTAAATAATTACTTTCAAAATAGGAAGTAGGTATAAATTCCAGATTAAATCCCGCCTTGCCTTCAAGAGCCTTAGGTACTGGTTTATCTAATGAAACATTGATTAAAAAGCCTTTACCCTTTGGAGTTACTGCAACCTTCGAATCAAAATTAAATTCTTCATACCGTAAAGTAACTTCAATGGTATTGCTCTTCTTATCTATTTTTCGGCTTGTCATTTTAGGGATAAGGTCCCATTGTTCGGGCGTGTTTTGAAGCCTGATCGCCCCACCGGTAACTGTTCTTACACCATGGTGAATAAACTCTATACCGGCCGTCTTTTCATCAAAGAACATTCCGTTATACTCATTGTTAAAAACCCAGACATCCAGTCCGGGTGTTTCAAAATATTCCTTTTCATTCAATTTTAAAGTTTGAGAAAAGGAAACGCCTGATATGCCAAAGAAACAAAAAAACAATACTCCTTTATTATAAAGTACCTTTTTGAAACTAAAAATGCCTCCTGAAATAGTGTAATGTTTACTCATAATTAGAATGTTTGTTTTTAATATTCTTAAGCTTTAGGGCATTTTAAATTTTACTTGAATAATAATGGTGCAAGTTCTTTAAAACTGCGGCGCCAGGTTAAAAATTCGTGTGCTGTGTTTTCTGAAACGTAAGAAACAGCGTTAAAGCCTGCACCCTTAAGGCTTTTTACCGCACTTTGTACACCTTCGGGATTTTCGCGGCTGCCACAGCTAATAAAAATTAATTTAACCTTTGATTTATCTTTAATTTCTTCAGGCTTATAAGTACCGCCGCTTAATAATGCATAGTAAGAAAATACATTTGGCTTGTTAAGTGTAATGGTGTGCGTTTCCATGCCTCCCATAGATAATCCCGCCATAGCGCGGCCCGATTGATTAGCAACAGTACGGAAATTAGAATCGATATACGGGATTAGCTCGTCTACAAGAACCGTCTGGAATGGCTCTATTTTAAAACTTGACATACCTCCCCACTTAACATCGTTGGTCATACCATAAGTCATTACAATCATAAAGGGTTTTATTTTGCCCTCTGCAATAAGGTTATCCATGATCAGGTTAACGTGTCCCTGGTTGCTCCACGCTGTTTCATCTTCTCCCCAGCCGTGCTGTAAGTACACAACCGGATATTGTTTAGATTTATCTTTATGGTAACCCGGTGGGGTGTATACATAAGCCCTGCGTGATGTATTAGTGCTTTTGGATGGGAACAAAATTTGCTGCACATTACCATGCGGCACATTCTTTAACGCATAAAAATCCTGGTCATGTGCCGGTATTTCTATACCGCTTTCCCAGCGTGTAGAACCATAAAAATTTAGTGCACCGGGATCGTTAAAGACACCTCCGTCTATGGTAACATGATAATAATGAAATCCCTCATCCATGGCACCTGCAGTAGTGCCTTTCCAAAACCCGTCTTCGCCTTTTACAAGGGTAGTGCCTCCTTTTGCACCGCCAAGGCCAAGGCTCACCACTACAGATTTGGCTTCGGGAGCCACGATCTTAAATCGGGCATATCCCTGAGAATTTACCTGCGGATATTCCTGCCCGGGCTGATTAACCGTTGAAGGTTTGAAATCTTCGGTAATTGATGTTGGATTTGCTTGTGCAAAACCGAGACAACTGTATAAAGCAATGCCCCAGAACATAGTATTTGAAAAATGTTTCATAATTAATATTTTTAAATTCTTAGTTTACCTTGGGTGTTATTATCTTATAGTTACCACTAAGATGCATTAAACTGAAGAGGTACATTAGGCCATCATAATAAGGGTCAAAGTATCCATCCTCATAAGGTTCAAGCTTAGCATTCCAAACAGCGTGAACAAAATCAAGGCTTCCCTTATCTTTATTTATTAATGATGTCGTTGCCGCTGTGGCAGTTAATCCAATTGAATGCCTCAATTTTTTAACAGGACCTGCCTGCAGGATAAAATCAGGGGTTGTGCCATCCGGATTGTATTGGTCTACGTATGAATCCAATCCTTTGCTTCTAAGGAAGTTTTGAAATTTCTTAGCATACTCTTCCTGCCATTTTTTATCTTTTCCATACCATGTGTAATCCATTGCAATATTCATAGGTACACGCCACGAGTCATAACGAAACGCAGCCGGCATCCACGGTGTAGAGTGTGGTTCTCCCGTAAACTCGGTATAATCTGCCGTTAATCCTGTTACAGGATGGCAGGCTTTATGTAAAAAATTACGGGAAACACCAGCACATTCTTTATAAAATTGCTCATGGCCATCTTTAGCATACAAAGCCCATACTTCATAAAATGCCGGAACATGATAAGAAGGATCAGTCCAGTTGTAACCACCGCCTTCCGGCACAAAAGATATTTGCTTATGCTCTGTATTTATAATATTGTGTATGTTGCCGGTGCCGTCTTTTTTCCACATGGCATCTAATATCCTCCTGGCTTCTTTGTAGTAATTTATGCCTGTATTATTGCCCCATTTGTTGGATGCAAAAAGAAGGCTTGTTACATAGTACAGTTCTCCGTCTGAAGCAGAGCCCGGAGAGTTTTGTTTTTTAGTTTTTGGGTTAACGCTCCAGGCAAAATAACCTTCCCTTGGCCCATCCTGATGCTGCATGTATTTTACAGACCATCGCCATAAACGATCAAAAACGTCTTTTTTATCAAGTTGCACCGCAACCATCATTCCATAAGACATCCCCTCAGTGCGTGCATCATCATTTTTAACATCAGAAACATAGCCTAACGAATCGCCTTCTTTAAAGTATACTTTAGTTGGCCCTTCGAATACATCATAATAGGCTTTTGATAATTTCTTGTCTATATCGGTTTGCTTGTAGCCGGCATCCTTAAACAGATTTTGGTAATGAGGTGTTTCAACCTTTGCTATCGTTGCATTCTTTTTATTTTGGCAAATGCCCGATGCAGGCAGCAAAGCAAAACCGAGCATTAACAGCGGCATTCTACTGTAGCTTTTTAGCGTAAATTTTTTATTTGTAAGCATCTTTATGTTTTTTAAATTTAACAGTATTGGCAAATCAATCAGGAATTCAATAATTACAGCGATTCCGAATTATTTTATCGGACTGAATTTATAAAGCAGTACACCATGAGCCGGAACTTGTAGCGGTAGTTTATCTGTATCATTATTAATTAGGGCTATATCTTTCTGCCTCCATAAATCTCTTACCTGTAACCTGCCTTTAATACCCAGTTTACTAAAATCATTGTAATCAGTTTTTGCTATTTCCTGGCCAAAATTGCAAAACCCTACAGCATAACTTCCGTCTTCTAATTTCTTGACATAAATTTTTACATCCCCAATAGTTTGCAGGCATGTTGCCTGTTTGCCAAGCGGATCCTGGTCTACGGCAATTACTTCATCATTTGTTAAAAGGTTTAGGGTAAATTCATCCAGTTTTTCCATATCGCACCCTATGAGCAAGGGCGACGAAAAAAGGCACCACAAGCTAAAATGCAGGTACTGCTCATCCGGCTTAAGTTTACTGGGATGTGGGTTGCCCCAGCCTACGGTGCCTACAACAAGCATATCTGGATCGCTCCAGTTACCCGGCTTTGCACCTGCAGCTGCTTTGTCCTGGGCAAGGGCAATGTTTTTTACACTTGTCCATGTATCTGTAATATCATTAGTAGTTCTCCAGGCATTTCCACCTACAGAATTTCCCCAGTTCCAAACATCAGACATGCCGTACTGGCAAAGGCTGTAAACAATATCGCGCGGTTGTGCTTTTAGGGCATCGCCCATTTCCTTAAACGGCTTAATAGCTGTTGCAAGCTGGTCGCCTCCCTTATAGGATAAGGAAGATACTTTGTAGGGATCATTATCAGGCAAGCCATCTATTACGTTCCCGTAGCTGCACCAGTCATATTTAAGGTAATCATAACCCCAGGCAGCATACGCCTGAGCATCCTGTTTTTCATAGCCATAACTACCCGCACAGCCGCCACAGGTCCATGGGCCCGGACTGGAATACAATCCAATTTTTAGCCCCATGTTGTGTATATGGTCTGCCAGTGCTTTCATATCGCCAAACCTTGAGTTTGGAATGATGTTACCTGATTTATCACGAAATTCACCTCTTATAGATTTATCTTCCGAATCCCGGTTATTCTGCCAGAAATCATCTACATTGATATAATTCCATCCGTGATTTACCAGTCCGCTTTCAACCATGGCTTTGGCAGCACGTTTTACTTTTTCTGCCGAAACCTGGTCTGCAAAACAGTTCCAGCTGTTCCAGCCCATAGGTGGGGTTAATGCTATTGCATCTCCGCAAACAATACGCAGGTTTTTATTTGCCTTACCTTTAGCATTTACTGCATTTAGGGTAACATTAAATGTTCCTGCTTTACTAATACGGCCTGTAATAACTCCTGTATTTGCATCTATTTTTAGTCCTGCGGGCAAACCTTTCGCCGAAAATTTCATTGGCCTGTTACCCGTAGCCGCTACCGTGTACTGAAAGGGTGAACCCGGACGTACACCAAAAACAGCCGCACTGTTAATTTTGGGAAGGGCAGAGGGGGCAGGGGTAAGAATGTAAGGTATACCCGGAATAGGGTTTTTTGTCGCTAAGGTGGTTACACCTGTTGTTTCAAACTTTGCATCAGCCCAGTTGGCATGGTCATAATAATTTCCATTACCACCATCAGTTACCACGAGCTCCAGTTTTTTCACGCCTGTAAGTGCTACAGTACAGGTTTTTGCAGGGTCACCTAAATGCATCACACCGCTCGACCATATATTTTTACCATCAGCCATCAATATAAATTCAGATGCCGGGTCGTGGCCTTTCACTTCATCATCCATACCAACCTGTGCCATGAACGATTTTGCTTTGCCATCCAATTCAATAAGCAGCGAACTTTCGGCATGGGTGCCAAACCCTCTTTTATAGTTTACTCCTGCAATACTCATAGTTTTGCCATCTACTGTTGTATTCTTGCCGGGAACGCCGTAACCCTGTGTAGCTGCACCAAGGTCTAACTGGTCGAGCCATACAGTTTGTGTTCCTGACTGTGCATTGCAAGGCACAGTACAGGCAAGTAAGATAATAGCAACACTAATTTTTTTTATAATGTTCATTGTGTATAGTTTTATTAAGCAATGTGGCGTAAATACCGGCTCATGCTTAAAAGCGGTTTAAAAGTGTATGTTGGTTGTTGTGGGCATCTGTTATACCGGTAGCTATTGGCTAAATTTCCACCAGTCAAAATTGAATAAGTCACTACCTGTACCTTTAAATACAAAATATACATCGTGTACACCCGTTTGTTTGCTAACCATGCAAGACTGGGTATGCCACTTAGCTGTACTTCCGGTACTTTTAATTTTTAACGAACCTATTAATGTTCCGGCAGGGCTGTCAAGATGTATTTCAATAACAGCGTTGGATGATGTTCCGGCAACGTTGGCCTCAAATTTTTTAGCACCTTTGCCAAAGTCTGCTGCCTGTATTTTTATGTAGTCACCATTGTCAATAGTAGTAACATGCAATCCGTCTATGTCTTTTACAGTAGTAATGCCCTGTGCCCACGCTATTGTTTCAGCCTCGGTGCGTTTAAAGGGGTTTAAGACACCTACCGGTTTAACCCCGGTTTCTGACCACCAAGGTAATTTTGGGATAGTTCCATCAGGGTTATACTTAAACTCTTCAACACAAATGGAACGCCTTTCATGGTGCTTATCAGTGATCATAAAATTTAAGCGATAATTGAAGCCAAATATGTATGATTTGCCCTTGAAGTCGATAATTCCGGGATGGTTACCACTGGATCTGCTGTCTCCATCCATTATACTGCCTTTATATTCCCACGGGCCGGTTGGAAACTTGCTCATAGAATATCCCATTCCCTCAGGGCAACAGGTTGATGCAAAGGCCATATAGTAATGGTTATGTCTTTTATAAAACCACGGGCCTTCCTCATATTGTGTAGCCCTGTTTGGGTTGCCATCTCGCTTACCAAATTCATTAACGGTCATTTGTTCAGCGATTATATCACCACTATAGGATATCATATCTTCATTAAGCTTTACATGATATAGCTTAGGGTTTCCCCAGTATAAATAAGCCTGCCCGTCATCGTCAATATAAACTGTTGGGTCTATATCATCCATGCTGTTTTTAATGAGGGGTTTACCTATAGGGTCTTTAAAGGGGCCATAAGGACTGTCAGATACGAGTACGCCTATCCCGTTCATGTGTAGGGGGCAATAAAGGTAAAATTTTCCGTTGCGCTCAATGCACTGTGGAGCCCAGGCACCATTGTCCTGCTTTCCCCATGCAAAATTTTTTAATGAGGCTACAACCCCGTGATCAGTCCAGTTAACCATATCAACAGAAGTATACAGAAGCCAGTCTTTCATAAGAAATTTACCCATACCGGGTCCGGCATCATTTTCATCATGGCTTGCATATAAAAATACGGTGTCCTTATAAACCATTGGTGCAGGATCGGCAGTAAATTTAGTTTGTATAATAGGGTTTTGCGCCCCACACAAAAATGTGGCAAACAGTGAAACAGATACAGCAAATAAATTGACCTTGTTTTTCATTTGATGATGGTTAAAATTTTACTTCTGTCTTTTTGCCGTTGTATGACACAGTTTTCTTAACTCCCGAAGGCAGTACAATTGTAAATTTCCTGTTTTGAATCATTCCAATGTAAGAACCTTTTCGGTTAGCTATTGTCAATTTTTTTGCAGCATCATTCCATGAAAATTGTATTTCGGTATAAGCACCTTTCTCATAATTATAGTTGTCAAACTCATCTTCATATAAGGTAAAAGAACCATTAGCTCCCGGGTATACTTTTACCTCAAGGTTATCCCATTTTTTCTGGGTAGCATACTGTACCTGCGGCCCTGTCGGGATTATACCCCCGGCTTTTATGTAAAGCGGAATCATGTCGATGGTGGTTTTCCTTGTTATTTCCTGCCCGCCGTTCATTTTTTCGTTGGTCCAGAAATCATACCATGCCGTGCCCGCCGGCAGATATACCGTAGTAGATTTTTCTGCGGTAAAGTCTACGGCTGATTTTTTATCATTTTCTTTTGCATCCTGCTTGTCCCATCCGGTTTCCTCATTAACGTTTAAGGCAGTTTCAGGTGTATATTGCGCTTTTACAACCGGGGCTACCAAAATAGATTTGCCAAACATGTATTCATTATTAATATCCCAACCTTTTTTATCGTTTACAAAGTCCATAAAAAAGGCTCGCATAAAGCTGGACTGGTTGGCACTAACGTCCCACGAGGTAGAGTAGATGTAAGGTAAAAGTGTATAGCGAAGGTTGATAAATTTATCTATAGCATCATATACAGGCTCTCCTTTTTTACCAAAATAGTAAATTTCCCTTGGGATATCAGTTCCGTGCGAGCGCATCATAGGGTTGAAGGTTCCAAACTGCATCCATCTTACATAAAGTTCCTGAAACGATGGGTTTTTAGCTCCTGAACCCTGATACTGTCCTTTGTTGTATACTCCTGCAAAAAAGCCTCCTATATCAGAGTTCCAGTGTGGTATGCCGGTTAGCGAGAAATTTAGTCCTGCCGGTATTTGCTTGCGAAGTGTTTCCCAGCTTGAACCTGTATCGCCCGACCATGTATTGGCACCATAACGCTGCTGCCCTGCAAAGGCCGACCTTGTAAGGATAAATACCCTTTTATCGGATGTTGTTTTGCGCTGGTGGTCATACATTCCGCCTACGGTCATAAGTGGGAAGGCATTGCGTACTTTACGAAATGAGCCGAGGAATGTTTTGGTATCATAATCGGCTGGTTTTGCACGAAAATGGTCAGGCTCGGTAGAATCCATCCACCATCCGTCTATACCCTTAGCAAATAAGCCTTCATTGGCATATTTCCAGTAAATATCACGGGCCTCAGGATTGTACACATCATACACCCTTACTCCCGAAGGATAGTCCATATTGGGCGGCCATACCTCTGATCCGGATTCCGGCCAGGTTGCAATGTTAAACAGCATCCCTTTAGGGTCCATATCGCGGTATTGCTTTGTTTTTGGTCCAAAAGAAGACCATATTGATATGATTACATGTGCATTAAGGGCGTGTACGTCATCGGCCATTTTTTTAGCACTAGGAAATTCCGGGTTCAAAAAATCCATGGCATTCCACAGGTAATTATTGCCCCAATACTGCCAGTCCTGTATAATACCGTCTAACGGCACATTTAGTTCGCGGTACTTTTTCACAACATCTACCAGTTCTGCCTGGCTTTTATAACGCTCCCTGCTTTGCCAAAATCCGTAAGTCCATAGCGGGAACATAGGGGCCTTGCCTGTAAGTTCCCTCATATTGGCTATTACGCCATCGGCCGTACCGCCATACATAAAATAATAGTCTACACCATCGCCCACCTGCGATGTAAAAGAAGTCTCGTTTGCAGCGTCCTCAAATTCGGTAGGCGAATAATTATCCCAAAAAACACCATAACCTTTTACCGATTGAAAAAAGGTAACGGCATCTTCCACATTGCCCTGTTCAAGGTGGTATTTTTGGTTACGCTGGTTAAGGTCGCCTTTTTGGTGTTGGCCAAGTCCGTAAATAGGCTCCTCTTTATCAAGGCTAAATGACTGGTGCACGTTATACGTACTTGAACCCGCATCATTAAACGGGGTTAATTTTGTGCCGTTAACCGTTTCTTTCAATAAACTCTTCCCGGAGGCAGATGAAAACGACACACTACCGGTGCCAAGATCTACCGCAACAGTTATTTTGTCGGATTTCAGTTCAACCGATTTGTTGTTTTGCTTTGTTGTAAGAGTAGTTTTTGAAGGCGAAAGTATGACAGATAGACTTTCTTTTACAAATGTTTTTCCGGATGGCACTTTAATTACCCTTACCATAGTTGGGGTGTAAAATTGTACTTCTATCTCATTTCCGTTAGCAACAGTTTTTATACCCGTTTTGGTTTTCTGAAACGATTGTGCAAATGTGCTTGCAATCGGTAACGCAAGTAAAAATATCAGATAAGCTTTTTTCATTATTATATATTAAGTAATAATATTTTGTTTATTGAACAGCAACTTTTACAACCTGCAGGTCTTTCTCTGCAGAGCTTGAGCCGTAAAGAATTTCATAAGTTCCCTGCGTTACAGTTAATTCCTGTTTTTGGTTAGCTTCGTTATAAAATGCGAACGCATTGTAAGGTAGCTGTATAATAGCGCTATCAGTTTGTCCGCTATTTAACTGTATTTTTTTAAATCCGCGTAAAGTCTTTAGCGGACCATTTACATCGCCTGTTTTTCGCACGTAAACCTGTATAACCTCTGTACCTTTTCGTTTCCCTTTGTTAGTAACAGGCACAGTCAGGGTTAAAGCATCATTTTTAGAGATTTTTGTGTTTGATAATTTACCTTTACCTACAGAGAAAGTAGTATAGCTAAGCCCGTAACCAAAAGCAAAGAGTGGATCACTCATAAAACGGTATGTTTTACCTTTCATAGAATAATCTTCAAAATCTTCCGGAAGCTGTTTGAGGCTTTTGTAAAAGGTAATAGGAAGTTTGCCGGAAGGATTATAATCGCCAAATAAAACATCGGCAACAGCCTGCCCGCCAGACTCGCCACCATACCAGGCTTGTAATATTGCATCGCAGCTTTGGGTTTCGGGTACGAGTGCAATAGCAGAACCGGAACAATTTACAAAGATTACTTTTTTACCAGCTGCCTTTAATGCTTTAAGGCAATTGCGCTGTACTTCCGGCAATTCTATGTCAGTGCGGTCTCCGCCTTTAAACCCGGGGTAAGATACCGGCATTTCTTCACCCTCAAGCAGGGTAGACAATCCGCCCACAAAAACTACTGTGTCTATACCTTTTAACTTATTTATTAGTGCTGTATAATCAATATTCAGTTCCTTACCAAGATCTAACTCTAAATTTGCCTGCCAGTTGTTAAGCTGTGCATAACGTATTTCTATTTTGTAGCTTTTACCTTTTTCTACTTTATAAGAAATCCGGCTGGGTATTGTACGCCAGTTATTGTATTTAGCGATAGATGCTCCGTTTACAAATAATTCAAAATATCCTGTTGCACCTACTTTAAAAACCATTTCTTCGGTTTCCTGAGCAAGTAATTCTGATTCATACAGTGCAGAAAAACCCTCTAACTTTACTCCGGATGCAAATTCATGCTGCCCGGCCGTAGTAAGCTTCATTGGGTCTGTAACCTGTATGCTTATTACAGGTGTGCCGCTACGATCTGCATTATTCCAGTATGTTGCTTTAAAGCCCTGTTTGCCATTAAACGCAACATTCTTAAAGTAACTTTGCATTACCTTATTATCTACAAGGTCGCAGGCCTTATCGTATACGATTTCTGCTCCCGGCAATTTTGATTTTATGCCGTTAAGAATAGTAATGGTACGTACCGGCTTGCCATTGTAATTTCCCCATAGCACAGGTGCATCATCAGCGTTAGGGCCTATGACAGCTATTTTTTTGTTTTGTGATGCAAGTGGTAAAATGGTATTTTTATTTTGAAGCAATGTCATTGATTGCCTTGCCATATTTAAAGCCATTTCCTGATGGTCTTTATTATTAACCACAGACATTGGTATCTGCGCCCAGGGCACATCGGTATCTTTGTCAAATTCTCCAAGTTCAAAACGTGCCTTTAGAACGCGTATTAAATGTTTGTCTACTTCCTTCTCAGATAATAGCCCCATTTTAACAGCTTCGGGAAGGTTTTCATAAGCATAACCCTGCCATACACATTCAACATCGGTACCTGCTAATACGCCTTTTGCGGCAGCATGCGTTGCATCAGACGATACTTTGTGTGATGTAAAAAAATCAGTAACGGCACCACAATCTGATACTACAAGATGTTTAAAGCCCCATTGGTCACGAAGAATGGTTTGTAAAAGCCTTACGCTGCTGCAACATGGCTCATCGTCAAGGCGCTGGTAAGCACACATTACCTGGCGCACATTAGCGTCCTGTACCAGTGCTTTAAACGCGGGCAGGTAAGTTTCCCACATATCGCGGGGCGCTACATTATTCAGGTTTAATTCGTGGCGGCTCCATTCCGGGCCGGAGTGTACCGCATAGTGCTTAGCACAGGCAAGCAGCTTTCTGTATTTGGCGTCTTCAGGCCCCTGTAGGCCTTTTACCACAGCCACCCCCATTAATGAGGTAAGGTAGGGGTCTTCGCCATAAGTTTCCTGGCCGCGGCCCCAACGCGGATCGCGAAATATATTAACGTTGGGCGTCCATACAGATAAGCTTAAAAAACGCTTGTTCTCTTTGCCGCTTCTAAGGGCATGGTGGTATTTTGCCCTTGTTTCATCAGATACCGCATCAAATATTTTGTATACAAGGTCGTTATCAAATGAGGCTGCCATACCAATGGGTTCCGGAAATACGGTAACGCTGTCGTTATTTGCAAGGCCATGGAGGGCTTCGCTCCACCAATTAAATTTTTTGATTGACAGGCGCGGTATAGCGGGTGACTGGTCAAACATTAATGATGCTTTTTCTTCGAGGGTTAACCTCGATATAAGGTCATTAACCCGTTCATCCATTGGGAGGGCAGCATTTTGGTAAGGTAGTTGCTGGGCTGTACTTTTACAAAATATAAAAGTAAAAACGAGTAATACAAACCAACTTGTTTTTTTAATATGCATAAATCATTATGTTAGATTTTATAAATTACTGTTATTCAGATACAAATTTGTATCCCATTAGTTTAAGCATTTGGGCGGCATACCGCATACCTAATTTCCTGTAGCCTGCGGCACTAAAGTGCAGCCTGTCCTCAACTCCTTCGCAGCCCTCTGAAGATATTACGTAGCTGTAAGGTATCGTTTGCGGAAGTGTATCTATAATCGCATTCATGCTGGCACACTTACCGTTTTGATCTTTACCCACTGTTTCGCCGGCTAAAAGAGGTACAGAGTCCGGTTTTAAGTTGAGGTCTTTAAGTAGCTTATCGTATACTTTTTTTACTTTTTGTGGCCAAAGCGTATCGCCCGTATTCGATTCTCCCTGGTGCAGCAGTATTCCTTTTATAACACCTTTTTTTTGTGCTATTTTTGCCATCGCTACAAGCCTTGCATAAGGGTCGTTATCATAATTTTTAACTATATTCTTTAGCCAGTCTGGAGAAGAGGCTATGTATTCTTTAGATTTTTCCTGATCAAAAAGTTCTATTTTGCAGCCGCCTACCGCCACATTTATCACTCCCACAGTAACTTTTTTTGGCAGGTTGTCTATCATTGTCCGGCCAAAATAATCAGCAGGGGTAAGGCCGGTGTCGCATCGGCATAATGGTGGTACAGCAGTATACCATTCGCCTTGTTTACGATGTAACGTGGGGCAATTTACCGCCGACATGATTTTAAACCTGCTGTTTATGTTTATGGTGTCACGAGGCTCAAATTTTGCATTTCCCTCCATGTTAGACTGACCAAAACAGAGATAAATATGAAAATTAGGATCCTGTGCTACTACATTAGTATACATAAAAGACAGTAGCGCAGCTATAAACAAGTGTTTAAAATTTTTCATAGAAATCTATTTAAATAACGTTTGCGCAAAATTATAAAGGTTGTTACGCCATACAGGCCATGAGTGCCCGCCGGGATATTCGCTGTAGCTATATTTAATACCCATCTCATCAAACTTTCCAAGCATGATTTTGCAATTAGCGTATGCAATGTCTTCTTTGCCACCCATAGCTATCCAAAAGTTTTTTAGATTTTTGTTTATTGCTGCGGCATTGTTTTTCATGAAGTCATATTGCGGGTTAGAGAGTTCGGGCTGGTTAGCCCACCATCCGGAACTGAATACACCCAGATAAGCAAATTGATCTGTATTCTTTACCCCTGCATAAAGTGTTTGTAGTCCGCCCATAGACAGTCCTGCCAATGCCCTGTTTGCAGCATCGCTTTTCACGCGGTAATTACTCTCTACAAATGGAATTACACTTTGCTTAACCTCATTTTCAAAACTTTGTAATGCACGTTCGTTAAACCCTGCCATACCGGTACTCAGGTTCCCGTCAACCATTACAATCAACATAGGTTCTGCCTTTTTATCGGCAATAAGGTTGTCTAATATTATATTTGCCTTGCCCTGTGTAGCCCAGCCACGTTCGTCTTCGCCACCGCCGTGCAGCAGGTAAAGTACCGGATATGTATCTGTAGAAGCGTCATATCCCGGTGGGGCATATATGTAAGCCTGTCGCCACGAATTAGTGATTTTAGAAAAGTATTTTTTTATACGGATATCGCCATGAGGCACATCTTTTAATGTATAATACCCATCTCCGGCAAATGGAATTTCGATACCGCTTGCCATACGGCCCATTCCATAAAATGTCTCGCTCGAAGGGTCGGCAACTGCAACGTCATCAATGAGTAGTGAGTAATAGTGTAACCCCTCACTTATAGAATCGGTGGTTACTGTCCATGTACCTTCACTGTTTTTTTTCATATCATATTTCTTTCCAAGGTCAATTTGCATTTTTTGTGCGTTGGGTGCTTGTGCATGAAAAACGACCTTGCCATCGGGTAATATTTGCGGATACTTTGATGACCTTACATTAGTAGTAGCAGGAATTCCCAATACGGTATATTTTGGGAATGACGATTTATTAACCGGCTTAAACAGCAATTGAGAGAACATATAAAGATCATTTTTCCATACTTTAAAGTCATGGCCACCCGGTTCTAAATACAATATATGTGGTATTTTGTTTTGCTGAAGATAATCGTGTGTGCGCATGCTTATATTCATTAGGCCATCAGCATCACCACAGGAAATCCATAGCAATTTTAGCTGCTTTGCAAGTTCTGGTTTTGGCAGCAATTGTGCAGGTAGTTTAGTATTTGGCGCCGAAGAGAAACCTCCCACCCAGGCAAACTTATCTACATTGCCCAACCCAAAGTTAAGCGATTGCCCGCCACCCATAGAAAGGCCGGCGAGAGCACGGCTGTCACGGTTTTTAAGCACCGGGTATTTTTTTTCTACAAAAGGTATAAGATCGGTCAATAGGTCTTTTTCAAATGTTGAAAATGCTTCTACCTTATCAGCAGCCATAATGTTGCCTTCGGCCCTGTCATTTTTCATGGCACGCCCATTTGGTAGCACCACTATCATGGGCTGTAATTTTCCCTGTGCATATAAATTATCTAAAATAACATTTGGCGCGCCCTGGTTAAACCATTCTTTTTCATCGCCGCCTATACCATGCAGTAAGTATAAAACAGGATATTTTTTCTTCTTAGTGAAACCCGGTGGGGTATATATCAAAGCCTTACGGTTTGAGCCTACCGTTTTAGAATTGTAAGTAATAGTGTCTATAGTGCCATGGGCAATAGTAGCTACATAGGTGTCGAATCCTTTTGGTGCAAGCATCTCTGTATTTTGGGCATTACAAATGCCGAAGGTAAAAATGCCTAATGCTATGAAAAATATTTTTTTATACATGTTACAGTATTTATATTATTTATTCGAATGATATGTAGTCTATTTCTACCGGTTTGTCAGAAATAGAAATTACGTATATGTTATGTGTACCCGGTATAAACTTTAAAAGAGAAGCCTCAGCTATATTCCATTGCGTACCGGCAGCCACGTTTACTTTAGCCAGCAAAGTGCCATCAATCGTATCAAGCCTTACGTCAATAGTCCCCCCGGCTGATGCTTTACCCTGTACCATAACCTTCTTTATTTTTTTAGACCCAAAGTCTACGGCATTATAACTTACAAAAGCTTTTGGGGAAGACAATACGGTTTTCCAGCCCTTAAATGCATCTGTGGCATCAATAAATTCTACAGATGCTCCATTGTTACTTAAAGAACTGTAACGGTCTGCCTGAATTTTTGCTTTTGCGGGTGTAGCACCAACTCCACGTAAAGTGGGGATAACTTTTTTAATCGTTCCATCTGCATTAAATGATAAACTGTCGATGCGTACAGAACGGTTTTTATCAAATTTTGGTGACAGGTCATTATTGTGGTAAAAAAGGTACCACTGTTTTTTAAACTCAATAACGGAATGATGGTTTGTCCAGCAGCCATTGGCTGACTCATCCATGATAACTCCGGTCACTTTAAAAGGCCCTAAAGGGTTGCTGCCCATTGCATATTCAAGCCTTTCAGTTTTATCGTTAACATGAGGATAGGTTAGGTAATATATGCCATTTCTTTCAAACAGGTAGGGGCCTTCTTTTAAACCTTTTTCGGGAAGGTTTTTAAGTATTACAGGGTCAGAGGCAAGTTCTGTCATGTTTTCTTTAAGCCTGGCCAAATAAATATTACCTTGAGACCAGTAAAGGTAAGCCTGCCCATCTTTATCTATAAATACATTTGGGTCTATGCCTTTTACATTTTTTATAGGCTGCTGCTGAACCTGATATGGCCCTTCAGGCTTATCGGCTATTGCAACACCAATGGTAAACCCTTTTGCTACGGTGGTATCTTTTGGGGTAGAAGGGAAGTAAAAATAATACTTGCCATTGCGCTCTATACAATCCGGAGCCCACATACTGTAGGAGTCGGGTTTTACCCAGGGCACTTTATTTTGAGTAACAATAACTCCGTGGTCTGTCCAGTCTCTTAAATTATCTGATGAAAATACATGGTAATCCTCCATAGAAAACCAATTCTCTTTATTTTTATTGGTGTGAGGCGGAATGTCATGAGAAGGGAATAAATACACCCTGTCTTTAAAAACCCTGGCCGACGGATCGGCCGTATACTGGTTCGTGATAATAGGGTTTTGTGCATACGCCCCCCATGTGCATAATAAAATTATAGATGCTGTTGTGCTGAAAATTAAGTGTTTAAATTCCATAATTATTTTTTTTGAAATTTATCTTCAATCCTGTAATAGTCAAAATCGGCATAGCCTCCGGTTGTTTTAGTTGCATAGTTAAACAGGCCAAAGCGATAACCCATGAAATGTGGTAACGTGTAAGACATTTTAAGCGGTGTGCCTGTCATCAGCCAGTTTTTACCGTCTGTGCTATAGTAAAAATTTGCTAAATCTATTTTATCAGTAAAATTGCATTCTGCTTTAAAGTATATGGTGTTTTTAGTAACAGGTATGCGGGCAGCCTCTATCAATTCTCCGCTTCCTGCATTTATCATTACAATAAATTTATCTTTACCTTCTGCTTTTACACCTATTTGTCCGTAGTTTTTTTGCAGTAGGGCAAGGCCTGCAAAATCACCATCTTTCATATTAGATACTTCAACAGATGTATATCCAATACATTGAGGGCCAATTGTACGTTGGGTAAGGGTGTTTTTAGCATTTAAAAAGTCGGTTACTATATTGCCGGTTGTAAGCCTTAGGTAACCCTTTCGCTCACGCACAGACCAAAGTGAGTTATCGGGGTTGTGGTTCCATTGCCATACCAATGGCAGGTCTGGCTGCCCCTTGCTGCGGTTAAAATCGTCAGAATTTACGATGCCGGGAATAAGCGATTTGTTTTTGGTCAGGCTCAAAAATTCTGGTACTTTACCTTCATTACCTAATACGGGCCACTCATCTTTCCATTGTACGGGTACAAAGTAAGGTATACGGCCTACGGCACCATAATCCCTAAACAGGTATGAAAACCATTTGCCATCGGGCGTATCTATAAGTCCGCCCTGTGCCACACCAATATCCTGAAGCCCAAGTTTACCCTCATAAGGCCCGCTTATTTTATTGGCTCGGTGTATTACCACGGTGCGCATACCGCCTTTAGGCCACGTTATATTAAATAGATAATATTTTCCCTTAATTTTAAAAAGTTGAGAACCTTCTGCCTTAAGCATAATATTATCTCCTGCCGGTGCGCTTGCATTTTCTATGACTACTTTTTCGGTGCCTGTAATTATACCGCTAAGATCTGGTTTTAGTTGTACCAGGGTAATGCTGCCCGTACCATATAGCATGTAAATTTTACCATCATCATCAAAAAAAAGTGAATGATCATGTAAAGCAGGCTCAAATTCAATTGCTTTCCAAGGGCCTTTTTCAATATCCTGAGTAGAATATATGTGGGTTTTACCGCTTGTTGCCGCAAAGGTAGATACATAATATTTACCGTTATGATAGCGCAGGCTGCTTGCCCATGAACCCCTGCCATAGGTATTTTTACCGTTTTCTAAGTTCATGGCATCATTCTCTGCAAGCCTGTCATAAGCATAGCTAACAATTTGCCAGTTAACTAAATCTTTCGATTTCATTATAGGTACACCCGGGCTTAAATGCATCGTAGTACTGCTCATGTAATATGTGTCGTTAACCCTAATTATAGATAAATCTGGTACATCGGCAAAAATAATAGGGTTATGTGCCTTATTATTTTCCTGAGCAAAGGCGCTTAAATAAAAAAAATATAAAATGATAACGTTTAATAATAGGTGATTTTTTTGTTTCATAATGATTTATTAAAGCTGAATATTGTTATCAAAATAGTATTTGATCACTATAGTGCTACAGCTACAGAACAGATTACTAAACTCATCAAAAGATTTAAAGTATATACTCGATTTACTGGCAGCCAAATCAAAACGGTACAAATGTGCAGGCTAAAGTAATGCCCATGTTATTGTATTAATTGATCTGTATCGCTTTAGATATATGATTACTTGTTGTTGTATTAGGTTCGTCTGGCTGATGGCCGCTAACGGCTATTTCTACAGTGCCATTAAATTGTTGCAATACGCCTTCCTGTGTAACATAAGACAGGTCATCGGGCAAAAGTTTAAAAGTAACCGTTTTGCTTTCTCCAGCTTTAAGGCTAATGCGTTCGAATGCTTTTAATGCTTTAAGCGGGGTTTTAATTGCCGTATTTTTATTTATAACATATAATTGTGCCACTTCGTCTCCGGCTATTTTACCAGTGTTTGTAATTTTTACAGTAACAAGTATATCATTGCCCTTAGCAACTTTAGCAGGCAGCGTTAAATTATCATATTTAAAGGTTGTGTAACTTAATCCATAACCAAAACCATATAAAGGGGTACCTGTAAAGTAACGGTAAGTGCGGTTCTTCATGCTATAATCTGTAAACGAAGCGAGATCGCTATCACTTTTATAAAAGGTAACAGGCAAACGCCCTGAAGGATTATAATCTCCAAATAAAATATCGGCCGCGGCCGTACCCGCAGCCTGCCCACCATACCAGGCATTTAAAATAGCAGGAATATTACCAGATTCCCAAGGGGTGGCAACAGCACTACCCGTCATCATTACAAAAACCACCGGCTTGCCGGTTGCTTTAAGGGCTTTCATTAGCTCCGTTTGTATTGCCGGAAGCAATATAGAAGTTCGGTCGCCACCCTCAAAACCAGGATCGTCAACTTTCATTTCCTCACCCTCCAGTTGTGGAGAGATTCCACCCACAAAAATAAAGGCATCAGCATTTTTAAAGCGGTTAGCAAGTGTAGCTAAGTTGTTCTTAACATACGTACCGGCTCCCAGTTTTACATTAGCTTTGCCATCTCCCTGCCAGTACTGCACCTCAAGGTGGTAAACAGAATCTTTTTTTGCTTTAAGCTCATACGTTTGTGCACCCCAACGGTTCCTTGTCCACGCATCAATAACTGTTTTACCGTTTACTATAAATTTATACCCATCATCTGCATCAAGCTCAAAAGTTATGCTGCTATCATTTAACGGTTTATAATTGGTAGTATATTTTGCAGAAAAATTTCTCGCTTTAATAGTACCGGCTACATTTTGCCCTTCCTGCCACATATTATCCAGTTTGTTTTCCTGCGTAATAACAACCGGATTTCCCTGTAGTTTAACATTATCAAAATACTCTGCCTTAAAACCGGCTTTTCCATTATAAGAGTACTGATTGTTTAGGTCTGTATATTCAAGTATATTACTGTTCGTAAAATTTACAGCTTTTTCATACACCACTTCGGTATCTTTCCCTACTTTATCTTTTATACCCTGTAATACTGTTGTAAGCTTAGAAGGTGTACCGTTATAATTTCCTAAAATAGAAATAGGGTTATCTGCGTTAGGCCCCAGCACTACTATTTTCTTTAATTTTTTACTTAAAGGCAAAGTGTTGTTTTCATTCTTTAATAGTACCATAGATTGCTGCGCCATCTTTAGGGCATGCTGCCTGTGTGCTTCACTTTCCAGTACCGATGCCGGTGTTTGTGCATATTTAACCATACTTACCGGGTCGAACATGCCCAACTGAAAGCGTACCATGAATAAACGTTTTACAGAAATATCAATTTGTGCCTCGGTTATCTTTCCGTTTTTTACAGCCTGCACTAATGCTTTGTAGGCATCTGTGCCACAATCTATATCAGTTCCATGAAAGACTGCATCAGCCGAAGCAGACTCAGCATCAGGATGTGTTTTATGGTTTTTAAAAAAGTCATCAATAGCCCAGCAGTCAGATGTTACATAACCATTAAATTTCCATTGGTTGCGCAAAATATCGGTCATTAATATATCGCTGGCACAGCAGGGCTGCGTCCTGAAAGCATTATAGGCACACATAACACCCACAACTTTAGATTGTGTAACTAACTTTTTAAAAGCAGGAAGGTAGGTGTCCCAAAGATCGTAGGTGCTAACATCTGCATTATATACATGCCTTAACGCTTCCGGGCCACTGTGTACTGCATAGTGTTTAGCGCATGCCGCCGCTTTTATGTATTTAGGGTCATCTCCCTGTAAGCCCCGTACAAAGGCATCGCCTAATGCAGCAGTTAAAAATGGATCTTCGCCATAAGTTTCCTGACCACGGCCCCAACGCGGATCACGGAATATATTTATATTTGGTGTCCAGTACGTTAACCCCAGGTAGCGCTCATTGGTACGTCCGGCTTCAACTGCTTTATTATAGATTGCCCTGCCTTCTAAAGCAGAGAAATCGGCCATTTTAAATAGCGAATTTACATCAAAAGTGGCGGCCATTGCAATTGCTTGCGGGTATACCGTTACTTTATAAGGTGTACGTGCTACACCATGCAGGGTTTCATTCCACCAGTCATATGCAGGGATGCCAAGCCGGGGTATGGCCGGGGCAGAATTAAGCATTTGAGAAACTTTTTCTTCCAGCGTTAAGCGGCTTACAAGGTCGTTTACCCGTTGCTCAAACGACTGGTTATAATCCTGGAAAGGATATGATGGACTGACCTGTGAGAAACAAAGCGAAGACGATAAATAAAACCATATAAAAGGTATAAAAAAGGCAAAGTTTTTCATGCAATTAATATTGAATTTTAAATGTTAAGGGTGATGACTAATTTTATGGTTTTACGTCATTTCCCGTTGTGGTGTACAATCCTATTAAGCTACCGGTAAAACCACCTGCTACATCTGTTGAAAGGATATCTCCAGGAACCGTACCGCCTATATTTTCATAAGCGCCACCGTTTAAGGCATAGTTAAATCTGTAATTATTACCCTCTGCAACCACCTGCAAATTAATGTTAGATGTTGATTCTATTTTTTTGCTGGCAATAAGTTTAGATGCACCTTTTTCAGTTTGCCCTAAAACAAGATAATAATCATTGCCCTTTTTTGTTAAACCAAAAACATAATTAAAGTTTTCACTTTGATAGCACGTAATTCCTGCAAGTTCTTTCTCTGACGCGGGTTTGTATTTTAATGTAGTGTTTGCTTCAAACGTAGCGTGCTGCTGTCTGTAAAATAGTGTAGATGTGGGGGTTTTAGCCTTAATATTTGTAGCAAAAGGGGTTATTTTTAATCCGTCTTTTGTAGTTGCCGCAAATTTTTCTCTCCAGCCTCTTATGCCAATCCACCTCATATCCAGACTACCTGGTTTAAAGTTATCTGTAAAAGTAAAGTTGCCGTTAGGAAAAAAGCCATCCTGACCGCTCATATTCTTAACGCCGGCAGGCATTTTTAACTTAGGTTTAAGCGGCACAAGCCCGTTTTCAAATACCGGAAACTCTCCGCTCCAGTCTACAGGTAGCATAAAGGTTTCGCGTCCTGAGTTTACCTGTCCCTTTTCATTTGGGCGTATTGCAAGAAATACAGCATAGTACTTGCCGTTAGGCCCTTCTACCAGGTCGGCGTGCCCTGCCCAGTCTACTTTGTCTTTCCTGTCTGCAGCAAAGTAACGCTGTGTAAGTATAGGGTTGTTTTTTGCAGGCACAAATGGGCCTTTAGGATTATCGCTCTTAAATATTACTTCGCTATGCCACCCGCCGGTACCGCCTTCGGCACACATAAGATAGTATTGCCCATTTTTTTTATATAAGTGCGGGCCCTCTATCCATATAGGTTTCTGTGTAATATCTGTACCACCATCCACTATAATTTTGTCAGATCCCGGGATAATCTTATCTGTTGCTAAGTCATAATCCCAAATTTTTATTACGCGGTGCCCTTTGTATAATTCTTTGCCGGCTGGTGGAGCATCGTTATGCACTACATAAGCCTTGCCGTTATCATCAAAAAAAAGCGATGGGTCTATACCATCAAATTGTAGCTTTATTGCATCTCCCCATCCTTTTGCAGGATCTTTTGTCTTAACGACCATATTACCCATACCGCCTGCAAATTGCGTTGTGATCATATAAAATGTATCATTGTATGAATTGTATTTAATGTCAGGAGCATATATACCTTGCGATATACCAGATTCTTCCACTTTTAACTGTGTAGGCTTGTCTAATACATGTCCAATTTGCTTCCAGTTTACCATATCGGTAGAATGAAAAATAGGAACCCCGGGAGTCATTGCAAACGATGAGTTTACCAGGTAATAATCTTTTCCTTTGTGGGTAATGCTTGGATCTGGATAACAACCCTGAAGTATAGGCGTGTAGAACTCGTCCTGTTTTAAGGGGTAATCTTTATAAATCTTGTCATTGCCATGGTAGGTAAATTGAGTAAATATGGCTTGATTTTGGTTGTTTTGTTTTTTATTATCTTGTGCGGTACCAATATGCGTAAATAGTAAGCTGCATAAAGACAAAGGCAGTGCTTTAAAGAGAGTTAAAGATATTTTATTTTTTGTCATTTATAAGATGTATTAATTTATGATTGTTTTTTAGTAGTTTTTATGAGCCAGTGTATAACGCTTACATAAAATTTACGTATTAGGTATGACTATTATAATTAAGTTATTAGGATAATGGACATTTTTTTTAAGAATGCAAACGGAAATTATTGCGCACAGATAAGCGTAGTAAAATAAAAAAATAGTCAGTTCACAGCTTAAGGACTACAACGTTTTTCCTAATAGTATTATTGACTACAAGTATACTGGATATATTTCTAATTGACAAACATTTGACAAAAAAGTATTGTAAAATTTACAGCATCAAAAATTTATAGCTCAAAATACTGTTTTATGTTATTACAGATGGCAAATCTAATTTAAAAATTAGCTACACTTTTTATGTATTTAATCATTTTAAAGTTTCACAAAATTGGCTTGAGTATTTGTGTTTTTTTGCTTTAAATTTTACACCTGCAGATGTTAACAGATGATTTTAATGACTGCAGGCTTATTTTTTTAGGTGGTTGTACTCGTTACCAAATTTTGTGGACTAAATTTTAAACAATAACATACTCTTAAATACTACTTGTTAATGTATAAATCGTAATAATCTTATCATTTATCCAGTTTTAATATGATTTATTACTTATTGTGTTTTTTTTATCTAAAAAATTTGTTAACTCGAAAATTATAGTTAATATTGTCATGTTGACTACAAGATGTGTAAGTTCTACTTACATTGTGGATTATTTGTTAACGCAGACGATATTTTTTTAAGTCGTCTTTTTTTAAAACTTTACGAATACGTTGTAGTTTGAGTTTATATTGCGAATTAGAAGTGTCAAACATACACTTATAGTCGTGTTTACTACAACGCGTTTAGTGCATTTTTTTGAGGAGTCAAATTAGGTGCTGCTGATTGATATTGAATTCACAGTATATTTTAATATTATTCTGTTGTTACATTTTATAAAATTATTAACCGCTAAAACAATGTATATATGAAGTAAAGACCCAACTATTAACTCAGCGCTCTTCAGTTACAATCTTACAATTTTACAGGTTTAACATGATAGAATTGTAGTGAGGAGTATTTCTAATTCTAAATTTAAAACCTATAATGTTTATATGATAAAATTATACCCAAAATAATAATCATGTTTTTACTACCTAAAATTTATCTAACAAAAACAAAACAATAATATGATGTTAAAATTAAAATTTGCGATAATCGCATTGTTAATGATTAGCACCCACAGTTTAATGGCGCAGTCAAAGACTATACAAGGTTTAGTGACAGACTCTGCCGGCTTGCCGTTACCGGGGGCAAGTGTAATTGTGGAAGGCACAACAAACAGTACATCCACAGATATTGATGGAAATTATACCCTAACAGGAGTTAAGGCTACCGATAAAATTACGTACTCATTTGTTGGTAGCGCTTCGCAAACGATATCGGTGGGAGGGCAGGCCACGATTAATATTAAGCTTGCAGAATCTGCTAAAGATTTAGAAGCTGTAGTTATTGTTGCTTACGGTTCGCAAAAGAGAAGTAAGGTAACAGGTGCCGTATCTGTAGTAAATGCAAAAGATATTGCAGCAGTGCCCATTACCAACGCAGAATCTGCCTTACAGGGCAGGGCTGCAGGAATTACAGTGGTTAACGGTGCTCCGGGAACTAATCCAACTGTTAAGATAAGGGGGTTGGGTACCATGAATAACAGCTCACCTCTATATGTTGTAGATGGTGTTTTAACAGGAAATTTATCAGGATTAAGCCCTAACGATATTGAGAGCATATCGGTGTTAAAGGATGCATCGACTACAGCATTGTATGGATCTAAAGCTTTTAATGGGGTAATTGTAGTAACTACTAAAAAAGGTAAGATAGGTCCTGGCCAGCTTTCATTTAATTCTTACACAGGCTTTCAAAAAATTACTAAACGATATGATGTTTTAAATACCCAACAATATTTACAGTATGCAAGGGATTTAGGCAGTGACCTTACTGCAAGGGCGGCAGAATTTGGTAATATAAATACAGACTGGCAGGACCAGATTTTTAGAACCGGATTAATGCAGGACTATAATGTGAGCTTCTCCGGAGGTACAGATCATTCTACAAGCCGCTATTCAGCCGAATATCTAAAACAGGAAGGTGCTGTTATACAAACAGGATTTGAGCGTTACTCTTTCCGGGCAAATAACACCCAGGACTTTGGTAAACTTAAAGTGGGTAGTAATATGGGGGTGTCGTTTAGCAAAACCAGTCCTGAGCGTAATTCGGGCGGGCGAACATTATTAGAGCATGCTATAAAAAGTGCACCATATTTACCTATTTATAACTCTGATAATATTGGTGGTTATCAAGGGCCAAGTGCTGTAGATGGTAATGATGCCGAAAATCCTTTGCGTGTGGCAAATTTAGGATATCAAAAAATTAACGGAGTATCTATTATAGGTAACATATTTGCAGAGTTAGAGATACTTAAAGGGTTAAAGTTTAGATCGCAGGTGTCTTTAGATTATTATTCAAGCAGAGACCATACTTTTGTTCCCAGCTATGCCGACGGTTCAGCGCACATTCAGGCATATTCAAGAACCGCCGAAACCAATACTCAGGGCCAGACGATTGTTTACGATAATAGTTTAAATTATAAGACTACAATAGCAGAAAAGCATAACCTTGAAGTATTAGCTGTAATAAGTAAAATTGATGCTAAAAACAGAAATTTAGTTGCCGGAAGCCAGTATGCTATTTCGGACGAAATTGACCAGTTAAGATATAACCAGGGAAATTTAAGCTCTGGTAATGAGGTAGAAAAAAATCTTGCCTATATAGCCCGTATTAACTACGATTATGAAGAGAAATATCTTTTTGCGGTGTCAGGCCGAAGAGATACTTCTTCAAAATTCGGTCCGGGTTACAGATGGGGTAACTTTTACTCTTTAGCGGCGGGTTGGAATGCTGCCAAAGAAAGTTTTATGAGTGACTCTGCATTCAGTACACTTAAGCTTAGGGCAAGTACAGGGACTACAGGAAATGACAAGATTAGCAATTATCAATATAGTGCTTCACTGGCTATAGATTATAATTATCCTATAAGTGGCGGAAATGCACAAGGGGTTTCTTTAAATGTTGCCCCAAATCCTTTATTGAAATGGGAGCAGAAGCTGGACAGGAATTTAGGTTTAGATATTGGATTATTTGACGAAAGATTTACCGGGGCTTTTGAATATTATAATAATAAAAGCACCGATATCCTTTTTAATGTACCATTGCCCGCATCTGTTGGATCTCTTAGCGGAACACAATTTCAAAACATTGCGGATGTAAAAGTAAAAGGATTTGAAGTAACGTTAGGCTATAATGATACTAAAGGTGATTTTACATGGTCTGCCACAGGAAACATAGGCAGAAGTAAAAATGTAGTAACACAATTAGCTCCCGGAGTAGATAAATATTTAAGCGGTCCTTCTGCAAGAGCCGGTTTAGAAAACTTTTCTATGCTCGAAGTTGGGAAGCCAATGTTTTATTTTTATGGTTATCAAACCAATGGTATTTATCAAAACCAGGCAGAAGTAGATGCTGCCCTTGGTACGGAACAAACTTCTGTTAAGCCGGGCGATATCAGGTTTGTAGACCGTAATGGAGATCATATAATAAATGTAGATGACAAAACAGACATAGGAAACCCTTACCCGGATTTTACATATGGTTTTAACTTTAATGCAGCATATAAAAATTTCGATTTTAATTTCTTTGTTACCGGTGTTCAGGGGAATGATGTATATAATGGCAATATTTTCGACCTTAAGGGAATGAACCGATTGTTTAACGTAGGTACAGATGTTTTAAACAGGGCAATTGTGGTTAATGGCGTGGTAACTAATCCATCCGCTACATTGCCAAGGGCACAGGGTGCAGATATCAACTGGTCATCTGCAAACCAACGTTACATAGAAGATGGATCTTATGCCAGGTTAAAAAATATAACATTAGGGTATACATTTTCTGGAGATACGTTTAAAAGATATTTCTCTAATATACGGTTTTATGTGAGCGGACAAAACCTTATCACTATTACTAATTATTCTGGATTAGACCCGGAAATTGCCCCTATTGACGGTAATGCAAACTCAGCCGGTATTGATACCGGAAGGTATCCACAGCCAAAATCATTAATTTTTGGACTTAATGTTACATTTTAAAAAATAATATGATGAGAAAAATAATATATATACTTGCGGTAATGTCTGGAATTCTGGTAATAGATTCATGCGACACTTCCGATTTAGAATTAACGAACCCAAATGCCTTGACGCCGGAAACTTTCTTTAAGACGGCAAATCAGGTACAGTCGTCCGTAAATGCGGTATATGCAAATTTACAGACAAGGGGTCTTTATTCCAGGAATATTTTCTTCGCTATGGATCTTATGGGCCATGATGCCCTTGGAAATCCGCAGTTAGAAGGTAATAAGAAGCCTTTTCAGGATTTTTCATTCAACTCCGGTAATGATATTATACAGTATTACTGGGAATCATGCTTTCTGGGTATATCCAGGTGTAATTTTGTATTGGATAATGCAGAAAAGATCAATGCACTCCCTGAGGTAACATTATCGCAGGTAATGAAAAATAAATATTTAGCAGAAGCACATTTCATGAGGGCTTACTATTATTTCCTATTGGTAAAACGATTTGGAGATTTACCCATTTACCGTACAGGTACTATAGTTGGTTTAGGAAGGAGCCCTAAAGCGGATGTTTACGCTCTTATTGAAGAAGATTTAACATTTGCGACTATAAACCTTTTGTCTAAAAGTGAAGAACAGGCAGGAAGGGCAACTAAAGAAGCTGCCTATGCCCATTTAGGTAAAGTGTTATTGTATCAAAACAAATATGATGCAGCGTTAACAGCCCTAAACCAGGTAACAGGCTATAGCCTTGAGGCCCCGGGTAATTTTTACAATAATTTTAAGGAGCAAACAGAGCACGGTCCTGAATCTATTTTTGAGATTGAATTTAATAAAGAAATTGGAACAGGTAATATGTGGGACGCAAGTGGGGACAGCCAGGGTACGGGTTTTGCAGAATCTACCCTTAGGGGCCAGGAGTATGGCAATCTTAACTGGTATAATGTTTACCCGGATGATGCTTTATTAGATTCTTATGAAACAGGCGATGCCCGTTTTGGAGATACATTTTATGTACCGGGATCTACATATTTAAATGGTACCCTTACTATGACCACTGCTAATTTTACTACGTCTGCAGGGACAAGAAGGTCTGCATGGAAAAAATATCAGAACTACTACCAACAGGTAAATGAAGATACACGATCAAGCATTAACTTTAGGGTTATGCGCTATGCAGATGTATTGCTTATGAAAGCAGAGTGTGAAAACAAAAGGGCAGGTGGTTCTCAGACCGCAGCGATTGAATATATTACACAAGTTAGAACCAGGGCAGGTTTAACCACTACCATTGACCCGTCGGCCGCAGCAGTTTTTGCTGCTATTGTTCATGAACGTAAAGTAGAATTTGCCGGTGAGCAGCTTCGTTTTGACGATATCATCAGGTGGGGACTTGCTGCCACAGAATTAAGAGGCACCGGTTTCCAGGTGGGTAAAAGCGAATTATGGCCAATACCTAACAGGGAAACATCTACAAATCCTAATATTACCCCAGCGAATAACAATCCAGGTTATTAAAATAAGTTAGTTAGAGTTAGTTAAATTGATTTCAGGCTATTAGGTTTAGCTGAAATTTGGTTAGGGTTATTTTTGTAGTTAAACAGCGCATGAAAATGCGCTGTTTATTACTATTTACCTTAGCTGTAAAAAATTATAATCAATCTCAACATCTCCGTTATAAGATCATTATTTTATAATAATCTGTTAAAAGTTAATTGCTACCACGCTTAATTAAGCACGGCTACTAAAAGTAATTTTAGATATGAATAAAATTGCATCACTTTTTTTAATTGCAGCATTGTTTTACAATGTGCTGGGATTTTATATGATGGTTGCTGAACAACAACAGCAGGTGTGGGTGAATGCTAATGACAAAACGTGCGAATCGAATTTTGAAATAATAAATGTTAACATTAATCCGTATGCATATATTGCAGACTCGGGTTTTGAAAACGCAAACGAGGATATTGTAATAAAAAACAAAACCTATCATGTTTTTAAGAGCAGGATTCAAAATAATGTCTTAAAATTATATTGCCTAAGGCAAACTAATAAAAACGTAATTAGTAACGACTTAAAAAAAATTGTCGATTGCCAATTATATGATACAAATTCAAATAAAGAAAATTCAGGAAAAAAGCTAATAAAATCTTTTAGTAAAGATTTTATTTCTCAAACTCCCTTTACTATATTAAGTCCCTATGTACTTATACTTCAGGTTACTGTAGTTACATACGGCCCCAAAAGCACCTCGCTTTCCGGATATCTTACAATTAATTATCCTCCCCCTAATATGGTATAGTTTAATTTATATTCTATTTATACAAGAATGGTTTGCTAAATTATAATGTGCCGGCAGGTATTAATATTTTAGTATTACAATATATGTACTGTTTAAATAGACTATAAATTAGTACTTCTTAATTGAAAAAACTATTTGTAACCATATAAAAACAGGAATGATAAAAAACTATACATTTTTATTTAAGGTGTTAATAATTTGTGTTTTAACCACAAGTTTAAATGCTCAGATTAAAACAGCCAACACAAAAATCTCAGAGCCCAAAGGAGTAGATAATATAGCTTATAAATGGGGCAAGATGGCAATAACCGCAACTGCTAATGATACGGACAGGTTCAGGCCGAGGCCTACGGTAACATCCCGCCTTTTAGGATTAACTTTTGTAGCAATTTTTGATGCCTGGAGCCGCTACGATAATAAAGCCACTCCTGTATATTTAAAAGATATTAAAAGAAGGCTCGGTAAGGAACAGACATTAAAGAATAAAGAAATTGCGATAAGTTATGCTGCTTACGGTGCCCTTTGCGAGTATTTTTATAGCGATAAAGAAATTTTTTCAGCATTTATGAGGGAGCTGGGCCTGGACCCCGAAAATAAATCCTTAGACCCTAAAACTCCTGAAGGTATCGGCAATTTAGCAGCTAAAGATGTTATTGCAGCAAGAAGAAACGATGGCGCTAACCAGTATGCTGAAGAAGAAGGTTCTAACGGGGTTTTGTATTTTGATTATACCAAATACAAACCTATGAACTCGGTTGATAAAATGAATGACATTAACCACTGGCAGCCAAAAAATTTCTCTGATGGTAAGGGCGGAAAATTTTGCCCTCCGTGTTTAACTCCTTTTTGGGGTAAAGTTAAGCCTGTCGGTCTAAAATCTGGCGATCAGTTTAGGGCAATCCCTCCGCCTATGGTTGGTTCTGAACAACTTAAAAAAGAAGTTGACGAATTAATATCCTTGCAGGCTAACTTAACAGATGAAGATAAGGCCCTTGTAGAGTTTATGAGAGATGGTCCAAAATCTGTTCAGCAGGCCGGGCACTGGTTAAAATTTGCCCAGGACGTTTCCAGAAGGGATAATCATACCCTGGACCAGGATGTAAAAATGTATTTTTTGAACCAGATAACGGCAATGGATTGTTTTATTGCCTGTTGGGATACAAAAATGTTTTATGACTCGCCAAGACCGTATGCTTTAGTACATTACTACTATGGCGATAAGCCTATAAATGCATGGGGTGGCCCGGGTAAAGGAACAATTACAATGCAGGGGCAGGAATGGACACCCTATTCGCCAGATACCTTTGTATGCCCGCCTTTTCCAAGTTATGTATCGGGTCATAGCACTATCAGCGGTGGCTGTGCCGAAGCTTTACGTTTATGGACAGGCAGTGACACCCTGGGTACATCTGTAGAACTTGTTGCGGGTGCAATGACAGAGCCCAATAACTTAGGTAAAAAGGTATTACTGAAATTTCCCACTTTTACCGAAACGGCAAATATGGCAGGAATATCGAGGGTTATGGGCGGATACCATATTCAGGCCGATAATATTGAAGGTTTAAAATTAGGCAGGAATGTGGCACATGCCGAATGGAAGTTTTATAATGAACACATAGGAAATAAAACTAATAATTAACCATGCGCAATGTAAATATAACTACGGCGCAAAATGCAAACCGGTTTAATCTAATCATTTGTACCATGAAATTTAAATTACTACTGCTATTTATAGGCCTTTATTTAATGCAGTCCTGTAATAATCCAAACGATAAGATGGTAAAGATTTTAGAGGCGCGAAAAGAGATGTATAATGTTAAGGACAACTCGTTTGCTACAGAAAAGGAAGTGGCTTATTACGACTCTATAATAAAAAACTCCGATGAAGGATTCTTTAAATTAACCAATGAAATAAATAAAGGGAATGCTTTATTAAAAGAGGGAAGAGAATCAGAAGCGGTATCTGTTATAGAGAGTGCTATCACTAAAATGAAGAGTCTGGACGGCAGAGATAATCCTCAATCGTTAAAAGCGTTGGCTATAGCTTACATGAGGCTGGGTGAAAAACAAAATTGCGTTAATTACCATAATTCAGAGTCGTGTATTATGCCTATCCGGAAAAAAGGCATCCATGCCATACAGCAGGGTTCGCAAAAGGCAATTGAAGTTTACAAGAAATTGCTGAGTATTAACCCGGCGGATTATGAATCAAGGTGGTTAATTAATATTGCTTACATGACTTTAGGTGGTTATCCTGCAGATGTGCCAAAAGAATGGTTAATACCTGATTTAGATAAAGATAATTCAGGATACACTATTAAACCCTTCACAGATGTAGCTGCAAACTTAGGCATGCAAAGCAGAAACATGTCGGGCGGAGTTATTGTTGACGATTTTAATAATGATAACTACCTGGATATTGTAACATCTGAATGGAGCCTGAACGGGACAATGCATTACTACCAAAACAATAAAAAAGGTGGATACACAGATTTTTCTGAAATTTCTCAGTTAGGACGTTTTAAAGGTGGTCTTAACATGATACAGGCGGATTATAACAACGATGGCAACGTAGATATTTTTGTACTGCGTGGTGCGTGGATGCATAAGTATGGCAGGCAACCTAACTCGTTATTACGTAATAATGGCGACGGTACTTTTACCGATGTAACTATTAAAAGCGGTTTGTATTCTGAATTTCCTACGCAGGCAGGCACTTGGAATGATTTTAATAACGATGGATATTTAGATTTATTTATTGGTAATGAATCATCTGCTGGCGAAACATACCCTTGCGAATTGTATATAAATAATCAGGACGGGACATTTACAAATGTTGCAAAGGCAGCTAAATGTGATATTTTAAGCTATGTAAAAGGTGTTACCTCTGCAGATTATGATAATGATGGCGATGCAGACCTTTTTCTATCCGGTATGAATAATCGAAAAATATTATTAAACAATACAGGTCTGGATAAGGGTGTGCCGCAATTTAAAGATGTAACTACCGAGGCAGGGTTAACAGCAATCAAGGCATTTACATTCCCCACATGGTTTTGGGATTATGATAACGATGGCTGGCAGGATATTTTTGTTTGCGGTTACCAGCTTGACGGTTCTATTGCAGGCAGTACGGCTATGGAACACTTAGGTATTGCTAATAACAGCAGTAAAATGTATTTGTATCATAATAACCATGACGGGACTTTCTCTGATGCATCTGTAACAGCAGGGTTAAATAAAAGCATATTTTCTATGGGGGCAAATTTTGGCGATATAGATAACGATGGCTTTTTAGATATGTACCTTGGTACAGGGAACCCGGATTATAAATCGCTGACCCCTAATAAACTATTCAGGAATATGGGTGACGGAAAATTTGCAGATGTTACTGTATCAGGACGGGTGGGGAACTTACAAAAAGGCCATGGAGTAGCCTTTAATGATTTAGATAATGATGGTGATGCCGATATTTTTATTGAGGTAGGGGGTGCATACGTTGGCGATTCTTTTAGTAACTCCCTATATCTTAATCCGGGGCAAAACGATAACCATTGGATAAAACTACAGTTAGAAGGGACCGAGAGTAACCGTTCTGCCATTGGTGCAAAGGTAAAAATTAGTTTTAAAGAAAATGGAGTTACGCGGTCGGTATACAGGGTAGTAAATTCCGGAGGCAGTTTTGGGGCATCGGCTTTACGAATGGAAATTGGTACAGGGCAGGCGGCTGTCATCGACCAAATTGAAATCGCATGGCCTAAAAACCAAAAAAAGCAGGTGTTTAAAAACGTACAGGCAAATCAGTGCATTAAAATTACAGAAGGAGAAAAAAACTTTTCTAAAGTGATTATTAAAAGGACTGCATTTCCGGTTACCGGCTCAAAATCATCTATCTGTATCTAAGGGCAGGTAACTTCAGGCGAGCCCATAAAATGTATGCCTATAATTAATCTGTTAATAAACAGAAAACCAAATTACAAAACGATATGAAATTTATAAAAATAGTAGCGATATGTATTAGCCTGTCAGGCTTATTATTGCTTGTTAACTGTTCTAAAAAAGAAGCGGATGAAAAAATATTTGCCACTTTAGCACATACTGATACCGGTATCGATTTTAGCAATAATCTTACCGAAAATGATTCTCTAAATTACTTTACCTACAGCTACATTTATATGGGAGGTGGGGTTGCCACAGGAGATATTAATAACGATGGCCTGATTGATGTTTTTTTTACGGGCAACCAGGTATCAAACAAGTTATACCTTAATAAAGGGAATCTTAAATTTGAAGATATTACTAAAAAAGCCGGAGTAGGTGGCGACTCGCGCTGGTATACCGGTGTTACCATGGCAGATGTAAATGGCGATGGTTACCTTGATATTTACTGTAGTGTGGGAGGCAAGTTTGGCCCTAAAGATAACGAATTATATATAAATAACGGCAACGGTACCTTTACTGAAAAAGCTAAAGAGTATGGTATTGATGACATAGGCAACAGCATACAGGGAACCTTTTTTGATTATGATAAAGATGGCGACCTGGATTTATTTGTGGCTAATTACCCTCCTACTAAATTTAATTCTATTACCAGCGATTATGTACAAATGATGCAGCATGTAAGCGATACTGAATCGGGACATTTGTACAGAAATGATGGCGGCCATTTTGCTGATGTTACCCAGGCGGCAGGTGTAAGGGCTTATGGTTTATCATTAAGTGCTACAACCGGAGATATAAACAATGATTCCTGGCCTGACTTATATGTTTCCAACGATTTTAACGCGCCAGACTTTATGTACATCAATAACCATGATGGCACTTTTAAAGAAGTTGTAAAAGAGGCAACGCCTCATAATTCTTTTTATGGTATGGGTGTAGATATTTCAGACTTTAACAATGACGGTAATCTGGATATTTTCCAGGTAGATATGGATGCCAAAGATAATCGCCGTAAAAAAGCGAATATGTCGAGCATGAACCCACAGCTGTACTGGGATATTGTAGATGTCGGTTTTAACTACCAGTATATGCACAATTGTATGCAGCTTAATACCGGGGTTTACCAGGATGGGATTCCGCATTTTGGCAATATATCGCGCATTACCGGCACATCATCCACAGACTGGAGCTGGGGGCCATTATTTGCTGATTTTGATAATGATGGCAATAAAGACCTTTTTGTAACTAACGGCACCAGAAAAGAAATTAATAACAATGATTTTTTTCATAATCTTGGAAATTTGCAGCCAAAGGACCTGCTTAAAAAATCGAAGGAAATCCCTTCAGAGAAGATCGATAATTTCATGTTTCAAAACAAGGGCAACCTAAATTTTGAGCATGTAAATAAAAAATGGGGTATAGAGTATAAAGGTTTTTCTAATGGCGTTGCTTATGCCGATTTAGATAATGACGGAGATTTAGATATCGTTACCAATAATATAGATGATTATGCGTCTGTTTTTAAAAATACCGGCTCTAAAACAAATAATTATCTTAAAGTAAAATTTAAAGGCAGTTCTAAAAACACATTTGGTTTAGGAAACCGTGTTTATGTAAAAACAAAGGGAGTAAACCAAATGCAGGAACTTACTTTAACACGTGGCTACCAATCCTCTGTAGCGCCTGAATTACACTTTGGTGTGGCAAAAAATACTACCATTGATGAAGTGAAGGTAGTATGGACTACCGGGAAGGTGCAAAAACTCTTTAATGTAAAAGCAAACCAGGTATTAACGTTTAAAGAACAGGATGCTAAAGATGAAAATGAGGGAGAACCAATTGTAAAGCCAACATTATTTACAACGGAAACTAAGCTGTTTCCTGCCTTTAAACATGAAGAGAACAAATATGACGATTTTAAAGACCAGGTTTTACTGCCTCATAAAATGTCCTGTTTTGGCCCTGCCATTGCCGTGGGCGACCTGAACAAGGATGGACTGGAAGATTATTTTATAGGAGGCTCAGCCACGTATGCAGGGAAAGTCTTTTTACAAACTAATAACGGTTTTGCCGAAAAAAAGATACCGGCATTAGAGGAGGATACCGCCAGTGAAGATACAGGTGCATTAATATTTGATGCGGATAACGACGGCGATAACGACCTGTATGTTGTAAGTGGGGGGTACGAATTTTTAGTTAACGACCCTAAGCTACAGGACAGGTTATATATTAATGATGGTAAAGGCAATTTTACTAAAGCGCAAAAAGGAGTACTGCCCATTATGCTTACCAGCGGCTCTAACGTGTATCCTGTAGATTATGATAAGGATGGAAAAAAGGATCTTTTAGTATTAGGGAGGCAGGTGCCGGGGCAATATCCGTCTCCCGCCACTACTTATTTGCTGCATAATGTTAGTACTGCTGCTCAACCGCGATTTGAGATATCTAAAAATGCACCTAAAGAGTTTGTTAATTTAGGTATGGCAACAAGTGCTGTAATTACCGACTTTAATAATGATAAGGCAGACGATATAATTATTGTGGGTGAGTGGATGCCCATACGTGTTTTTCAAAATACAAAAGCGGGCTTTAAGGAAGTTACAAAAAGCATGGGCCTTACCGATGATACCACCGGCTGGTGGTGGAGCATTGAGCAGGGAGATTTTGACAACGATGGCGACATGGATTATATTGTGGGCAATAATGGCCTTAATTATAAGTACAAAGCCACACCAAATGAAACCTTTGATATTTTTGTTAAGGATTTTGACAATGATAAACATAAGGATATTGTACTGAGTTATTACAATGATGGCAAACAATATCCTGTACGTGGCCGTGGCTGCTCATCTCAGCAAATACCTAATATCAAAAAGAAATTTAAAAATTACGAGAGTTTTTCTGAAGCTACCCTTGTAGATGTTTATACAGAAAAGTCTCTTAAGGAAGCCCTGCATTACAAGGTAAAATCGTTTGCCAGTATTTATTTAGAAAATAAGAACGGCAAGTTTGTAATTCATGAATTACCTATAGAAGCACAGCTTACCTGTATTAATAAAATTATGATTAATGACTATGATAAAGATGGTAAACCGGATGTTTTAATAACCGGTAATATGTATAACTCTGAAGTTGAAACCCCAAGAAATGATGCGGGCCATGGACTGTTTTTAAAAGGAAATGGTAAAGGTAAATTTAAAGCGCTATCTGCAGTTGAAAGCGGGTTTTTTACTCCTGGTGATGTTAAGGGTATGGAGAAAATTGACGTAAAGGGAAAAACATATTTACTGGTTACAAAAAACAATTCCTATTTGCAAACTGTTAAAATTAATTAAAAGCCGTTTAACATGCTATGATGCATTTTATACGCTGCCACATAACCGCAATGTTATAACCGGGAATAGTATTTCCCGGTTTATCATTGCTATACTTATAAATGAATGATACAAAAATACATATACCATTTTTTAGCAACGCTTGTTGCCAATAAGCGGTCGGCACTTTTGCTCCTACTTTTAACCTCCTTATCAGCAGTTGCGCAAACTAATACTGTTACGGGGCAGGTTCTTGACAATAACAATGAAGCAATTGTTGCCTCAACTATAGTAATAACAAGTACAAATGAAACTGTAATTACCGATGTTAACGGTCAGTTTTTGATAACAACCACGGCGCCGTTCCCTATTATAATTAAAGTTACAATGATGGGTTACGTAACCCAAAATGTTGTTATTAAATCTAATAGGAGCATAAGGGTAGTTTTGCAGGATACCTATAACCAACTGGAGGAAGTTTTAATTTCAAGCGGTTATTCATCGCAAAAAAAATCAGAATTTTCAGGATCTGTTGCTACGGTTTCGGCGGTACAGCTACAAAACCGGCCTACGACCAGTTTTGACCAGTTGTTGGGCGGCCAGGCAACAGGTGTAGATGTGTTACAATCTACAAGTGTAGTAAACAACACTCCTGTTATCAGGATACGGGGGTTAAATACCATTACGTCAGGGCTTTTTCCTCTCATAGTGATAGATGGTGTTGCAGTCTTTACAGGCTCATTAGGAGGTTTTGTTGGTAACAACCCGCTATCTTCAATCAACCCCAATGATATTGAGTCTATAGATGTTTTAAAAGATGCATCGGCGGCAGCCATATATGGTTCGAGGGCAGCAAACGGTGTTATGGTAGTTACCACTAAAAAAGGTAAAAAAGGAAAAACGAAGTTTAATTACAATACGTGGTTTAGCCGCAGCACACCTTACAATTTACCCAAACTGTTAAATGCGCAGGACTATACCATGATAAAAAATGAAGCCCTGGTAAATGCCGGTAAACCGGAAGGTTTTTTCCTGTCCAGGAATCCGGATGGCAGTATTGTAGATACAAACTGGTATGACGTGGCTTATGAACCTGGCTTTTCGAACAACCACAATTTTAATATTTCGGGCGCGAATGATACAACTCAGTATTACTTTTCGGTAGACTACAGCAACCAGAACAGCTATATAAAAAATAATACGTTCCAAAATTACATAACGAGGTTAAATATTAGCCACCAGCTAAACAGCTTTATACGGGTAGGGGTTAACACATCTTACAGCAGTGCTAAAAATGTAGGGCCTAATACCGGTGCTGTAGCGGGCAATACCCTTTCATCTTCTACTTATAATACCGAATATATTACTAATGAACCATTAGGGAGGATGACCTATGTATTGCCACCCAATGTGCCTGTTTATAATGCTGACGGATCATATAGTATACAAAATGGAATAAGTGTTGGTTATGGGGCCAATATTCCTGCTGTTATAGGTACTATAAATGCTTACAACTTAGCGATGGTTCAGGATCTTGATCTTACCACTTCAATCAGTAGGTCACTGTTAGGCAATGTTTATGGCGAACTTGACATTACTAAAAAAATAATGTTAAGGACGAGCTACGGATTAAATACCATTAATCTTGAAAACAAACTATATTTAAACCCTACTCATGGCGGTGGTGCAGCCTATAATGGCGTGGCAACCAATATTGCTTCGGACCTATCGAGGACCGACTGGACAAATACAATTACGTATAATGATACATTTGCCGATGACCACCACGTTACACTCCTGGGGGGCTATGAGCGCATTAAAACTACCGTAAATAGTTGGGGGGCATCGCAAAGTAATATTACCGATACTTATTACAACCACTATCAGGGCAGCTATGCTAATATTTCGCCCATTGCAAACGAGCTTTCAGAAAACGCTTTACTGTCGTATTTTACTAACCTGAACTATAATTTTAAAAATAAATATTTTCTTACATTAAATTACAGAATAGATGGATTGTCAGCGTTATCTGAAGGAAATAAGTATGGCAATTTTGGAGGTGGAGCTATTAGCTGGAATATTATGGAAGAATCGTTCCTGAAAGATTCTAAGATAAAGAGTGTAGTAGATAATTTAAAAATCAGAACCAGTTACGGCATCGTGGGTAACAGCGAAATAGGGAGTTATCCGTCTATAGGTACTTATAATTCCTCTACTTACGGGGGTGCACCCGCCTTAGGCTATTCTCAAACGGCTAACCCAAATTTAAAATGGGAAACAAGCTCGAAACTTGATTTAGGGCTTAATTTCACGATGTTAAATGACCGTATTTCGGTTGAATTCGATTATTTTAATAATAAAATCAAAGACCTTATACTTAAAGCACCACAAGCACTTTCGGCAGGTATACCTAACAATTATATTAATGAAAATGTGGGTGGTATGTACAATAGAGGTTTTGAAATTGGGATAAATGCCCTTGCCATTAATGCAAATAATTTTAGCTGGAATGTTAATCTTAACCTTTCTACCCTTAAAAATAAAGTAACATCGTTAGTGAGCGATGTTTTTGTGCCAAGCGTTTTTGGGGTACAAAATATGACCAGGGTGGGCTATTCTATCGGGTCGGTTTTTGCGGTGCCTACTAAGGGAGTTAACCCAGAAAACGGGCAGATGGTATTTATAAACAGCAACGGCAGGGAAGTGCAGTACAACCACATTGGTTCGCCCAAATGGACGTACCTTGACGGTAGTGCCGCCCCGGCGATAGATAATTACACGGATGGAGTTATACAGGGGCCGTCTTTACCAAAAATATTTGGGGGCTTAAATAACACCTTCAAGTACAAAAATTTTGTGTTAGGGGTAAATCTAACTTTTGCCCAGGGCAATAAATTGTATAATGGTACGCGTGCTACAAACTCTGACCAACGCTACTTTAATAATGGCGAATTTATAAAAAACAGGTGGACACACCCAGGGCAGGTTACCGATATCCAAAAGTTGTATTATGGCGATAATGTGTCGGCAGGGTTTTCATTTTCAAGTACATCAAAAGTGGAAGACGGTTCTTACTTAAAGTTTAAGAATGTGTCTTTAGGCTATAATGTACCTTTGGGCCTCGAATTTTTAAAGAACACATTTAGTTCTGTTTATGTTTATGTACAGGGAAGCAACCTTTATACATTTACTAAGTACCGTGGCTCTGACCCCGAAGTTTCAATCAACGGAAATTCGATCAATTCTGGAAAAGACCAAAACGTTCCTCCTAATGCCCAGGTATTTGCCTTGGGATTAAATGTTGGCTTTTAAATATAAAATGAAACAAAATGAAAAAATATATTTTAATTAGCTGGATTATTGTACTGTTTACAGCTTCCTGCAGCGATGATTTTTTACATACACAGCCCGAAACAAGTATTCCGGAACAGTTAGCATTCAGCACCCCTGAGAAAATTTTGGCACAAACAAATAATTTGTACAAGCAGTTGCAAAATCAAAGTTTTTATGGTGGCAGGTTTATAGTCTTTAATGAGCAGCGCGCAGACCAATTCGGGCAGAATGATGGTAATGCAGCTACCGGTTCTGCCGTGTGGAACCAGAACGTGGCATCTACAAACGATTTTGTAAATAATGTATGGTCAGCAGGATATACAGCTATTAATGCCTGTAATATCTTGATAAGTAAACTGGAAACCACCACTGTAATTAGCAGCGACCTGGCTAACAATTACATTGCAGAAGCTAAATTTATTCGTGCCCTGTGTTACTTTAGCCTGGTGCAAACCTATGCCAAACCTTACAACCAGGATAAAAATGCTTTAGGGTTACCATTGCGGTTAACGCCTGTTACAACTTCAGGAAATAATGACCTTGCAAGGAGTAGTGTAGAGATGGTTTATACCCAAATCCTTAAAGATCTGGATGAAGCAGAAACAGCGTTGCCGGTAAGTTATGCAACACCTTTACTAAATGCCTCGAGAGCAAAAAAAAGTACCGCAATTGCTTTAAAAACAAGGGTTTTACTGGTGCAGAATAATTTTGAAAAGGTAATTACAGAATCTAAAAAAATCGTTTCTGAAACAATGCCTTATCAATACACCGAAGCAGGGGTAACTCAAAAGTTAGAACCTTCTTTTTCTACAATTTTTGGGGGAAATTATACTGGTAGCGAGGCTGTATTCTCCATCATTTTTGCAAATTCAACCACAGAGACGCCGTCGGCGCAATATTCACTGGCATACAATTATTTAAAGCAACCCATAATATTTTTGGCAACTTCAGGAATTGTTAGCGATCCTGCATTAACGTTAAGTACCGATGCACGTTCTGGCTTAATAGGCACAAGTGCGGCAAATCAAAAAGTACTAAAAAAGTTTAGTATTACCACAGCACCTTTTAGGGATTATGTACCGGTAATTCGTTATTCTGAAATACTGCTAAATTATGCCGAGGCAGCAGCTAACATGAATGATCTGCCATTAGCAACTTCGCTGTTGAAGGCGGTTAGGAACCGATCTAATCCTAATTTCGTGTTTGCAGATAATGAAATCGCTACTAAAGATGCTTTAATAGTAAACATACAAAAAGAAAGGGATATCGAATTTTTAGGCGAGGGCTTAAGGTTAATGGATTTACAGAGAAAGGTACAAACCCTACCGGCAAAACAGGGTGCTATAGGAACGGCTCCTTTAGTGTTGCCCACAAGCAGTAACTACATTTGGCCTATACCAAGTGGAGAGATATCTGTAAATAAATTAATAGAGCCTAATAGTTAAAACGCCCCGTTAGCATCATATATTTATTGTCATTACAACTTGCTGTATAAAGCTCTGCTGTTCATTATTAAACCCAATTTATTTAACAAATATATACACACATGAAATTAAGAATTGTTGCTATTGCTCTGCTTTCAATTTTTTGTCACAATTCGTTTGCCCAAACGGATGCTGCCACAGAAAAAAGGATACAGCAGCTGATTAAAAAAATGACTTTAAAAGAAAAAGTTGGAATGCTGCATGGAAACTCCAAGTTTTATACTTCGGGAGTAAAGCATCTTGGAATTCCGGAATGGGCATTGTCTGACGGGCCACACGGCGTAAGGGCAGAGATGAACCGTCATGACTGGAAATATACCGGACAAACAGATGACTTTTCTACTTGTTTTCCTCCGGGAACAGCGATGGCAGCCAGCTGGAATTTAGACTTAGCCACACAACGCGGCATTGTTTTGGGAGAAGAAGCCCGTTTTCGTAAAAAAGATGTTTTACTTGGCCCCGGAATTAATATTATACGTTCGCCTCTTTGCGGACGAAACTTTGAGTATTTGAGCGAAGACCCTTTTCTTATTTCAAGGCTTTCTGTAAATTATATTAAAGCTTTGCAAACAAAAGATGTTGCTGCGTGTGTAAAACATTTTGTAGCCAACAACCAGGAGGACAATCGTTTTGTTATTGATGTAAATATGAGCGATCGTGCTTTTCGCGAAATCTATCTACCGGGTTTTAAATCTTCGATTGTAGAGGCTGGGGTGTTAAGTGTTATGGGAGCCTACAACAAATTTAGGGGCGACTATTGTACCGAAAGTAATTTTTTAGGCAGAACGATTTTGCGTAACGAATTTAATTTTAAGGGTGTATATATGTCCGACTGGGACGCTACTCACAGTACTGAAAAAGCAGCCTTAGCCGGTTTAGACCTGGAAATGGGAACTGAGAAAGATAACTATAATGATTGGTATTTTGCAGATCCTTTAATTAAGGCAGTAACTGATGGGCGCATAAAAGAAAGTGTCGTTAACGAAAAAGTAGCAAACATACTACGTGTAATGATCAGGACAAAAGTGTTAGACCCTAAAACACGCATTATAGGCTCGATAAATACAAAAGAACATCAGCAGGCGGCATACCGTTCTGCAGTAGAGGCAGTTGTTTTATTAAAAAACGATAAGCAAATCTTACCGTTAAACATGAGTGCCTTAAAATCAGTAGCAGTTATTGGCGATAATGCTACACGCAAGCATTGCGAAGGCGGATTTAGTTCTGAAATTAAAGCTTTGTATGAAGTAACCCCACTTGAGGCAATAACAAAAAAATACGGAAATAACATCAGGGTAAATTTTGCCCAGGGTTATAATAAACAATCGTTTGTTGCCGAAAGGAGCAGTAAAGGCCAGTTAGATACAGACAAGGTAGATTGGAAACTAATTGAAGAGGCTGTTGCTATGGCAAAAAAATCTGATGTAGCTATTATCTTCGCAGGTTTAAACCATGACTTTGATTCGGAGTCTTTTGACAGGTTGCACATGCGTTTGCCATACGGACAGGAAACACTAATTCAGGAAGTTGCTAAAGCTAACCCTAAGACCATTGTTGTAATAATTGCAGGCTCTCCACTCGAATTAGCCGGGATCGAATCTCGTGTACCTGCACTGGTTTGGGGATGGTATGGAGGTATGGAAGCAGGAAATGCAGTGGTTGATGTACTGAGCGGTAAAGAATTTCCTTCGGGAAAATTACCTTTTACTATGCCGGTTACGCTAAGCCAGTCTCCGGCACACGCTTTAGGTGCCTATCCGGGACACGATCTAAAAGTAAATTATGATGAGGATATCCTTGTTGGTTATCGCTGGTTTGATACTAAAGGTATACAACCTCAGTATCCTTTTGGTTACGGACTGTCGTACACTTCATTTACAATAGATAATGCAGCCACCAACAAAAAGATGTATGGCATGGACGATGAGGTTACTGTAAAATTTAACATTAAAAACACAGGCAAAACTGATGGAGCAGAGGTAGTTCAGCTTTATGCAGGTCAAACAGTTTCGTCTGTCCTGAGGCCTAAAAAAGAATTAAAAGCATTTGATAAAATATTTCTTAAACCGGGAGAACAAAAAACAGTTAACTTAAAAGTTAAAATAAAAGACCTTGCTTTTTATGATGAAAAATCCTCGAAATGGAAAGTAGAGCCGGGAGAATTTGTATTTTATGTAGCAACTTCTGCTCAGGATATTGTTAGTACGCTGCCTGTAACCGTACAATAACTTTAAAACTATAATGACTGCTAAACTATGAAATTTAATTTCATGGTTTAGCAGTCATTTTTTATAGGCTACACTACAATATTATGTGCCAACATAATATTATAAACCCATTACAAACTTTTATTTTTCATTTTAGCTACAGCTGTTTCCACAACTGTTTCAGGTCTTTTGCAGGCTTTATTTATACAAACATAAATGTACGTTTTATCTTCTGCAAAACGATTTTGTAAAATGGGGAGGTTACTGTTCTTTGTTGCTCCTGCTATAAAAATGTTGGGTAAATAATAACTTTGCAGTTCGGCTGTTTTAGCAAGTGCTTCCCTTCCTGAAATAGCTATTTCATAATAGGTATCGGTATAATTTAGCATTAAATCTATCCAGTTGTAATACTCTGCCGGCGATTGTAAAGCATCTTCTTTTACATTATTCAGCATTTGTTTGGCGATTTCCTCATAATTGTCATTAGCATAATAATGCCCTAACAGGAACAAATTATGAGCAAGAATAGAATTAGAACCCGGAATTACATTATCTGCAATTTCTATTTTTTTAGTAATTAAATTTGATGAAGCATCAGATGTAAAATAAAAAAAACATGTTTTTTTATCCCAAAAATGCTTTAATGCATAATCAGTTAATTGCTTTGCTTTATACAGCCATTGCTCGTTTAACGTAATTTGATACACTGATATAAATGCATCTGCAACAGTAGCATAGTCCTCAGCAAAACCTTCAATACTGCTTTTACCTTCTTTATAACTGTGATTTAAGCTCCCGTCTTTTTTAATTTGGTTATTTACAATAAAATTTGCGCTTCTTAATGCTATTTCTTTGTAATGATCATTTTTAAATGCCTTATAAGCACCAGCATAACCTTTTATCATTAAGGCATTCCATGACGTAAGGGTTTTATCGTCTAAGTGGGGCCGGGGCCTTAGGCTTTTTGCTTTTAAAAGTGTTTGTTTCCAATTTTCGACTTTAATCTCTAAATCTGCTAAACTTAATTTATTTTTAATTGCAAAATCATTGTCCGACTGGGTTTTATATAATACATAGTTTTGATTTTCCCACAAGCCGGTTTCATTAATGTTATAGTATTGCTTAAAAAGAGGATAGTCAGCTTTTAAAAGCGATTGCAGCTCTTCTTTCTTCCAAACATAATAAGCGCCTTCCTCGATTTTTTTTGATTTGTTGCTGCTGTCAGCATCTAACGATGAATAAAATGCCCCATTAGCAGCCATGAGTTCATTTTCTACAAATCTTAAAGTTTCAAAAACAGTTTTTTTATATACATCATCCTTTGTTGCAAGATACGCGTCAGAATATAAGCTTACTAATTGCGCATTGTCATAAAGCATTTTTTCAAAATGGGGTATATGCCATTTTGCGTCTGTAGAATACCTCGAAAAACCGCCGCCAATAGGATCGTAAATTCCGCCATTGGCTATTTTTGTGAGTGATGTTTTTAGATATTTTTGAAGTACCTTATCATTATTTTGATAACCGTAACGCAACAAAAAATTTAGTGCACCGGGCGTAGGGAATTTTATGATTCCGGTAAAGCCTCCATCATCATAATCTAAATGCTTTTTCCATGTTTTTACAACAGTACTAACATCAGAATTTTTAAAATCGGCCTGCTTACTGTTTACAGTTAATAATTCTGAATCCTTAATTCCTTTCAATAATTTATTGGCATAATCGGTAGCCTTCTCCGGGTTATTTTTATACAGGTTAGAGAGTTCCATCAACGCCTTTGTCCATTCTTTTGGTGTAAAGTATGTACCTCCAAAAATTGGCCTGCCGTCGGGAAGTGCAATACAATTCAGCGGCCATCCGCCTTTTCCGTTCATGAGCTGTACGGCATCCATATAAATGTGGTCTATATCCGGTCGTTCTTCGCGGTCTACCTTTATACTGATAAAATTATCATTCATCAGTTTGGCAATAGCTTCATTTTCAAAACTTTCTTTTTCCATTACATGGCACCAATGACAAGCAGAATAACCTACAGATATAATAATTAGTTTATTTTCGGTTTTTGCCCTGTTTAGAGCGTCCTGGTTCCATGCTTGCCAATTTACCGGATTATGCGCATGTTGTAACAAATAAGGACTCGTTTCGGTAATGAGGTCATTGGTATATTTATACTCTTGCTGCTTATCATTTTTGTTATTGCAACTTATAATCAAAAAAGGAATAACATATAAAAAATATATAATACGCATATAATAAGTAATTATGTGTTAATACCTGCATTTTTAAAATGTTGTAGCGATTATATTAAAAACTTTTATGCCAGGCTATGCATCAAATGTAATATGATAAATTGACATTGCCAATTACGCAATGTAGAAAATAAAGTATTCTACATTTTAATTTGGCTATTTATTTTAATTGTTTAATATTTTAAGTTTTTACTAATTAAAACATAATTTTTCTTGCCTGATTAGATTATTATTTATATACTTGTAGTCAGATATACTATAAGTTGATTATGTATTCTCTGGAGACTTTAATAAAAGCCGCCGGCACTTTAAATACTTTTTAAATTAACAAAGTTAAAGATTTATGTAGCAGTGAATAACGGTTTTGGCTGTACCTGATGTATAAAGATTAATAAGTTCGAAATTAAAAATATGTGGTATGCAGAATCTGTTTACGCAAAGCATTGCAAATTCTTATAATTATAAATAACAAAGTATTGATCTTGTTAGAGATCTACAATTTAAAACATAAACAATGATCATAAAGGATAGGAATATAGCAAAAGTTGCTGTTGCATGTACAGCAGTCGCTATGCTTACAAACTTAACAGGCTGTAAACAAACTGAAGAGAAAAAGGCTGAAAAAACTGAAAAGAAAACTACTGAGGTAAAAAAGACACGCAAGTATTTATCTGAACCGCTTGTAAAGGATATTTATACAGCAGATCCGTCTGCACATGTGTTTGACGGTAAGATCTATATCTACCCGTCGCACGATATTGATGCCGGTACGCCCGAAAATGATAACGGCGACCATTTTGACATGAAGGATTACCACATCCTTTCGATGGACAGCGTGGGCGGAAAAGTAACCGACCATGGTGTTGCACTTGACATTAAAGACATACCCTGGGCAGGAAGGCAGCTTTGGGCACCCGATGTAGCGTTTAAAAACGGCACGTACTACCTGTACTATCCTGTTAAGGATAAAAAAGATGTATTTCATATAGGTGTTGCCACAAGCAAATCGCCGGCAGGGCCATTTAAGCCGGAGAAAGAGCCTATAGCGGGAAGTTATAGTATAGACCCGGCAGTATTTACAGACGATAACGGAGAATCGTATATGTATTTTGGAGGAATATGGGGCGGGCAGCTGCAACGTTGGGCTAAAGGGTCATATGAAGCTAACGGGTCTAAAACAGATGGCCAGGATGATGCTAAAGAGGCACTTTCCTGCAAAGTTGTAAAAATGAGCAAAGACATGCTTCATTTTGATGGAGCGGTAAGCGATGTAGTAATAGTTGATGAGAACGGAAAACCTATACTTACCGGAGACCACAACAGGCGCTTTTTTGAAGGCTCATGGATGCATAAGTTTAATGGTAAATATTATTTTACCTATTCTACAGGAGATACACACTTTTTAGCATATGCAGTGGGCGACAAGCCAACCGGTCCCTTTACCTACAAAGGAACATTTATGGATCCTGTAGAAGGCTGGACAACACACCACTCTATAATTGAGTTTAAGAACAAATGGTATATATTTTACCATGACACAGAGCTGTCCGGTAAGACTCATTTGCGCAATGTTAAGGTAACCGAACTTAAGCATAAACCGGATGG
>Ga0247813_10000233_pt1 | contig 63436 bp, 54 predicted proteins | sample UWRJL169409C1_FD_180719 | JGI IMG/M metagenome (GOLD analysis project Ga0247813, IMG submission 180719) | Plant litter microbial communities from Arlington Agricultural Research Station in Wisconsin, United States - UWRJ-L169-409C-1 | ecosystem: Environmental > Terrestrial > Plant litter >... | reverse complement strand
CCTCTACGGACGGATCCCGGGCTACCACCTCTCCGAGCTGGGGCACCAGATGGCCCAGCGCGTCGCCGACCACTTCTCGGCAGGGGACTTCGACATCACCGTCGTCACGGCCTCGCCGCTCCAGCGCGCGCAGGAGACCGCGACCCCGATCGCCGCAGGTCTCGGCCTCGAGCTCGGCACCGACGAACGCCTCATCGAGGCGGGCAACTACTTCGAGGGCAAGACCTTCGGCGTGGGCGACGGGTCCCTGCGGCACCCCGAGCACTGGCCGCACCTCATCAACCCCTTCCGCCCGTCGTGGGGCGAGGCCTACAAGGAGCAGGTCGCGCGCATGCACGCTGCTGTCGAGACCGCCCGCCAGCAGGCCGAGGGTCACGAGGCAGTGCTCGTCAGCCACCAGCTGCCGATCTGGATCGCGCGCCAGGCCTTCGAGAACAAGCGGCTCTGGCACGACCCCCGCAAGCGTCAGTGCTCGCTCGCCTCGGTGACCTCGCTGCGCTTCGACGGCGACCGCCTCGTCGGCCTCCACTACACAGAGCCCGCGGCGGCCCTGCTGCCCGGAGCATCGGGCGTCTCGGGAGCCTGACGGTCGTCCTCGTCAGGGAGGCCGGTCGCCCACGTCACACCGTGGGACGACCGGCTTCTCAGACATCTCTCAGTGACATCGGGGATAGTGGGCGGGTGCACCCTGCTCTTCTCCGCCCCCGCCTGACGTCCGTCTCCCAGCCCGGCCGACGAGGTGCCCGACGACCCCGCGCCGCCGTGGCGGTGTCCGTCCTGGCCGGCGCAGCGCTCCTGCTCGCCGGCTGCGCCTCCGACTCCGGGAATACCAACCCTGACGACGTCCAGGGCCAGGGGTACCAGTCGGGCGACGGCAGCCTGCGGACCTGGTCGCTCGACGAGCGGGGCGACGTGGTCGACCTCTCGGGAGTCGACTTCGAGGGCGAGCCTGTCGCCACCCGCTCCGACGAGGACGCCGTGGTCGTCCTCAACACCTGGTACGCGGCCTGCCCGCCGTGCCGCGCCGAGGCGCCCGACCTGCTGACCGTCGCGACAGACCGCGCGGACGACGGGGTGAGGTTCATCGGCATCAACGGCGTCGACGACGCCGGTGCCGCCCTCGCCTTCGAGCGTGAGCACGACATCACCTGGCCCTCGATCGCCGACACCGACGGCTCGGTCGTCGCCTCCCTCCAGGAGGTCGTGCCGGTCCGTGCCGTGCCGACGACGGTCGTCCTGGACCGCCAGGGCCGGGTCGCGGCACGCGTCCTCGGCCAGGTCGACGCGACCACGCTCGACGGGCTGATCGACGACGTCCTCGCCGAGCCGGCAGGGGCTTGATCTCCACCGTGCACACGCTCATCGGGGCCGGTCCGGCCCTGCAGACCCAGGCTGCCGGCATCGGCGAGACCTTCGCGACCACGGCGTTCAGCGGCGCGATGATCCTCGCGGTCCCTGTCGCGCTGCTCGCAGGGTTCATCTCCTTCGCGTCACCCTGCGTGCTGCCCCTCGTCCCCGGCTACCTCGGCTTCGTCAGCGGGCTGTCGGCGTCGAGCGTCTCCGACCCCGGCGCCCCGGGCCGTGCCTCGGCCGGTCGCGGCAGGCTGCTGCTCGGCGTGAGCCTCTTCGTCCTCGGCTTCACGGTCGTGTACGTGGCCATCGGGATCGTCAGCGGCACCGTCGGGTCCTTCCTGATCCGCTGGGAAGACGTCATCACCCGGGTCCTCGGGGTCGTCGTGATCGTCATGGGTCTCGCCTTCCTCGGGGCCGTGCCCGCCCTCCAGCGTGAGCGGCGGATGCACGTGAGCCCCCGCGCCAGCCTGTGGGGCGCGCCGCTGCTCGGCTTCGCCTTCGGGCTCGGCTGGGCCCCGTGCATGGGCCCGACCCTCGTGGCGATCAACGCCCTCGCCTTCCAGGAGGGCTCGGCGCTGCGCGGCGGGATCCTCGCGGTCGCGTACTGCATCGGCCTCGGCCTGCCCTTCTTGCTGCTCGCCCTCGGGCTGCAGTCCAGCACGCGAGGCGTCGCGTTCCTGCGCAAGCACCGCCTCGCCGTCATGAGGATCGGCGGGGCGCTCCTCGTCCTCGTCGGCCTCGCCCTCGTCACCGGCCTGTGGGGCGAGCTCACGAGGTCCATGCAGGGCCTCATCAGCGGGACGGAGACTCTGGTCTGATGGCCGACGACACCAGCGGGACGACCGCAGGCGGCTCGTACCGCCCTGAAGGCATCGCCGACGAGTTCAGCGGGGCGGCCGACACCTCGACGACCAGCCCCGGGCCGACCGTCCCCAGGCTCGGCGCGGTCGGGATGCTGCGCTTCGCGTGGCGCCAGCTCACCTCGATGCGGGTCGCGCTGTTCCTGCTCATGCTGCTCGCCGTCGCGGCCGTGCCCGGCTCGGTGTTCCCTCAGCAGAAGCAGGACCCTGCGGCCGTCGCGCAGTACATGATCGACAACCCGACGCTCGGAGAGTGGCTCAACCGACTCGGGTTCTTCGACGTGTACGCCTCGGTGTGGTTCTCGGCCATCTACATCTTGCTGTTCACCTCCCTCGTCGGGTGCATCCTGCCGCGCACCAAGGCGCACCTGCACGCGCTGCGCACGGCGCCGCCGCGCACGCCCCGCCGCTTCGCGAGGTTCCCGGCGCGAGGCCGCTACCTGGCCCCGGCGGATCTCGTGAGCCCGGAGGACGTCTCGGCCGCGGCCGTGAAGCACCTGCGCCGCCGCTATCTCGGTCTGCCCGCCTTCCGTGTGGTCACCGACGTCGAGCCGAGCGGAGCGCTGACCGTGAGCGCGGAGCGCGGCTACCTGCGCGAGACCGGCAACCTGGTGTTCCACATCAGCCTGCTGGGCATCCTCATCTCCTTCGGTGCCGGGCAGATGCTCGAGTACCGCGGGCAGGCGATCGTCGTCGAGGGACGCGGCTTCGCCAACTCTGTCGTCGACTACGACACCTTCGAGTCGGGGGCGCTCTTCGACGAGAACAGCCTCGAGCCCTTCTCGATGACCCTCGACTCCTTCGAGTCGCAGTTCCGCATCACCGACGCCAAGGCGCAGGACTTCACGGCCTTCGTCACGGTCCGCGAGACCGACGGCACCGAGCGTGCCGACCAGATCAAGGTGAACCACCCGCTCGACCAGTCGGGGGCGAAGATCTACCTGCAGGGCAACGGCTTCGCACCGAGCGTCACGGTCCGTGACTCTGCAGGCGAGATCGCCTTCGCCGGGTCGGTGCCGTTCCTGCCGCAGGACGACGTCTACACCTCCCAGGGCGTCATCAAGGTCCCCGACGTCTCGACGGGGGAGCAGGTCGGCCTCGTCGGCTATCTGCTCCCGACAGCCGAGGTGACCGACTCCGGTGCCCGGTCGATCTTCCCGGACCCCATCAACCCGATGCTCGTGCTGACCGTGTTCCACGGCGACCTCGGGCTCGACGACGGGGTGCCGCAGAACGTGTACAGGCTCGACACCGACGGCATGACGCAGTCCCTCGAGGAGGACGGCACGGCAGTCACGCTGCTCGTCGGCCAGGGCGAGACCGTGGACCTCCCGGACGGGCTCGGGACCATCGAGTTCGACGCGCTGCCCCGCTTCGTCGCCCTCGACCTGCGGCACGACCCGACGCTCGGCTGGCTGCTCGCCTCCTCCCTCGGCGCCCTCCTCGGCGTCTCTGTCTCGCTCTTCACCCCGCGCCGACGCATCTGGGTCCGTGCGACCCAGGACGAGGCGCCGGACCCCGACGGCAGCGGCCGGACCGTCCGACGTACAGTGGTCGAGGTGGCCGGGCTCGCGCGCGGCGACGACACCGGCCTCCAGGGCGAGGTCGACGCGCTGCTCCACGCCCTCCCGGCGCTCCCCGAGGACCTGACCCACCCGCAGCACGGCACCAGCACCCCCGACAGCAGCACCCGAAAGGCCGACCGATGAACCTCTCTGAGATCAGCGATCTCCTCGCGTGGGGGGCCGCGACCGCGTACACCGTCGCGATGATCGCCTTCGCGATGGACCTCTCCCAGGTGACCGACGCGATGGTGCAGCGCAAGACCGCGCGCGCAGCCAAGACCACCGTCCTGGCCGGCAGCGGCGGCCCCGAGCAGTACGGCGTGTCGTCGGCGACCGCACCCTCCGAGGTCGTCGAAGAGCGCCGTCGCAGCAAGGCCCTCGGCATCGCGATGTCGACCACCACGATCGGGTTCCTGATCCACGCGGCTGCCTTCGCGACCCGCTGGGTCGCGGCCGGTCACGTGCCGTGGGCCAACATGTACGAGTTCTGGCTCAGCGGCACCTTCGTGGCCGTCGGGCTGTTCCTGCTGCTCCAGCTCAAGGTCGACGTGAGGTTCCTCGGCGTCGTCGTGACCTTCCTCAGCGCGATGTTCCTGGTGCTCGGGCTCAACGTGTTCCACGTGGTGGCCGACGAGGTCCAGCCGGCGCTGCAGAACTACTGGCTCGTGATCCACGTCGGTGTCGCCGTGACCGCGACGGGCATCTTCACGGTGTCCTTCGCGACGAGCGCTCTCCAGCTGCTCCGTGACTCCCGCGACAACGGCTCGACGCTGCTCCGCGGCGAGGGCACAGTCGTGCGGGGCCGCAACGTGGCCGCCTGGCGCCTGATGAACTGGCGCTTCCTCGACCAGATCCCCAAGCCCACGGCCCTCGAGGCGCTGAGCTTCAGGCTCAACGCCGTGGGCTTCGTGCTGTGGACCTTCACGATCATCGGCGGCGCGATCTGGGCCGAGGACGCCTGGGGCCGCGCGTGGGGCTGGGACCCCAAGGAGGTCTGGAGCTTTGTCATCTGGGTCGTCTACGCGGCCTACCTCCACGCCCGCACGACCCGCGGCTGGGCCGGTCGACGTGCCGCCTGGTTCGTCGTGGTCGGCTACGCCTGCGTGCTGTTCAACTTCACGGGCGTGAACCTGCTCTTCACCGGGAAGCACTCCTACTCCGGCATCTGAGCCTGGCTCACCCGGCAGCTCTCCCACGACGAGAAGACCCCCAGCACCGTCTCGGTGCTGGGGGTCTTCTCTTCGGGCGGGGTGGCCGTCGTGCGGTGCAGCCGTCGTGCGGGGTGGCTGTCGTGCGTCGTGCCCGTCGTGCGGGGTGCGCCGGGGCGAGCCGGCACCGAGATGCGTCGGCGTCAGACCGAGGGGCCGCGGCTCGGGGTGCTGCCGTCGGTGTCGTCGTGCCCGTCGGTGCTCTCGCTGCTCGCGTCGCCGTGCGTCCCGTCGGTCCCGAGGCTGCTCGGGTCCTGGGGGGTCCGAGGCGGGTCGACCACGTCGCCCGTGGGGGCTGCCGGGCTGTCGGCGCGCGGGTCGCCGTCCAGGAGGTCGTCAGGCTGGACGGCTGCGCCCTCGCGGCGGGCCTGCTCGCGCTGCTCGCGGGCCAGCCGCCACAGGAAGTCGGGGTCGTCGTCGGGGGCGACAGGCTGGTTCGGACGGCGGCGGCCGCGGGCCGGGGCGCCAGGGAAGGAGGCGCGTCCGGAGGCGGGGGCTGCGGCCGAGCGCCGCGACCGGCTGTACGCGATCCAGGCGAGCGGACCGAAGTACACGAGCACCACGATGATGATCACCCACAGCCACTTCGGGATCCCGCCCCTGTCGCGCTCGTCGCTCGTGGCGAAGTCGCTGAGGGCGTAGACGAGCAGGGCGAAGGCGGCGATGACTGCGAGTACTCGGAGCATCCCTCCAGCCTAAGCGTTTAGTCTGGGAGCGTGCCCTTCATCATCTACTCCGCGCTGCGGATCGCCCTGATCGTCGTCGTCGGCATCGTGCTCTACCTCGTGGGTATGCGCGGCTGGCTGCTCGGGGTCGTCGCGATCCTCGTCGCGCTGCTGGTCTCGTACCTCGCGCTGAGCCGTCAGCGAGAGGCCGCTGCGCTGTACATCGCCACGCGTCGCACGCAGCGTCAGACGAGCGGGGTGCAGCTCACCGAGCGCCTCGACCGCGACAACGCCGACGAGGACGAGGCGATCGACGCGTCCGCCGGGCAGCCGGCGCGTGCGGCGACGGTCACGGTCGACGACCAGGCCCCCGCCGTGCAGGCCACGCCCGCTCCCGGCGAGGTGCCTGTCGCGTCAGATCGCGAGACCGATCCCGAGAAGTAGGCCGAAGCCGAGCTCGTACATGCCGGTCCCCGCGAGGACCGGTACGAGCAGCAGGCCACGCGCCCCGGCGATCACCGGCAGCGTGAGCAGGACGGCCGGGAAGGCCAGCAGCAGCACGATGACAGCCCAGCCGTTCGCGAAGGCGCAGAGCAGGCCGAGCAGCAGCGGCAGCCAGATCATCAGCACGTAGACCCGCCGTGCCCGGAACTCTCCGAGGCGCACGGCCAGCGTCCGCTTGCCCACGAGCATGTCGGTCGGCACGTCGCGGATGTTGTTGACCATGAGGATCGCGCAGGCGAGCAGACCGACCGCGACGGCTCCCAGGACCGCGGGGACCGTGATCTGGTCTGCCTGGGTGTAGGTGGTGCCGAGCACAGCCACGAGGCCGAAGAAGACGAAGACGCCGACCTCACCCAGACCGCGGTAGCCGTAGGGGTTCTTGCCGCCCGTGTAGTACCAGGCCGCTGCGATCGAGAGCACGCCGACGGCGACGAGCCACCAGTGCCCGGTGATGACGACGAGCGCGAGACCTGCGAGGGCGCCGACGCCGAAGGCCGCGAAGGCGGCGGTCTTGACCTGCGAGGGCTGGGCGGCGCCCGAGCCCGTCAGTCGCAGCGGGCCGACCCTGTCCGCGTCCGTGCCGCGCACGCCGTCGGAGTAGTCGTTGGCGTAGTTGACGCCCACCTGGAGCGCGACGGCGACCACCAGGGCGAGGAGCGCGGCACCGAGGTGGAAGGCGTCGATCTGCGCCGCTGCGCCCGAGCCCACCATCACGGGGGTCGCGGCGGCGGGGAGGGTGCGGGGGCGTGCCCCTGCGACCCACTCGGAGGAGGTGGCCATGGTGCTCCGTTCAGCGGTCGGACGTCGAGGTCGGTCGTCCGAGACGACGCGCCGCGAGCAGCGCGACCGCACGGCGGTCGACCTTTCCGGGTCCGCGGAGCGCGAGGGCGTCGGTGACGACGACGTGGCGGGGTGCGGCCGGCGCTCCCAGGATATCGGTGACGTGGGACCGGGCCTCGGCGAGGAGGGTGTCCTGCGACACGTCGGTGCCGTCGAGCGCCGGCGTGACGACCGCGACGACGACCTCGCCCCACTCGGGATCCGGCACCCCGACCACGCAGACCTCGCTGACCTCGGGGAGGCCGACGAGGACGGCCTCGACTGCTGCCGGAGCGACGTTGACACCGCCGCTGATGATGACGTCGTCGGCCCGACCGAGCACCCTGAGCGTCCCGTCGGGGGCCAGCTCGCCGAGGTCGCTCGTCCGGAACCACCGGGCTGGACCTGAATCGGCTCCGGACCGGGCACGAGATCTCGCACCTGCGGCCGGGTCCGGTGCTGGGGTTGCCGGGAGGTCGGTCACGAAGGCGGCCGCGGTCGCCTCTGGGTCGTCGACATAGCCGTCGGCCAAGACCGGCCCGGAGATCTGCACGCGCCCGTCGACCGTGCGGACCGTGACCCCGTCGAGGGGACGACCGTCGTAGACGCAGCCGCCCGCCGTCTCGCTCATGCCGTAGGTGGTGACCACCCTGACGCCTGCGGCACGGAGCTCGGCGAGGACAGGGGCCGGGGTGGCCGCTCCGCCGAGCAGCACGGCGTCGAAGGAGGCGAGCGCGTCGAGCCCTGCAGAGTCCCCGCCACGAGCCTCTGCGATCAGCCTGTGCACCTGCGTGGGCACGAGCGAGGTGTAGCGCCGCGTGCCCTCGACCTGGTCTGCTGCGGCCGCGAGGGCCGCGCCACGGAAGGTGTGCGCGAGGTCGAGGACCACAGGCACGGTCCCGGCGAGCACAGACCTGGCGACCACCTGCAGCCCGGCCACGTGCGTGGTGGGCAGGGCGAGGAGCCACGAGCCGTGGCCGCCGAGCCGTGCGGCGGTCGCCGTCCCGGAGGCGCGCAGCGCGCGGCCCGAGACCTGCACACGTCGTGGTTGACCTGTCGAGCCAGAGGTCGGGACCACGACGCACGCGGTCGCGCTGCCCGGGGCTGCGGCGAAGGCGGCCTCGACACGCCGTCGGGCGTCGTCTGCCGCGAGATGGGTCGCGCTCGGGGAGGTTTCAGCCGGGTCCTTCACCAGACCAGACTAGGTCGGGTCCTACTCTTGTCTCGACCCGCGCGCAGCGGCCGTGCCCAGCACAGGCCCGCGCGCTCAGCACCAGACGGCCTCAGAGCCCGTGACGAGGGAGCCCCCACGTGCAGCGACACCACCGCACGCCGACCGGAACCGCCCGGCAGCAGAGCCGGACGAGGCTCGCAGTCGCGCTCGTCTCGACGGCGCTGCTGCTGGCGGCCTGCTCCTCGGGAGCGGGCGGCGGGACGACGACCGTGGGCGCCACGCCTGACGCCACGGCTGACCGTGCCGGCGCACCCGAGCCTGTCGTCCCCTCGACGTGGCCGCTCACCGGCGTCGCCAGCGACGAGCTCGTCAACCGGCCTGCGCTGGCCGTGAAGATCGAGAACTCGCGCGAGGCGCGCCCGCAGACCGGGCTCGAGGCGGCGGACGTCGTCTGGGAAGAGGTCGTCGAGGGCGGTGTCACCCGGTACATCGCCGTCTACCACTCTCAGCAGCCCGAGGTCGTGGGGCCCATCCGGTCCGTACGCCCGATGGACGCGCACATCATCGCGCCGCTCGTCGGCCTCATGGTCTTCTCCGGCGGGCAGCCGCCCTTCGTCGACGCCGTCACGGCCAGCGGGCTGCAGGTCGTCTCCAACGACCGTGGCGACGCCGGGTTCGCCCGGTCGTCGGACCGCCGGGCTCCGCACAACGTCTACGGCACCCTCGCCGAGTTCACCGCTCAGGCAGATGCCGAGCACCTCAACTCCCCGGCTGAGCAGTTCGCCTTCGCCTCCGACGCCGAGAGCGCCTCGACGGCGGCAGGGACGCCTGCGGCGAACCTCTCCGTGAGGATGTCCGGCTACAGCAGCCCCTCGTGGGCGTGGGACGAGGCGTCAGGTCGCTACCTGCGTTCGGAGGGGACCACACCGGCGGTCTCGGTGACGGGCGAGCAGCTCGGAGCCACCTCGGTCGTGGTGCTCAGCGTGGACATCTTCAACACCGAGTTCGTCGACCCTGCAGGCACCCCCGTGCCGGAGACCCAGGTCATCGGGACGGGCGAGGCGCTCGTCGTCTCGGGTGGGAAGTCCGTCCCGGCGACGTGGAGCAAGGAGAGCTCGTCGGCTCCGACCACGCTCACCGGGGCTGACGGTCAGCCGGTCCGGCTGGCGCCGGGGAACACCTGGGTCGAGCTCGTCCCCAGCGACGGCGGCTCCTTCTCGGTGAGCTGACTCATCCGTCAGGCTGACCCCGGTCCGCCGGGGTCAGCCTGACGCATGACGGCCGGGGGACCACGACCATCCGTCGGCCCGATGTGCCCGCGCCCGCGCGAGGGAAAGATCGAGTCATGGCAACCTTCACGCACCCCAGGCTCCCGATCCGTCCGGCTCGCACCGCACGCTCAGCGCGCGCGACGACGCCCTCGGTCCGCAGGTCGGTCACCTCGCGGGCCGTCACCGGCTACGACTCGACCGACGAGCCGCGTCGCGCAGCATCCGTGGTCCCCGTCCTGCTGGCCTTCGGGGCGCTCGTCCTGCTGAGCGTCGCGGCGGCGTACTTCGGCCGCGAGGTGATCTCCTTCGTCGGCTCGTTCCTCGCGGCGCCCTGAGCCCCACGGCTGAGTCTGATCGCTGACTCGCAGCCGCTGCCCCACGACGTCCCGCCGAGCAGCAGGCGTCCCGCTCAGAAGTAGTACGGGTACGCCGACCAGTCGGGGTCCCGTCGCTCGAGGAACGCGTCCCGGCCCTCGACGGCCTCGTCCGTCATGTACGCCAGACGCGTCGCCTCACCTGCGAAGACCTGCTGGCCCGCGAGCCCGTCGTCAGCCAGGTTGAAGGCGAACTTGAGCATCCGGATCGCCTGGGGCGACTTCGTCGCGATGGTCCGCGCGTACTCGAGGGCGAGGTCCTCCACGTCGGCGTGGTCGGCCACCTCGTTGACGGCGCCCCACTCGTACGCGTCCTGCGCGGAGTACTCCCTGGCGAGGAAGAACACCTCGCGCGCCCGCTTCTGGCCCACCTGCCGGGCGAAGAGCGCCGAGCCGTAGCCGGCGTCGAAGGACCCCACGTTCGCGTCGGTCTGCTTGAACCGTGCGTGCTCGCGGCTCGCGATCGACAGGTCTGCCACGACGTGGAGCGAGTGACCGCCGCCGGCCGCCCAGCCGTTGACCACGGCGATGACCACCTTCGGCATGGTCCGCATGAGCCGCTGGACCTCGAGGATGTGCAGGCGACCGGCCTGGGCGGGGTCGATGTGGTCGGCCGTCTGCGCCGCAGAGCCGGACTCGTCGGCCGTCGTGTACCTGTAGCCGTCACGCCCTCGGATGCGCTGGTCGCCACCTGAGCAGAAGGCCCAGCCGCCGTCCTTGGGGCTCGGCCCGTTGCCGGTGAGGATCACCGCGGCGACGTCGGAGGTCATGCGCGCGTGGTCCATCACCCTGTGCAGCTCGTCCACGGTGTGCGGACGGAAGGCGTTGCGGACCTCTGGCCTGTCGAAGGCGATGCGCACCACGGGGAGGTCGCGTTCTTGCTCGCCGGTCCTGTCCACGCCGCGGTGGTACGTGATGTCGGTCAGCTCCTCGAAGCCGGCGACCAGGCGCCACCTCTCGGGGTCGAAGGTCTGGGACACAGGTGCGGGGAGAGAGCTCACGCACCCACCCTAGGCGACAGCGCCCGCGCCGCGACCGCCCCGAAACATGCCGGTCACAGAGCCTCGCTATGGTCTGCGGGTGACCACGCCGCTGCGCCGCCAACCCCGGGGGGCCGCGCGCCGCGACGCGATCGTCGAGGCCGCTGCCGCCCTGGTCGTCGAGGCCGGCCCCTCGACCCTCACGCACAGGACCATCGCGCAGCGTGCCGACGTTCCCCTCGCGGCGACCACGTACTACTTCGCCTCTCTCGACGACCTCGTGGGCGCCGCAGGGACCCGGCTCGCGGAGCGGTGGGCGGTCCACGCCGACGCCGTGCTCGCCGCTGTGACGGCCGAGGTGACAGCCGACCTGACAGCCGAGGTGAGGGCAGAGCTGACAGCAGAGCTGACCGCAGGTGCGACCGCAGGGGTGGCTGAAGTCCTCGGGCGACCTGGCTCCGTCGCCGCGGTGCTCTCGCTCGAGCGCCGGTGCGCCGTGCTCGTCGACGCCGTCCTGCCGGCGGGCGGTCCCCTCGCCGTCCGCGGCCACTACGAGCACCTCGTGAGCGCGGGACGCGACGACACCCTCGCCGGCGCGTACGCGGCCGGGCGCGCCGGGCTCGACGAGGCCGTCACGCAGATCGTCGACCTGCTGGACATCCCTGTGGGCCCCGAGATTGTCGTGGCCGTCGTCGACGGGGCTGCGGTGTCGGCGCTCAGCGAGGGCGGCGACGTGCGGGTGCACGCCGAGCTCCTCCTGCGGCGCACGCTGCTCGCGCTCCAGCCCGCGGCCGCCGGGGCCTAACCTGGTCAGGTGCACGTCTACACGACCCCCCTGACCACGCGGTTCCGAGGCCTCGAGGCCCGCGACGGCGTCCTGCTCGAGGGAGCAGCCGGCTGGGGCGAGTTCTCGCCCTTCTGGGACTACGACGACGCGGAGTCCGCCGCCTGGTGGTCTGCGGCCCGCGAGGCCGCCGACCTCGGCTGGCCCGCCCCGGTGCGCAGCCACGTGCCCGTCAACGTCACCGTCCCGGCGACCGACCCGGAGCGTGCGCGCAGCATCGTCCTCGCCTCGGGCGGCTGCCGGACCGCGAAGGTCAAGGTCGCCGAGCGGGGGCAGAGCCTCGCCGAGGAGATCGCCCGGCTCGAGGCCGTCCGGGACGCGCTCGGACCCGGCGGCAGGATCCGCATCGACGCCAACGGGGCGTGGGAGGTCGACGAGGCCGTCTCCAGGCTGGTCCACCTCGACCGCGCCGCGGGCGGGCTCGAGTACGTGGAGCAGCCGTGCGCCGACGTCGCCGGCCTCGCAGCCGTGCGCCGACGCACCTCGGTGCCCGTCGCCGCCGACGAGTCTGTCCGCCGGGCCGAGGATCCCTTCGAGGTCGTCCGGCAGGACGCTGCCGACATCATCGTGCTCAAGGTCCAGCCCCTCGGCGGGGTCCGTGCCTGCCTCGAGCTGGCCGAGCGGGTCGGGCTGCCCGTCGTCGTCTCGTCAGCCCTCGAGAGCTCGGTCGGTCTGGCTGCCGGGGTGGCCCTCGCGGCCGCGCTGCCGCGCCTCGACCACGCCTGCGGGCTGGCCACCTCCCAGCTGCTCGTGCAGGACACCGTCGACGAGCCGTTGCTCCCTGTCGACGGCGCGATCGCCGTCGGGCGTCCTGTCCCGAGCCCGGCGTCCCTCGAGGCGACCGACGCCGCCAGGCTGGCGCCCGAGGTCGCCCGGCGCTGGGCCGAGCGGGTGACCCGCGTCGAGGCGCTCGTCGCGAGCACCCCCGGCGCCGGGTCCGCCCGCCACGGCGGGGGAGCGGCGTGAGAGCCGCACCGTCCGAGCCTGGCGCATCGGCTCCCTCGGTGGTCGCTGCGCACACCCTCGTCGAGACCCTGGTCGGTCTGGGGGTCCATGAGGTCGTCCTCGCACCGGGGTCGCGCAGCGCACCCCTCGCCTACGCCCTCGCGCACGCCGTGCGCTCGGGCCGCCACCCGGGTCTGCGTCTGCACGTGCGTGTCGACGAGCGCGACGCGGGCTTCCTCGCGCTCGGCCTGGCCAAGGGTGCTGGTCTCGTGGCCGGGCGGTCCGTGAGCGGGGTGACTGCAGGCTCCTCGTCTGACGTCCCCTCGCCGGCTGCCCCCTCGCCGACCGCACCTGTCGCCGTGGTGACGACCTCCGGGACTGCTGTGGCGAACCTGCACCCGGCCGTCCTCGAGGCGCACCACGCGGGGGTCCCGCTGCTCCTGCTCACTGCAGACCGCCCGCACGAGCTGCGGGGCACGGGTGCCAACCAGACGGGCGACCAGGTCGGGATCTTCGGCTCGGCGACCCGGCTCGCCCTCGACGTGCCTGCGCCGACGGGTCGTCCGGGTGAGCTCGGCGACCTGCGTGCGCAGCTCGGTCGTGCCGTCGCGGCGGCCACCGGCAGCCGGACGGCGTCCCCAGGGCCGGTCCAGGTGAACCTGGCCTACAGGGACCCGCTCGTCCCGACGGCCGCTGACGTCGGGCTGCTCTCACGGGGGCTGGCCGTCGACGGCGGTGCCGAGCCGTCGCCCCAGGTCCTCGCCCGCGTGGTCCCCCGGGAGACGGTGACCGACGCCCCTGCGGAGATCCTCGCTCTCGCCGACGAGCCGGCGACGGTGGTCGTCGCCGGTGACGGCGCCGGGGACGTCGCACGACTCCTCGCCGAGGCCCGTGGCTGGCCCTTGCTCGCCGAGGTGTCCTCGGGCGCTGCGGGCGGGCCGAACCTCGTCGCTGCGCACCGCCTCGTGCTCGGCGGCTCGCCGTTGACGGCCCAGGTCCGCCAGGTCGTGGTGCTCGGCCGACCGACGGTGTCCCGTCCCGTCCAGACGCTCCTCGGATCGGGGGCGAGGGTCGTGGTCGTGGCGCCCGGTGCCGAGCAGTGGCCTGATGCCGCACGCTCTGCGTCGGTCGTGCTCGCCGCGGTCCCCTCCGCCTGGCTCGACCAGGCTGGCGGGCCGGACCGGCTCGGCGAGCCCGACGGACCTGGCGCGGTCCCTGCGGCCGGGCGCACGTGGCTCGAGAGGTGGCAGACCGCCTCGACCGCAGCCCGCACCGTGGTCGAGACGACCGTGGCTGGCGACGGGGGGACCGGCCCAGACGCAGGCACCGACACCGGCGCACGTCCCACCTCGCTCGCCGTGGCGGCCGAGGTCGCGCGGGCCAGCCAGCCTGACGACGTGCTCGTCGTCGGGTCGAGCAGCCCGGCCCGCGACCTCGAGCTCGTCGCCTCCTGGCACGACGCGCCCGTCGTCGTGTCGAACCGTGGTCTCGCCGGGATCGACGGCACGGTCTCGACCGTCGTCGGCGTCGCGCTCGCCGCGCAGGCCAGCGGCCCGTCGACGGTCCGTGCCCTGCTCGGAGACCTCACGTTCTTGCACGACGTCGGCGGTCTGCTCCGCGGGCCCGACGAACCCGCCGTCCAGGCGCAGGTCGTGGTCGTGAACGACGACGGGGGAGCGATCTTCGCGACCCTCGAGCACGGACGTCCCGAGCACGCGGACATCTTCGAGAGGGTCTTCGCGACCCCGCACGGCGCCGACCTCGGTGCGCTCTGCGCCGGGTACGGGGTGCACCACGAGGCCGTCAGCAGCGTCGGAGCCCTGCGTGAGGTGCTCGCCGCGCCTCGCCCGGGGATCAGCGTCGTCGAGGTGGTGGTCGACCGGCAGGACCGGGGGGCGCAGGGTCGGGCGCTCGCGGACCGGGTGAGGGCGGCGCTCGGCGGCTGAGCCTCCGCCCCACCTCGCGTACCGGACATCATTCGCAGCAAGTTCCCAGGAAAGCTCAAGGGTCGCCACAGATCGAGGGGGTTGAGTAGGGGTCAGCAGAAAGACCCGGAGAGAGGGAACCCCCATGACGACTCAGCACACACCAGCAGACGGAACCCCCGCGGACGGCGCTGACCGTCTGCAGGGCAACCAGCCCACCGAGCGCATCGAGCCGACGCAGCAGACCCGGCCGATGCCGCCCGTCCCCGAGGCACCCCGGACCGAGGCCGTGCCGCAGGCGCACGCCGCCCGGTCGGAGCACCAGCCTCAGCACGACACCTTCAGCACGCACCAGGGCTCGGGCCAGCACGGCTCCGCAGGTGCTCAGCACGCTCCCCACCAGCACCAGCACCAGCAGCAGCAGCACGGCTACGGCGCGGCCTTCGGCCAGCAGCCCCCGCAGGGCGGTGGCACAGCCGTCGCGACAGCCCCGGCCAAGCGACGCCTCGTGCTGCCCATCGCCACGACGGCGGTCCTGGCGGCTGTGCTCGCCAGCGCCGGCACCGCCGCGCTGACAGGCCAGCTCGGCTCGGACGACGCCGCGGGCACGGCCCCGACGAGCATCAGCAGTGTCGGCCAGAAGAACGACAGCTCGGTGGCCGTCCCGGTCGCCGAGTCGACCGACGGCTCGCCCGACTGGAAGGCCGTCAGCGCAGCCGTGGCGCCCTCCGTGGTCGCGATCAAGGTGACGACGGCCGAGGGCCAGGGCGAGGGCTCGGGCGTCATCATCGACGACCAGGGCCACATCCTCACCAACGACCACGTCGTCGGTGGCGCGAACGACGACACCGTCCAGGTGACGCTCGCCGACGGCCGGGTGTACGAGGCCAAGATCACCGGTCTCGACCCCGCGACAGACCTCGCGGTCGTGCAGCTCGTCGACCCGCCCTCAGACCTCCAGTCGGCCGTCTTCGCCGACTCGGCCGAGGTGACCGTCGGCGACGCCGTGATGGCCGTGGGCAACCCGCTCGGCCTGTCGAACACCGCGACCACGGGCATCGTCTCCGCGATCGACCGCCCCGTGAGCACGGCGACCTCGGCGAGCAGCCAGGCACCCGTGGTCACCAACGCGATCCAGATCGACGCCGCGATCAACCCGGGCAACAGCGGTGGACCGCTCTTCAACTCCCGCGGTGAGGTCATCGGCATCACCTCGTCGATCGCGTCGCTGTCCCAGTCGAGCTCGTCGAGCCAGTCCGGCTCGATCGGCCTCGGCTTCGCGATCCCCTCGACCCTCGCGAAGAACATCGGCGGGCAGCTGATCGACTCCGGGACCGCAGAGCACGCCTTCCTCGGCGTCACGCTCGGCGACGGCACAGGCACGGCCGACGGCACCACCCGTCAGGGCGCTGTCGTGGGCACGGTCTCGGACGGCTCGCCGGCCTCGGAGGCCGGGCTGCAGGCCGACGACGTGGTCGTCGCGATCGACGGCAAGGCCGTCACGGGCGCGGAGTCGCTCACAGGCTTCGTCCGCGGTCTCGCCTCAGGCACCGAGGTCACCCTCACGGTGATCCGCGACGGCAAGTCGATCGACGTCCCCGTGACGCTGGCGACGAAGACCGAAGACGCGACCAGCAACGACCAGGGCTCGGACGGCAGCGGCGACAGCGGGAGCACGCTCCCCGGTCAGGGCACGCTGCCCGGCTCGGAGTCCCCGGGCAACATCCCGGACCTGGGCGACCTGTTCCCCGGCCAGAACGGCTGAGGACAGGACACACACTCCTCCCCGGCGCGCCCCCCTCGTGCCGGGTGAGGACCCGGCGGCGCCACGTTCCCCTGCGTGGCGCCGCCTTCGTGCGTGGGCAGTCCCGTCAGTCCTGCGACGGTCCGAGGTCGGGCAGGTCCGTCAGGACCGAGAGGTCCGGCACCGTGACCGAGATGCTCGGGGACGGTGCTGGGGTGAGGCTGCCTGGAGGGATCGTCGGCCGGACCTCGCCGGTCGGGCCGACGTCGCGTGTCGACGGGTTCTCACGGGTCCACTCCGCGGTCGCCTGGCCCAGCCTGTCGGCTGACGGGACGAGCAGCACCGCGGCGGCGACAGCCAGGACCACCACGACGCTGCGCTGCACGACCGCTGTGCGGCGCACCGTGGGCAGCGGCCCCCAGCCGACAGACTCTGTGACCGCGGTCAGTGCGACGACGGCCGCGACGAGCCCCAGCGCCGCCCGGGCAGCGAGGTCCTCCGGTGTGCTCGCAGGCAGGAGCGACAGTGCTGCGACAGGGAGCAGGAGCACCGGGGTCGCGAGAGCCTGGAAGCGTCGGTCGGCTGCGACCGAGACCGTGGCGGGGCCGGGTGGCGAGCCCGCGGCCGTCCGGTCCTCGGCCTGCGAGGGGGTGCCGCCGACGACCGGCCTGGTCGCGGCGTCGGCGTCGCGGGCCGACCTGCGCTCGCGGCGGAGCTGCACGGCCCGCGCCACGACCCAGCAGCCCGAGGCCACGACGAGCAGGACGGCGCCTGCAGGGACGCCACCGGCCAGCACGAGCGACCCGAGCACCACGGCGAGCGACCCGATCCGTACGGCAGCCCGCTCGACCCAGTCCCACGGTCCGCCGAGCGCGAGCCCGGCGTGGACGGGGGCGGGAACACCCTGGGACTCCCGAAGGCCTCCGAGCGCGGACCCGAGGCCCAGCACGAGGACGAGCGCGACCCAGACGAACCGCCAGGCACCGTCGAGGACCGTGAGCCCGAGAGCCGTCGCGACGGGTGCTGCCCAGAGCGCCGTGAGCCGTCGACGTCGGCGCTGGGCGACCAGGGCGAGGTAGCGGAAGTGCAGGTCCGGGTCGGTCGGAGACGCGGCGAGGAGGTCTTCGACGACTGCGACGGTCTCGTCGGACGGCTCGGAGGCGAGGTCCAGACGTGCCCGCAGCAGCCCGTCGTCCGTCGGATGCCGCTCGAGGCCCGCGCTGACCAGCCTGCGTGCCTCGGAGACCTTCCCGGCATGAGCCTCGAGCCGTGCCGCCATCGCGATCATCCAGGGCTCGTCGCCCGAGGACAGTGCGCGCCTGGACCGCTCACGGGTCAGTGCCCGGCCGGCGGGCGACCTGTCGTCGGCTCCGCTCGCCGCGAGCAGCAGCAACGCGGTCGGGTCCTCGGGGCGACGGGCGAGCACCACCTCGGCCTGCTCGGCCGTCAGCACGGTGTCGCCGAGCCTGAGCGCGGCTTCCGCCAGGACCAGCCGCGCGGCGGGCGAGACGGCGTCTACCGCGACGGCTGCGCGGGCGACCTCGACCGCCTCGGCCCACCGACCCTGCGCCGACCGGGTCTTCGCGAGGGTGAGCAGCAGGCCGAGGTCGTCTGGGTCCTCGGCCAGGGCGCGCTCGAGGAGGTCTGCGGCGCGGTCGGTCTGCCCGATCGAGAGATAGGCCTGCGCGTGGACGGCGACCTCGTCAGCGGTCTGGGCCACCGGTCAGCGTCGCTTGCGCTCGGCGAGGTGCTCCGCGAGGTCGTCGTACCGTCCGTCCGTGTTGGCGAAGGCCACGACGTTCTTCGCGGATGCGAGCCACGCACCTGTCGACGGGCGGACCTCGCCCAGCACGTGCCGCAGCTCGGTCATCGTGATCGGCTGGACCTCGCCCGAGCGGATCGAGAGCATCATGGCCTGCTCGGCCGCTGAGGCCACGAGGTGCTCGAGGTCGGCGCCCGAGAACCCTGCGGTGCTGCGCACGAGCTCGGCGACGTCGATCCCGGCGACAGGGCGGCGCTCCAGGTGCATGCGCAAGATCGCGTCACGGGCAGGCTCGTCAGGAGGCAGCACGAGCAGCATCCGGTCGAAGCGGCCAGGGCGCAGCAGGGCGGGGTCGACGTCCCACGGGCTGTTGGTCGCCGCGAGCACGAAGAGGCCGTCGTTGTCGGCCTCCATCGAGTCGAGCTCCATGAGCAGCTGGTCGACCATCGCGCGCATGCCGGACCACCCGGCGCCGATGCTCGACCGCTTCGCCCCGATCGCGTCGATCTCGTCGAGGAACAGCACGGCCGGGGTGAGCGACCGCGCACGCTCGAACAGTGCGTGCAGATTCCGCTCGGTCTGCCCGAAGTGCGGCGCGAGGATGTCGGTGAGGTTGACCGTGAGGAACCTGGCGCCGAGCTCGCCGGCGATGGCCCGCGCCATGTAGGTCTTGCCGCAGCCCGGCGGGCCGTAGAGGACGAGTCCGCCGCGGAGCGTCTTGCCGAAGGCCTTGGCGAGCTCGGGGTGGCGCATCGGCTCGAGGAAGCTCTCGCGCAGGCGGCGCTTGACGGTCTCGAGGCCACCGACGTCGTCGAGGGTCACCCGGCGCTCGTCGACGTCAAGGAGGGCCGCGGGCTCCTCGGCACCGGGCTCGACGGGCAGCGCTCGCGGGGTGGAGGTCGGCGGGGTGGATGTCGGCGGGGTGGCGTCGACGAAGGGCGGCGGGACGGAGGACTCACCCACCTCGGACTCGGCGCGGTTCCAGTCGAAGTCCAGGGACGGACGAGGTGCGTCAGGAGCTGAGGTGTCGTCGGCGACCCTCACTGGGTGGGCCGCCGCAGTGCCTGGGACCGGCGGACGGGTGTAGGCGCTCGAGCCGTCCGGTACGTCGACCGCTGACTCGCTGTGGTCCGCCTCCGACGGGCTGCTTGTGCCCAGAGCCCCTCCTCGTGCACCGGCTGCGCGCATCGCCGTGGTCGCCTCGGTGAGGAGCGCGAGGGCGTCGGTGTCGCCGGGGGAGTGGGCCAGCGCCGTCGCGGCCTGGGTCGTCGCCTCCTCCAGGCGGCCGCGGTCCAGCAGCAGCCGGGCTACCTGGAGGCGGAGCGGCGTGCTCGTCGGGTTCGCCTCGAGCGCGGCGAAGAGACTCTCGAAGAGGGGGTCGGCCATGCGGACGAGACTAGTCGGAGCCGACGGTCTCCGCGCCGAGGGCGAGCCGCATCGGCTCGAGCTTGGCCTCGGTCTCGGCCAGCTCGGCGGCCGGGTCCGAGGCGGCGACCACACCGCATCCTGCGAAGAGCCGGGCTGAGTGCGGGTCCTCGGGGTCGAGCGAGGCAGAGCGCAGCGCGATGCCCCACTCGCCGTCTCCGTCGCCGCCCACCCAGCCGACGGGACCGGCGTAGCGGGCGCGGTCCATGCCCTCGAGGGCACGGATGAGGTCGTTCGCGACGGGCGTCGGCGTACCGCACACGGCGGCGGTCGGGTGCAGCGCAGCGGCCAGGGTCAGGCTCGACGGCGGGGTGACGGTGGGACTGCCTGCGGACGTGGACGTGCTGCCTGGTCCGACCAGCCCCGAAGGGCCGACCAGCCCCGCGGTCGCGGTCGGGCTCGCAGAGCCCGCCTGGGCGGCCAGGCTGCCCGTCCCCCGCGTGCACAGCACACCGGTGACGTCGCTCGCGAGGTGCAGCACGTTCGGCAGGTGCAGCACGAAGGGCGTCTCGGGGACGTTGAGCGACTGGCAGAACGGGGCGAGCGCCTCGGCGACCGACGCGACGGCGTACTCGTGCTCCTCGAGGTCCTTGGAGGAGTGCGCGAGCTTCGCGGCCCTGGCGAGGTCGGCCTCCTCCCCACCGGTGCGGCGGATCGTGCCGGCGAGCACCCGCGAGGTGACCAGACCCTTCTCGCTGCGGACCAGCAGCTCGGGGGTCGCGCCGACCATGCCGTCGACGCTGAAGGTCCAGCAGCCCGTGTACGCGGTCGCCAGGCGGGTCAGCAGCCACCGCGGGTCGATCGGCGCCTCGGTCCGCGCCTGGACGTCGCGCGCCATGACCACCTTGTCGAGGCGGCCGTCGCGGATCTGCTGGACCGCCTGCTCGACCGCGGTGGTCCAGGCCTCGTCGGCGACGGCTCCCTGGCTGTAGGTCACGGCACCAGGTGCTGTCACCGGCTCGACGTCCTCGAGCACGTGGGCGAGCGTGGGGACGGGGGCGAGGGTCGGCGCCGAGCCTGCCGAGGTCTGCGAGGTCGTGATGGTCGTGATCCACGCGGTCCGTCCGCGTCGTCCGACGACCACCCGTGGGACGACGAGCACGCTGCGCTGCTCCGACCCCTCGTCGAAGGCGAAGGACCCGAAGGCCACGGGGCCCGTGCCAGGCAGGTCGACGTCGTCGCGCACGACGGCGCGCGAGCGCAACGCCGCCCAGGCGGCCTCGGCGTCCGCGAACCGGGTGGGGCCGCGCGTCTCGACGCGGGCTACCTCGCCCCAGGCGACCAGGCCGTCGCCGCGGCGGACCCAGGCCAGGGGGGCGGTGCGGGGGAGCAGCCTGAGCAGCGCTGCGGGGTGCTCGTCGAGGACGGTGCCGAGCAGCGTGGTGCGGACCACGAGCTGGGGTGACGACGGTTCGGGGGCAACGTCCGCGGACGACAGGGGATTCATCGCCTCCAAGCGTACGACCGCGAGGTGCCGCGTGCGTGCCTCGGGTGAGAGCATGGCCTCATGTCACGTGCGAGCCTGGACAAGAAGCCCACCGAGGTCGCGTCGATGTTCGACGGGATCGCCCAGCACTACGACCTGGTCAACGACCTGGTCTCGGCCGGGCAGACGAGGTCGTGGCGTCGCGCCACGCTCCAGGCCGTCGACGCCCAGCCGGGGGAGACGGTCCTCGACCTCGCTGCGGGGACCGGCACGTCGAGCGAGCCCTTCGCCGCGGCGGGCGCGCGCGTGGTCCCGTGCGACTTCTCCTTCGGCATGCTCAGCGTCGGCAAGTCTCGCAGGCCCGACCTCCCCTTCACAGCCGGTGACGCGACCCGTCTGCCCTTCGCCGACGCGTCCTTCGACGCCGTGACCATCTCCTTCGGCCTGCGCAACGTGGTGGACACCGTGGGCGGGCTCCGCGAGATGCTGCGCGTGGTGCGCCCGGGCGGGCGCCTCGTGGTGTGCGAGTTCTCCCAGCCGACGTGGAAGCCGTTCCGCACCGTCTACTCCGAGTACCTCATGCGCGCCCTGCCGAAGGTCGCCGGGGCCGTCACCAAGGACTCCGGCTCCTACGAGTACCTCGCGGAGTCGATCCGCGCCTGGCCCGACCAGGAGGGCCTGGGCCGTCTCCTGCTCGACGCCGGGTGGGGCTCTGTCGGCTACCGCAACCTCACCGGTGGGATCGTCGCGCTGCACAGGGCGACACGCCCGGCCTGAGTCCTCTCCCGGGTCGTCACCTGGGTGTCGGTGGGCCACCCGGCCACCCGGCCGACCGGGTGCCCGGGTGCGCCCCGGCGCTCGGACCCGGCTCTGCGCTGCCGTCCAGGGCGGCCGCGCCGGACTTCGCGGGGTACTGCAGCGACCTCTTGAGGTGCGCTCCCGCAGGTCCCTGACCTGCGGCCAGGCAAGGGTCGCCTAAGCAGACAATGTGAGGGAACCGTGGATAGAGTGGCCTCGTCGCTTGTGAAGAAGTTCACAAGCGGTCGTCGCGAGACGACCAGGACCAGCACGGCAGGTACGGGGCTCGACGGTGACCTCTGTCACGGCTTGACCCCCGACCCAGACCTAACAGGCAGCTCGCGTCGGACAGGTGGCACGGCATGAGACTCACGGGCAACGATGACGCAGACGTCATCGTCGTCGGCGCGGGCCCGGCCGGGTCTGCCGCTGCGCACTACTGCGCCGCCGCTGGCCTCGACGTCATCCTCATGGAGAAGTCAGGCTTCCCCCGCGACAAGATCTGCGGCGACGGCCTGACCCCGCGCGCCGTGAGCGAGCTCGTCCGGATGGGTGTGCCCACCCGCGAGGAAGACGGCTGGATCCGCAACATCGGTCTGCGCGCCGTCGCGGGCGGTCGCTCCTTCGAGTTCCCGTGGCCCGAGCTCCGCTCGTACCCGTCGTACGGGCTCGCGCGCTCGCGGATGAACCTCGACCAGACCCTCGCCGAGCACGCCCGGGCGACCGGCGCCAAGCTCATGGAGCGCACCAACGTCACCGGGCCCGTCGTCGACGAGCGCACGGGGCGTGTGGTCGGCGTGACCGCCAGGCCCGTCGACGCCGACGGACGGCGCGCCGGTGACGAGACGACCTACCGCGCACCTGTCGTCATCGCCGCCGACGGTGTCTCGGCCCGCATGGCGACGTCGCTCGGCATCGAGAAGGCCATGAACCGGCCGATGGGCGTCGCGGTCCGCACCTACTTCACCAGCCCCCGCCACGACGACCCGTGGATGGAGTCCCAACTCGAGCTGTGGGACGGTGCCCCGGGGAAGTCGAACCTGCTGCCCGGGTACGGCTGGATCTTCGCCCTCGGCGACGGCACGGTCAACGTCGGTCTCGGGTCGGTCTCCTCGACCGCCGCCGCCACGAAGATCGACTACAAGAAGCTCTTCGCGCAGTGGATGGAGAACACCCCCGAAGAGTGGGGCTTCACCCCCGAGAACCAGATCGGCCCGGTCCGCGGGGCTGCGCTGCCGATGGCTTTCAACCGCAAGCCGCTCTACACCCGCGGGCTCATGCTCGTCGGCGACTCGGGCGGCATGGTGAGCCCCTTCAACGGTGAGGGCATCGCCTACGCCATGCAGGCTGGCCGCGTCGCCGCCGACGTGATCGCCCAGGCCGCTGCCCGGACCACGGACGACTCGCGCGAGCGGGCCCTGTCGACCTACGCCGACACCATGAGCCGCGACCTCGGCGGCTACTACACGCTCGGGCGGATCTTCGTCCGGGTGATCGAGCACCCGCGCATCATGCGCCTGTGCACCACCTACGGGCTGCCCAGGCCGCTCGTCATGAAGATCGTCGTCAAGCTCCTGTCCGACTGCTACGAGCCTCACGGCGGCGACATCGTCGACCGAGTGATCGCCGGGCTCGCGAGGGTGGTGCCGAACGCATGAACAACCCCTACGTCCCGCTGCTGGTCCTCATGGGGATCGCGATGGTCCTCGCTCTCGGCGGCGTCGCCGCGAGCGCGGTCATCGGTCCCAAGCGCTACAACCGCGCCAAGCTCGACGCCTACGAGTGCGGGATCGAGCCGACACCGCACGCGACGGGCGGGGGCCGCTTCCCCGTGAAGTACTACCTGGTGGCGATGACCTTCATCATCTTCGACATCGAGGTCGTGTTCCTCTACCCGTGGGCCGTCGACTTCTCGACCCTCGCGATGTTCGGGCTCGTCGCGATGCTCTCCTTCCTCGCGCTCATCACCGTGCCCTTCGTCTACGAGTGGCGCCGCGGCGGATTCGAGTGGGACTGATGACTGCGCACCTGCGCACCTGCACCTCCCGAGGAGGACCGTCGCGCGTCTCGACCGCGCTGCGAGCCTGTCCGCCCTCGGCCACGCCACGCGACGAGAGGTACTGACGACATGGGGATCGAAGAAGCTCCCTCAGGATTCCTGCTGACCACCGTCGAAGACCTTGCGGGGTACTTCCGCAAGGGTTCGCTGTGGCCGGTGACCTTCGGCCTCGCGTGCTGCGCGATCGAGATGATGGCGGCGGGTGCGAGCCGCTTCGACCTCTCGCGCTTCGGCATGGAGGTGTTCCGGGCGTCACCGCGCCAGGCGGACCTCATGATCGTGGCGGGGCGCGTGAGCCAGAAGATGGCTCCGGTGGTCCGTCAGGTCTACGACCAGATGCCCGAGCCCAAGTGGGTGCTGTCGATGGGTGTGTGCGCGTCGAGCGGCGGCATGTTCAACAACTACGCGATCGTCCAGGGTGTCGACCACATCGTGCCCGTGGACATCTACCTGCCCGGGTGCCCGCCCCGCCCCGAGATGCTCATCAACTCGATCCTCGCGCTGCACCAGCAGATCCAGGACCAGCCGCTCGGCGTCAACCGCCGGGAGGCGGCACGCGCCGCCGAGGCCGCCGCTCTCGAGGCGACCCCGACCTCCGCGATGAAGGGTCTGCTGCGATGACGGAGAAAGACCCCGGCGCAGGGGGAGGGTCGGCGGCCGAGCCGCGGACCGACGTGACAGCCGGCGGCGACGTGCTCGCGGCCCCGGCCGCTCCCGAGGGGCGTGAAGAGCTCGAGGTCGTCGAGGTCCGGACCGGGATGTTCGGGGCGCACGGCTCGGGGGACACCTCAGGCTTCGGCGGTCTCGTCCGCCCGGTCACCCGGCCGCTCGCGACGCCGAGGCCCTACGGCGGCTGGTACGACGAGGTGGTCGACGTCCTGGCCGAGGTGCTGGCCGAGGGTGGGACAGCCTTCGACACGGCCGTCGAGGGCGTGGTGGTCGACCCGCCCGCCGGTTCGGGTGCGCGGACCGAGCTGACCATCCACGTGCGGCCGGAGCACATCGTCGCTGTGTGCCAGACGCTGCGCGACGACCAGGACCTCCGCTTCGAGCTGAGCCTGGGCGTCTCGGGCATGCACTACCCCGGTGACGTCGGGCGCGAGCTCCACGCGGTGTACCACCTGACGTCGATCACCCACGGACGGTCGTTGCGCCTCGAGGTCACCGTGCCCGACGCCCACCCGCACATCCCGACGACCACGACGGTCTACCCGACGAACGACTGGCACGAGCGCGAGACGTGGGACTTCTTCGGGATCGTCTTCGACGGTCATCCGGCCCTGGCCCGGATCGCCATGCCTGACGACTGGCCCGGCCACCCGCAGCGCAAGGACTACCCGCTCGGTGGCATCCCCGTGGAGTACAAGGGTGCGACGGTGCCCCCGCCGGACCAGAGGAGGTCCTACTCGTGAGCACGCAGAGCAGCGCCAGGTCGACCGGACCGGTGCCCGGGACCGGTCGGCCGCACGCGGCACGGCCCCCGGTCGACGACACGTCGGTCCCGTCCTTCGAGTCCTCGGGCGGCGACTGGGACGAGATCGCGGCCGAGATCGCCGAGCTGGGCGAAGAGCGCATCGTCGTCAACATGGGTCCCCAGCACCCCTCGACCCACGGGGTCCTGCGCCTCATGCTCGAGATCGACGGCGAGACCGTGACCGAGGCGCGCTGCGGGGTCGGCTACCTGCACACGGGCATCGAGAAGAACATGGAGTTCCGCACCTGGACCCAGGGTGTCGCCTTCTGCACGCGGATGGACTACCTGGCCCCGTTCTTCCAGGAGGCCGCGTACTGCCTCGGGATCGAGCGGCTGCTGGGCATCGAGGACGACGTCCCCGAGCGCGCGCAGGTGATCCGCGTGCTGCTCATGGAGCTCAACAGGGTCGCGAGCCACCTGGTGTGCCTGGGGACCGGCGGCAACGAGATGGGCGCGACGACGGTCATGACCATCTCCTTCACGGCCCGCGAGGAGATCTTGCGGATCTTCGAGTCGATCACGGGTCTGCGCATGAACCACGCGTTCATCCGCCCCGGAGGTGTCGCGCAGGACGTCCCGGCGGGACTGTCCGAGGACTTCTGGCACATGGACACCGAGGTCCGCAAGTACCTCGCGCAGCTGGGCGACCTCATGCTCGCCAACCCGATCTTCAAGTCCCGCCTGGTCGGCACAGGGCACCTCAACCTCGCGGGCTGCATGGCCCTCGGTGTGACGGGTCCGGTGCTCCGCTCGGCGGGCCTGCCCTACGACGTCCGCAAGTCGGCCCCCTACTGCGGGTACGAGACCTACGACTTCGACGTCCCGACCTCGACCGACGCGGACTGCTACTCCCGCGTCGTGCTGCGCATCGAAGAGTGCTACCAGTCGCTCAAGATCGCCGCGCAGTGCATCGAGCGGCTCGAGCGCACCGTCGGCGAGCCCGTGATGGTCGCCGACAAGAAGATCGCCTGGCCTGCGCAGCTGGCCGTCGGGACCGACGGTGCGGGCAACTCCTTCGAGCACATCAGGGAGATCATGGGCCAGTCGATGGAGGCTCTCATCCACCACTTCAAGCTCGTGACCGAGGGCTTCAGGGTCCCGGCCGGGCAGGTGTTCCAGACCGTCGAGCACCCCCGCGGCGAGCTCGGCGTGCACCTGGTCTCGGACGGCGGCACCCGTCCTTACAGGGCGCACTTCCGCGACCCGTCCTTCAACAACCTGCAGGCTGTCGCCCTGATGTGCGAGGGTGGCCAGGTCGCCGACGTCGTCGTCGCGGTCGCCTCGCTCGACCCAGTCCTGGGAGGTGTGGACCGATGAGCCTCGAGACCCAGCCCGCCGGGCAGCGACCTGTCGGCCCCACGGGGACCGGCTACGACGAGGTCACCCTCGCCCGGCTGACCGCCGACGCCCACCAGATCGTCGCCCGGTATCCGCAGGCGCGCTCCGCGCTCCTGCCGATGCTGCACCTCGTCCAGTCCGAGGACGGCTATGTCTCCCGCTCGGGCATCACGTTCTGCGCGGGGATCCTCGACCTCACCCCGGCCGAGGTCTCGGCTGTCGCGACGTTCTACACGCAGTACAAGCGTCGCCCCAACGGTGAGTACACGGTCGGCGTCTGCACCAACACGCTCTGCGCGATCATGGGCGGCGACGAGATCTTCGACGAGCTGTCCGAGCACCTGGGGATCGGCCACGACGAGACGACCGACGACGGCGCGGTGACCCTCGAACGCATCGAGTGCAACGCGGCCTGCGACTACGCCCCGGTGATGATGGTCAACTGGGAGTTCTTCGACCAGCAGACCCCGGTGAGCGCCCGCGGCGTCGTCGACGACCTGCGTCTGGGCAAGGACGTCGCGCCGACGCGCGGGGCGTCGTCGGTCTGCTCCTTCAAGCAGATGTCCCGCGTGCTCGCAGGGTTCACGGACGGCCGCGCCGACGAGGGTGTCGGGGCCGGGGAGCCCACGGTCCGCGGCACACGGCTGGCGCGCGAGCACGGGTGGACGGCCGGGCCCGACGCCGACGGCGAGACCACGGCTGAGCAGAGCCCCGAGGAGAGCATGCCGGCGCAGGGCTCGGAGAGCACGGGTGCGACACCCTCGACAGGCGCCGAGCAGTCGAGCGCCGAGCGCCCTGAGTCCACCCCGGCAGACACCTCGGCGGGCACCACGACGTCGACCGACGAGCCGACCCCGGCCGCCGACGAGAAGACCGAGCCTGCGGCCGCCGACACCACGTCGACGACCACCGAGGGGGAGCGATGAGCACCGAGCTCGCACCGGTCCTCTCCGCGCACTGGGACGCCGAGCGCTCCTGGACGCTGGAGACCTATCTCGCGAACGGCGGGTACGAGGGGCTGCGCGCCGCCCTCGCCCAGCCTGCAGCCGACGTCGTCCAGACCGTCAAGGACTCAGGTCTGCGCGGCCGAGGCGGTGCAGGGTTCCCGACGGGCATGAAGTGGGGCTTCCTGCCCGCGCCCGACGGTGGCCCGCGGTACCTCGTGGTCAACGCCGACGAGTCCGAGCCGGGGACCTGCAAAGACATCCCGCTCATGCTCGCCACACCGCAGACCCTCGTCGAGGGGGTGGCCATCACCTCCTACGCGATCGGCTGCCACCACGCCTTCATCTACGTGCGCGGGGAGGTCCTGCACGTCTACCGCAGGCTGCTCAAGGCCGTCGAGGAGGCCTACGCCGCGGGGTTCCTCGGCAAGGACGTGCTCGGCTCAGGATTCGACCTCGACGTCACCGTGCACGCCGGCGCGGGTGCGTACATCTGCGGCGAGGAGACCGCGCTGCTCGACTCCCTCGAGGGGCTGCGCGGCCAGCCGAGGCTCAAGCCGCCCTTCCCGGCGGTCGCCGGTCTCTACGCCCGGCCGACGGTCGTCAACAACGTCGAGTCTGTCGCCTCCGTGCCGCAGATCGTCGCCCGCGGGGCCTCCTGGTTCACGTCCATGGGGACCGAGCGGTCGGCCGGCCACGGGCTGTTCTCGCTCTCGGGCCACGTCACGCGTCCAGGCCAGTACGAGGCACCGCTCGGCATCACCCTCCGTGAGCTGCTCGACATGGCTGGTGGCGTCCGGGAGGGGCACGAGCTGAAGTTCTGGACCCCCGGGGGGTCCTCGACGCCGATCTTCACGGCCGAGCACCTCGACGTCCCGCTCGACTACGAGTCTGTCGCCGCCGCAGGTTCCATGCTCGGCACCCGGGCGCTGCAGATCTTCGACGAGACCACCTCGGTGGTCCGTGCCGTGACCCGGTGGACCGAGTTCTACGCCCACGAGTCCTGCGGCAAGTGCACCCCGTGCCGTGAGGGCACGTACTGGCTCAAGCAGGTGCTCCGGCGCCTCGAGGCCGGGCAGGGCACGCAGGGCGACATCGACACGCTCCTCGACACCTGCGACAACATCCTCGGCCGCGCGTTCTGCGCCCTCGGCGACGGTGCGACCTCGTGCATCACCTCAGCCGTCCAGTACTTCCGGGAGGAGTTCGAGGCCGGGATGCACACCCCCGCGAGCGAGCTGTTCCCACCCGCGCGCTCCGCCCTGTTCGACTATCCGCCGAGGACGCGGGCCGCTGCGCTCGCAGGAGCCGGCGCAGGAGGCCACTGATGACCGTCACCGACAACAAAGGCGCTGTCGACAAGGGCGCACAGGCCGAGCCCCCCGCACGGCCCGACCACATCAGCTTCACCCTCGACGGCGTCGAGGTCTCCGTGCCGAAGGGCACCCTCGTCATCCGCGCAGCCGAGCAGGTCGGGGTGCAGATCCCGAGGTTCTGCGACCACCCGCTGCTCGAGCCCGCCGGCGCGTGCCGCCAGTGCCTCGTCGACGTCGCGATGCCCGACCGAGAGGGCAACGTCCGTCCGATGCCCAAGCCGCAGGCCTCCTGCACCCTCGAGGCGACACCCGGCATGGTCGTCAAGACCCAGCACACCTCGGCTGTCGCCGACAAGGCGCAGAAGGGGGTCATGGAGATGCTGCTCATCAACCACCCCCTCGACTGCCCGGTCTGCGACAAGGGCGGCGAGTGCCCCCTGCAGAACCAGGCCATGAGCAACGGTCGGCCGAGCAGCCGCTTCGTCGACGTCAAACGGACCTTCCCCAAGCCGATCTCGATCTCGACCGAGATCCTCCTCGACCGCGAGCGCTGCGTCCTGTGCCAGCGCTGCACGAGGTTCTCCAAGCAGATCGCCGGGGACGCCTTCATCGACCTGCAGAAGCGTGGCGCGCAGCAGCAGATCGGCCGCTTCGACACCGACGTGCTCGGCTTCGCGGACCCCGTCGGCCCGGGCGACAGGCCCACGGGCGGCGCCGAGCCCGACGAGTCCGGGCAGCCCTTCGCGTCGTACTTCTCCGGCAACACCGTGCAGATCTGCCCGGTCGGTGCCCTGACCGGGGCCGCCTACAGGTTCCGGTCCCGTCCCTTCGACCTGGTCTCGACGCCGTCCGTCGCCGAGCACGACTCCTCGGGATCTGCGATCCGCGTGGACCACCGCCGCGGCACCGTGATGCGCCGGCTGGCGGGGGAGGACCCTGCGGTCAACGAAGAGTGGATCACCGACAAGGACCGTTTTGCCTTCACCTGGCAGACCGCGCCCGACCGGATCACCACGCCGATGATCCGCGAGCGCGGAGCCGACGGCTTCCGCGGCGAGCTGCGCCCGGCCAGCTGGATGGAGGCCTTCGACGCGGCCGCCGCCGGTCTGCGGGCCGCGTGCACGGCGGACAGGCGCTCGGCCGGCGGTGTCGGCGTGCTGCCCGGCGGTCGGCTGACGATCGAAGACGCCTACGCCTACGCGAAGTTCGCCCGCGTGGTGCTCGGCACCAACGACGTCGACCACCGCGCCCGGGTGCACTCCGACGAAGAGCTCGCCTTCCTCGGGCACGCCGTCGCCGGTTCTGGTCTGGGTGTCACCTTCCACGCCCTCGAGTCGGCCTCGGCCGTGCTGCTCGTCGGGCTCGAGCCCGAGGAAGAAGCCGGGGTCGTGTTCCTCAGGCTGCGCAAGGCCGCCAAGACCCGCGGTCTGCGGGCCTTCAGCATCGCGCCCTTCGCCTCGCGCGGTCTGCTGCGGATCGGCGACCGGGGCGGCGAGCTGCTCCCCGCTGCGCCGGGGACCGAGCCCGAGGTGCTCGACGCCGTCGGGACCGACGACGACCTCGCCCACGTGCACGACGCGCTCGCGGACGGCGGCCGGGGCGTGATCCTCGTCGGGGAGCGTCTCGCAGGCGTCCCCGGGGGCCTCTCCGCCGTGCTGCGGCTCGCCGAGCGCACAGGCGCACGGGTCGCCTGGGTCCCGCGGCGTGCTGGTGAGCGCGGCGGTGTCGAGACCGGCACCCTGCCCACCCTGCTGCCGGGCGGTCGCCCGGTCTCCGACGCCGCGGCGCGGGTCGACCTCGCGGCCGCGTGGTCGGTCGACACCCTCCCGCATACCCCGGGCCTCGACACGGCCGGGATCGTCTCGGCCCTCGCGGAGGGGCGGTTGCGCGGTGTGGTCGTCGGCGGTCTCGAGCTCGCCGACCTGCCCGACCCTGTCGCGGCGCGCGGTGCCCTCGAGGTCGCGGACTTCGTCGTCTCGCTCGAGGTGCGGGCGAGCGACGTGACCGAGCACGCGGACGTGGTCTTCCCCGTCGCGCCGCCGGCCGAGAAGGCCGGCGCGTACTGGAGCTGGGAGGGTCGCATCCGTCCCTTCCCCGCAGCGCTGGACTCCTCTGCGCTGTCCGACCACAGGGTGCTCGACGCCGTCGCTGACGTCATGGGTGTCTCGCTCGGTCTGGGGTCGCTCGACGCCGCACGCGCCGAGATCGAGCAGCTCGCCGGCTGGGACGGTGCGCGGGTCGAGGCTCCGGCCGAGCCCGTGACCGAGCCTGCGGGGCTCCAGCCTGGTCAGGCCGTGCTCGCCGGGTGGCGGATGCTGCTCGACTGCGGGCGGGCCCAGGACGGCGAGCTCTTCCTCGCCGGGACGGCCAAGCGGCCTGTCGCCCGGATGTCGGCCACCACGGCGGCGGCGCTCGTGACCGGTGCAGGCAGGGATACGGCCCCTGTCGGCGGTGACCTGCCGTCGTCAGTCGAGGTGTCCACGTCGACGGGCGCGATCACGCTCCCGCTCGTCGTGACGGACATGCCGGACCACGTGGTCTGGGTGCCGCTCAACTCCCCGGGGTCGCAGGTGCACAGCACCCTCGGCGTCTCGCCCGGCGCAGTGGTCCAGGTGCGCGCCGCCGGCGCCGTACCGACCTCCGTCGAAGGGCACGGTGCGTGATGGTCGACTTCTCGAACGACACCTTCTGGACCTACCTCGTCAAGGCCGTCCTCATCCTCGTGTTCTTGCTGACGAGCGTGCTCATCGCGATCTGGTTCGAGCGCAAGGTGGTCGCCCGCATGCAGGTGCGGCCCGGGCCCAACGTGCACGGGCCCTTCGGGCTGCTGCAGTCCCTCGCCGACGCGATGAAGCTGCTCCTCAAAGAAGACATCACCGTCAAGGCGGCCGACAAGATCGTCTACCTCGTCGCGCCGATGATCTCGGTGTTCTGCGCGCTGCTGACCTTCGCGGTCATCCCGCTCGGACCGCAGGTGACCATCCCCTTCACGAACATCTCGACACCCGCGCAGCTGACCGACTTCCCTGTCGCTGTCCTGTACATCCTCGCCTGCGCGTCGGTCGGCGTGTACGGGATCGTGCTCGGCGGCTGGTCCTCGGGCTCCACCTACCCGCTGCTCGGCTCGGTCCGCTCGACGGCGCAGGTCATCAGCTACGAGCTCGCGATGGGACTGTCCCTCGTGAGCGTCTTCATCATGGTCGGCTCGATGTCGACGGGTGACATCGTCGACTACCAGACCGAGTACTGGCTGATCCTGCCGCTGTTCCCGGCCTTCCTCATCTACGTGATCTCGATGGTGGGCGAGACGAACCGTCTGCCCTTCGACCTCCCCGAGGCCGAGGGCGAGCTCGTCTCCGGGTACATGACCGAGTACTCCTCGATGAAGTTCGCGTGGTTCTTCCTCGCCGAGTACATCAACATGATCAACGTCTCCGCAGTCGCCACGACGCTGTTCCTCGGCGGGTGGCGCGCCCCCTTCCCGATCTCCGCGATCAACGACGGCATGTTCAACGAGGGCTGGTGGCCCATCCTCTGGTTCCTCGTGAAGATGTGGGGCTTCATGTTCCTCTTCGTGTGGATCCGCGGGACGGTCCTGCGCCTGCGCTACGACCAGTTCATGCGCTTCGGCTGGAAGGTGCTCATCCCGGCCGCCCTGGCCTGGATCGTCTGTGTCTCGGTGGTCCGTGGCGTCCGCGAGTTCAGCGGCGTCGACCTCCAGACGGTCGGGGTCGTGGTCTTCGCGGTCGCCCTGCTGGCGATGCTGGTGCTGAGGTTCTGGCCCGAGAAGCAGCCTGCGTCGGCGCAGGAGCCTGCGGGAGCCGGCGGTGCTGCGGGCGCCGGAGGTGCTGCGGCCGGCGAGCCCTTCGACGCCTTCGCGGGTGGATATCCCGTCCCCCCGCTGCCCGGGCAGTCGCTCCCACCCTCGCCGCGTGCAGCGCGGCGCCAGCGAGCCACGGCGGCGATCTCCGCAGGTCCAGGCGACCCAGGTGGCCCAGGCGTCCCAGCAGCGTCCGACAGCTCGACGGCCCACGCGAAGGAGACCGACGATGAGTGACCACGGCACGCACAGCACGCACAGCAGTGACGGAGGCCGCGAGACGACCGGCGGACCTGCGACAGGCACGAGCGACGGCTCGGCCGGGTACCAGCAGCTGCGCCCGGCAGCGTCGGGGGTCCGCGAGCTCATCGCCCCCGTCGCCGGTTTCGGCGTGACCTTCTCCTCGATGTTCAGGCCCACGGTCACGGAGCAGTACCCCTTCGAGAAGGTGCCCACCAAGCCCCGGTACCACGGCCGGCACCAGCTCAACCGCTACGCCGACGGCCTCGAGAAGTGCATCGGCTGCGAGCTCTGCGCCTGGGCCTGCCCGGCGGACGCCATCTACGTCGAGGGCGCGAGCAACGCCGACCTCCCTGACGGCGGTCACAGGTCACCCGGTGAGCGGTACGGCAGCGTCTACCAGATCAACTATCTGCGCTGCATCTTCTGCGGCCTGTGCATCGAGGCCTGCCCGACCCGCGCGCTCACCATGACCAACGAGTACGAGCTGACAGGCCCGACACGTGCCGGGCTGATCTTCGAGAAGGAGGACCTCTTGGCCCCCCTGCGCGACGGCATGCTCGCCGCACCGCACCCGATGGTCCCCGGGACCGAGGACACCCAGTACTACCGCGGCGAGGTCACCGGGCCGACGCCCGAGCAGGTCGCCTGGGTCGCCGAGCACAGGCCCGACGACCCGACGCTCGAGACGGCCCGCGCCGCCGCCGGGCGGGGCGCCTCGGGACCAGCCGCGTCGGCACCCGCGACAGCACCCGCGCCGACCGGGACGGGCCGCTCGTGACGAGCGGGGCGGAGGCCGTCCTCTTCTGGTGCCTCGCGCCGCTCATGGTGATCGCCGCGCTCGGGCTGCTCTTCGCCCGCAAGGCCGTGCACGCCACGCTCTGCGTCGTCTTCGTCATGGTCTGCCTGGCCGTCATGTACGTCGCCCTCGAGGCGCCGTTCCTCGGCATCGTGCAGATCGTCGTCTACACGGGCGCCGTGATGATGCTCTTCCTCTTCGTCATCATGCTGGTCGGCGTCGACGCCTCGGACTCCCTCGTCGAGACCATCCGTGGTCAGCGGCTCGTGGGCTGGTTGCTCGGCATCGGGCTCGGCGCCGTGCTCGTCGGCGTGATCCTGCGGGTGTCCTTCCCCGCAGGGATCGGTCTCGAGGAGGCGAACGCCGACACCAACCCCGTCGCGATCGCCCGGGTGCTCTTCGGCGACTTCGTCTTCAACCTCGAGGTCGTCGGCGTCCTGCTCATCACGGCCGCCCTCGCCGCCCTCACACTGACCCACAAGCAGCGGCTCACCCCGCGCGTGGGTCAGAAGGAGCGCGCCGACGCGCGGGTCGCGAGCGGAGAGTCGCTCGTCCCGCTGCCCGCCCCGGGGGTCTACGCCCAGCGCAACGCGATGGACGTCCCAGCCCTCGACCCGCAGGGCCGACCCATCGAGGCCTCGGTCTCGCGGGTGCTGCGGGTGCGCGGGCAGGAGCGGCAGGCGCCGCTCGACGCGCAGATCGCGCACCTGTCCGGCCAGGGACCACGGGGTGTCGGCTCGGGCCCGTCGCACGACGTGGACCGCACGGACGGCCCCGGCGAGCCGACGGCCGACCCCAGCACCCCGGGTGCGGCCGACACCACCCCGCCGCGGACCACCGAGGAGGAGAGCTGACATGGACATGTCCAACTACCTCGTGCTCTCGGCCCTGCTGTTCTCGATCGGCGCCGCGACGGTGCTGCTGCGCCGCAACGCGATCATCGTGTTCATGGGGATCGAGCTCATGCTCAACGCCTCCAACCTCGCCTTCGTGACCTTCGCGCGCATGCACGGAGACCTCAGCGGCCAGGTCATCGCCTTCTTCGTGATGGTCGTCGCCGCCGCCGAGGTGGTCGTCGGGCTCGCCATCATCGTGTCCATCTTTAGAACCCGCAGGTCTGCGTCGGTCGACGACGTCAACCTGCTGAAGAACTGACGGGGAGCGGACACCTGTGGACACCTCTGTGATCGACTCTGCCTGGTTGCTGGTCGTCGTACCGCTCGTCGGTGCCGGGATCCTGCTGCTCGCGGGCCGCCGCGCCGACGCGTGGGGCCACTGGCTCGGCGTGCTCGCCTCGGCGGCGACCTTCGTGCTCGGCGCCGTGTACCTGCTCACCCTGCTCGGCTGGGACGCCGCCGACCGCGTCGTCGACGTGCACGTCGGGCGCTGGTTCGACGCCGGCTCGCTCGTGGTCGACGTCGGCCTGCGGGTCGACCCGCTGTCGCTGACCTTCGTGCTGCTCGTCAGCTTCGTGGGCACCCTCATCCACCTGTACTCGGTCGCGTACATGGAGCACGACGCGGACAGGCGCAGGTTCTTCGCGTACCTCAACCTCTTCGTCGCGGCGATGCTGCTGCTCGTGCTCGCCGACTCCTACCTGCTGCTCTTCGTCGGCTGGGAGGGTGTGGGGCTCGCGTCCTACCTGCTCATCGGGTTCTGGAACCACGTCCCCGCCAACGCGACAGCCGCGAAGAAGGCCTTCATCGTCAACCGCGTCGCCGACGTCGGGATGATCGTCGCGCTCATGCTGATGTTCAGCTCCTTCGGGGCCGTCGACTTCGCCTCGGTCTTCGCCGGGGCCGAGACCACCGACACGGGCCGCCTCACCGCGATCGCCCTCATGCTGCTCGTCGCGGCCTGCGGCAAGAGCGCCCAGTTCCCCCTGCAGTCCTGGCTCGGGGACGCGATGGCGGGCCCGACGCCCGTCTCCGCGCTCATCCACGCCGCCACCATGGTCACCGCGGGTGTCTACCTCGTCGTGAGGTCCGGCCCGGTCTTCACGCTGGCCCCGGACGCCCTGCTCGTCACCGCCGTCGTCGGCGCCGTCACCCTGGTGTTCGGTGCTGTCGTCGGCTGCGCCAAGGACGACATCAAGAAGACCCTCGCCGCCTCGACCATGTCCCAGATCGGCTACATGATGCTCGCCGCGGGCCTCGGCCCGATCGGCTACGCCTTCGCGATCTTCCACCTGCTGACCCACGGGTTCTTCAAGGCCGGCATGTTCCTCGGAGCAGGCTCGGTGATGCACGGCATGTCCGACGACGTGAGCATGCGCAGGTTCGGAGGTCTCTCGGCGGTCATGAAGGTCACCTGGGTGACCTTCGGGCTCGGCTGGCTCGCGATCCTCGGCATCCCGCCCTTCTCAGGGTTCTGGAGCAAGGACAAGATCATCGAGAGCGCCTTCGCGGCCGACGGCGGCCACGGCTGGCAGCCGTGGGTCTTCGGCCTCGTCGCCCTCGTCGGGGCAGGGATCACGGCCTTCTACATGTCCAGGCTGTTCTTCATGACCTTCCACGGTCAGCGCCGCTGGGTCGAGAGCGACGACGGCTCGGGGCTGCCCGTGCGGCACCCGCACGAGTCGCCCGCCCTCATGACCGTGCCGATGGTGGTCCTCGCCGTCGGGTCGGCCGCCCTCGGCGGTCTGCTCATGGTCGGGGGAGCGTTCGCCTCGTGGCTCGAGCCCGTCACCGGACACGTCGAGCACCACGAGCCCGTGCTGCCCGTCCCGGTGATCATGGTCCTCACGCTGCTGCTCGTGCTCGGTGGGGCCGTCCTCGCCTGGCGCCAGTACGGTGCCTCGACGGTCCCCGTCGAGCCGCCCGTCGGCAGCGTCCTGACCCGTGCCGCGCGCGCCGACCTGTACCAGGACGTCGTCAACGAGAACCTCGTCATGCGCCCTGGGCAGTACCTCACGCGGTCCCTCGTCTACGCCGACAAGAAGGTCGTCGACGGCGGATTCATGGGAGCCGCAGGGGCCCTGGGTCTGCTCGGCGAGGCCGTGAAGAAGGTCCAGAACGGCTACGTCCGGTCCTACGCGGCCATGATGCTCGCAGGGTTCGGTGTCCTCGTCGTCGTCGTCCTGCTCGTGTGGAACTGAGAGGGGCGGACAGATGACCATCGACCCGAACATCCCGTGGCTCACCCTGCTGGCCGTCGTGCCGCTCGTCGGCGCGCTCGTGCTGTGGGCGCTGCCCCGCGGCTCGCGCAGGCTCGCTCGGCCCGTCGCGCTCGCCTTCTCCCTCGTCCAGGTGCTGCTCGTGATCGCCGCGATCGCCGCCTTCGACACCTCGGCGGCGGCCGAGCACCAGCTCGCCGAGACCCACGCGTGGATCCCGCAGATCGGCGCGAGCTACGCCGTCGCCGTCGACGGCGTCGGCCTGCTGCTCGTCGTGCTGAGCGTGGCCCTCGTGCCGCTCGTCATCGGCGCCGCCTGGCGCGAGCAGGGCGTCAGCGGTGCCGCCAGCACCCGGCGCGCGAAGGTCAGCGTCGGCAGCGTCGGCAGCGTCGCCGGCACCGCCGGCGCGGACGGCGTTCCCGGTGCTGCCGGTCCCGAGAGCGAGACCGACGTCGTCCTCCGCGAGGCCGGCGAGGGGCGCCTGCGCCACTACCTCGCGCTGGTCCTCGTGCTGCAGACCTTCATGGTGCTCGTCTTCAGCGCGCGCGACGTCTTCCTCTTCTACGTCGTCTTCGAGGCCATGCTGGTCCCGGTGTACTTCATGATCGGCGGCTTCGGCGACGGCGCCCGCCGCCGGTACGCGGCGATCAAGTTCCTCATCTTCTCCCTCGCCGGCGGGCTCGTCATGCTCGCCGCGGTGATCGTGCTCTACGTCCAGGGACCCGGGGGAGAGCAGGGCTTCCTCACGGACAACCTCACAGGGCTCGGCCTCGACCAGACGACCGAGCGCCTGCTGTTCCTCGGGTTCTTCCTCGCCTTCGCGATCAAGGCCCCGATGTTCCCCGTGCACTCCTGGCTGCCCGACGCCGCCGAGCACGCACCCGCGGGCACCTCCGTCCTGCTGGTCGGTGTGCTCGACAAGGTCGGCACCTTCGGGATGCTCACGCTCTGCCTCCCGCTGTTCCCCGACGCGAGCCGGTGGGCGGCGCCGGTGGTGATCGTGCTGGCTGTCGTGTCGATCCTCTACGGCGCGCTGCTCGCCCTCGGGCAGGACGACCTCATGCGCCTGGTCGCCTACACCTCGGTGTCGCACTTCGGGGTGATCGTCCTGGGCATCTTCGCCTTCACCCAGCTCAGCGTCTCGGGCGCCTCGTTCTACATGCTCAACCACGGGATCTCGACAGGGCTGCTGTTCCTCGTCGGCGGCTTCGTCGTCCGGCGGACCGTGACAGGCCGCTCGCGCCGGATCAGCGAGCTCGGCGGTCTGGCCAAGGTCACCCCGGTCCTGGCGGGGGTCTTCCTGCTGGCCGGGCTCTCCGCGCTGTCGCTCCCGGGTCTGTCGACCTTCGTCTCCGAGATCATGGTGCTCGTCGGGTCCTTCGGCAGGTACCCCGTCGCCGCGATCGTCTCGGCCTTCGTGGTCGTGCTCGCGGCGCTCTACGTGCTGCTGACCTATCAGCGGATCTTCACGGGCCCCGTGCGGCCCGAGCTCGCCGGGACGCGTGACCTCTCGGCGCGCGAGCGCTGGGTGGTCGCCCCGCTGGTCGTGGCGCTCCTCGTGCTCGGATTCGTGCCCGGACCTGCGCTCGACCTGGTCCGCGACCCCGCAGCAGTCACCCTCGAGCAGGTCGGCGTCGCCGACGTCGTCCCGCTCTCCGACGCACAGACCGAGGGGAGCGACTCATGATCCTCACCACAGCAACCGCCAGCGCCGCCGCAGGCTCGACCACGACCGCCGTCGTCGCGGCCGGGAGCTTCACGCCGCCCGAGGTGCAGTGGACCGCCGTCGCGCCGCTCCTCGTCGTCTTCGGGGCCGGTGTGCTCGCGGTGCTCGTCGAGGCCTTCGTCCCCGCGCGGCTCCGACGCGCGGTCCAGGTGCCGCTGATCCTCGTGGCGCTCGTCGCCGCGCTGCTCGTGGTCGTCTGGCAGTGCGTCGAGTGGCTCGGACCCGACAAGCCTGGTGCTGTCGTCGTCCTCGGCGGGTCGCTCGTGATCGAGGGCATCTCGCTGATGTTCCAGGGCACGATCCTCGTCGTGGCCTTCCTCGCCGTGCTCGTGGTCGTCGACCGCAGCGCGAGCGGGCAGGACGCCTTCGCGCCGAGCGTCGCGGCGATCCCGGGCTCGGACTACGAAGAGCTCGCGCGTCGTCGTGGCCTCGAGCAGACAGAGGTGTTCCCGCTGCTGCTCTTCGCGATCGGCGGGATGCTGATCTTCCCGGCAGCGGCCGACCTGCTCACCATGTTCATCGCCCTCGAGGTGCTCTCCCTGCCGCTCTACGTGATGTCGGGCATGGCCCGTCGGCGCAGGCTCCTGTCGCAGGAGGCGTCGTTCAAGTACTTCGTGCTCGGTGCCTTCGCCTCGGCGATCTTCCTCTTCGGCTCGGCCCTGCTGTACGGCTACTCGGGGTCGGTGCGCTTCGCCGACCTGGCCACGGCGTCGACCGCGGTCGTGCAGGGCGGTTCGCCCGACGGCTGGGAGCTGCTGTGGCTCGTCGGCTTCCTCATGGTCCTCTGCGGTCTGCTGTTCAAGGTCGGTGCGGTGCCCTTCCAGGCCTGGGTGCCCGATGTCTACCAGGGTGCGCCCACCCCGGTCACGGGCTTCATGGCGGCGTGCACCAAGATCGCCGCCTTCGGTGCGCTCGTGCGGATCCTGTGGTTCGGCGGGCTCGGCGGCACGCTCGACATGCTGCTGTCCTTCAAGACGGCGATGTGGGTCGTCGCGATCGCCACGATGGCCGTCGGCGTGGTCGTCGGTGCCACCCAGACCGACATGAAGCGCATGCTCGGGTACTCCTCGATCGCGCACGCAGGCTTCGTGCTCGTCGCGATCCTCGGCTTCAACCCCCAGGGCATCAAGGCCGTGATCTTCTACCTCGTCGCCTACGGGGTCGCCACGGTCGGTGCCTTCGGCGTCGTCTCCCTCGTCCGCGAGCGTGGCAGCGGGGGAGAGGTCCTCGGCGAGGCCACGTACCTGGGCCAGTGGGCAGGGCTCGGCAAGCGAAGCCCCTGGCTCGCCGCGTGCTTCTCGGTGTTCCTGCTGTCCTTCGCCGGTATCCCGCTGACCGCGGGCTTCATCGCGAAGTTCGGTGCCTTCTCCGCAGCGGTAGAGGGCAACCCGCAGCTCGGGACGGGCGAGGTGCTCGCCGTCGTCGGTGTGCTCGCCTCTGCCGTGGCGGTGTTCTTCTACATCAGGATCATCGTCATCATGTTCTTCATGGACCCTGCCGGGACGCTCCCGGACGGACCTGCCGACCTGCTCCCGGACGGACCTGCCACCCCGGGCGCGCGGGTCGAGGGCGACTCGGAGGGCCTGGCCAGCAGCCCGGCGCAGACGTCTGTGCTGCTCGCGGACGGCGCGCCCCAGGTCACCGTCGTCACGGGCCTGGGCCCCACAGCCGTGGCCGTCGCGGTGTGCGCTGCGCTCGTGGTCGTGCTCGGCGTCTTCCCGGCGCCGCTGCTCGAGCTCATCGGGTGGGCCACAGGCATCGGTTGAGGGGCGCTCGGTGAGGACCGCGGTCCACCGGGGCCCTCACCGCTGACCGCTGTGTGACCTCTGCCGCCGGGTGTCAGTGCACGCTCGGGGCACGACAGACGATAGGTTCTACCTCGTGACTACTGCTTCGATCGGGCTGCCTGTGCCGGACCCTGACCTTGCCGAGAGGCTGGCCGCACGGCTCGCCTACGTCGAGGAGCGTCTGCGCGACTCCGTGACGCACGCGGACGAGCTCGCGAACACGACCTCGCGCCACCTCGTGGACGCCGGGGGCAAGCGCCTGCGTCCCCTGCTCGCACTGCTCACCGCCGAGCTCGGCGAGTCCGCCAGGCCCGAGGTCATCGACGCAGCCGTCGTCGTCGAGCTCACCCACCTGGCGACCCTGTACCACGACGACGTCATGGACTCCGCGCCCCTGCGCCGCGGCGCACCCGCCGCCCACGAGGTGTGGGGCAACTCTGTCGCGATCCTCACCGGCGACCTCCTCTTCGCGCGGGCCTCCGTGACCGTCGCCGGGCTCGGCCCCGAGGCCGTCCGCTGGCAGGCCGAGACCTTCGAGAGGCTGTGCCTCGGCCAGCTGCACGAGACCGTGGGCCCCAGGCCCGACGAAGACGCGGTCCAGCACTACCTCCAGGTGCTCTCGGACAAGACCGCCTCGCTCATCGCGACCTCCGCGCGCTTCGGTGCCAGGTACGCAGGGTGCCGCCCGGAGATCGTCGAGATCGTCGCGAACTTCGGCGAGAAGGTCGGCGTCGCCTTCCAGCTGGCCGACGACGTCATCGACCTCACCTCCGACGGTGCGCTCACCGGCAAGACCCCGGGGACCGACCTGCGCGAGGGCGTGCCGACCATGCCTGTCCTCCTGCTGCGCAGCCACGTCGCCGCGAGCTCCCAGCCGTCGCCCGACGACCTCGCGATCCTCGCCCTCCTCGACTCCGACCTCAGCTCCGACGAGGCGCTCGCCGGGGCTGTCGCGGCTCTGCGTGCTCACCCCGTCGTCGAGGAGACCCGCGCGCAGGCTGTCGCCTGGGCGCAGGACGCCGTCGCCGAGCTCGTCCCCCTCCCGGACGGCCCTGTGAAGGACGCCCTCGTGGCCTTCGCTGAGTCCCTGGTCGACCGGACGGCCTGAGTCCCGACAGGCGGGGCAGCAGAGGCGACAGCTCGTCGCCGCGGGTACGCCGGGCGGACGTCGAGACGCTCGACGCGCCCCTCGCGTCCTGCGCGGCGACCGTGGCCCTGACTCGCACGACACGTCCGTCCGCGCACGCCGGAGAGCCCCGTGACTGCGGGGGAGTAGTCCCCATCGCAGCACCTCGGACGGGCGACTAGCGTCAGTCCTGCCCGAACGGGCGGAGCGGCGCCCCCAGGACGCCGGCAGACGCGGCCCAGCACGGACCGCGAGACGTCGTTGCACGACAGACCGACAGGCAGGTGACGGGCAGTGGATCAGCGGCACGCCGTCAGCGCCCTGCGATGGGGTGCGACCACGCACCCGGGCCGGCGCCGGGCCGCCAACGAAGACGCCTTCCACGCCGAGCGCGGGGTCTACTTCGTCGCCGACGGCATGGGTGGCCACGAGGGCGGCGCCCGGGCGAGCGCCGCGGCCGTCGAGGTCCTCTGCGCGCTCGCGGAGTCCGACAACGTGACCCTCGACGAGCTGCACGCCACGATCCGCGAGGCGCACCGCGCGGTCACCCAGATCGCGACCCAGCCCGGGCGGCACGCCGGCACCACGATGACCGGGGCCGTGGTCGTCCAGCGCGACGGGGTGCCTACCTGGCTCGTGGCGAACGTCGGAGACTCCCGCACCTACCGCTTCCTGAACTCCGAGCTCCAGCAGATCACCGTCGACCACTCCCTCGTCCAGGAGCTCGTCGCCGCCGGCGAGGTCTCGCCCGAAGAGGCGCGGACCTTCGCCCGCAGGCACGTGATCACCCGGGCGCTCGGCGGGACCGTCGAGCCCGAGCCCGACTGCTGGAGCCTGCCGATCGTGCCCGGGGAGCGTCTGCTCATCTGCTCCGACGGCCTCACCGAGGACGTCTCGGTCGCCCAGATCTCCGAGGTGCTCCGGCAGCAGCCGCACCCCCAGCTCGCCGCCGACCAGCTCGTCAACGCGGCCCTGCTCGCCGGTGGCCGGGACAACGTCACGGTGGTCGTGGTGGACGTCGCCCCGACCCCCGCAGGCCAGGTCCCCGCGCCGCCCCCGCAGGGCAGCTGGACGGGACGGTCCGTCTCCGCGTAGCAGAGCGGGCGACCACGCAGTACCGTCCAGGCAGAACCAAGTCCACGGCAGCGCGAGCACGCGGCGCTGCCGACCCCGGTGTGAGGATGAACAAGAGATGTCGATCAGCTACGCGCCCGGAACGGCCTTCGCCCTCGTCAGGCCCGGCGTGGTCGTCCTGCTCGACGACGCCGTCGAGCCGGCAGCGGTCTCGGCCATCTGGTCCGCGCTCGAGACCCTCGGGCGCCCTGACGGCATGGCCGACGTGCTCGACAGCCTCACGACAGTCCTGGACCCGTCGCTGCGCGAGCTCCCGGACTTCGGCGTGGTCGTCCACGAGTCCGGCCCTGAGGGCGAGGAGACCGGGGTCCTGCACGTCGTGGCCCGTGGCCGGGTCTCGGTCCACCTGGCCGGTGAGGTCGGCAGCGAGACCATCGAGGCCTTCGGCATGACCACCTGGGCCGACAAGCGCTTCACCGACGTCGACCGCTACGAGCTCGCAGTCGGAGAGACCGGTCTCGAGGCGGCGCTGACCCTCGCGCTCACCACGGGCGTCGTCACGGCCCGCTCGGTGAGCTGGCAGCGCCCGCACGAGGCCGGTGCGACAGCGGGGGCGTCGGCGACGGACGTCGCGTCTGTCGGGACCGCCGACGACACGATCGACGAGGACGGGCTCGCGGCTGTCGCAGCCGTCGCCGCCGTCGGGGGCAGCGGTACGGACGACGAGGTGCGCGAGGGTGGCGAGCTGCGTGAGGACGCACAGGCTGCCGACGCCGTGGGCGAGGAGCAGGTCTCCGGCCTCGACCCGGCGATGGTCCCCGTCCACCCCGCCGAGCCGGACTTCGCCCGCACCCTCGGGGAGTTCCCCGAGGCGCCGACCGACGAGCTCGCGGGCGACGACCCGGCCGGCGACGAACCCGTGACCGGCGACTCCGTGACCGACGAGGCCGCGGCCGGGGACGCGCCCCCGGAAGGTCTCTCCGACGAGATCCAGCAGGGCGAGGGGACCCCCGCGCACGAGGCTGCACCGCAGGCCGACGACGTCCAGGACTCTGCGGCACCCGCCGTGGCGCCGTCGGGCGAGCAGACCGGCGGCGAGGGCGTCTCAGCAGGCGCGGCTGTCTCGACCGACGCGGCTGTCTCGACCGACGAGGCCGAGACGGACGACGACCTCGAAGACACCGTGTTCTCCCTCGAAGGAGTGCGCGGCGTGCTCGCCGCGCGCGCCGCAGCAGTCGCCGAGACCGGCCCCGACCACGCCGCGCCCGTCGACCCCGGGCGCGACGAGAGCGAGCGCGGAGACGTCGCGGGCGGTGCAGCCCAGGTCGACGAGACCGGCTCGGCCGAGACCGAGACGGGCGGCTTCGACGAGGCACGGTTCAGGAAGGCTGCTCCCGGTGAGGCCGCTCCCGACGCGGTCGGGCGCGACGAGAGCGCGGTGACGCCCTCCGTGCCCGCTCCGAGCACCGGGCTGCCCCCGGTCCCGCCACCCCCGCCGGAGCCCGCGCCGGCTGCTCCGCTGCCCGCCGCCGCGTCGTGGCCTGCACCGTCGGGCGCGGACCAGCACCCGGACCAGCCGTCGCCCACAGGCCACGCGCCGTACCCGGTGTACCAGGCGGCTCCGCAGATGCCTCCGGGGGAGGCGCTCCCCGCAGGGACCGGCTCCGTGCCCACCTCGGACCCGGCGCCCGAGCAGGCCGGCTGGGCTGCGCCGAGCCCGGCGGCGCCGCCGGCTCCGGCAGCGCCGCTGTACCCGCAGGGCTCAGGCCCGCAGTGGACCGTCCAGCTGCCTGGGACCCCGCCTGCCGCAGACGAGGCCGCCCCGGCTGCTGCTCCGTCCCAGGTGCCGACCATCCTGGCCCGCAGCTGTGCCTACGGGCACGCCAACACCCCCGTCCGCTCGACCTGCGCCGTGTGCGGGGGCGGCCTCAACCCGCAGGCCGAGGTGGTCCCCAGGCCGTCGCTGGGCCGGGTCGTGCTCTCGACGGGCGACGTCGTCGAGCTCGAGCAGCCCCTAGTGCTCGGCCGGTACCCGCAGGCCCACGTGGTCACGGCCCAGGCGCAGGCTCCCCGCCTGGTGACGGTGCCGAGCCCGAGCCAGGACATCTCCCGCTCGCACCTCGAGGTCCGCCTCGAGGGCTGGAACGTCCTGCTCGTCGACCTCACGACCGTCAACGGGACCACCCTGCTGCGCCCGGGCCAGCCGCCGCGCCGCCTGCACCCGCAGGAGCCGACACTCGTCATGAGCGGTGACGTCGCCGATCTCGGCGACGGTGTCCGGCTGACCTTCGAGGGTCTTGCATGAGAGCACGCAGGCCGCCCTCGGCGCCGCCGGAGATCGCCGGCTACGAGTACCTGAGCGTGATCGGCTCGGGCGGGTTCGCCGACGTCTTCCTCTACCAGGAGCTGCGTCCCCGCCGGAAGGTCGCGATCAAGGTGCTGCTCCCGCAGCGCGCGGACGAGGCGACCCGGGCGGCCTTCACAGCCGAGGCCGACCTGATGGCGATCTTGTCGAGCCACCCCTCGATCGTCACGATCTTCGACACCGACGTGACCGACGACGGCCGGCTGTTCCTCGCCATGGAGTACTGCTCCCGCTCGACCATGTCCGCGCGGTACAAGCGCGAGCCTCTCGGCGTGGCGGAGACGCTGCGGGTCGGCATCCAGATCGCCGGGGCCGTCGAGACCGCGCACCGCAACGGGATCGTGCACCGCGACATCAAGCCCGCGAACATCTTGGTGACCGACTACGGGCACCCGGCGCTCACGGACTTCGGCATCTCGGCGACCATCGAGCAGAGCGAGGCCGGGGCTGACGGCATGTCGGTGCCGTGGTCCCCGCCCGAGAACCTCACGGCCGAGCCTCGCAGCGGTGTGCGCAGCGACGTGTGGTCGCTCGGGGCGACGATCTACACGCTGCTCGCAGGGCGCTCGCCCTTCGAGGTCCCCGGGGGCAACAACACCCAGCGCGCGCTCGTCCAGCGCATCACCCGCGACCCGCTCCCGCCGATCGGCCGCGGTGACGTCCCGGCCGAGCTCGAGCAGGTGCTCGGCGCGGCCATGGCCAAGTCACCCGACATGCGGTACCCCTCGATGCTCGACCTCGGGCGGGCCCTCCAGCGGGTCCAGTCGGGACTGAACCTCACGTCCACGTCGATCGACATCATCGACGACTCGACGAGCACCACCATCTCGCACCTGTCCGGTGACAGGGACCCGACCGACGGACAGGACGAGACCGGCGACGGTGGCACCCGCATCCGGCTCGCGAGCGACAGGTTCCACCCGGGCTACGGCGTAGGCCACTCCGAGGACTCCTGGCGTTCGGGTCTGCAGCCCGGCGCGACGGGCGACGGCGTCATGGTCGACTCCGTCTCGGGGCACCGCAGCGACTCCTTCACAGGCAGCAGCTACGGGCGCGTCGGCGGCTCGCCCTACGTGCCGGCCGTCGTCTACCCCGACGCGGCGCCCGCCGCGCAGCCCGTGACCACGGGGTACGGGGTCGTCGGTCCGGTCGACCCGGCCGTCGCGCAGGCTCACGCTGGATCGCCCGGCGGGCCCGGCCAGCCGGCCGGCCTGAGCATCGGCACGCTCGCGCCCACGCAGCAGCAGCCGCCGAGGCGGCCCTCGCGCTGGAGGTCGCCGACGGCGATCACGTCGGTCGCCGCCGTGCTCGCGCTCCTCGTCGCGGGCGGGGTGGTCGTCGAGCGGATGAGCCGCCCCGACCTGCTCGAGGCCTCGACGGTGCCCGCCCCCGTCGAGCTGACCGCGACGGGCAGCGACGGCTCGAGCCAGGTGGTGTTCTCGTGGGAGAACCCCGAGCCCGGGTCCTCCGACACCTACGCCTACCGTCCGGTGACGACGATCGGCTCGGCGTCGACCGAGGAGTACCGCCAGACGAGCGTGCTCAGCGCGAGCGTCAACTCCTTCGGGGTCTCCAACCCCTGCCTCGAGGTCGCGATCGTCCGGGACGGCCGGTTGTCCGGCTCCCCGGCGCGGGCATGCCTCGACTGACTGCGCTTCCCGCTAGAGTCGAGCGGGCGAGCACACGCGTCGTCGGCACCGAGCCCGGCGGCGAGCACGACGCCCTGACGGGGCACGAGAGAGAGTGTGGACTTCTGCGATGACCGAGCTGGCGATCGACTACTGCGGCGAGTGGTTCAAGCCGTCCCTCGACGAGCCCTTCGACATCGGGCGCGAGGCCGACCTCTCCGTCGACGACAACCCCTACCTGCACCGCAGGTTCTTGCGCATCACACACGTGGACGGCATCTGGTGGCTGTCGAACGTCGGGTCGCTCATCTCGGCGACCATCTGCGACGCGAGCGGCGGCGTGCAGTCGTGGCTCTCGCCCGGCAACAGGCTGCCCATCGTCTTCAAGACGACCACGATCGTCTTCACCGCAGGACCGACCACCTACGAGCTGCTGGCCCACCTCGAGGGCTCGCCCTACCAGGAGGTCCTCACCGACGACCCCCTCATCGGTGAGACGACCATCGGCGTGATCTCCTTCACCACGAGCCAGAAGCAGCTGATCGTCGCGCTCTGCGAGCCCATGCTCAAGCGCGACGGTGCCGGTCTGAGCGAGATCCCGTCGACCGCCGAGGCCGCCAAGCGCCTGGGCTGGGCGACCACCCGCTTCAACCGCAAGCTCGACAACGTGTGCGACAAGCTGGACCGCATGGGTGTCAAGGGTCTGCGCGGCGGACCCAAGCAGCTCGCGACCAACCGTCGTGCCCGGCTCGTCGAGTACGCCGTGACCTCCCGCCTGGTGACCTCGGCCGACCTCCCTCTGCTCGACGTGGACTCCGAAGACTGATGCCCGGCACGCTCGCCTTCCCGTCCGAGGCCTTCCCGGCGTACCCGGCGCTCGAGATCGACCAGCCCGACGGCTGGGTCGCCCTCGCCGGTGTCGGGCTGCCGCTGGCCCTCGCCGCGGAGGTCCCCTCGGGGCAGTTCCGGCCGAACGTGCTGGTCACGGTCCAGAGGTTCGGGGTCGGGCACACCGTCGCCGACTCGCGTGCGGCGGTCAACAAGAGCCTCAAGGCTCTGCCCAGGTTCACCCAGACCCTGCGTGAGGACTCGGTGGAGATCCTCGGGGCGCCCGGCATGCGGGTCGAGGGGTACTTCTCCGACGGCAAGGGCGGCACGCTCGTCCAGGCGCTGCGCATGTGCGTGCTCGAGAACGGCCCGGTCTTCGACGTCGTGCAGGTCACGGGCACGTGCACGGGCCCGCAGACCGAGGCGTTCTTCGGCCAGGTCCGTGAGATCCAGGACAGCCTGCGCCTCGCGGGCTGAGCCCCTGGTGCGCCTGTCCAGGGCCCTCCGTCGTCCCTGAGCGGCGCGGGTAAGCCTAGACTAAGTACCAGGAGCACCACTCTGCCGAGCCGCGCTCGGGACACCTACCGGAAGGCATGCATCTCCGTGAGCACTGACCGTCAGCTGCGCGTCGCGATCGTCGGGGCCGGACCGGCCGGCATCTACGCCGCCGACATCCTCTCCAAGACGGAGCTCGACGTCTCCATCGACCTCTTCGAGCGGCTGCCCGCGCCCTTCGGTCTCGTGCGCTACGGCGTCGCGCCCGACCACCCGCGGATCAAGCAGATCATCACCGCCCTGCACAGGGTGCTCGAGCGCGGGGACATCCGCCTGCTGTCGAACGTCGACTACGGCATCGACATCAAGCTCGACGAGCTCCGCGAGTTCTACGACGCGGTGATCTTCTCGACGGGTGCGATCACCGACGCTCCCCTGGACATCCCGGGGACCGAGCTCGACGGCTCCTACGGCGCGGCCGACTTCGTGTCCTGGTACGACGGTCACCCGCACGTCCCGACCACCTGGCCGCTCGAGGCGCAGCAGGTCGCGGTCATCGGGGCCGGCAACGTCGCCCTCGACGTCGCCCGCGTCCTGGCCAAGCACGCGGACGACCTGCTGGTCACCGAGATCCCCGCGAACGTCTACGAGGGCCTCAAGGCCTCGCCCGTCACCGACGTGCACGTCTTCGCCCGCCGCGGCCCCGCGCAGGCGAAGTTCTCGCCGCTCGAGCTCCGCGAGCTCGGGCACGTCCCCGACGTCGACGTGATCGTCTACCCCGAGGACTTCGAGTTCGACGAGGGCTCGATGGCCGCGATCGGCTCGTCCAACCAGACGAAGCAGGTCGTCAAGACCCTCACCGACTGGACCCTCAAGGACCCGTCGACCTTCTCCGCCTCGCGTCGCCTGCACCTGCACTTCCTGCACGCTCCGGCCGAGATCCTCGACACCGACGGCGACGGCAAGGTCGACGCGCTGCGCACCGAGCGCACCCGCCTCAACGGCGACGGCACCGTCAGCCGCACCGGCGAGACGCACGACTGGCCCGTCCAGGCCGTCTACCGCGCTGTCGGCTACTTCGGCTCTCCGCTCGCCGAGCTGCCCTTCGACGACGTCAAGGGTGTCGTGCCCAACGCCGAGGGCCGGGTCCTCGACCTCGACGGCGAGCACCTCGAGGGCGTGTACTGCACAGGCTGGATCAAGCGCGGCCCTGTCGGTCTCATCGGCCACACCAAGTCCGACGCCTCGGAGACCATCCGTCACCTCGTCGAGGACAGCGTCCAGGACGGCTTCGCCTCCGCGACCCAGCCCTCGCCCGACGCGATCACCGGGTTCCTCGCGGACCGCGGGGTCGAGGTCGTGCAGTGGTCGGGCTGGGAGCTGCTCGACGCGCACGAGCGTGCCCTCGGCGAGGCCGCCGGTCGCGAGCGCATCAAGGTCGTCTCGCGCGAGGAGATGCTGGACATCACCCTCGGGCGCTGAACGACGCCAGCCTGACGGGCTCTGGCGTGACCGACCCTGGCCTGGCCGGCGTCGGTACGGCCCCGGCCCGGCTGCAAGGGCCCGGCTGACCGGCCGCTGACGAGTCCCTGTGAGCTTCCTGGAGACGGGAACGCCCACGGGGGCTCGTGCGTTGTGGCAGATAGACGACGCAGGACTCAGACCAGAGGTGGGCACGATGGGGCACAGGCACTACAACGGACTCAAGACGGCCGTGCTGTTCGGTCTCATGTGGGCCGTGCTGCTCGGGCTGTGGGCTCTCGTGGGGCAGGGCAGCGGCACGATGCTCGTGCTGTTCTGCGGCATCGGTGTCGCGACGACCGCCTACGGGTACTGGAACTCCGACAAGCTGGCGATCCGCGCGATGCACGCGCGCCCCGTGAGCGAGATCGAGCAGCCCGCCATGTACAGGATCGTCCGGGAGCTCTCGACCGCCGCCCGCCAGCCCATGCCTCGCCTCTACGTGTCGCCGACAGCCGCGCCGAACGCCTTCGCGACGGGCCGCAACCCGCAGAACGCCGCGGTCTGCTGCACCGAGGGGATCCTCACGCTGCTCGACGAGCGCGAGCTCCGCGGGGTGCTCGGTCACGAGCTCATGCACGTCTACAACCGCGACATCCTCACCTCGTCGGTCGCCTCGGCCTTCGCCGGTGTCATCACCGGGATCGCGCAGTTCTTGATGTTCTTCGGTGGGAACCGCGACCGCGGAGGCAACCCGCTCGCCATGCTCGCGATGGCCTTCCTGGCCCCGCTCGCCGCGACTGTCGTGCAGCTCGCGATCTCGCGGACCCGCGAGTACGACGCCGACGAAGACGGTGCCAAGCTCACAGGCGACCCGCTCGCACTGGCCTCCGCGCTGCGCAAGCTCGAGTCCGGGACCCAGCGTGCGCCGCTGCCGCAGGACCAGCGTCTCGTCGACGTCTCGCACATGATGATCGCGAACCCCTTCCGCGGGGGTGGGGCCCGCAGGCTCTTCGCGACCCACCCGCCGATGCCTGAGCGCATCCAGCGGCTCGAGCGCATGGCCGGCGGACCTGCAGGCCGCCGGGGTACGCAGGACGGGCCGATCACCCGGTACTGACAGGTCGGGGGAGCGCGGCCGACGCTGTGTCACACCGTCCCCCGGATATCACCCGGGGGACATGTCACAGCGCGACGCGCGTGGCCGATGAGTGTGGAGCACCCGCCAGGGTGCGCCCATGTTCATCGAGGAGCACGCTCATGCCGTCCACCCCCCGCCGCCCGTGGCACTCCCTGTCGAACCGACCTCTCGGTCTGAAGATCGGTGCCGCGATCGCCCTCATGGCCGTCGCCGCGCTCGTCACAGGTCTGCTCGCGGTCCAGCGCATCGCGTCGCTGCGTGACGGCCAGGCGCAGCTCTACACGGAGAACGTCGCACCGATGGTGGTGCTCGGCGAGATCCAGCGTGCGTTCCAGGGCGACCGAGCCCGCATCACCCAGTACGGCATGGCCGACGAGGAGACCCGCGAGGTCCTGCGCACCGAGCTCACCGAGCGCCGCGGCGAGATCGACGCGCTCATCGAGGACTACGCGCCCTTCGAGATCGACAGCGCGAGCATGGACTCCTTCCGCAGCAAGCTCGACGCCTTCTACGAGGCCTCGGAGGGTGAGCTCTTCTCGCTCGCCGACGCCGGCGACGACGCCGGGTTCGCGACGAACTTCCAGGAGACCATCCGGCCGATGATCACGGCCTTCGTCGAGCCCTTCACGGCCGAGACCACGGCCCAGGCCGCGCAGGGCGAGAGCCGCGCCGCCGAGGGGGCGGCCAACGCGCGCGCCGCGATGATCCTCGTCGCCGTGACGCTCACCGTCGGGATCCTCGCCTCGGGGCTCCTGGCCTTCTTCGTCACCCGCGCGATCCTGCGCGACGTGCGCCGCGTGCAGAAGGCCACAGACCGCCTCGCGCAGGGCGACCTGCTCGCGACGACGGGCGTCACCTCGGGCGACGAGATCGGACGGATGGCGCAGGCCCTCGATGCCGCGATCCTCGACGTGCGGTCGGTCATGTCCTCGGTCGTCGGCTCGGCCGACGGTGTCGCCGCGGCCTCCGAAGAGCTCTCCGCGACGGCAGCGCAGATCGCCTCGGCCGCCGAGGAGACCTCGGCGCAGTCGGGTGTGGTCGCAGCCTCGGCCGACGAGGTGTCGCAGAACGTGGGCCGGGTGGCCGACGGTGCCGGTGAGATGGGCGCGGCGATCCGGGAGATCTCGCAGTCTGCCAACGACGCGGCGCGCGTCGCCGCGCAGGCCGTGGCCTCGGCCGAGCAGACCACCGAGCGGGTCAGCCGTCTGGGCATCTCCTCGCGCGAGATCGGCGACGTCGTCAAGGTCATCACGAGCATCGCCGAGCAGACCAACCTGCTCGCCCTCAACGCGACCATCGAGGCCGCGCGCGCCGGTGAGGCGGGCAAGGGCTTCGCCGTCGTCGCGAACGAGGTCAAGGAGCTCTCCCAGGAGACCGCCCGCGCGACGCAGGACATCGCGCGCCGGGTCGAGTCCATCCAGTCCGACACGAGCGGTGCCGTCGAGGCGATCAGCGAGATCTCGACGATCATCTCCGAGATCAACGAGTTCCAGCTCTCGATCGCGTCTGCGGTCGAGGAGCAGACCGCCACGACGGCCGAGATGAGCCGCTCGGTCCAGGTCGCGGCCGACGGCAGCGGCGAGATCGCCGCGACGATCACGGGTGTCTCGGGTGCCGCCACGCTCACGACCGAGGCGGCCGCGCAGACGCAGGCAGCGGTCAACGACCTCGCCGCGATGGCGTCGGCGCTGCGCACCGAGGTGCGGCGCTTCACCTTCTGAGCGGCGCGGTGACGCGTCCAGCCCGCGTGGTAGTGCCTTCGGGAGTGCACCGCCGCGTCGGTCGACGGACCGGTTCAGGGTCCGGTGTGGGCGCAGGTCAGGAGACGGCCTCGGGGGCTGCGTCCTGCTGGACGTCCCCCGAGAGGTCCGCGGTGACGTCCTCAGAGGCGACTGCGGTCTCGACGGCCTCGGGCACGAGGGCCTCGAGGGCGCGGGCCACTCCGTCGTCGTCGTTCGAGGTCGTGCTGTGCGTCGCGGCGGCGAGCACGTCGGGGTGCGCGTTCGCGACGGCGATCGAGCGACCGGCCCAGCGGAGCATCGGCAGGTCGTTCGGCATGTCGCCGAAGGCCCACACGTCGGCTGCGTCGATGCCGCGGCTCGAGCACCAGTGCTCGAGCGCCGTCGCCTTGGTGACGCCCGGAGCCGTCATCTCGGCCAGACCTGCGGCCCCCGAGAAGGCGAGCATCGCACGGTCGCCGACGGTCTCGCGGACGGCGTCGAAGAAGGTCTCGTCGGGCATCTCGCGGTGCCGTGCGAGCAGCTTGCCGACAGGCTGGTCGAGCAGGTCCTCGACGGGGACCCGTGGAGCCTCCGCGACGACGTGGTCGTCCTCGGCGTAGAACCGTGGGTCGAAGGACGGTCCGTCAGGCCCCTCGAGACCGAAGGCGATGCCCGGGACCGCGCGGCGCAGGTCGGCGACGACCTCGCGGACCGCCGTCTCGCCGAAGGCGTGCACCTCGCTGACCCGCGACGTCGCGACCTCGAAGACTCCCGCGCCGCCGAGGCAGATCACGTGCCCGTGCCCGCCGATCGCGTCGGCCAGGCCCGTGAGCCAGCGTGGCGGGCGCGCCGTCACGAAGAGCACGTGGACGCCGGCGTCCTCGACGGCGCGCAGCGCGACGCGTGACCGCTCCGACAACGAGCCGTCGGAGTGCAGCAGCGTGCCGTCGAGGTCCGTCGCGACGACGCGGGGCAGCGGCACGGTCAGCGGTAGTTGGTGAACTGCACGGCGAAGTCGAGGTCGGCGTTCTTGAGGAGTGCCTGGACCTCCTGCAGGTCGTCGCGCGACTTGCTCGTGGCGCGGACCTCGTCGCCGGTGATCTGCGTCTTGACGCCCTTGGGGCCCTCGTCGCGGATCAGCTTGGTGACCTTCTTGGCGTTCTCGCCCGCGAGGCCCTCCTTGAGGGTCGCCTCGAGGCGGTACTCCTTGCCGGACAGCTGCGGCTCGTTCTCGCCGGTGTCGAGGTGCTTGAGCGAGACACCACGCTTGATGAGCTTGGACTGCAGCACGTCGAGGATCGCGAGGACGCGCTCCTCCGAGTTGGCGATCATGACGATCTTCTCGGTGCCGCTCCAGGCGATCGACGCACCGATGTTCTTGAAGTCGTAGCGCTGCGCGACCTCCTTGACCGCCTGGTTGAGGGCGTTGTCGACCTCTTGGCGGTCGACCTTGCTGACGATGTCCATCGATGAATCGGCCACGGTGAGACTCCTCGTGAGACGGGATAGGGGTTCAGGCAACGGTATCTGATGCGCGCAGGGCGCGTGAGGGGGTGTGGACGACGCTCGTGGAAACCCGGCAGGACGTGCTCAGCGGGGCCTGAGAGGGCAGCGAGCAGGGCGTGACGGCAGCAGCGGCAGGCGGGGAGAGACGGTGAGCGGGGTGGCGAGATCAGCGCTGCGCGACGCGGGCGACCCGGGCGACCCGCAGCGACCTGAGCGCGTCGACCGTGAGCAGCACGAGGGCGCACCACACGAGGGAGAACCCGACCCAGCGCACCACGGGCATCTCCTCGTGGAACACGAGCACCCCGAGCGCGAGCTGCATGATCGGCGCCAGGTACTGGAGCATCCCGACCACGCTCAGCGGCAGCAGGCGGGCGGCCGCGCCGAAGCACAGCAGGGGGAGCGCGGTGACGATGCCTGAGGACACGAGCAGCAGCGCGTGGCCCGTGCCCTCCTGGACGAAGGTGCTCGTGCCCTGCGCGCCCAGCCAGAGGAGATAGAGGACGGCGACGGGGGCCAGGACCGTCGTCTCGACCGCGAGGCCGGGGATCGCCGGGACGGTCCGGCCGGCACGGTTCTTCAGCAGCCCGTAGAAGCCGAAGGAGAAGGCGACACCGAGAGCCACCCAGGGCACGGTCCCCAGCCCCGCCGTGATGACCACGACCGCGGCACCGCCGAAGCCGAGCGCGACCCACTGGGCAGGGCGCAGCCGTTCTTTGAGGACGAGCACCGCGAGCAGCACCGTGACGAGAGGGTTGATGAAGTACCCGAGGGCGGCGTCGACCACGTGGTCGGAGGTCACGGCGAAGACGTAGATGGTCCAGTTGGCCGCGACCAGCACCGCAGCGGCCGAGAGGACCGCGAGCATGCGGCCAGAGCGCATGACCGCCAGATAGCCGCGCATCTGCCGGGTGGCCAGGAGGAGCACGAGGCAGAACAACAGGCTCCAGACGATCCTGTGCGCGATGATCTCGAGCGCCCCGGCTGGCTGGAGCAGCGGGAAGTAGAGGGGGAGCGTGCCCCACATGGCGTAGCTGGCGATGCCGAGCGTGAGCCCCCAGCGCGCTGATCCGCGAGCTGCATCTGTCGAGGTGGTGCTGCCAGAGGCGTCGGTGGCGGTGCCGCCCGGTCCGTCGGGACTCCCCGGCGTGGCGGGAGTGGGCGAGGCTGGAGATGTCGTCACGTCGCCACCGTACGCCGCCGGTGCCTGCCAGGTCAGGGTGTCCTGCGACACCTTCGCGCCACGGATTTCGTCCTGGCCGGACCCTCTTGTATTGTTGGGGTGCTCCTGCAGCGTAGGTGGCTGCATCCGGCTCGTCCGGCTGCTGACCAGCACGATCTACCCGCAGAAGTCATCACGGCAACTTGCCCGAGCGGCCAAAGGGAGCTGACTGTAAATCAGCCGTCACAGACTACGTGGGTTCGAATCCCTCAGTTGCCACACGAGAAGGCGTCACCCGTCAGGGTGGCGCCTTCAGTGCTTCCCGGGGGCTGCTCGTCGTGGTGCGGCCCGCTCTCCTCTCCTCTGCTCTGACCGGTCGTCCGTGCCTGCGCCGTCACGCGTGGGTCGGGCGTGCGCGCACTGTCGTCCCACCGGTGTTGCGTGAGGGGCCCGGCGTACCCCGCCGGTCCTGCGTGCGCGCACTGTCGTCGCCCCGCCGGTCTTGCGTGCGCACCCCGCCGAAACAGCCGCAACCGCCGGAACCGCCGGTCCTACGGGTCAGGCGCGTACTGACCGCGCCGCCCTCGACACCGCCCGAACCTGCCGTCTGGCGGTGCTCTCCGGGGGGGGGGGGGGGGGAAGGGCGGTCGGCAGCGGTGTGCAGAAGCACTCCTGGGCTGCTGTATCGTTGTCGTTCGCGGAGCGTCAGGGCCGTGATCGGAACCACACGGAGCCGATTTCGTCTACCAGCCCCTGAGCATGTAATGTTTTCCGCGCTGCCCCCGTAGCTCAGTGGTAGAGCGCAGTCTTGGTAAGACTGAGGTCATGGGTCCGATTCCCATCGGGGGCTCTGTTGGTGTGTCGGCGTCCGGCGTGGGACTATGTCTCCTGCGTCAGACGTTGGACATCGATGCGGCGGGGTAGCTCAGTTGGTCAGAGCGCACGGCTCATAATCGTGAGGTCGCGGGTTCGAGCCCCGCCCCCGCTACCAGCACTGGCAACACGCGCGCGCCGGCCGGCGGTGTGCGTCATCCGAAGTTCGTAGCGCCCCCGGCGGCGCGAGAGGTGGCACGACCGTGGCTAGCAAGAGTTCAGACGTTCGCCCCAAGATCACGCTCGCTTGTGTCGAGTGCAAGGAGCGGAACTACATCACGAAGAAGAACCGTCGGAACAACCCCGACCGTCTCGAGCTCGCGAAGTTCTGCCCGCGCTGCAGCAAGCACAACCCGCACCGCGAGACCCGCTGACCTTCTCGGTCACCAGCGCAGCGATGACATCCTCCTCGGTCAACCTCGACTACGTCGGGCGCGAGTATCCGGCCAATGCCCCGTACTCGGTTGGCCGAGAGAAGATCCGTGAGTTCGCTGCTGCGGTAGGTTCGTCCCACCCCGCGCACCACGATGTGGTCACAGCGCGGGGTTTGGGGTATCCGGACATCGTCGCGCCCCCGACCTTCGCGGTCCTCGTGGCTCAGCGCGCTGAGGCGCAGTACATCGAGGACCCCGAGGCGGGGGTCGACTTCTCTCGTGTGGTCCACGCCGACGAGAGGTTCGTGCACCACCGTCCGATCGTCGCCGGTGACGAGCTCGTGACGGTCCTGCACGTCGTGTCGATCACCGAGCGCGCCGGCCTCGCCATGGTGAGCACGCGCTGCGACATCTATGCCCTGCCCGCCGACGCGGACGCCGCGACCAGCCAGGCGGAACCCAGCACCGAGGGTGCCGAGCTCGTCTCGAGCGTGAGCTCCACGCTCGCCGTCCGAGGTGAGGGTCTGTGACCACGCTCAGCCCTGTCCCTGACATCACGACCCTCACGGTCGGGTCCGTCGTCGGCACCAGGACGGTCACCGTCGACCGGTCCAGGCTCGTCCGGTACGCCGGTGCCAGCGGAGACTTCAACCCCATCCACTGGAACGACACCTTCGCCCAGGGCGTCGGTCTCCCCGGTGTGATCGCCCACGGCATGTTCACCATGGGTGCGGCTGTCGCTCTCGTCGAAGACTGGGCGGGCGACCCGGGTCGGGTCGTCGACTACCAGACGCGATTCACCCGTCCTGTCCCCGTGCCCAACCCGGGTGAGGCCGTCGTCGAGGTGTCTGCAGTCATCGGTGCCATCGACCTCGAGGCCCGCACGGCCCGCGTCGACCTCACGGTCACCTTCGAGGGCGCCCGCGTCCTCGGGAAGTCTCAGGCCGTCGTCGCCCTCTGAGCCCGGTGAGGCCTTCCTCTGACGGGGGAACACGCTCGCGCACGAGGTAGCACGCTCGCGCACGAGGTCGCACGCTCACGTCCAACATCGCGCGCTCGCGCACGAGGTCGCACGTCCTTCGTCGAGGTCGCACGGACACGCGGGATCTCCCACGGATCCTCAGGATTTTGGCGTGTCCGTACGACCTCGTACCTCCGGGTACGACTTCGTGCCTATGGTTACGACCTCGTGGCTGGGGATGCGACTTCGTGCCTACGGGTACGACCTCGCGACTCCGGGGGCGGCTTCGTGCCCACGGGTGAGGCCTCGTGACTCGGGGTGAGGCCTCGTGACTCTAGGAGACGCGGGCCTGGTCAGGTCTGCGCTGGGGGAGCTGTGGTCGTGCCGATGACGAGCTCGACGTCGAGGATCGTCACTGTCGGTTCGTCGCCCGCGAGGATGCCCTCGACGGCATGCCCCAGGGCGGCGCCCTTGTCGGCGAGGGGCTGACGGACGGTCGTCAGCACGTCGGCGCCGAGCCACGGGAGGTCGAGGCCGTCGAAGCCGGCGATCGACACGTCCTCCGGCACCCGCAGGCCGAGCTCGCGTGCGCCGAGGATCGCCCCGGCCGCGAGCAGGTCGGACTGGGCGACGAGGGCCGTCGGTCGCTGCGAGACGTCGGGCCAGCGCTCGGGGGAGAGCACCTCCATCGCGGCGGCATGGCCGTGCTCGACGAGCGACGCCTCGGTCTCCCACACGAGCACGGGGTCGAGCCCGGCGTCGTGCATCCCCGCGAGGCGGTTGCGCGTCGGGGTCCACTCGATGTCGTCGAGGGAGGTGGCTTCGCCCGAGCGCCTGTCGGCCGAGAAGGGCAGGCTGACGACGGCGATGCGTTCGTGGCCGAGATCCGTCAGGTAGCGCGTGAGCTCGGCGGTGCCGCCGCGGTCGTCGATCCCCACGAGCGGGGCACCTTCGAGCGGGCGCCCCTCGCCGACGACCATCGGCACGCCGCGGCGCTCGAGCGCCTCGACGCTCTTGTCGTTCGCATGGACACCCCAGATGAGGATCGCGACGTCCATCGCGGCGGTCTCGATGAGCGGGTCGACGGTCTGCAGGCCTTCTTCGTCGCTCGTCCCGGGGATGAGCAGGACCCCCAGGCCGAGAGAGCCGAGGGTGCTGGCCAGGCCGTCGAGGACCTGGACGGAGACAGGGTCGCGGAACGACCGGCGCAGCTTGTCACCGATGACCACCCCGACGATGCCCGAGCGGCCGGAGCGCAGCTGACGCCCCAGCGGGTTCGGCCCGCGGTAGCCGAGCTCTTCGGCTGCGGCCATCACGCGGGCGCGGGTCTTCTCGGCGATCGGCCCGGAGGCGGCGAAGGCGAGAGAGGCTGTCGAGATCGAGACGCCGGCCACCTCGGCGACGCTCGCGAGCGTCGGACGGTGAGCCGACATGTGATCCTCGCTTCCCCTGGGCGCATCTGATTGACGGACGCCGCCAGCGTACCTGACAATTGTCAGCAAGCCTCGGAACGATTCGATCAGCATCGTGGCAGGCTTTCGAATCGATTCGACAGCGAAGGAACAGAACGATCAAGGCCTCGACCTCCCCCGACCGCGCCCTCCACCACGCGCGCATCGCCCTCCTCGGGCTCTTCCTCATCCTCGGGGTCAACACCTCGAGCTGGTTGGCGCGCCTGCCGACCATCCGGGAGATGCTCGGGCTGACCACAGCCGACCTCGGCGCCGTGATGCTCGCCGGAGCCGTCGGCTCCCTCGTCATGGTGACCTTCGCGGGGTCGATCGTGCTGCGCTTCGGCGGGACGCCCGTCTACGTCTTCGCGGCGTCGTCGAGCTTCCTCGCGCTGGCGCTCGAGGGCATCGGTCCCGCGGTCGGGCACACCTGGGTGCTGGTCGTGGGCATCTTCCTCAACGGCATGAGCATCGCGCTGCTCAACGTGGTGCAGAACGTCGAGACCGCGAGCGTCGAACGGCGGATGGGCCGGGCGATCGTGCCCCAGTTCCACGCCGCCTTCTCGATCGGCGCCGTCCTCGGGTCGCTCATCGGCGCCGGGTCCTCGGCTCTCGAGGTCCCCGTGGTGGTGCAGTTCCTCGTGATGACCACGCTGACGCTCGTCTGGCGCCTCGTCTCGGTGCGCTACATCATCCACGACACGCACCTCGCGGGCGAGGTCCGCTGGGAGCGTGCGTCGACCGCCCGGGTGCGTCGGGTGCAGAAGGCCGAGATCCGCGGCGGCGTGGTCCAGGCTGCACCGGGGACGACAGGCGCCCGTGCCGTGGTCCGCGCCCGGCGTGCCAGCCTCGCCTCCGCGCTCGGTGCCTGGCGTGAGCCGCGCACCCTCTTCATCGGCGTGGTCATCCTCGCCGCGTCGCTGTCCGAGGGCTCGGCCAACAACTGGTTGGCGATCAGCGTCGTGGACGGTTTCGCGGCCTCGGAGAGCACCGGTGCGCTGGTCTTCGGTGCCTTCGTCACCGCGATGACCGTCGTGCGGATCTTCGGCACGAGGCTCATCGACCGCTACGGGCGCGTGCTCGTGCTGCGGGCCTCGGGCGTGGTCTCGATGGTCGGCCTGCTGCTCTTCGGCTTCGGCCCGACCCTCGCGGTCTCCGCCGTCGGCGTGGTCCTGTGGGGCTTCGGCGCGGCCCTGGCTGTGCCTGTCGGGATCGCGGCCGCCTCGGACGACCCGCTCAGGGCCGCCGCTCGTGTCTCGGTGGTCTCGGCCTTCGCCTCGATGTCCTCGCTCGTCGCGCCCCCGGTGGTCGGCCTGCTGGCCGAGTCGATCGGTGCGCGCCAGACGCTCACCGGCATCACCGTGTTCGTGGTGCTCTCGATCCTGCTGTCCAAGCACGTCGCCCGCCTCGTCCCCGAGGACGCCACGGGTGCCCAGGGCGACAGCGCGCGGGTCGACGGTTCGGCCCCGACCGACGACGAGCGCCGGACCGAGACGACGACCCTCGGCATGGAGATGGCGGTGGCCGAGAACATGGTCGCCGACGCCTTCGCCGTCGAGGTGCTCATGGACGAGGACGACGACGTCGCCCGGGCCGAGGCCCGCTCGCGCGGCTGAGGCGTGCTGCCCCGCCGGTGGCGGCCCCGCCCCGGCACCGGGGATGCGGAGCAGCGGCAGGGCTGTGCCCGCGCAGGCCCGCCCGCACAGGCCTGCCCGCTCGCCCGCCGGTCTGGCTCCTGTCAGCTCGCCTGCCCGAGATCCTCACCTCCGCGGGCAGCGCAGGTGAGGATCGGAGTCTTAAACTTGCCGGGTGACCGAGGACCTGAGAGCACTGGCCGAACCCACCTTCGCCGACCTCACGACGCTGCGCGTCGGCGGGGACATGGACACCCTGGTCCGCACGACCACCGAGGCCGAGCTGATCGACGCCGTCCGGGCTGCTGACGACGCGGGTGAGCCCGTGCTGATCCTCGGCGGCGGCTCCAACCTGCTCGTCGCCGACGAGGGCTTCTCCGGGGTCGTGATCCAGGACCAGCGCTCCGGGCTGCGCGTCGAGAGCGCCGACTCCTGCGGCGGTGCGAACCTCACCGCCCCAGCAGGGCACAGCATGGACGACCTCGTCGCCGAGGTGATCGACCGCGGCTGGGTCGGCGTCGAGTCTCTCTCGGGTATCCCAGGGACCGTCGGCGCAGCCCCGGTCCAGAACATCGGCGCCTACGGCCAGGAGATCTCCGGCTCTGTCGCCAACGTGAGGGTCTGGGACCGCGGGCGCGGTCGTGTGCGAACCCTGTCTCTCGTCGACCTGGACTTCGGCTACCGCACGTCGATGCTCAAGCGCTCGACGCAGATGCCGCACTCGCGCGCAGGCGAGCCTGGCGATGTCGACCCGCGGGCGCCGTGGTACCCGAGCCCGCGCTACGTCGTCCTCGACGTGAGCTTCCAGCTGCGCATCGGGACGCTCTCGACGCCCATCGTGTACCCCGAGCTCGCCCGCCGGCTCGGTGTCGACGAGGGCGCCCGCGCCGAGACGAGCGCTGTGCGCGACGCCGTCCTCGAGCTGCGCGGCAGCAAGGGGATGCTCCTCGACACAGGCGACCAGCCGGACTACGACCGCTGGAGCGCCGGCTCCTTCTTCACCAACCCGATCATCCCCGCGGACCTCGTCGCGGACCTGCCCGAAGGCGTCCCGGTGTTCCCCGTGCGGACGGCGACCCCGACCACGACGACAGGGCCGGCCCTCGGCACGATCGACCCGAGCGTCGTCAAGGTCTCGGCCGCGTGGCTAATCGAGCGTGCCGGCTTCGGCAAGGGGTACGGCGTCGACGGGCCGGACAGCGCCGCGAGGGTCTCGACCCGGCACACGCTCGCCCTCACCAACCGTGGGCACGCGACCGCGAACGACATCGTGCGGCTCGCTCGTGAGGTCCGCGGGGGTGTCGACGCAGCATTCGGCATCGAGCTCGTCCCCGAGCCTGTGCTCGTCGGGGTCGCGCTCTGAGGCCCGACTGACCCTCTGAGGTCTGCTCGCAGACGACAGCCTGCTTACAGTCGACGGGCTGCTCGCAGACGACAGCCTGCTCACCGACGACAGACGGCGGGCCGCCCTACCTAGAGGTAGGGCGGCCCGCCGTCTGTCGTCCGGAGCAGCTCAGAGCTGCGAGCCCTTGAAGGACTCGGTGACGTCGTCCTGCGAGGCGACGACGCACTGGATCAGACGGTCGTCGAAGCCGTCCCAGCTGTCAGCCGTCGGGGTCAGCGGGGAGTAGTCGAGCGACGAGTCGTCCCAGGGGATCCCGACGAAGGTCGCGAACTGGTCGTAGCAGTAGGTGTCTGCCTGCTGGCTGACGGCGTCGTCGCCGGGGTAGTCGCCATCGGGCAACGACATCTCCGCGTAGACCTCGCCGTCGTGCGGCTCGCCGCAGGGGACGACGGGGACCGAGTTGATCTCGCCCGACCCGAGGGCCGCGTAGTCGAGGCAGTCGCCGACCTTGATGGAGAAGACGTCGGCGTCGGCCGTCTCGGTGATCTGGCCGTTCGTCTCGTCGCGCGGGGGCTCGTTCGAGGAACCCGAGCTGTCGAAGACGGAGCAGCTCGACAGGGCGAGGGCGGCGACGGCCGACAGTGCCACGACGGACAGGCCGCGGAGGGAGAGGCCCGAGGGGCGGGACAGGGACGGCGACATGATGGGAGTGCCTTCTCTCGTGAGGGGCTCTGCGACCGGAGGGCTGCAGGCACGCCGATCGTATCGGCGTGAGCGCAGGTCACGGGGCTGAATCCTCGTGGGAGGCTGGGGGAGAAGTCACCATGGGTGATATCGGTCTACGCGACACCGGTCTGTCGCAGGGAGGGGAACGTCATGGACGAGCAGGACGTCGCCCGGCTGGTGCGCGAGGCGTCGCGCAGCTTCGGGCTGGACCCGGAGCGGCTCGTGCCGCTCGGTGGGGCGACCGGGCGGGTGCTCGGAGTCGACGACGTCGTGCTGCGCCTCAGCTGGCCGCAGGTGCTCGACCACGAGCACCTTGCGTCCTCGGCCGCAGCAGCCGTGGTCCCGGTGCCCGAGCTCGTGGACCGGTACGACAGCCCCTCGGGCGACGGCGCAGCGGCGCTGATCCGCCGTGCGCCGGGGACCGACGCGGCTGCGCTCGACGGGATGAGCCTCGACAGGGCGCGCAGGCGCGGAGCAGCGTGCGGCCGAGCCCAGGCCGCGATCAGCACCGTCCGCCCGCCTGCAGGGCTCGCCAGGGTGCGAGGGGACGACGACCACCCCAGGAGCGAGGACGTGCTGCTGCACCTCGACCTGCACCCTCTCAACATCGTGCTCGGCGACGACGACGAGGTCACCGCCGTCATCGACTGGACCAACGCCGCGGCCGGTCCTGCCGCCCTCGACCGGGCGCGCACAGCCAGCATCTTCCACCTCGACCCCCACGCCGTCCCGTTGCTCGGGGACCCGACGTGGCGAGCCTTCCTCGAGGGGTGGACCGAGAGCGCGCAGCTGGACCTGGTGCCAGCCCGGGCCACGGCGTGGGCGTGCCGGTACATGCTCGACGACGTCGGCGACAGGTACGACGAGGACGGGCTCGCACCTGTGCGGGCAGCGCTCGCGGAGGCGGAGCTGGCGACGACGCCGGGGCCGGCACCGGCATCGCCCCCGTCCGCAGCCCGGGCGTGACAGCTTCACCAGACCCGTAGACGAGAGCTCTGACAGCAGGCTCTCCTAACCTGTAGATTTCACCCTTCGAACGAGCCGCACCGATGCCACTGACAGGGGCCGTGATGCCGCAGGACCGCTCGCCGCTCGACCACCTGCCCGACGACGGCGCACCGGACGCGCTGTCCGCCCGCCGGCAGAGGCAGATCCTCCTCGCGCTCCTGTCCGTGCTGCTCGTGGCCGGGGCGGTCGTCGTGCTCGTGCTGCTCGCCAGCCAGCGCGAACCCGTCCCAGGAGGCACGGTGACCGACGACCCGGCCGTCGGCGCTCCGACGGCTGAGCCGAGTGGCACGTCGACCC
>Ga0247813_10000232_pt1 | contig 63515 bp, 64 predicted proteins | sample UWRJL169409C1_FD_180719 | JGI IMG/M metagenome (GOLD analysis project Ga0247813, IMG submission 180719) | Plant litter microbial communities from Arlington Agricultural Research Station in Wisconsin, United States - UWRJ-L169-409C-1 | ecosystem: Environmental > Terrestrial > Plant litter >... | reverse complement strand
GCTCACCTCGGCCAAGGTCGAAGACGCGCTGCGGCGCGGCGCCGAGACGGTCACGCGCGACACCTACGAATCGATGGGCTATTCGCGCGGCGCCTCGGCGCTGGGCGTGGGCCTGGCGCTGGGCGAGATCGCGCCCGAGCGCCTGAGCGATGCGGCCGTGCTGCACGACCCCACGCTGCATTCGGCGCGTGCGTCGGTGTCGGCCGGCATCGAGCTCGAGGGCAACGTCGTCATCGTGCTGGGCGAGGCGCACGGCAGTGCATCGGCCTTCCGCGTCGGCCACACGGTGATGCGCGACGCGGTCGATGCGACGGGCGTGCGCACGCTGCTGCGCACGCACTTCGGGCTCGATGCGGAGCGCGATGCCGACGCCATCGCGTCGCGCCTGGTCAACCTGCTCGCCAAGGCCGAGGCCAGCCCCGACGGCCGCGTGCGCGGCGCGCGCCACACCATGCTCAACGACTCCGACATCAACTCGACGCGGCATGCGCGTGCGGCCGTGGGCGGCGTGCTGGCGTCCGTCGTGGGGCGCACCGCGCTCTACGTTTCGGGCGGTGCCGAACACCAGGGTCCGCCGGGCGGCGGGCCGGTCGCGGTCATCGTGCGCATGCCTTCTTCCTGAGTGAACCTCTTTCCGAAAGACACCATGAGCCAGAGCTTCATCCAACTGTCCGACGTGATGCTGCGCTACGGCGGCGGCACCATCGCGCTCGACCACACCACGCTGGGCATCGCCGAGGGCGACTTCGTCGCGCTGGTGGGGCCGAGCGGCTGCGGCAAATCGACCATCCTCAAGCTGGTGGCCGGGCTGCTCAAGCCGACGGCCGGCGCGGTGATCGCCGGTGGGCGCGAGGTTGGCGCGGTCGGCACCCAGCCGGCCGGCGCACACGCGGCGCAGGCACCGCGCCTTCGCATCGGCCTGGCCTTCCAGAACCCGACGATGCTGCCGTGGCTCACGATCCGCGAGAATGTGATGATCCCGCTGAAGATCGTCCAGCCTTTCCGACAGGACTTCGCGAAGAAGAAAAAGGGCGAGTACCGGGACCGCGTCGACGCGCTGCTCGCGCAGGTCGGGCTCAAGGGCTTCGGCGACAAGCGGCCGTGGCAGCTGTCGGGCGGCATGCTGCAGCGCGCGTCGCTGTGCCGCGCGCTGGTGCACGAGCCCGAGCTGCTGCTGCTCGACGAGCCCTTCGGTGCGCTCGACCAGTTCACGCGCGAGGAGCTGTGGGACATCATGCAGTCGCTGTGGATGGCGCGCCGCCCCACGGTGCTGCTGGTGACGCACGACCTGCGCGAGTCGGCCTACCTCGCCAACCGCATCTGCGTGATGAGCTCGCGGCCCGGCCGCATCCTGGAGACGCGCGACGTCGGCTTCGCCCGGCCGCGCACGCTCGAGAGCAGCTACGCGCCCGAGTTCGCGACGCTGGTGCAGCAACTGCGCATGCGCATCGCGGAGGCCCGGCGCGACGGCGATTCCACGCCGCCGCCTGCGGCCGTGACGCCTATCGTCGAAGAGGTGGCGGCATGAACGCGCTGTCCCCCGTCGTGCGCCAGCGCGTGCTGTCCGCCGCCGCGCTCGTCGGCTTCTTCGTGCTGTGGGAAGTGGTCTGCCTCGCCTTCGGCGTGTCCGACCTCATCCTGCCGCGCCCGAGCCAGATCGCGGCCGTGCTGTTCGAGAAGATGCCGCTGCTGTGGCCGCACGCGCTGCAGACGCTGTACACCACCTTCGTCGGCTTCGCGTTCGGCGTGCTCGCCGGCATCGTGATCGGTGTCGGCATCGGCTCGTCGAAGCTGGCCTATGACGTGACCTATCCGCTGCTGGTCGGCTTCTCCAGCATCCCGAAGGTGGCGGTGGTGCCGCTCTTCGTCGTGTGGTTCGGCGCGGGCACGGTGCCGGCCATCCTGACCTCGATGGTCATCAGCATCTTTCCGGTGGTGGTGAACGTCGCCACCGGACTGGCAAGCACCGAGCCGGAGCTGGAAGACGTGCTGCGCGTGCTCGGTGCGCGCAAGCGCGACATCCTCTGGAATGTCGGCCTGCCGCGCGCCATGCCGTACCTCTTCGCGTCGCTCAAGATCGCGATCACGCTGTCTTTCGTCGGCACGGTGCTGGCCGAGACGGTGGCGTCGAACAAGGGCATCGGCACCGTGATGATGATCGCCAGCGGCAACTTCGACGTGCCGATGGTGTTCGCGGGCTTGTTCCTGCTGGCCGCGATGGGCGTGGTGCTGTACGGCATCTCCTCACTCGTCGAACAGCGCGTGACCGGCTGGTCGCAGCGCAAGACCGATCTGGCGATGGGCTGATGCGCATGCCTCCCATCTCTTCCTCACTTCACGCAGGAGCTTTCATGGGTCCCCGTCTTTCACGTCGTACCGCTGCCGTCGCGCTCGCCGCTCTGGCGTCCTTCGCCGCCCTGATGCCGGCCCGCGATGCCGCTGCACAGGCCGTCACGTCCATCAAGTTCGTGCTCGACTGGAAGCTGCAGGGCATCCACGCCTGGTACTACCTGGCGGAAGACAAGGGCTACTTCGCGCAGGAGAAGCTGGCCGTGACCATCGACCAAGGGGAAGGATCGGCCGCCACCGTGACCAAGGTGATGGCGGGCGCCTACCAGGCGGGCTTCGGCGACGTCAACGCCATCGTGCAGAACGCCGCGGCCAAGCCGGGCCAGGCGCCAGTGATGGTCTACATGCTCTACAACCGCGCGCCCTATGCGCTGATCGTGAAGTCGTCGAGCCCCATCAAGACACCGAAGGACTTCGAAGGCCGCACGCTCGGCACCCCGGCGGGTGGTGCGGCGGCGCGCATGTTCCCGGTGATCGCCGGCAAAGTGGGCATCGACGCGACCAAGGTGAAGTGGACCAACGTGGCGCCCAACCTGCAGGAACAGCTGCTGCTGAAGGACCATGTCGACGGTGCGGCCGTGTTCTCGGTGACCAGCTACATGAACCTGGTGGCGCAGGGCGTCGACCCCGACAAGGACATCCGCTGGTTCCATTACGGCGACTACGGCGTCGAGCTCTACGGCAACGGAGTGATGGTGTCGCAGCAGCTCGTCAAGGACAAGCCCGAGGCCGTCGCCGGCCTGGTGCGCGCGGTGAACAGGGCGGTGCGTGACACGATCGCGAACCCCGACGCCGCCATCGCCGCGCTGATGAAGCGCGAGCCCTTGCTCAACAAGGACCTGGAGAAGCGTCGCCTGCTGTACACGCTCAAGACCATCATGCTCACGCCCGAGGTCGCGACGCAGGGCTTGGGCGACGTGAGCGATGCGCGTTTCGCGCGCTCCTTCCTGCAGCTCAAGGAGGCCTTCGACCTGCAGCGCGTGCCGACGGCGGCCGAGGTGTTCGACCGGCGCTTCCTGCCGCCGCTGGCCGAGCGCAAGATCGCTGCCCAATGACACCAACGACAGACACCACCTTCGACTGCGCCTGGCTGCTCGCCGATCCCGGCACGGCCCCCGCACAGCGCAACGTGCGCATCACGCTCGCCGACGGCTGCGTCGACGCGCTCACGCCGCTGCCCGACGCGGTGCCCGGCCGCCGACGGCTCGCCTTGCCCGCGTTGGCCAACGCGCACGACCATGCACGCACGGTGCGCAGTGCCACGCTCGGCGCCTTCGGCCAGCCGCTGGAAGGGTGGCTGCCCTTTCTCGGTGTGGTGCCGGGCATGGACCCGTACCTGTGCGCCGCCACGTCCTTCGCGCGCTCGCTGCGCCATGGCGTGGTCGACCTGATGGTGCACTACACCCGCGTGCAGGGCGGAATGCCGTATGTCGACGAGGTGGCGGCGGTGGCGCGTGCCGCGCGCTACGTGGGCGTGCGCATCGGCTTCGCCGTGGCGATGCGCGACCGCAACGGCATCGGCTACAGCGACGACGCGACCATGCTCGCCGCGCTGCGGCCCGGCATCCGCGAGGCTGTGGCGCAGCGCCTGGCCGTGAAGCCGGTGGCGCCGGCGCAGCAGCTCGCGATGGTCGACGAGGTCGCGGCCATGGTCGCGTCGGAAGATCACGGCGCCCATGTCGACGTGCAATACGGGCCGAGCGCCGTGCAATGGTGCAGCACGCCGCTGCTCGAAGCCATCGCGCGCGCATCGGCCGACACCGGCCGCCGCATGCACATGCACCTGCTCGAAACGAAGTACCAGCGGGACTGGGCCGATCAGATGCATCCGGGCGGCATCGTCCGCTTCCTCGACGACATCGGCCTGCTGAGCCCGCGGCTCACGCTGGCCCACTGCACCTGGGCGCGGCCGGAGGAATTGGCACTGATCGCCGAACGCGGCGCGACCATCGCGGTCAATACCAGCTCGAACCTCGGCCTGAAGTCAGGCGTCGCGCCGCTGGCCGAGATGCTCAAGCAAGGCTGCAAGGTCGCGATGGGCCTCGACGGCATGGCCTTCGACGAGGACGACGATGCGCTGCGCGAAGCGCGCCTGGCCTATGCGCTGCACCGCGGTTGGGGCTACGACACCACCATGACGCCCGCACAGTTGTGGGGCTTTGCGTCGCGCGGGCGCATCGTGCCTGGCGCGTCGGCCGACATCGTGCTGCTCGACTGGGATGCGCTCGACGACGACCCGCTCTTCGACGACATCGACCCGCTCGACCTGCTGCTGGCGCGCGCGCATGGCGGCCACATCGACACGGTCATCGCCAGCGGCCGCACGGTGGTCGACGCGGGCCGCGTGTGCGGCGTGGACGAGCCGGCGCTGCGGGCAGAATTGCTGGCGCGCATGCGCGCCGCGCTCGCGTCCGACGCTGGCCACCACGGCTGGCGCGGCACCGTGCAGGCCCTGGCCGAAGACCTCGCCCCTTTCTATCGCCGCGGCCATTTCGGTGGCTGCTGCGGCTGACACCACGACACCCCACAGACACATCCATGACCCGACTCAAGATCACCGCCGGCGGCTTCGACTTCATCGCCGAGACGCACCCCGACGCACCGCTCACCGTGGCCGCCTTCGCCAAGCTGCTGCCCTACCGCCAGAAGCTCATCCACGTGCGCTGGAGCGGCGAAGGCTGCTGGGTACCGCTGGGCGAATTCAAGCTCGAGAACGACGGTACGGCCGTAGGCTTCGAGAACCACACCAGCCACCCGTCGGTCGGCGACATCCTGTTCTACCCGGGCGGCTACAGCGAGACCGAGCTCATCCTGGCCTACGGCGCCTGCAGCTTCGCCAGCAAGATGGGCCAACTGGCCGGCAACCATTTCCTCACCATCGTCGAAGGCAAGGAGAACCTGCGCGCGCTGGGCGTGAAGGTGCTGTGGGAAGGTGCGCAGGACGTGGTGTTCGAAGCGTACGAATGAGTTGTTGACTGCGCAACGTCTCGCACCGCGGGTTCCTCGCGCGGCAGTGCCGCCGCGGCCCGACCTATTGCTTGGCCCGTGCCGCCATCTGACGAGCTAGCGCGTCTCGCGCTCTTTTTCCAGCGTCGGCATCGACCCTGTCGGCCAGCACTTGCGTCAACTGTTTCAGTTGACCGGCCGTGAGGCCCACGTTCATGCTGAAGCCCAGGTGCGCTTGGAGTTGCGCCTCGGCGCCTGGCAACGCGGACAGCATGCCGACCGTGGCGAGCTCTCGACTTTGCCAGTCAAGATTGTCGCGCTCGAAGATGGCGCCGAAAAGGTGTTCCTTGAGGTACTGGTCGACTGCGGGCGCGAATTCGTAGACAGCCGCCTTCGAAGGGCCGCCCAGCAGACGGGTCTGGTTCGAGGTGCCTGCTGCCAGCAGCGCGTCACCCTTCGGAATTGGACTTGCCGGCATCTTGCCGGGTTGATCCTGCACGCCGAGTTGCTTGCGTGCATCGAGCACCTTCATCAGCTCGTTCAGGGCGTTCAGGCTGCGCGGGAATCCTGCGTAGGCATACAGCTGAATCAGCACCTCCTTCGCGTCATTCACCGTCAGTCCTGCATCCAGCCCTTGATGGAGCGCGGCAGCGAGGCTGGCCATGTCACCTGCCGCGCCGAATGCCGCAATGGGGACGATGGCTTGTTGGCGAGCAGACAGGGTTTCCGACGGCGCTTCATGCCGCGGTGTGGCGACGCCTTGAGCCGACGCCACGGTGACGGCCTGTGCACTCAGGAGGCTGAATGCCATGGCCACGCCGATCTGGCTCAAGCGCTTAGCGTGCCGTGTACTGTTCATCGCTGACCTTTTCCATCCATTCCACATTCTTTCCTTCGAGCGACCCCGACACGGCGAGGTGCGTCATCGCGGTCGTCGGCGATGCGCCGTGCCAGTGCTTCACGCCGGGCGGGCACCACACCACGTCGCCGGCACGCAGTTCCTGGGTGGGCTTGCCCCATTCCTGCGTCAAGCCGACGCCCGACACAACCACAAGACGTTGGCCTGCTGGATGCGTGTGCCACGCAGAACGGGCACCGGGCTCGAAGGTGACGTAGGCCCCGCTCGCCGTGATTTGCGGATTGGCGGGCCAGAGTTGTTCGACTCGCACACGACCCGTGAAGGTCGCATCCGGGCCGACTGCCGCGGGCGTGCTGCCTGCGCGAACCATCTGCTGGCCGCCAGCGGACGGCGTGGAAGGTTCGGCTGCGCCGACGACACAGGCCTGAGCGATCGCGAGGCTGCCAACCACTTGCTGAAAACTTGTCTTCACATGAACTCCTTGCTTTCAATGTCTGGACTTTAGGAGCGATTGATTGGATCGAGAAGACGGTAAAATCGACATGCACATGTGCAAGATTTTCACCAATGGCCAAAGAAAACCTCAATGACCTGCAGGCCTTCGTGGTGGTCGCGCGCGAGCGAAGCTTCACCCGTGCTGCGGCGCAGATGGGCCTGTCGCGTTCGGCGTTGAGCCACGCCATGCTGGCGCTGGAAGCGCGCCTGGGCGTGCGTCTGCTCACCCGCACCACGCGCAGCGTTTCGACCACGGATGCCGGCGCCCGCCTGCTTGCCACGGTGGCGCCGCGCCTGCAGGAGATCGAGGTGGAGCTGGGCCAACTCAGCGCCATGCGCGACAGGCCGGCCGGCACGGTGCGCATCACGGCGCACGACCACGCCATCGGCACCGCGCTCTGGCCCCGCTTGATGCCCTTGCTCAAGCAATACCCCGACATCCAGATCGAGTTCAGCGTCGACTACGGCTTCACGGACATCGCGGCGCAGCGCTTCGATGCCGGCGTGCGCGTCGGCGATCGCATCGACAAGGACATGGTGGCCGTGCGCATTTCGCCCGACATGCGGATGTCGGTGGCTGCTTCCCCCGAGTACCTGGCGGGCAAGACGCCACCCAGGAAGCCGCAGGACCTGACCGAGCACCGTTGCGTGAATCTGCGCCTGCCGACGCGCGGCAACCTGTACGCATGGGATTTCGAGAAGGGCAAGAAGTCGGTCAACGTGAAGGTCGAAGGGCAGACCGTCTTCAACAACACGGCCCTGATGCTGCAGGCGGCGCTCGATGGCATGGGCTTCGCCTACGTTCCCTTCGACCTGATGAAGCCGCACATCGATGCCGGCCGGCTGGTTCCGGTGCTGGAGGACTGGTGGCCGACCTTTCCCGGCTATCACCTCTACTACGCGAACCGGCGCCAGATCGCACCGGCATTGGCGTTGGTGATCGAGGCGCTGCGGTATCGCGCACCCGAGCGCCTTGGCGCTACCGCGAAGCGCTGAAATCGCTCTTCAACGGCGCAGCCGGCGTCACAGCGTGGGCTCGTAGTCCACCGTGATCGGCGCGTGGTTGCTGAACTTCACCGTCTTTCAGATGGCCAGGTGGTAGTCAGCGCGAAGGAACCTACGTTGTCTTCCAGCCTTCCTATGGCTTTGCCCGCACCGCAATTTGACGCGCAAGCGCCGTCCAAGGGCTTCGTGTTCCTTGCACGGCGAAAGCGCTTCCAGCGTCGCGGCGACGGCACGAGAGTGTGAACGTCTGCTGGGGTCACGCCCTCTGCGGATCAGGTGCGTACTTGTCGCCCACCTGCTCACGCAGGGGATGGGTGTCGTACACGATCCGCATGTCCTGGATGAGGAGGCTGTTCGGCTTGAAGCTGAAGACATCCACGCAGGTGAAGTCGACCAGCCGGCCGTCGTTCAGCGTCCAGTCGTAGTGGAAATACGCAGCCACGCGAACGACATCAATGTCTGCCTGCACCGCAGTGAACAGGTCGATGAGCGTGATCACACTTTTGCTGGAGGCCTTCTCGAGCCTGCCGAAGAAGTCGCTGGCCACCAGGGTCCCGAGAAACGGCGAATGCACCAGGCCGTCAGGCGCGAAGGTGGCGATGAGGCCCGCGGTGTCGCTGGCGTGCAGATGCCGCAGGTAGGTGCGGACGGTATCGGTAGGTGAGGAAGTCATGGCATGCAGTCTTTCCAATCCCGCACAGGGTTGCAAGTCACAATCCTGGCAAACCCATCAACGCTGTTTATGTATCTTCGCCATCTGGACTACCTTCGGCTCGTGATCGAGCAAGGCTCGTTCGCCGCGGCCGCGCAAGCTGGTGGCGTGACGCAGCCGGCCATCAGCCATGGCATGAAGCAGCTGCAGGCCCAGTTTGGGCACGTGCTGTTCAATCGGGTCGGACGCCGACGGGTCCCGACCGACTTCGCGCTGGAGATTTCCAGGGAATCCGCCTTGCTGGCAGACCGCGTCGACGCTTTGGCAGGGACGAGGTCCCGCCCGGTCGATGACGGGCTCCTGCGCATCGGGCTCACGCCCTCTGCCGCGCTGGTCTGTGGGCTGGCGCTGTACACCCATTGGTGCGGCGACGCGATCGGGCGCAGCTTGCAGTTGCACAGCGCCGACGAGGGCCGACTGCTCGCAAGCCTGTCCAGGCGCGAGGTCGACTTCGTCATTTCGCCCCGCCCGCGTGGCTACCGCGAGACGCATGTGACCTGCGAGCCGCTGTATGGACTGCAGCCTATGGTCTGCGCTCGAAGCGGCCATGCGCTCGCGACAGCGCACAGCTTGGCGGACCTGCAGCATGCGACTTGGGCCATCGTCGGCCCCAGCGTCGGCGGTCCTGTGAACGTACTGACCGAAGCCTTCTCGGTGCGAAACATGGAACCACCTCGCGTCACGGTGAGCTGCTCTGACTACCCCAGCATGCTCAACCTCGTCGCCCATACCGATCTGCTCGCCGTCGTGCCGCATCCGGCGCTGGTCAGCGGTGAACTGGGACCACTGATCGCGACTTTGAAATTGCGAGAGACGCTGCCGCTGTACGAGATGTGGCTCTTCCACTCGGCGCCGCTCGGCAGTGCCCTGGAAGGCATGGCGCAGCGACTGCTGCACAGCTTGCGTGCTTGTGACCGGGCGGTCTCGCCATCGCGCTGCAGCGACAGACCGGGGGGCAACAGGCCATCACCGACCCGTTCTTAGCAGCCAGTTCATGCGCACCGCGATCCTGCGCATCGTTGGCTGCGTGATTTCGTCGCAAACTCAGTCCAGCCTGCCGGAGGGCTGTAACGCCGATGTTCTGCGGTCAGATCTGAAAATCGTAGTCCACCGTGATCGGCGCGTGGTCGCTGAACTTCACCGTTTTATAGATCGACTCGTGCCGCGCCAGCGCGCCCAGCGCTGGCGCGGCCAAGTGGTAGTCAGACCGACAAAAAACCTACAACCTCAACAAAATGTCGGCGTAACGCCCGTGATCTTGTGAAAGACGCATCAAGCGCCGATTGCTTCGCTAAGCCTCGCCGCAAGCCGCTTTGCCTCCACCGCGGTCGCCACGTTGGTGAAGCCAACGAGCAGGCCCTGAGGACCGCGACCGTCGACGCTCCACGTCGACAACGCTTGTACGGCAAAGCCCGCGGCCTGGGCTCTGCGTGCAAGCGCCGTGTCGGCCTCGGACCGCGTCGAACGGATCACGAGGTGCATGCCGCCTTGGCGCTGTTCAACGAATAAACCCCCAGGTTCCAGCACGGTCAGGGCCTGTGCGAGCTGGTCGCGGCGGCGCGCATAGAGCGCACGCATTCTCTTGACGTGCCGCGCGAAGTGGCCTTCTGCAAGAAACTCTGCCACGACTGTTTGGTATAGCTCAGGGCAGCCCGCATGCTGGCTTCGCTCACTGGCCGCCTCGAAGGCGTCGACATGCGTTTGGGGAACGACAAGGTAGGCAAGCCGCAGCCCGGGAAAAAGCACTTTGCTGAATGTTCCAGCGTAGAGCACGCGTCCTTCGGTATCCAGGCTTTGTAGCGCTGGCAAAGGATGCCCTGCATAGCGATACTCCCCGTCGTAGTCGTCCTCCAGGATCCAGGCACCGGCGGCGTTCGCCCACGCGATCAATGCGGTACGCCGAGGCAGCGCGAGCGGGACGCCCAACGGGCTTTGGTGGGAAGGCGTGACGACGGCCAGCCGCGCACGGGGTTCGATCCGGGCACCTGCGGTGACGACCAAGCCGTCGGCATCCACCGGCACCGGCACGATCCGGACGCCGGCATGCGCAAGTACCTGGGCCGTCGGTGGAAAGCCCGGCGACTCGATCCATGCGGCATCGCCGGGGCGCAGCATGACGTCCATCGCCAGCGACAGCGCCGCTCGATACCCAGGCACGACGAACACATGGCTGGCGCTGCAGCTCACCCCGCGAGCGCGCCGGAGGTAGGCCGCGATCGCCGCACGTAGCGGCGGATGACCGGCTGGCTCGGGGCGATCGAGCGACCAGGCAGCACGCACTTGCCGCGCGACAAGCCGTGCCCACAACTTGCGCGGAAAGGCATCGAGCGCGGGCAGGCCCAGACGCAGCAGCCCGGGAGGCTCCAATGACGCGGGAGTGATCAGCTCGCGTGTCGAGGGGACAGCCGATGCTCGGGCGGCCGGTGCCGCCAAGGCCACCTCCGCGACAAAGGTTCCGGCCGGCCCACGCGGCACCAGCCAGCCTTCTCCAATCAGGCGGTCGTAAGCCGCTTCAACCGTGCCTCGGGCGATGCCAAGCTCGCTGGCGAGCGCTCGCAGCGATGGCACGCGCTGCCCGGGTGCGAGCGTGCCGTCAATGACCTGGTCTTTCAGGCGTTCGTAGATCTGCGCGTGGAGGCTGGCACCGGGGCGTGGGGTCATGTCCCAGTGAATCTAACCGGAATTGGTCCTTTCCATTGGGACATCAACCGCCGAGACTTGCGCCTTGCCCACACCCCGATGACCCTTTCAATGACTTCCCCGCAATGCACTCTGCGCCATGCCGAGACGGATACCGAGCTTCTGGCCTGCCATCCCGTGATGCGCGAGTTGCGGCCGCAGCTCGCGACGCCACGATCCTTCCTCGACCGCGTGCGTGTGCAACGTCTCCAGGGTTGGCGCCTTCTCGTCACATGGCAGGGCGGCACTCCCGTCGCCATCGCGGGCTATCGGCGAATGGACAACCTCGTCCATGGCAATTTCGTCTATGTCGACGATTTGGTCACCACCGGCGCGATGCGCGGCAGCGGTGCAGGCGAGCGCATGCTGGCCGAGATCGAACGCATCGCCCGAGCTGAAGGTTGCGGCAAGCTGGTGCTCGACACCGCCCTCGCGAACAGCCTTGCCCAACGCTTTTACTTCCGCTGCGGCCTGCTGTCGACCGGGCTGCATTTCACCAAGGCGCTCTCATGAATGCGATGGACTCACCCCCGACCTTGCTCGTGCTCGAATGCAGCCCCCGTGGCGAGGGCTCGACCAGCCACCGCATCGGCAGACTGCTTGTCGACGGCCTGGTGAGCCGTGTCCCGCGTTTGTCCGTGCGCGTGCGCTCGCTTTGGGACCAGCCGCTGCCGTTGATCTCGGCCGATTTCGCGCTGGCGCTGATGACCCCGCCCGATCACCTCGACGCGCGTCAGCGCGCGTCCTTCGCGCTATCGGACGAGCTCATCGCCGAACTTGCGCAGGCCGACCTGCTGCTCATTGCCTCTCCCGTGCACAACTACAGCGTGCCCGTCGTGCTGAAGGCCTGGATCGACCACGTGGTGCGCGCGGGAGTCAGCTTCCGCACCACGCCGCAGGGAAAGATCAGCCTGCTGCGCGATCGTCCAACGCTTGTCGCCGTCGACCGCACGGCCGGTCGTAGCGACCCGCTCGGCGACGCGGAGGCCTGGGTGCGCGGCTGGATCGCGGCGGGACTGGGGCCCCGTCGGGAGCGTTCGGCATGACACGCACGGTCTTCGTTGCCGGCGCCAGCGGCGTTATCGGTGCGCCACTCGTTCGCCTGCTGCTCGATGCAGGATGGCGCGTCTACGGCAGCACCCGACGCGCGGAACGCGCGGCAGAACTTCACGATGCGGGTGTGCTACCGGTCGTCGTCGACGTGTTCGATGCGAACGCTCTGGCTGCGGCGCTAAGGGCAGTGCGACCCGACCTGGTTGTGCACCAACTCACCGACTTGCCTTCGCAGCGCAGTCCCGAAGCCATGGCCGGGGCGCTTGCACGCAACGCGCGGCTGCGCAGGGACGGGACGCGGCACCTCGTGTCGGCTGCGCTCGCCGCAGGATGCGCTCGCATGGTGGCGCAGAGCATTGCGTGGGCCTACGCGCCCGGCCCGCTTCCGTGCGCGGAGGACGATCCGCTCGATACCGGGGCGCAAGGCGAGCGCGCCACCAGCGTCGAGGCCGTGCGGGTGTTGGAGTCGCTGGTGCTCGGAACCCGCAACCTATCGGGAACTGTGCTGCGGTACGGCAAGCTGTACGGCCCGGGAACGTGGTCGGAGACGCCTTCCGCCGACATTGCACTTCACGTCCACGATGCCGCCCGCGCCGCATTCCTCGCCGCGGAACGCCCGGAAGCCACCGGCATCTTCAACGTCAGCGAGCCGGATCCGCAACTCAACGGCGAGAGGGCCGCCCGCCTGCTTGGATGGGAGCCGGGTTTCCGATTCGCGTAGAGAGCGTGCTGGCGGGCCAGCCCCACTAGTTGGTTGTCGGTCGTTGGGCGGCTGCGCAATCGCCTTGACCACCGCCCACCGGTCTGCGCGATCCGCTGCCCTGGCTTCATTCGATCAAAGTGCGAAGTCGTAGTTGACGGTGATCGGCGCGTGGTCGCTGAACTTCACCGTCTTGTAAATCTCTTCGCTGCGCGCCAGTGCCGCCATACCGGCAGTCGCCAAATGGTAGTCCAGCCGCCACCCCACGTTCTTCGCATACGCCTGGCCGCGGTTGCTCCACCACGTGTAGGCGTCGCCGGTGGTGTCGGGCTTGAGCTTGCGGTACACGTCGACCAGCCCCGCGCCATCGGCGCCGGCGTCGAGCAGGCGCGTCATCCAGGCGCGCTCCTCGGGCAGGAAGCCGCTGTTCTTCATGTTGCCCTTGAAGTTCTTCAGGTCGATCTCCTGGTGGGCGATGTTGATGTCGCCGCAGAGGATGAATTCGCGCTCTTTCTTGAGCGCGTTCAGGTGCGGGAAGAAGCCCTTCAAGAAGCGGAACTTGGCGGCCTGGCGCTCTTCGCCGGACGAGCCGCTCGGGAAATAGCAGCTGATGATCGACAGCTTGCGCGCGGGCGTGTCGAAGCGCAGTTCCAGGTAGCGGCCTTCGGCGTCGAACTCGGTATCGCCCCAGCCCACGACCACTTCGCTGGGAATGTGCTTCGTGTAGATCGCCGTGCCGGCATAGCCCTTCTTCTCCGCGAAATGGAAATGGCCCTTGAGCCCCGCCATCTCCTCGAAGCGGCCTGCGATGTCGCTGGCCTGCACGCGGATTTCCTGCATGCAAATACAATCCGGCGCCAGTTCGGCCACCCAGTCGGCCACGCCCTTGGTGGCGGCCGATCGCAGGCCGTTGAGGTTGAGGCTGGTCAGTTTGAACACAAGGAATTCCCGATGGCTGCTGTCGATGTTGAAAAGGAAGGTGCGCTCGCGCAGCGCTTCGTGAAGTTTGCGCTCGACGCGGGCGTGTTGCGCTTTGGCGAGTTCAAGATCAAGTCCGGTCGCCTCAGCCCCTACTTCTTCAATGCGGGGCTGTTCGACGACGGCGCCAAGCTGATGCACCTGGCCGAATTCTATGCAGAGCGGCTGATCGCAAGCGGCCTGGCGTTCGACATGATTTTCGGCCCCGCGTACAAAGGCATCCCGCTGGGCGCCGCGGTGGCGATGGAACTGGCGCGCCGCGGGCACAACGTGCCCTTTGCCTACAACCGCAAGGAAGCCAAGGCACACGGCGAGGGCGGTTCGCTGGTGGGAGCGCCGCTCAAGGGCCGCGTGCTGATCGTCGACGACGTGATGTCGGCCGGCACGGCGGTGCGCGAATCGATCGCCATCATCCGCGAGGCCGGCGCCACGCCGCATGCGGTGGCGATCGCGCTCGACCGCCAGGAAAAAGCCACGGAAGACGGCAAGGACGTCGCGCACAGCGCCGTGCAGTACGTGCGCGAGCAACTGGGCCTGCAGGTGGTGGCCATCGCCACGCTCGCAGACCTGCTGGCGTACCTGAGCCAGGGCGCCGACGATGCGCTGGGCGTGCACCGCGACAACGTGGCGGCCTACCGGACGCGCTACGGCGCGGCGTGAGCATCACCACCACCGTGTGGCGCAGTACAGGCCGACGGGCCGGTTTGGCGAGCCTGACGATCCTCGGCGTCGCCATGGTTGCGTACGGCAGTGCGCATGCCGCGCCAGCATCCACGCCGGCCGCCGCAGCCGCCGCCGTGAAGCCGGCCGTCTACGTGTGCCGCGACGCCCGGGGCCGCCTGGTCACCAGCGCGCAACCGATTGCCGGCTGTGTGGCCGGCCGGTTGCCGCCGGTCAGCCCAGCTTCGCCTTCAACAGCGCGTTGACCTGCGCCGGGTTGGCCTTGCCCTGGCTGGCCTTCATGACCTGACCGACGAGCGCATTGAAGGCCTTGTCCTTGCCCGCGCGGTACTCGTCGATGTTCTTCTGGTTGGTGGCCAGCACGCCGTCGACGATGGCTTCGAGCGCGCCGGTGTCGCGCATCTGCTTGAGGCCCTTGGCCTCGATCACTGCATCGACATCATCGCCGTCGCCGGTCCACAGCGCGTCGAACACCTGGCGCGCCGCATTGTTGGAAATGGTCTCGTCGCCGATGCGCATGATCAGCCGCGCAAGCTGCGCCGATGTGACGGGCGCCTGGTCGATGGTCAGGTCCTGTGCATTCAGCCGGCGCGCGATCTCGCCGGTGATCCAGTTGCTCGCCAGCTTGGGCGCCGCACCTGCGGCCACCGCCGCGTCGAAGTAATGCGCGAGCGCCAGGCTCTGCGTGAGCTGGGCCGCGTCGTACGCCGACAGGCCATGCGTCGTGACGTAGCGCTCGGCCATGGCACGCGGCAGCTCGGGCATCTCGGCGCGCACGCGCTCGACCCACTCGGGCGCGATCGCCAGCGGCGGCAGGTCCGGGTCGGGGAAGTAGCGGTAGTCGGCCGCGTCTTCCTTGGTGCGCATGGCGCGCGTCTCGCCCGTGTCGGGGTTGAACAGCACCGTCGCCTGCTGGACCTTGCGGCCGTCCTCGATCTCCTCGATCTGCCAGCGGATCTCGTAGTCGATCGCCTGCTGCATGAACTTGAAGCTGTTGAGGTTCTTGATCTCGCGGCGCGTGCCCAGCGGCTGGCCGGGCTTGCGCACCGACACGTTGGCGTCGCAGCGAAAGGAGCCTTCCTGCATGTTGCCGTCGCAGATGCCGATCCAGGTGACGATCTTGTGCAGCTCGCGCGCATAGGCCACGGCCTCGGCCGTCGAGCGCATGTCGGGCTCGGTCACGATCTCCAGCAGCGGCGTGCCCGCGCGGTTCAGGTCGATGCCGGACTGGCCGATGAAGTTCTCGTGCAGCGACTTGCCCGCGTCTTCTTCCAGGTGGGCGCGCACCAGGCGCACGGTCTTCTGTTCCTCGCCCAGGAAGAAGCTGACCGAACCGCCCTGCACCACAGGGATCTCGAACTGGCTGATCTGGTAGCCCTTGGGCAGGTCGGGGTAGAAGTAGTTCTTGCGCGCGAACACGCTGCGCGGCGCGATGGTCGAGCCCAGCGCCAGGCCCAGCTTGATGGCGCGTTCGACCGCGCCCCTGTTCATCACCGGCAGCGTGCCGGGCAGGGCCAGGTCGACCGCGCAGGCCTGCGTGTTGGGCTCGGCGCCGAAGGCCGTGGAAGCGCGGCTGAAGATCTTGGATTCGGTCGAGAGCTGCGAGTGCGTCTCGAAGCCGATGATGACTTCGTAGCCCTGCACCAGGGGGCCGGTGGGACGCCCTTGCTGCTGGGCTTCGAAAGTGTTCAAGGTTTCGCTCATGTCAGAAGCCCCCGGGTGTGCGTGCGTGCCAGTCTGTGGCCTGCTGGAAGCGGTGCGCGGCGTTCAGCAGCTTCGCCTCGCCGAAGTAATTGCCGATCAACTGCAGGCCCACGGGCATGCCGCCGTCGAAGCCGGCCGGGACGCTCATGCCGGGCAGCCCCGCGAGCGAGCCGGGCAGGGTGAAGATGTCGGCCAGGTAGTCGGCCACCGGGTCGTCGCCGTGCGCGCCGATCTTCCAGGCGACGGTTGGCGCCACCGGGCCGGCAATGACGTCGCACTGCGTGAAGGCCTGCTGGAAGTCGTCGGCGATCATGCGGCGGATCTTCTGCGCCTGGAGGTAGTAGGCGTCGTAGTAGCCGTGGCTCAGCACGTAGGTGCCGATCATGATGCGGCGCTTGACCTCGTCGCCGAAGCCTTCGGCGCGGGTCTTGCCGTACATGTCGGCGAGGTCGCGGTAGTCCTTGGCGCGATGGCCGAACTTGACGCCGTCGAAACGGCTCAGGTTGCTCGACGCCTCGGCCGGCGCAATGATGTAGTAGACCGGGATCGACAGCTCGGTGCGCGGCAGCGAAATCTCCACGCGCCGGGCGCCGAGCTTCTCGTATTCGACGAGTGCAGCCTCGATGGCCGCGCGCACGCCGGGCGCCACGCCGTCGCCCAGGAACTCCCTGGGCACGCCGATGCGCAGGCCTTCGAGCGAATCGGTGAGCTGGCGCGAGAAGTCTTCGGCCGGACGGTCGAGCGAGGTCGAGTCGCGGTCGAGGTCGGGGCCGCACAGGGCCGACAGCAGCAGTGCGCAGTCTTCGGCCGAACGGGCCATCGGGCCGGCCTGGTCCAGGCTGGAGGCGAAGGCGACCATGCCGTAGCGCGAAGCACGGCCGTAGGTCGGCTTGATGCCGGTCACGCCGCAGAACGAGGCAGGCTGGCGGATGGAGCCGCCGGTGTCGGTGCCGGTGGCGGCCGGCGCCAGGCGCGCGGCCACGGCGGCGGCACTGCCGCCCGACGAACCGCCCGGAATGCGTTCGATGTCCCACGGGTTGCGCACCGGCACGACGGCCGCGCCGCCCATGGCGGGCACGGCCACGTTCTCGTTGGCCGAGCCCATGGCGAATTCGTCGCAGCTGAGCTTGCCCAGCGTGACCGTGCCGGCCTCGGCCAGCTTGCGAACCACCGTCGCATCGAAGGGCGAGCGGTAGCCCGCCAGCATGCGCGAGCCGGCGGTCGTCGGGAAATCCTGGGTGACGAAGATGTCCTTGTGGGCCATCGGCACGCCGGCCAGGGCAGGCGCGTTGCCGCTGGCGAGTTGCGCGTCGGCCGCACGGGCCTGTGCCAGCGTCACGTCGGCGTCGACGGCCACGAAGGCGCCCAGCGCCTGGTGCGCCTGGATGCGGTCGAGGAAATGCTGGGCGGTTTCGACCGCCGAGACTTCGCGCGCAGCGAGCGCACGGGCCAGTTCGGCCACGCCGAGTTGGTGCAGGTCTTTTTTCATTCGATCACCTTGGGCACCAGGAACAGGCCGCCTTCGACGGCCGGAGCGCTGCGCTGGTTGGCTTCGCGCGCGTTCGGCTCGCTGGCGACGTCGTCGCGCAGGCGCAGCGTGATGTCCTCGATGGCGGCCACCGGATGGGCCAGCGGCTCGACGCCGGTGGTGTCGACCGAACGCATTTTCTCGACGATGTCGAAAAAGCCGTTGAGCTGACTGAGCATGCGCTCGCTTTCGTCGGGAGCCAGCTGCAGCCGCGCGAGCGACGCGATGCGGGCGATGTCGGAATGGGTCAGGGACATGGGAAATACGTCTGGAAACGGCGTGTAATGCACCCGGAAAGGGCGCGTCTACATGGGAGGCCGAGGGGGATTCGGGTATTATCCCGCCTTTGCCGCACCCCCCGCGAACGCGCCGGTTTTTGCCGCAAAAACGACCCATACACCCCCATCAAACGACAAATACAGGGCGACGACCTGCCGACGCGCAAGCCGTGCCCTCACAGGATTTCGCAATGTTCGGCACTTTCCGTCGGTACTTTTCGACCGACCTCGCGATCGACCTCGGCACCGCCAATACCCTGATCTTCGCCCGCGGCAAGGGCATCGTCCTTGACGAGCCTTCCGTCGTGGCCATCCGCCACGAAGGCGGTCCGCATGGCAAGAAGGTGATCCAGGCCGTGGGCCGCGAGGCCAAGGCCATGCTCGGCAAGGTGCCCGGCAACATCGAGGCGATCCGCCCGATGAAGGACGGCGTCATCGCCGACTTCGTGATCACCGAGCAGATGATCAAGCAGTTCATCAAGATGGTGCACCCGCGCTCGATGCTCGCGCCCAGCCCGCGGATCATCATCTGCGTGCCCTGCGGCTCGACCCAGGTCGAGCGCCGCGCCATCAAGGACGCGGCCGAAGCGGCAGGCGCCACCTCGGTCTACCTCATCGAAGAACCCATGGCCGCGGCCATCGGTGCCGGGCTGCCGGTGTCGGAAGCGTCGGGCTCGATGGTCGTCGACATCGGCGGCGGCACCACCGAAGTGGGCGTGATCTCGCTGGGCGGCATGGTCTACAAGGGCAGCGTCCGCGTGGGCGGCGACCGCTTCGACGAGGCCATCATCAACTACATCCGCCGCAACTACGGCATGCTGATCGGCGAGCCGACGGCCGAAGTCATCAAGAAGACCATCGGTTCGGCCTTTCCCGGCTCCGAGGTCAAGGAGATGGAAGTCAAGGGCCGCAACCTCAGCGAAGGCGTGCCGCGCAGCTTCACCATCAGCAGCAACGAAGTGCTGGAAGCGCTGACCGACCCGCTCAACAACATCGTCTCGGCCGTGAAGAACGCGCTCGAGCAGACGCCGCCCGAACTGGGCGCCGACATCGCCGACCGCGGCATGATGCTCACAGGCGGCGGCGCACTGCTGCGCGACCTGGACCGCCTGCTGGCCGAAGAAACGGGCCTGCCCGTGCTGGTGGCCGAAGACCCGCTGACCTGCGTGGTGCGCGGCTGCGGCATCGCTCTGGAGCGCATGGACCGCCTGGGCAGCATCTTCACGTCGGAATAAGCTCGCCCCCAGGCTGCGCGGCACTTCGTGTCCGCTACGCCAACCCCCGACCGGGGGCGGCGCCAGCGGCCCGGCAAAGCCGGTTCCGCGGCACCCTGCGAAAATGCAGGTTCCGTGTTCCTTCTGGCGTCAAACCGCACCATGCCTCTCGGCACTCTCGATCGCACCGCGCCGCCGCTGTTCAACCAGGGGCCGTCGGCGCTCAGCAAGCTGATCTTCTTCAGCGCGCTGGCGCTGTTCCTCATGGTGGCCGACGCACGCTTTCACATCGTGCAGCCCGTGCGCACGGCCATCGGCACGGTGCTGTATCCGGTGCAGTGGCTGGCGCTCAAGCCGGTGCAGATGTTCGTGGGTGGCGGGCGCTATTTCGACGACCTGCAGACCGCGCAGCGCAACGAGTCCGACGCGCGCAAGGCGCTGGCGCTGCAGGCCGAGCGTGCCAGCCAGGCCGACGCCCTGGCGCGCGACAACGCCCGCCTGCGCGCCATGCTCGAACTGCGCCAGCTCACGACCACGCCCGGCCGCGCGGCCGAGGTGCTGTACGACGCGGCCGACCCCTACACGCGCAAGATCGTCATCGACCAGGGCCTGTCCAGCGGGGTCGTCGCGGGCTCGCCGGTGATCGACGAGCACGGCGTGCTCGGGCAGGTCACGCTGGTGCAGCCCTTTGCGAGCGAGGTCACGCTGGTCATCGACCGCGACCAGGCCATCCCCGTGCAGAACACCCGCACCGGCGCGCGCAGCGTGGCCTTCGGCGACGCGAGCGCGCATGGCAGCGGGCTGGAACTGCGCTTCATGGCCGCCAACTCCGACCTGCAGGAAGGCGACCTGCTGGCCACCAGCGGCGTGGACGGCGTGTACCCCGCCGGCCTGCCGGTGGCGAAGATCGCACGCATCGAGCGGCGCGCGGACTCGGGCTTTGCACGCATCTACTGCGTGCCTCTGGCGCAAGTGACCGCAGCGCGGTATGTTCTGGTGCTGCAGCCGGTCGGCGGCCAGGCGTCGGCCCAGACTGCGCTGGCTGCGACCGGACCGGCCTCCGCGGCTTCGGCGGCGTCCGCTGCGGCGTCCGCGTCGAAGAAGAAGACCGAAGCCAAGACCGAAGCCAGGACCGATCGCAGGACGGACAGCGGTGCCGCAAGCACCCCCACCAAGCCCCAAGGCAGGGAAAGGCCCACGCCATGATCATGCGCCCCGGCCAGCAACAGCTGCTGCTGCCCGTCAGCCCTGTCTTCATCTGGGTCAGCCTGATCGTGGCCCTGGTGCTCGACATGCTGCCGCTCGGCCGCGCCGCCTGGACGCCCGACCTGCTCGCGCTGGTGATCGTGTTCTGGAGCGTGCACCAGCCCAGCCGCATCGGCATCGGCGTGGCCTTCGTGTTCGGCCTGTGCATGGACGTGCACCAGTCGGCCCTGCTCGGCCAGCATGCGCTGTCGTACACCACGCTCGGTTTCTGCGCGATCACGCTGCATCGCCGGCTGCTCTGGTACCCGGTGCTGCTGCAGGCGCTGCAGCTCATTCCGCTGTTCGCGCTGTCGCACCTGATCGAACTGGCCATCCGCATGATCGGTGGCGGCGTCTTCCCGGGCTGGTCGCTGCTGACGTCGCCGCTGCTCGAAGCACTGCTCTGGCCGCTGGCCAGCCTGCTGCTGCTGGCACCGCAGCGCCGCACGCCGGACCCGGACGCCAACCGGCCGCTGTGAGCTGAGCGACGCCGCGCCCTCGCGATCGATCCTCGACGCTTCCCATGACCGAAATACGCAACGTCGCCGCAGAAATCGCCCGCTTCAAGCGTCGCGTGTTCACCATCGGGCTGGTGGTGCTCACGGCCTTCGGGCTGCTGTGCGCGCGGCTGGTGTACCTGCAGATCGTGCGCCACGACGACCTGGCCGAACAGGCCGAGAGCAACCGCACGGCCATCGTGCCGGTGGTGCCCAACCGCGGTCTCATCCTCGACCGCAACGGCGTGGTGCTGGCTTCCAACTACTCGGCCTACACGCTGGAAATCACGCCGTCCAAGGCGGGCGACGTCGACGAGGCGATCGACAAGCTGTCGAAGGTGGTCGACATCACGCCGCGCGACCGCCGCCGCTTCAAGCGCCTGCGGGAAGATTCGCGCAGCTTCGACTCGGTGCCCATCCGCACCCGGCTGAGCGACGAAGAGGTGGCCCGCTTCGCCGCGCAACGCTACCGCTTTCCGGGCATCGAGATCAAGGCGCGCCTGTTCCGCAACTATCCCAACGGCGAGACCGCAAGCCACGTGCTGGGCTACATCGGACGCATCAACCAGCGCGAGAAGACCGCGATGGAAGACTGGAGCGACGAAGACCTGGCCAACTACAAGGGCACCGACTACATCGGCAAGCTGGGCGTCGAGCAGAGCTACGAGAAAACGCTGCACGGGCTGACCGGCGTCGAGCAGATGGAAACGTCGGCCGGCGGGCGCGCGGTGCGCCGCCTGGCCAGCCACCCGGCCACGCCGGGCAACACCGTCATGCTGGCGCTCGACATCAAGCTGCAGAAGCTGGTGGAAGACATGTTCGGCAACCGCCGCGGCGCGCTGGTGGCCATGGACCCGCGCACCGGCGAGATCCTCGCCTTCGTCAGCAAGCCCACGTTCGACCCGAACCTGTTCGTCGAAGGCATCGACACCGAAAGCTGGAAGGAGCTGAGCGAGTCGCTGGACAAGCCGCTGTTGAACCGCGCGCTGCGCGGCAGCTACCCGCCCGGCTCGACCTACAAGCCCTTCATGGCGTTGGCCGCGCTGCAGACGGGCAAGCGCGGGCCCAGCGTGGTGGTCAACGACCCCGGCTTCTTCAATTTCGGCGGCCATCGCTTCGGCAGCCCCGAAGGCAACATCGGCGGCGTCGACATGCGCCGGGCGATCCAGCTGTCGAGCAACATCTACTTCTATTCGCTGGCCAACGAGATGGGCGTGGACCTGATCCACGACTTCATGAAGCCGATGGGCTTCGGCCAGATCACCGGCATCGACCTGGGGGGTGAACTGCGCGGCGTGTTGCCGAGCACTGCGTGGAAGCGCGCCGCCTACAAGCGGCCCGAGCAGCAGAAGTGGTATGCGGGCGAGACCATCTCGCTGGGCATCGGGCAGGGCTACAACAACTTCACCATGCTGCAGCTGGCGCAGGCCACGGCGATCGTGGCCAACGGCGGCATGCGCCACAAGCCGCACGTGGTGCTGGCCACCCGCGACACCGTGAGCGGCCAGGTCACACCCGTCGCGCAGCCGCCGGCCGATAACCTGGGCTTCACGGCAGCCAACGTCGCGGTGATCCGCGAAGGCCTGGTGAGCGTGGTCAGTGCGGGCACCGCGCGGGGCGTGTTTGCCGGCGCGGCCTACCAGGCCGCCGGCAAGACCGGCACCGCGCAGGCGGTGACGCAGGCACAGAACACCAAGTACAACGCGCGGGCTCTGGAAGAACACCAGCGCGACCACGCACTCTTCATGGGCTTCGCACCGGCCAACGACCCGAAGATCGCCGTGGCCGTCATCGTGGAGAACGCTGGCTGGGGCGCAGGCGCCGCGGCGCCGCTGGCACGGCGCGTGTTCGACTACTGGCTTGCCAACCAGTACCCGAGCGACGCCGACATGGCGGCCATCAAGCTGGGAAAGGCCACCGCGCCCATCGGCACCCCCCGCGTCGCCAGCGACGTGGTGTGGCCCGTGCCTTCGACCACGACGCCCGCGCCCTGAGCGGGCCTGGGGCGAACTTATTTGATGAAGGCGTCGTAGGCCGTCTTCAGGATCAACGCACTGACGACGAAGATGAAGACGGCGCGCACGAAGCCCGCGCCGTGGCGCAGTGCGACGCGCGTGCCCAAAAGGCTGCCCGCCACGTTGGCCACCGCCATCACCAGTGCGAAGTGCCACCACACATGGCCCTTGGCCGCCAGCAGGATCAGCGCGGCGAGGTTGGTGGCCGTGTTGATGATCTTGGCCGACGCCGACGCGTTCAGGAAGTCGTAACCCAGCCAGCGCACGAACAGGAACACCAGAAAGCTGCCCGTGCCCGGGCCGAAGAAACCGTCGTAGGCGCCGATCATCAGCCCGATCGCGCCGGCCGCCAGTGTTTCGTGGCGCCCGACGAAGCGCGGCACGTGGTGCTTGCCCATGTCCTTGCGCACCAGCGTGTACGCCAGCACCGCCAGGAGGATGAAGGGCAGCGCACGGCGCAGGAAGTCGCCCGGGAACACGGTCACGGCCCAGGCGCCTGCCATCGATCCGACGAAGCCCAGGCCCGCGGCCGGAAGCAGCGCATGCCAGCGCAGTTGCACCCGGCGGCTGAACTGTGCGGCCGCCGCCGCCGTGCCCCAGACTGAGGCGGCCTTGTTGGTGCCCAGCAGGGTGGCGGGCGGCGCGCCGGGGAAAACTGCGAAGAGGGCAGGGACCAGAACCAGGCCGCCACCGCCCACGATGGAGTCGATAAAACCCGCCAAGAGCGAGGCGAGGGTCACAACCAGCATTTCCATGGCGCCGATTGTCGCACCCTGAAGCGCTATGAATTCAGGAGCGCACCGCGAGTCCTGCGCTGCGTTGGCCATGGTTCGAACAGGCAAAAAAAAGCGCCGACTCAGCGGCGCCTTATCAAAAATACATCTCTTGGGATGCGTGTCTGTTCGTCATCGTTGTGGTCGCGAATATGTCTCCTCGGCCCCTGCGCTACGGCCGGGCCGTTTGCGAAGTGGCGTGACTTTATGCTGCGCACCGCAGCAGTGCATCGGGAGAAACCCGCTACCAGGCGGCATGAGTGATGGCTCGGACCGCTTGATGGGCGAACGCGGGTCCAACCTTCAGGACCACGCAGTCACTGCCCGCTCAAAATCCAGGCGGCCGCCTTCTCCGCCATCATCAACGTCGGACTGTTCGTATTCCCGCTCGTGATCGTCGGCATCGCGCCCGCGTCCACGACGCGCAGCCCCGCGATGAGGCCACCCTTGCCGTCCCGTACCCGCAAGCGCGAATCCAGCACCGCCATCGGGTCGCCATCGGAGCCCATCTTCGTCGTGCCCACCGGGTGGAAGATCGTGGTCGCGATATCGCCAGCGAGGCGTGCCAAGTCGTCGTCGCTTTCGTACTGCGGACCGGGCTTCCACTCGACCGGCTTGTACCTCGCGAGCGCCGGCTGCGCAGCGATGCGGCGCGTCACGCGCAACGAATCGGCCGCCACCTTGCGGTCCTCGTCGGTGCTCAGGTAGTTGGGCGCGATCGCCGGTGCATCCTCGAACCGCGCGCTCTTGATGCGCACCGAGCCGCGGCTCGTCGGGTTGAGGTTGCACACGCTCGCGGTGAAGGCCGGGAACGCGTGCAGTGGATCGCCGAAGGCGTCGAGCGACAGCGGCTGCACGTGGTACTCGAGGTTCGGCCATTCGTGGTCGGGCGAACTGCGCGTGAAGGCGCCCAGCTGCGAGGGCGCCATGCTCATCGGCCCGCTGCGCTTCATCAGGTACTCGAGGCCGATCTTCGCCTTGCCCATCATCGACGACGCCAGCACGTTGAGCGTCGGCGCGCCGTCGATCTTGAACACCGCGCGGATCTGCAGATGGTCCTGCAGGTTCGCGCCCACGCCGGGCAGGTCGGCGACCACGTCGATGCCGCGCTCGCGCAGCAGGTCGGCCGGGCCGATGCCCGAGAGCTGCAGCGTCTGCGGCGAGCCGATGCTGCCGCCGCACAGCAGCACCTCGTCGGTGGCGTGCGCCGTGACCATCTCCTGGCCGTCCCACACGTGCGCGCCGGTGCAGCGCTGCGTGCCGTCGGGCTGCGTCTCGACGATCAGCTTCGTCACCTGCGCGCCGGTCCACATCTCGAAGTTGGGGCGGCCGTAGCAGACTGGCCGCAGGAAGGCCTTGGCCGTGTTCCAGCGCCAGCCGTTCTTCTGGTTGACCTGGAAGTAGCCGACGCCTTCGTTCGTGCCGCGGTTGAAGTCGGTGGAATGCGGGATGCCGGCCTCCTGCGCGGCCAGCGCGAAGGCGTCGAGGATGTCCCAGCGCAGCCGCTGCTTCTCCACGCGCCATTCGCCGCCCGCACCGTGCATCTCGTCGGCGCCGAGGTAGTGGTCCTCGTGCTTCTTGAACGCCGGCAGCACCTCGTTCCAGCGCCAGCTGGGGTCGCCGGTGAGCTGCGCCCACTGGTCGTAGTCGCGCGCCTGGCCGCGCATGTAGATCATTCCGTTGATGCTGGAGCTGCCGCCGAGTGTCTTGCCGCGCGGATAGCGCAGTGTGCGCCCGTTGAGCCCCGGGTCGGGCTCGGTGCTGTAGAGCCAGTCGGTGCGTGGGTTGCCGATGCAATACAGGTAGCCGACCGGGATGTGGATCCAGTGGTAGTCGTCCTTGCGGCCGGCCTCGATCAGCAGCACGCGCTTGCGCTTGTCCGCCGAGAGCCGGTTGCACATCAGCGCGCCGGCCGTGCCGCCGCCGATGACGATGTAGTCGAATGTGGTGTCGCTCAACGCGTTGTCTCCAGTCTCAACGAACAGAAAAGCCCGGGCTCGGTGTATCCGGGCCTCGGGCTTTGCAGTTTAGGGGGCAATCGCTGGCGCGACGCTTACGGCTCAGCGCGCTGCCATCCGCTTGGGGCGCGAGCGCCCACCTTCCGCCGCCAGGTAGCGATACAGCCGCGCATCGTCGGCGTAGCCCACGTTGAAGCGCAGCCACGGCGTCGGCCGCAAATCGGTGCGGAACAGGTCGCCCGGCGCCAGCAGGAAGCCCTCGGCGATGGCGCGCTGCGCAAGCGCGCGCATGTCGACGTCGTCACGCTCGAAGCGCGCCCAGAGAAAGGGCCCGCCCGTCGGCCGCAGGAAGAGCTGCATGCCGGCGGCCTCCAGCCCGTCGCAGACCTTCTCCTGTGCCGCGCGCAGGTGCTCGGCCAGGCGGGTCAGGTGGGCGCGGAACTTTCCTTCTGCCAGCACGCCGTGCATCAGCTTCTCGTTGAGCTCGGAGGTCGTGAGGCTGTTGACCATCTTGTGCAGGATGAGCTTCTCGGCGAACTCCTCGCTGCACGCCACGAAGCCCACGCGCAGGCTGGGCGACACCGTCTTGGAGAAGCTGCCGATGTGGATCACGCGCTGCAGGCGGTCGAGGCTGGCCAGCGACGTGGCGCCGGGCGGCTCGAGGCCGGACATCGTGTCGTTGTCGACGATGTGGAAGTCCAGTTCCTCCGCCAGCCGCAGCAGCTGGTAAGCGACCGCCGGGCTGCACTGGCTGCCAGTGGGGTTGTGCAGGTTGGCGGTCGTGAAGAAGGCCTTGGCGCGATGCCGTTGCGCCAGGGTGCGCAAGGCCTCCAGGTCGGGGCCTTGCGCGGTGCGCTCGATGCCCACGAGCTTCAGGTCGAGCGACCGCAGCATGGCGAACAGGTTGGTCGAGCTGGGCTCGTCGACCAGCACCACGTCGTGCGGCTGCAGCAGGCAGCGCGCCGCGAGCACAAGTGCCTGCGATGCGCCGTGCGTCAACACGATCTGGTGCGGCGGTGCCTCGATGCCCTTGTGCGCCAGCAGCACATGGATCTGCTGGCGCAGCGGCAGGTAGCCGTACGGGTTGCCGTAGTTCGCCAGGCCTGCGGCCGACTTGCGCGACAGCGCGGCCAGCGCGCGCCGCACGCCTTCGGTGTGCAGCAGCTCCGGCGGCACCCAGCCGCAGCCGGCGTTGAGCAAGCTGCGGTCGTCCTCGTACACATGCTTGAGCAGCCACAGCGAATCGACGGACGTGCGGCCTGCGAACGGCTTGCGCCGCGTGCCCGAACGCCCGGCCGCCGCGACGTAGTAGCCGCTGGCGCTGCGGGCCTCCACATGGCCTTCGGCCACCAGGCGCTGGTAGGCGTTGGTCACCGTCATGGTGCTCACGCCGCACGATGCCGCGAGTCCGCGGACCGAAGGCAGCCTGTCGCCCGCCTTCATGGCGCTCGACGAGATGTCGCGCAGCAAGGCGTCGTAGACCTGGCGCACCAGCGGGGTCGAAAGCGTGGGGTCGATGGCGATCATGGCAGTGGTCGAGGGGGGTCGATGCACGGTTTGTGTGCGGGGCGTAGCCCCAATCGGGTGATATTGCCTCAACTGTTCTACAACAGAAAGCAGAACTGTCTATATGCGTTTGCGGCGATCCGGCTCCCAATGCAGAGCACGCCGGCCCGGATGGGCGGGCTGCGCTCATCAACCTGAACACCCCAACGTCCATGCAGCAACGCTCTCTCGGGCCCGTCGGCCCTACCGGTTTCCTGTCGCGCCGTGTCACGAAGTGGGCCGCCTGCGCCTTGCTCGCGGGCGCGGTCATGGCCCCGGCCGTGGCGCAGACCAGCACGCTCAAGATCATCCCGAGCACCAACATCACGGTGCTCGATCCGATCTGGACCACGGCCTACGTCACGCGCAACTTCGGCTACATGGTCTACGACACGCTGTTCGCGACGGACCTCGAAGGCCATGTCAAGCCGCAGATGGTCGACAAGTGGAAGGTGTCCGCCGACAACAAGACCTGGAGCTTCACGCTGCGCGACGGCCTGGAGTTCCATGACGGCAAGCCGGTCACCAGCGAAGACGTGGTCGCTTCCGTCAAGCGCTGGGCCAGCCGCGACACCTTCGGTGCGCAGCTCGCCAAGAACATGGAGCGCTACGAGACGCCCGACGCCAAGACCTTCGTGTTCGTGCTGAAGGAACCCTTCGGCCTGGTGCTCGAAGCGCTGGGCAAGCCGTCGTCGAACGTGCCGTTCATCATGCCCAAGCGCATCGCCGACACCTCGGGCGACACGCAGATCAAGGAAACCGTCGGCTCCGGCCCGTATGTCTTCAAGGCCGACGAGTTCCGCCCCGGCGAGCGCGCGGTGTTCACCAAGAACACGCGCTACAAGCCGCGCGCCGAAGCGCCTTCGGGCACGGCGGGCGGCAAGAACGTGTACGTCGACCGCGTCGAATGGCTGCTCATCCGCGACGCGCAGACCCAGATGAACGCGCTGCTCAACGGCGAAGCCGACATCCTCGAGCAACCGGCCTTCGAGCAGTACGCCACGCTGCGCACGCACCCCGACATCCAGCTGGTCGATGCTCAGCCCGCGGGCAACCAGTTCATCCTGCGCTTCAACTTCCTGCAGCCGCCGTTCGACAACGAGAAGGTGCGCCGCGCCGCCATGCTGGCGCTCGGCCAGGAAGCCTTCCTGCGCACGCAGGTCGGCACGCCGGGCCTCACGCGCTACTGCAAGAGCATGTTCCCCTGCGGCACGCTGTTCGAATCGGAGCAGACCGGCGAGTACACCGGCATCGCCAACCCGGCCAAGGCCAAGGCGCTGCTGGCCGAGGCCGGCTACAAGGGCGAGCCCGTGGTGCTGATGCGCCCGACCGACAACGCGACCATCGGCAAACTGCCGCTGGTGGCCAAGCAGCAGCTCGAGCAGGCCGGCTTCAAGGTCGACATGCAGGCGATGGACTGGTCGACGCTGGTCGCGCGTCGCGCCAAGAAGGACGCGCCCTCGGCCGGCGGCTGGAGCGCCTTCATGACCTCGTGGACCGCCTCGGACATCCTCAACCCGATCACCATGGCGATGATGAACGCCACCGGCGACAAGGGCTGGTTCGGCTGGCAGAGCGATCCGAAGCTGGAAGAGATCAAGGCCCAGTTCGCCCAGGCCAAGACCGACGCCGAGAAGAAGAAGCTGGCGACAGCGGCCCAACTGCGCGCCTTCGAGACCGCCACCCACGTGCCGGTCGGCCAGTACAACCAGCCGGCCGCCGTGCGCAAGAACATCAGCGGCCTCGTGCCCGCCGGTGCGCAGGTGTACTGGAACATCAAGAAGCAATAAGCCCGCGCGGGGCGACGGCCCCGCGTTCGCCGTCACCTCGCGGAACCTTTCATGCTGAACTTCCTGGGCAAGCGCCTGCTCGCCACGCTGCCGGTGCTGCTGGTCGTGGCCATCGCCATCTTCATGATCGTCCGGCTCACGCCGGGCGACCCCGCCGCCGTCATCGGCGGCAACAGCGCCACCAACGAAGACCTGGACCGCATCCGCGTGCAGCTGGGCCTGACCAAGCCGCTGTGGACGCAGTTCGCCATCTGGGGCAGCGGCGTGCTGCACGGCGACCTGGGCTTTTCCTTCTTCCTCAACAAGCCGGTGACCGAGCTGATCGGCCAGCGCATGGAGCCCACGCTCTCGCTGGCGGCCGGCACGCTGCTGCTGGCCGTGGCCATCGCGCTGCCGCTGGGCACGCTGGCGGCATGGCGCATGGGCGGCTGGCTGGACAAGATCGTCATGTCCTTCTCGGTCGTCGGCTTCTCGGTGCCGGTGTTCGTCATCGGCTATGTGCTGATCTACCTGCTGGCGATGAAGCTGCAGTGGTTTCCGGTGCAGGGCTACAAGCGCATCGGAGAAGGCGTGTGGCCCTGGGTGCGGCAGCTGGTGCTGCCCTGCCTCACGCTCGCCATCACCTACGTGGCGCTGCTCTCGCGCGTGACCCGCGCCGCCGTGAGCGAGGCGCTGACGGAGGACTACATCCGCACCGCGCGCGCCAAGGGCATCACCGAACTCGAGGTGCTCAAGCACCACGCGCTGCGCAACGCGGCCGTGCCGGTGGTCACCGTGATCGGCGTGAGCGCGGCGTTGCTGCTCGGTGGCGTGGTCGTCACCGAGACGGTGTTCGCCATTCCGGGCCTGGGCCAGCTCACGGTCGACGCGGTGCTCAACCGCGACTTCCCGGTGCTGCAGGGCGTGGTGCTGTTCTTCGCGCTGGTCTACATCGGCGTCAATCTGCTGGTGGACATCAGCTACCTGTTTTTAGACCCGCGCATCCGCTACTGATCATGAGCAACCTCCAAAGACTCTGGCGCAACAGCGCCGTGCGCGGCGGCGTCGTCGTGCTCGTGGTGCTGGCATTGCTGGGCGTGTGCGCGCCCTGGCTCGGCACCTTCGACCCGTCGGCGATGGACCCGAGCTTCATCTCGGTCGACGCCGGCACCGCCGGGCAAGTGACGATGCCCGACGGCAGCCAGATCGCCCACACCTTCTGGATGGGCAGCGACAGCGTCGGGCGCGACGTGTGGAGCCGCGTGCTCTACGGCACCCGCATCTCGATGCTGGTGGGCCTGTTCACCGCCTTCGTCGCCATCGCCTTCGGCTGCGTGCTGGGCATGCTGGCCGGCTACTTCCGCGCGGTCGATGCGGTGCTGATGCGCGTGATGGACGGCGTCATGGCGATCCCCGCCGTGCTGCTGGCAATCACGCTGGTGGCCGTGCTGGGCGCCAACCTGTCGACCGTGATCCTCGCGATCGCGGTGCCCGAGGTGCCGCGCGTCACGCGCCTGGTGCGCGCGCTGGTGATGAGCCTGCGCGACGAACCCTTCGTCGAGGCCGCGCGTGCGCTGGCCACGCCCGACGTCACCATCCTGTGGCGCGACATCCTGCCCAACGCGCTGGCGCCGCTGATCGTGCAGGGCACCTTCATCGCGGCTTCGGCCGTGCTGACCGAAGCCATCCTGAGCTTCCTCGGCCTGGGCCTGCCGTCGGACGTGCCGACCTGGGGAAACATCATGGCCGAAGGACGCGTGCAGTTCTCTCAGAGCCCCGGCAACGTGCTGTTCCCCGCGCTGTTCCTGGTGCCGACGGTGCTGGCGATCAACCTGCTGGGCGACGGACTGCGCGACGTGCTCGACCCCAAATTCTCCAAGCGCGTCTGAGCGTCCCACCGAATGAACGCCATGAACACGATCCTTGAAGTGCGCGGCCTGCAGGTCGCGCTGCCCTCCGACGCCGACCGCCCGCACGCCATCGAACGCCTCGACCTGCGCATCGAAGCCGGGCGCACGCTCTGCATCGTGGGCGAATCAGGCTCCGGCAAGTCGGTGCTGGCCACCACCGTGATGGGCCTGCTGGCCAAGGGACTGACGGTCACCCAGGGCGACGTGGTGCTGTCGGGCGAAACGCTGGTCGACCAGGGCCGCTTCGTCGCCGACAAGCGCCTGCGGCAGCTGCGTGGCACCGTCATGGGCATGGTGTTCCAGGAGCCGATGACCGCGCTCAACCCAGTGCTCGGCTGCGGCGAGCAGGTCGACGAGCTGCTGCGCACGCACACCGACTGGAACGCCGCGCAGCGCAAGGCCCGCATCCTCGAGATCTTCGAACGCGTGCGCCTGCCCGAGCCGGCCCGCATCTTCGCGAGCTACCCGCACCAGCTCTCGGGCGGCCAGCGCCAGCGCATCGTGATCGCGATGGCCATCATCCTGAAGCCGCGCCTGCTGATCTGCGATGAGCCCACGACGGCGCTCGACGTGACCACGCAGGCCGAGATCCTCAAGCTCATCGCCGAGCTGCAGGCCGAGCAGGGCAGCGCGGTGCTCTTCATCACGCACGACATGGGCGTGGTCGCCGAGATCGCCGACGACGTGATGGTGATGCACCGCGGCGCGCTGGTGGAGCAGGGCCCCTGCGAACAGGTGCTGCGCCGGCCGCGCGAGGCCTACACGCGCATGCTGCTCGACGCCGTGCCGGGCATGACGCCGCCCGCGCCGCGCACGCTGCCCGGCGGCGCGCCGCTGCTGGTGGGCACCGGCGTCGGCAAGGTCTACACGCGGCGCGACTGGATGGGGCGCGCCAAACACACCGACGCGCTGCGCGATGCGAGCGTGGCCGTGCACCGCGGCGAAACCGTGGGCGTGGTCGGCGAATCGGGGTCGGGCAAGTCGACCTTCGCGCGCTGCATGATCCGGCTGATCGACCCGAGCGCCGGGTCGATCCGCTGGGGCGACGCCGCGGTCGAATCGCTGCCCGAGGGCCGGCTGCGCCCGCTGCGCTCGCGCATCCAGGTGGTGTTCCAGGACCCGAACCGCTCGCTCAACCCGCGGCGCACCGTGGGCTCGTCGATGGTCGAAGGTGCGATGAACTTCGGCATGGACCGGCTGCACGCGCGCCGCACCGCCGAAGAGCTGATGGACCGCATCCAGCTGCCGCGTACCGCGCTCGACCGCTACCCGCACCAGTTCTCCGGCGGCCAGCGCCAGCGCCTGGCCATCGCGCGCGCCATCGCCTGCCAGCCGCAGGTGCTGGTGGCCGACGAGGCGGTGTCGGCGCTCGACGTGTCGGTGCAGGCGCAGATCCTCGACCTGCTGCGCGAGATCCAGCGCGACCTCGGCCTCGGCATCCTCTTCATCACGCACGACCTGCGCGTCGCGGCCCAGTTGTGCGACCGCGTGATCGTGATGAGCCAGGGCCGCATCGTGGAAGAGGGCGCGACCGGCCGGGTATTCGGCGCACCGGCCGACGACTACACGCGCCGCCTGCTCGCTGCGGCACCGCGGGCGGAACTCGCGGGCGCATGAACCTGCCGAGCGTCGCCGCCTGGCGCACGGCGCGGGCCGACCCGGCCTGGCGCGCCGCCTTCGCGGCCGGCCGGCGCGACATCGCCGGCGCCGCGCTGGGCACCGTGGCCATGGGGCTGGTCGCCGGCGTGGCGATGGCCAAGAGCGGCCTCGGACTCGGCCTGGTGCTGGGCGTGTCGCTGCTGGTCTTCGCCAGCGCGTCGCAGCTGGCCTGCCTGCCGCTGATCGCCGCGGGGGCGCCGCTGTGGGTGATCGCGGCGACCGCCTGCGTGCTCAACCTGCGCTTCGTCGTCTTCAGCATGCACTGGCGCCGCTACTTCGGCGGGCACAGTCGCCTGCATCGCGTGCTGTTCTCGTACCTGGCGGGCGACCCGGTGTATGCGCAGTTCGTCCAGCGCTACCCGGTGCCCGCGCCCGGCGGCCGCACGACGCGCGCGCAGCAGGGCTACTTTCTCGGGCTGGCGCTGACCAACTGGGCCGCCTGGCACGTGGCCTCGCTCGCCGGCATCTTCCTGGCCGACGCCATCCCCGCCGCCTGGGGCCTGCGCTTCATCGGCGTGCTGGCCTTGCTGGCGCTGGCGCTGCCCATGCTCACGGACCGTGCGGTGCGCTGCTCGGCCCTGGCGGCGGGTGCGGTCGCGCTGGCCACGGCCTCGCTGCCGATGGGGCTGAACGTCGTCGCGGCCATCGGCACCGCCTTTGTCGCGGGCCTGTGGGCCGACAAGCGCTGGAGCGTGCGCTGATGTCGTGGCACACGACGCATGCGTGGCTGGCCGTGCTCGCGCTGGTGGCGGTCACGGTGCTCACGCGCAGCTTCTTCCTGCTGTCCAACAGCGAGCCGCGCCTGCCGGCCTGGCTGCTGCAAGGCCTGCGGCATGCACCCGTGGCGGCGCTGCTGGCCATGGTCGTGCCGGAGGTCTTTTTGAGCAACGGCCACCTGCTGGCCGACTGGCGCGACGCGCGGCTCTTTGCCGTGGCCGCGGCCTTGCTGTACTGGCTGGCTCGGCGAAACGACGTGACCGGGACGATCCTCGTCGGGACGGCTACGCTCATGCTGCTGCGCTTGGGCCTCGGGTGGCTTTGATTCGACAACTGAATAGAAACGGAAACTGAAATGACGATGGCAATGAGCTGGTCCGAATGGGCGGACCACGATGCGGTGGCGCTGGCCGACCGGGTCCGCAAGGGCGACGTGAGCCCGGCCGAACTGGCGGCGCAGGCGAAGGCGGCCATCGACAAGGTCAACGGCCCGCTCGATGCGGTGGTCGAGGTGTTCGACGACGCCGTGGCCGACCCGGTGGGCAACGGCACGAACGCCGGCGGCACCTTCGCCGGCGTGCCCTACCTGATGAAGGACCTGGGCCCGACGCTCAAGGGCCGCCTGCAGGAGTTCGGTTCGTTGCTGATGCAGGGCAACCGTCCGGCCGAAGACAGCTTCCTCACCGGCAAGATTCGCCAGGCGGGCCTCAACATCATGGGCCGCACCACGACGCCGGAGTTCGGCGTGTGCAGTTCGGCGGAGAACACGCTCTACACCACGCGCAACCCGTGGGACACGGCGTACACGACCTACGGCTCCTCGGCCGGCACCGGCGCCATCGTGGCCGCGGGCGTGCTCCCGATGTCGCATGCCACCGACGGCGGCGGCTCGATCCGCATCCCGGCCGGCGCCAACGGCAACATCGGCCTGAAGGTGTCGCGCGGCGTGTTCTCGCTGGCGCCGAACCTGTCGGACCTGTCGGGCCTCGTCTCCATCCAGGGCTGCCACAGCCGCACGGTGCGCGACACCGCGGCCTTCGTCGACCAGTGCCGCGGCGGCGCACCCGGCGAGTTCATGCCCTTCTGGTCGCCGGCCGAGCCGTACAGCGAACTCATCAAGAAGGACCCGGGCCGCCTGCGTATCGCGCTGTCGCACGAGTGGGGAGACTTCCGCGCCACGCCGCATTTCGTGGCCGAGCTCGAGCGTGTCGGCCGCTTCCTCGAAGGACTGGGCCACCATGTCGAATGGGCGCTGCCCAAGGTCGACTTCCAGACCGCCTTCGCCGCGCAGACGACCTGCTACATCAGCAACTTCGCGCAGGTCATCGCCGGACAGATCGCGCGCCTGGGCCACGAGCGCCCGCCGGCCGATCTGCTGGAGCCGATCAACATCAAGATCTGGGAAGCGGGCCTCCACACCACGTACACCGAGCGCTCGAAGATGCAGGCGGTGTTCAACACCACCTCGCGCGCCTTCGGCAACTTCTTCGAAGAGTGGGACATCATCCTCACGCCGATCACCGCGCTGCCCACGGTCAAGGTCGGCACGCCCGAGTACCTCACCACCAGCGACACGCCATCGGTCTACGACTGGTTTGCCAACCTGTGGCAGAACTTCGCGTACACGCCGCTCGCCAACCTGTGCGGCATGCCCGGCATCTCGCTGCCGCTGGCGGCGCAGGAGAACGGATTGCCACTGGGCATCCAGGCGCAGGCGCGACAGGCTAATGACGGGCTGCTGCTGCAACTGGCGGCGCAGATCGAGCGGGCCATCGACGGCAAGTGGAACGCGGGGCTGCGGCCGGGCGTTCATGTGACCAGCGCTTAAACGACGTTCGTTCGGGGCGAGACTCAGGCCGGCGGGGTGCACTGCTCCGTTCGTGTCCCCCGGCCTGCGGCCTCCTCCTTTACCTCACTGCGCAGTACACCCCACCGGCCTGAGCCTTGGACGCGACGGTGGTTGATCGCGCGGAACGACACGGCGCGTCCCAGGCCGAGGGCGGTGGGTGACTCCTGCAGCGAAGTAAAGGAGGAGGCCGCAGGCCGGGGGACATGAGCGGAAGGAGTCACCCATCGCCCTCGAGCCCACCCCGAACAGCAGCGCCCTAAAAGAAAACGCCGCGGACCAACAAAGGCCCGCGGCGTTCTTCATGAAAAGCAGTCGAGTTACTTCGCCGTAGGCATCACGAACTCCGCCCCCTTGCCGATGCTCTCCGGCCAGCGCTGCATGATCGACTTCTGCTTCGTATAGAAACGCACGCCTTCCTCGCCGTACGCATGCATGTCGCCGAACAGCGAGCGCTTCCAGCCGCCGAAGCCGTGCCAGGCCATCGGCACCGGGATCGGCACGTTGATGCCGACCATGCCGACCTGAATGCGACGCGAGAACTCGCGCGCAACGTTGCCGTCGCGCGTGAAGCACGACACGCCGTTGCCGAACTCGTGGGCATTGATCAGGTCCACGGCTTCCTTCAGGTCGCCAACGCGCACGCAACCCAGCACCGGGCCGAAGATCTCTTCCTTGTAGATGCGCATCTCAGGCGTGACGTTATCGAACAGCGTGCCGCCCATCCAGTAGCCATCGTCGCAGCCCTTGCCGGCCTTGGCGCCGTCGAACTTCCGGCCGTCGACCAGCAGCTTGGCACCTTCGGTCACGCCCAGGTCGATGTAGCCGGTGATGCGTTCATGCGCGGCGCGCGTGACGATGGGGCCCATCTCCGCCTCCAGGTTCTCGCCGTCCAGCACCTTCAGCGTCTTCGTGCGTTCCACCAGCTTGGCGACGACCTTGTCGGCCACGTCGCCCACCAGCACCGCCACCGAGATCGCCATGCAGCGCTCGCCGGCCGAGCCGTAGCCGGCACCGATCAGCGCGTCGACCACCTGGTCGATGTCGGCATCGGGCATCACGACCATGTGGTTCTTCGCGCCGCCCAGGGCCTGCACGCGCTTGCCGTGGCGGGCGCCGGTCTCGTAGATGTAGTTGGCGATCGGTGTCGAGCCGACGAAGCTCACGGCCTTGACGTCAGGATGTTCGAGCAGTGCATCGACCGCTACCTTGTCGCCCTGCACGACGTTGAACACGCCGTCCGGCAGGCCGGCCTTCTTCAGCAAGTCGGCCATCATCAGCGAGGCGCTCGGGTCGGTCGGGCTCGGCTTCAGGATGAAGGTGTTGCCCGCGGCGATGGCCACCGGGAACATCCACATCGGCACCATCACCGGGAAATTGAACGGCGTGATGCCGGCGACCACGCCCAGCGGCTGGCGCAGCGTCCAGTTGTCGATGCCCGTGCTCACCTGGTCGGTGAAGTCGCCCTTGAGGAGCTGGGGAATGCCGCAGGCGAATTCGACGATGTCGATGCCGCGGCTGACTTCGCCCTGCGCATCGGTGAACACCTTGCCGTGCTCGGCGGTGATCAGGTGGGCCAGTTCGTCCTTGTGCTCGTTGAGCAGTTGCAGGAACTTGAACATCACCCGAGCGCGGCGGATCGGCGGTGTGTCGGACCAGGCGGGGAAGGCTGCCTGGGCGGCGGCCACGGCGGCAGCGACCTCGCTGCTGTCGGCGAGCGCCACGCTGCCGGTGACTGCGCCGGTGGCCGGGTTGGTGACGTCCTGACGGCGGCCGCTCTGGCCGGCCACGGCTTGGCCATCGACCCAGTGGTCGAGGGCGGCCACGGCCAAGCGTGTGGTTTCAGGTGCGTTCATGGAAAGATCCTTGGAAATGGAAGGGGGAGAGAGGGGTATTTGCAGTTGGGCGCCAGTCTATGCCTGCACCCCGGCTTTGAAAATACCGGTTTGCTGATTACATTGTTCAATCTGTTGAACATTGGCGCCCCTGCATGACCACCTCGTCCGACCCTGTTTTCGCTGACGTGCATTTGCTGGTCGTGCTGGCCCAGACGCGCAGCTACACCCAGGCCGCACGACGCCTGGGCATTTCCAAGGCCTCGGTGAGCATGCGCATCGCCGAACTGGAGCGGGCAGCGGGCATGCCGCTGGTGCAGCGGACCACGCGCTCGGTCGCGCTCACGGCGGCCGGCCAGCAACTCGCGGCGGAAACCGAGCTGTCCTTCACGCGCATCGCACAGAGCTTCACCGCCGTGCGCGATCTGGCGAGCACGCCACGTGGCCTGGTGCGCGTGACGGCGCCGGTGGCGCTCGGCCGCCAGCACATGACCGGGCTGATCGCGGGCTTTCTCCAGCGCTACCCCGAGATCCGCATCGAGCTCGACCTGACCGACCGCTTCGTGAACCTCGCGCAGGAAGGCTTCGACCTGGCCATCCGCCATACCCATGCGCCGCCCGACACGCACGTGGCCTGGACGCTGTGCGAGACCCGTTCGCTGCTGGTCGCGACCGGCGACTACCTGGCGCGTCGCGGCACACCCACGCATCCGTCGGAGCTGGTCGACCACGACTGCCTGCTCTACCTGCGCGACGGTGCGCAGGCCTGGTCCTTCGCGCGGGCGGCGGGCGGCGGACGGCGCGCAGGGGCAAGCGCGGGTGCGGGCGCTTCGGCACGCGAGACCTTGCGGGAGCCCGTGCGCGTACCGGTGGCTGGCCCGTTCAAGGCCAACAACAGCGAGGCGTTGCGCGACGCCGTGCTCTGCGGCCTGGGCATCGGTCTGCTGCCCGACTTCAGCGCGAGCGAGCACCTGCGAACGAAGGCGCTGCAAGCCGTCATGCCCGAATGGCAACCGCAAGGCGTTTTCGGCGACCGCATCCATGCCATCCGACCGTGGTCGCCGCACGTGCCGCGGGCGGTGCAATGCCTGGTCGACCACCTGCGCGAGCATCTGGCCAAGGGTTTTCCAGTCACCGGATGAGCCATGCCACGGCGCAGAATCGGGCGGCCGAAACGTTGCGGTTTCGCGCACCCGTCCCGGGCCTGCACACCTGCGGTTCATTGAGAGGAATTTTCATCCGCTGCGGTTAGGATGGACGACCCGCTTCCTTGCTCGCCGCTTCCGGAACCCAACGACCCCATGTCCTTCAACGCGCCGACTCCCGCGCCCGATGCAGCGTCCGCGCCCGCGCTGACGACGGCCACGGTGACGGCTACGGCGCCGCGCATCGCGCAGGACGGCCATGGCGGCGTGCAGGCGAGTGGCAGCTGGACGGCGCTGTCCTTCTCGTCGGCCCGGCACTGGAAGGCGTTGGCCGACAGCCTGCAGCGCCTGCCCGCCAGCGCCGACACGGCCTGGGACCTGCGGCCGATCGAGCAGCTCGATCACATCGGCGCCCAGCTGCTGTGGAACCACTGGCGCAAGGCCTGGCCCGCGCAGGTGGCGCTCGACCCGCAGCATCGCGCCGTGCTCGAACACGTGGCCCGCTACGACTGCAGCGTGCCGGTCGATCCACCGCCCACCTTCTCGCAGCGCCTCCAGCGCCTCTCGCGCAGCGGCTCGCGCGCGTTGCGCGTGGCGCGCGATTTCCTTGCGCTCTTCGGCCAGTTCGTGCTCGACGTGGGCACGCTCATCCGTGCGCCGCACCGCGGCCCCTGGCGCGATTTCTCGGGCCAGCTCTACCAGTTCGGCGCCACGGCGCTGCCCATCACGGCGCTGGTCGGGCTGCTGATCGGCGTGGTGCTGGCCTACCTCACGTCGAACCAGCTGCGCAACTTCGGCGCGGAGACCTTCATCGTCAACATCCTGGGGCTGTCGCTGATCCGCGAGCTCGGGCCGGTGCTGGCGGCGGTGCTCATCGCAGGCCGCTCCGGTTCGGCCATCACGGCGCAGATCGGCGTGATGCGCGTGACCGAAGAACTCGACGCGATGCGCGTCATGGGCATTCCGCATGGCTTTCGGCTGGTGATGCCGCGCGTGCTCGCGCTGGCCATCGCGATGCCGCTCATCAGCATGTGGACCTCGATGGCGGCGCTCCTGGGCGGCATGATCGCGGCCGACATGGCGCTGGGCATTTCGCCCTCCTACTTCATGTCGGCGCTGCCGCGTGCGGTGCCGCTGTCGAACCTCTGGCTGGCCATGGCCAAGTCGGCGGTCTTCGGCGTGCTGATCGCGCTGGTGGGCTGCTACTTCGGCATGAAGGTCAAGCCCAACACCGAAAGCCTCGGCCGTGGCACCACGTCGTCGGTGGTGACTTCCATCACCATCGTGATTCTGGTCGACGCACTGTTCGCGGTGCTGTTCAAGGGCGTGGGTTTCCGATGATCGATGCACCCGACGCGCACGCACCGACCGTGGTGGACATCCGCAAGCTCTGGACCGTGTTCCCGTCGTCGCGCGGCGAGCAGGTGGTGCACCGCGACCTCGACCTCACCATCCGGCGTGGCGAGGTGCTGTCGCTGGTGGGTGGCTCGGGCACGGGCAAGACCGTGCTGCTGCGCCAGATCCTCGGGCTGGAACACCCGAGCCGCGGCGACGTCACGGTGCTGGGCCAGCCGGCTGGCCAACTGAGCGGGCGGGCAGCGGCCTCGGTGGGCATGCTGTTCCAGCATGGGGCGCTGTTCTCGGCCTTCAGCGTGCTCGACAACATCGCCCTGCCGCTGCGTGAACTCAAGCTGCTGCCCGAGGCGCTGATCCGCGATGCGGCGCTGGTCAAGCTGCAGATGGTCGGCCTCGGTCCCGGCCACGCGAACAAGAGCCCGGCGGACCTGTCGGGCGGCATGATCAAGCGCGTGGCGCTGGCGCGTGCGCTCATCATGGACCCGCCGCTGCTGCTGCTGGACGAGCCCACGGCCGGCCTCGACCCCGAAAGCGCCGACGGCTTCTGCACCTTGCTGCGCACCCTGCACCGCGAGCTCGGCCTCACCGTGGTGATGGTCACGCACGACCTGGACACGCTGTTCGACCTGAGCACCCGCATCGCGGTGCTGGCCGACCAGAAGGTGGTCGTCGCGGGCCTGCCGCGCGAGGTCATTGCCAACCCGCATCCGTTCATCCAGCAGTACTTCCTCGGCGGCCGCGGCCGCCGCGCGATGGAAGCCCTGCATGGAGACGACGTCCCCGATTCGCAAAGGTAAGACCCATGGAAAACAAGTCCCATGCCCTCGCCGCCGGCGCCTTCGTGCTCGGCCTCGTGGCTGCGCTGGTGGCGCTGGTGATCTGGCTCACGCGCGACGACACCGTGCGCCACGTCTACGAGCTCTCCACGCGCGATGCCGTCAGCGGCCTGCAGCCGCAGGCGATGGTGCGCTACCGCGGCATCGCAGTGGGCAAGGTCACGGCCATCGACTTCGATCCGGCGCAGACGGGCAATGTGCGCGTGCGCCTCACCGTCGATGCGCGCGTGCCGCTCACGCAGTCGAGCTATGCGACGCTCAGCTACCAGGGCGTGACCGGCCTGGCCTTCATCGCGATCGACGACAAGGGCGAGTCGCAGGTGGCGCTGGTGCCCAACGACGAAGTGCCGCCCCGCCTGCCGCTGCGCCCGTCGATGCTCGCGCAGCTGCAGGACCGCGGCGAGGCCATTCTCAAGCAGGTCGAGCAGGTGACCACCCGGGTCAACAGCGTGCTCGACGACGGCAACCAGAAGCGCATCGCGACCGCGCTGGAGAACATCGCGCAGGCCGCGGCCAGCGCCAACCAGCTCACGCGCCAGCTCGACGCCACCGTGAAGACCGGGCTGAACCCGACGCTCGCGGCCATGCCGCCGCTGATCGAACGCACGCGCGACACCATGGGAACGCTCAAGACCGCCGCGGGCGACGTTTCGCGCGTGGCCAACAACCTCAACGCCACGGCAACGCGGCTGAACGCGCCCGACGGTCCGATGGACCGGCTCGGTGACGGGACCCAGGCCCTGTCCCAGGCCGTTGCTTCGTTCAACAACGCGACGCTGCCGCGCCTGAACCGCGTGGCCGACGACACGTCGCAGGCGGTGCGCCGGCTGGGCCGCGCGGCCGATGGCATCAACGACAACCCGCAATCGCTGCTGTTCGGCAATGGCGGCGTGATGGCGGGGCCGGGCGAGCCCGGCTTTGCAGCGCCGGCCGCCACGGCGCGACCTTGAAGGTGAAGCCCATGAACTCTTCGCATGCGATCGACCTGGTGAACGACCAGGCAAACCCTCGACTTGCCGCGCCTCCTTCCCCACGCCTGCGCGCCGCGGTCGCCATGGGGCTGGGCGTTGGCGTGCTGCTCATCGCCGGCTGCGGCGCCTTGCCGGACCGGCCCGCGCGCGCCGTGCTCTACGACTTCGGGCCGGGCCTGGTGGCGGGCAACCCGGCGGTCTCGCCGACGGCGGCCGGTGCGCCTGTCGCCATGGCTTCGACGCTGGCGCTCGCGGAGGTCGAAGCCAGCGCGCGCCTGGAAGGCACGCAGGTGCTCTACCGGCTGGGTTATGCCGACGGCAACGAGCTGCGTCCCTACGGCCTGGCGCGCTGGAGCGTGGCGCCGGTGCAGCTCGTCCATCAGCGCGTGAACGACGCGCTGTCGCTGCGGCACACGGTGCTCAGCCCGCGCGAGAGCGCCTCCATGGCACGCAGTGGGGGGCGGGTGCCGAACACGCTGCGCGTGACGCTCGAGGAGTTCAGCCAGTACTTCGAGGCGCCCGCGAGCAGCGTCGGCCTGGTGCGCCTGCGCGCCACGCTGATCCAGACGCAGGCCGGTGGCGACCGCGTGCTGGCGCAGCGCAGCTTCACCGCCCAGCGCCCGGCGCCCACGCCCGATGCCGCTGGCGGCGTGAAGGCGCTGGCCGCGGCCACGGACGCCGCCGTGGCCGAACTGGCCGGCTGGGTGGACGCGACGCGCTGAGGGCGCCAGGGCGGTCGGTGCTGCGGGGCGCGAGCTTCGATCAGCCCGCCCGGCCGAGGATTGGAAAAAGCTTGCCCAGCCCGTCGGCCATCACTTCGACGGCAAGCGCGGCCAGGATCAGGCCCATCAACCGGGTCATCACGTTGATGCCGGTCTTGCCCAGCACGCGCGCGATCGGCTCGGCCATCGAGAAGGTCACGCCGGTGGCCAGCCCGATGATCACGCCGTAGCCCACCAGCACGGCCAGTTCCCAGACATGCTGGGTCTTCTCCGCATAGATCACCATGGTCGACATCGTGGCCGGGCCGGTCAGCAGCGGAATGGTCAGCGGCACCACGGCGATCGATGCGCCCAGCGACGCCTTCACCTCGGTCGCGCGAATCTCCTCCTTGCTGGTCTTGGCTTCGGCCGGCTGCGCATTGAGCATGTTCAGCGAGCTGATCAGGAGCAGCATGCCGCCGCCGACCTGGAAGCTGGCGATCGAAATCCCGAAGAACGACAGCAGTTGCAGGCCGAGCATCGCACTGACTGCGATCACGACGAACGCGCTGAAGGCCGAGACCCACGCGGTCTCGCGGCGCTGGCGCGACGTGTATTCCTGCGTGTAGTGGATGAAGAAGGGCACGATCGCCAGCGGGTTGACGATGGCCAGCAGGGTGATCAGCGGCTTGATCAGGTCCATGGTCGGCGTGGCCATCAGCGGCCTCCCGCCACGTCGAGCAGCGCGCCCGTGGTGTAGCTGGCCTCGGGCGACAGCAGCCATACGATGGCGGCAGCCACTTCGTCGGCGCTGCCGGTGCGCTTCATGGGCACGGTCGGCGCCAACGCCGCGGCGCGTCCGGGCATGCCGCCCGAGGCGTGGATCTCGGTCTCGATCAGGCCGGGGCGCACCGCGTTCACGCGGATGCCCTCGTCGGCCACTTCCTTGGCCAGCCCCAGCGTGAAGGTGTCGATCGCGCCCTTGCTGGCGGCGTAGTCGACGTACTGGCCCGGCGAGCCCAGGCGCGCCGCGGCGCTCGACACGTTGACGATGGCGCCCCCGCGGCCGCCATGGCGCGTGCTCATGCGGCGCACCGCTTCGCGCGCGCAGACGAAGCTGCCGATCACGTTGATGCGCATCATGCGTTCGAGCCGTGCCACGCTCATCTCGTCGACCCGCGCCTGGAGGTCGACCACGCCGGCGTTGTTGACCAGCGCGGTGAGCCGGCCCAACTGGGCGTCGACCGTGGCGAACATCGCCATCACCTGCGCTTCGTCGCCGACGTCCGCCTGCACCGCGATGGCGGTGCCGCCCTCGGCGCGGATGCGGCGCACCACCTCGTCGGCGGCAGGCGACTGGCTGGCGTAGTTCACGGCCACGGCAAACCCTCGCCGGGCGGCGAGCACGGCGGCGGCGGCGCCAATGCCACGGCTGCCGCCCGTCATCAAGAGCACCTGGTTCAAGTCCCGCCTCCTGCACAAGTAATGCGCGTCAGTTAAAAACCGTGTGCACGGATTACATCATCGAGGAGACGCCATGGGCCGCACCATCGACTATTACTTCACGCCCCAGAGCCCCTGGGCCTATCTGGGCCATGCACGCTTCGTCGCCTTGGCGCAGGCCGCCGACGCCACGGTGCGCGTGCGACCGGTCGACTTCGGCGCGGTGTTCCCTGTGTCAGGCGGGCTGCCGCTGGGCAAGCGTGCGCCGCAGCGCCAGGCCTACCGGCTGGTCGAACTCGCGCGCTTCTCCCGGCACCTGGGGGTGCCCCTGCATCCCAAGCCGAAGTTCTTCCCGGTGGGCGGCGACGATGCGGCCAGGCTCATCATCGCGGTCGACCTGCACGACGGCACCGAGGCGGCGTTGCGCCTGTGCGGTGCGGTGTTCGCTGCGGTCTGGGCGCAGGAGCGCAACATCGCCGATCCGCGCCTGCTGGAGACGCTGGTGGCCGAATGCGGCCTGCCGGCCAAGCGGGCCGAACAGGCGCTGAGCCAGGCCGTCCAGGAACACTACGAGGCCTACACGCAGGACGCCATCGACGCGCAGGTGTTCGGCGCGCCCAGTTACGTGCTCGACGGCGAGATTTTCTGGGGCCAGGACCGCCTCGACTTCCTGGCGAGCGCACTCCAACAACAACCCGTCCAACCTCAAGGAGCATGACCATGGGTCAATTCATCGATCTCACTGCCGCCGACGGCTTCACCTTTCCCGCCTACGTCGCCGAGCCCGCAGGCCAGCCCAAGGGCGCCATCGTGGTGCTGCAGGAAATCTTCGGTGTGAACTCGCACATCCGCTCGGTCGCCGACGGCTATACCGCCGCAGGCTACCTGGCCGTGGCGCCGGCCACCTTCCATCGGGTCAAGCCCGGTGTCGAACTGGGCTACACCGGCGACGACATGCAGGCCGGCTCGGCGTTGAAGGCCGCGGTCGAGGCGTTGCCCGCACCCGGCGTGCTTCCCGACGTGCAGGCGGCCGTCGACTATGCGGCGCGCGCGGGCAAGGTCGGCGTGGTCGGCTATTGCTGGGGCGGCCTGCTGACCTGGCGCGCAGCGGCGGGTGTCTCCGGCATCGCTGCGGCAGTGCCTTATTACGGCGGTGGCGTGACCACGCCGGAAGAAACAGCGTGCACGCCCAAGGTGCCCGTGCTCGCGCATTTCGGCGACAAGGACCACTGGATTTCGCTTGAATCGGTGGAGGCATTCAAGGCTGCGCATCCCGAAGTCGAAGTGCATGTGTACGAGGCCGATCATGGCTTCAACTGCGATCAGCGCGGTTCGTACGATGCTGCCGCTGCCACCCTGGCGCGTGAGCGCACCCTGGCTTTCTTCGCCCGCCACGTCGGCTGATTCCATCTGCGGCCGGAGGGACGGCCAAGCATCGACGTGCCGCGGATTGTTCGCCATTCATGAACACCGTGGTTCGCTGGCGATGCGTTTTCGAGCTGCGTTCCGGCGCAAACTTCATTGCACAGGCAGGCACTTCAGCAAGCCTGATCCTTCCACTACCAAGGAACTGAAATGAAGACCTCGAAGATCATCGCCGCCGCCACTCTCTCCCTGCTTGCCGCCGTGGGCGCCCAAGCCGAAACGTACGACGGCGTGCTGACCACGCAAGGCACGTTGAGCCGTGCCGAGGTGAGCATGCAAGCCGTTGCTGCCGCCCGCGCTGGCGACCTGTACGCAGAAGGCGTCAACGCTGGCGTGCAGCCGGTGCTGAGCGCCTCGACCGACCGGGCTCGCGTTCAGGCCGAAGCCGTTGCTGCAGCCCACGCACCGAATCAGAACCTGGACCGCAAGGCGTTCGTGAACAGCACGGTGCTGCCGGCTTACACCAACGGCACCCTGAAGATCCGCAACACGCGTCAAGCTGCGCTCTGAGCTGCAGTCAGCCACGCTCCGAAGGCCGGCGCCCCCAAAGGCGCCGGCCTTCTTCATTTCGACTGTCCTATTTCTTCTTCGCAGGCGCCCGGGCGCCGATGCGCGTTTCCAGGAAGTCGAGCAGCGCCCGCAACGCCGCGCTGTTGTGGCGCCGCTGCAGGTAAGCGGCCGACAGCCACATGTCGCTTCGCACGAAGGTCTGGAGCACAGGCTCCAGCTCGCCATGGTCGATGTGCGACTGCACCAGCAGCGCCGGCACGTACAGCACGCCGAAGCCCTGCATCGCAACTTCGATCAGCGGCCCGGCTTCGGTCGCGTCCATGCGGCTCTTGACGGCGATGTCGACCGGCTTGCCTTCGACCTCGAAGCGCCAGAGCGGATGGTGGCCAAGACGTGAATGCGTGAGCGCGTCGTGCCGGGCCAGGTCGGCGGGCTGCTCGGGCTTGCCGTGCTTCTTCCAGTACAACGGCGACGCGCAGACCACCAGCTTGACCAGCACCAGCTTGCGCACGATCAGGTTGTCGTCGGCGATGGGCCCCAGGCGCAAGGCAAGGTCGATGGCTTCCTCGGCCATGTCGACCGTGCGGTTGCTCAGGTGCAGGCTGATGCTGACTTCGGGGTAGTAACCCATGAATTGCGCCAGCAGCTTGGGCAGGTCGCCCTGGCCCATGCCATGCGGCGCCGACAGCCGGATGCGCCCGGTCGGCCGACTCGCATGTTCCTGCAGCTCGGCTTGGGTGAGCTCGACCATTTCCATGACCGGCTTGCTGCGCTCCAGCAGCAGGGCGCCCGCGTCGGTCAGGCTCACCGACCGGGTCGAGCGGTTGAGCAGCCGGACACCGAACCGTGACTCGAGCTCGGCCACGTACTTGCTGACCGTGGCCTTGGACATGTCCAGCTTGGTCGCCGCGCGCGAAAAGCTGCCCAGCGCAGCGACTTCGCGGAAGGTCCTGATGAGATCAAAGCTGTCCATTTAACGGCCTATTGTTTCGATATCGTGAACACCGTGATTCATTTTCATGAGGGTTTTTACCTACTGGTGCATGCACAATCGATGCCACGGGACGCCAATCGGCACCCCGAGCGATCCGCTCCAGAACAATTCAAAGGAATCAAAATGAAGACCTCGAACATCCTCGCCGCTGCTGCCCTGACCATTCTCGCCGCTACCGGCGTGCAAGCCGAAACGTACGACGGCGTGCTGACCACGCAAGGCGCGCTCAACCGTGCCGACGTGAGCACTCAGGCCGTTGTGGCCGCCCGTGCCGGCGACCTGTACGCCGAAAGCGCCAATGCCGGCGTGCAGCCGGTGCTGAGCGCATCGACCGATCGCGCACGCGTTCAGGCCGAAGCCGTTGCCGTGGCTCATGCCCCCAACCAGAACCTGGACCGCAAGGCGTTCGTGAACAGCACGGTGCTGCCGGCCTACACCAACGGCACGCTGAAGATCCGCACCACGCGTCAAGCTGGGCTGTAAGCGGCTCCTTCATCTGCCCGCACATGGCGGGCGATGAACAAAAAAACCGGGGACGCGCAGGCATCGCCCGGTTTTTTCACGCCTGGAGCCAGGTCGCCGGGTGGGCTGCTGCGCTCAACGCGCCGTGCGCGCGAGGTAGCGCTTGCGCCAGAACACCATCACCAGCACCAGGGCGGTGACGCCCATCGAGGCCATGGCGATCCAGAAGCCGTCGGCCTTGTGCACGAGCGGGATGAATTCGAAGTTCATCCCGAAGATGCCGGCGATGAGATTGAGCGGCAGGAACACCGCCGTGAGCACGGTCAGGACGCGCATGATGTCGTTCGTGCGGTGGCTCTGTACGCTGAAGTGCATCTGCACGGCGGTCTCGGCGTTCTGTTCGAGGCGCCGCACGTGGTGCACGACGCGTTCGATGTGCTCGAGTACGTCGCGGCTGCGCACCAGGATCAGTTCGCGCTCACGCTGGTCGGCGGCGCCGGTGGGCGCAGGCAATGTCTCGAGCGCATCGAGCCAGTCCTGCATCGCGCCGCGCTGGTCCTCGCAGATTTCGTCGAGGTGGTGCAGCGACTGGCGTGCCTGCATGAGAGCACTCCAGTTGGTGAAGCGGCTCCTGGGATCGATCAGTTCGGCCTGCCAGTGGTCGAGCTGGCGGGTGAGTTCGCGGCGCAGTTCGAGGTAGGCGTCCACGATCTGGTTGACCACGCGCAGCATCAGGTCAGCCGGGCTGGCGGGCACGCGGGCACTGGTGGCACGCACGTCGAGCGCAGGTGCGCCGGCTTCGGGCCGGTCGCTGCGCTCGGCCGCGGCGAGCAACTTGGCCGCGTAGGCATCGCGCACGGCGCCGTCTTCGGGGTGCACCGAGAGCAGCACGCGGTCGAAGACCGCGAAGCCGACGGGCCGCGTGTCGATGCGGCGCAGCACGGGCGGACCACTGCGCGCCGTGGCCGTGGCCGTGGCAGAGATTGGCGTCTCCGACTTCACGCTGGAGGCGGCGAGCCGCCGGAACACGATCACGTCGTACAGCGAGGTGTAATCGTAGTGCGAGGGCAACTGGTCGTTGAGCAGGTCGCTCACATGCAGGTCGACCAGGTGCGTGCCGCAGAGCGACGCCAGCACGCGCTGGACGTCGCCGAGCGAGGCGCGGAATTCTTCCCGCGTGAGCGACAGCCACAGGTAACCGGTGCGGCAGGCACCGGGCAGTGCCAGCGGCGCGAGCGCCGCATGCTCTTCGACCTGGGAGCCGCTGATCTGGAAGATCCGCATGGCGGGCCTCAGTCCTGGCGCAGCAGGCGCGCGGCGTCGAGTGCGAAATAAGTGAGCACCCCGTCGGCGCCGGCGCGTTTGAAGGCCAGCAGGCTTTCGAGCATGACCGCGTCATGATCGAGCCAGCCGTTCTGCGCGGCCGCCTTGAGCATGGCGTACTCGCCACTGACCTGGTAGGCGAAGGTCGGCACGCGGAATTCGTCCTTCACCCGGCGCACGATGTCCAGGTAGGGCATGCCGGGCTTGACCATGACCATGTCGGCGCCCTCGGCGATGTCGATCGCCACTTCGCGCAGCGCTTCGTCCGAGTTGCCGGGGTCCATCTGGTAGACCTTCTTGTTGCTCTTGCCGAGGTTGGCCGAAGAACCGACGGCGTCGCGGAACGGGCCGTAGAAGGCACTCGCGTACTTGGCGCTGTACGCCATGATCCGCGTGTGGATGTCGCCGGCAGCTTCCAGCGCATCGCGGATGGCTCCGATACGGCCGTCCATCATGTCGCTGGGCGCCACGATGTCGACGCCGGCCTGCGACTGCGTCAGCGCCTGTTTGGCCAGCACTTCGACGGTCGCGTCGTTCAGGATGTAGCCGGTGTCGTCGAGCAGGCCGTCCTGCCCATGGCTGGTGTAGGGGTCGAGCGCGACGTCGGTCATGATGCCCAGCTCGGGGAAATGCGACTTCAGCGAGGCGACCACGCGCGGGATCAGCCCGTCGGGGTTGAAGGCCTCGTCGCCAGCGGGTGTCTTCAGGCGCACGTCGATTACCGGAAACAGCGCCATGACCGGGATGCCCAGCGCAACGCATTGCTCGGCCACGGGCAAAAGCAGGTCCAGGCTGAGCCGCTCGACGCCCGGCATCGAGGCGACCGCATCGCGGCGCCGTTCGCCTTCCTGGACGAACACCGGGTAGATCAGGTCGTGGCTGCTGAGCGCATGCTCGCGCACCAGATTGCGCGTGAAACTGTCGCGGCGGAGCCGGCGCGGGCGGCCGGCGGGGAAGGGGGCGTGGAGGGTCATGTCCAAAATTGTGCCCCATCGGCCTTTTCGAGAGGTGCGAGCGACCCGGTTGGACGTCTGCATGGACGCTTCGGAGGGCTGCTTTAACTTCAGTTGACGCGTCCAACTGTCAAAAATAGTTACCGGAATGCTTGATAGTGTGTTTCCACTTTGTTAAATTGTGGACTGGGCGGCTTGCCGCTCCCCGCTTTTCCTCCCTGAGCGGGTGCCTGGATGTGTGACAGCAAAAGGGCTTCCCAGCCCGGCGTTTTCAACGCCGGGCTTTTTTTTGTCCGGTGCGTTGCCGGACGGCGTTCGCTGCCTGGGGCGCCGACACGTTCTAAACTCGTCGCCATGCTCTGGGTCAAGTCGCTGCACATTGTTTTCATCGCCAGCTGGTTCGCGGGCCTTTTCTACTTGCCACGGATCTTCGTGAACCTGGCGATGGTGCCACCCGAATCGGTGGCCGAACGCGCGCGGCTGCTGCTGATGGCGCGAAAGCTGCTGCGTTTCACCACCTTCCTGGCGATCCCTGCGCTGGGCTTCGGTGCCTGGCTCTGGATGGGGTACGGCATCGGCCGCGGCCCGGGCAACGGCTGGATGCATGCCAAGCTGGCGCTCGTGCTGGTGGCGCTAGGCTATCACCATGGCTGTGGCGTGCTGCTGCGCAAGTTCGTGGCCAACACCAATCGCCGCAGCCATCGCTGGTTTCGCTGGTTCAACGAGGCGCCGGTGGTGCTTCTGCTCTGCATCGTGATCCTGGTCGTCGTCAAGCCTTTCTGACCGTGCCCGACCCGCACAAGTCCGCCGCGCTGCCCCTGGCGCTCGCGTACGCCGCGCTGATCGTCTACGCCAGCCTGTATCCGTTTTCCGAATGGCGCGACCAGGGCATCGCGCCCTGGGCCTATCTGGCGGCGCCGTGGCCCAAGTACTGGACGGGCTTCGACCTGGGCGTGAACGTGGTGGGTTACGTGCCGCTCGGCTTCCTGGCGGCGCTGGCCGTGCTGCGCACGCGTCCTGGCAGCGGCGGCCTGCCCGCGGTGCTGCGCGCAACGCTGGCGGGCGGCGCGATCTCGCTGGCCATGGAAACGCTGCAGAGCTATCTGCCATCGCGCATTCCCTCCAATGTCGATTTCGGGCTCAACACGTCGGGTGCGCTGCTCGGTGCCGTGGTGGCGGCGGTGCTCGAGCGCGTAGGGGCCGTGGCGCACTGGGGTCGCACGCGCGCGCAGTGGTTCGTCGACGACGCGCGCGGCGGCCTCGTGCTGCTGGCGCTCTGGCCGGTGGCGCTGCTGTTCCCGGCGGCCGTCACCTTCGGGCTGGGCCAGGTCTTCGAGCGGCTGGAAGGCGCGCTGTCCGAATGGCTGCTCGACACGCCGTTCATCGACTGGCTGCCCGTGCGTCAGTTCGAGCTCGAGCCGTTGGTGCCTGGCGTGGAGATGATCTGCGTGATGCTGGGCGCGCTGGTGCCCTGCCTGCTGGGCTTCATGGTCACGCGCGAGGTGCCGCGCCGCGCCGTGCTGCTGCCGGGCACGCTGCTGGCCGGCGCGCTGGCCAGCGGGCTGTCGGCCGCGCTCAGCTACGGGCCGGACCATGCGTGGGCCTGGCTGAGCGCACCGGTGCAACTGGGCATGGCGGGCGCCGTCATCGTCGGCACGTTGTTGCTGGGCGCGCGGCGCCGGCTTTGCGCGGCGCTGCTGCTGCTGGCGCTGGTGCTGCACCTGAGCCTGCTCAACCAGGCGCCCGAAAGCGCGTACTTCGCGCAGACCCTGGCGACCTGGGAGCAGGGGCGCTTCATCCGTTTCCACGGGCTGGTCCAGTGGCTCGGCTGGCTCTGGCCCTTTGCCACCCTCGGCTACGTGCTGACCGTGCTGTCGCGGCGGCCGGCGCAAACCTAGAATGGGTCCATGCCTTACTACGAACGCCACATCTTCTTCTGCCTGAATGAACGAAAGAACGGCGAAGACGCCTGCGCCAAGCACCAGGCGCAGGAAGGCTTCGAGCGTTGCAAGTCGAAGGTCAAGGAAGCGGGCCTGGCGGGCGTGGGCAAGGTCCGCGTGAACAAGGCCGGCTGTCTCGATCGCTGCGCCGGCGGCCCGGTGGCGGTGGTTTATCCGGAGGAAGCCTGGTACACCTTCGTGGACAACGACGACATCGACGAGATCGTCGAATCGCACCTGAAGAACGGTCGGCCGGTGGAGCGCCTGCTGCTTCCACCCGATGTCGGACGCTGAACCGCGTCGCGCCGCTTCCAAATTCGCTGAACCTTCCTGGCTTTCGGGCGTCCATGTGGACTGACCGGAGGACTTTTCCATTGCAAGCATCATGAATTCACAGACCGAGAAGCTCCGCCTGCAAGGCGCGGCCGGCGTGATCGAAGTGCAGCGCGACGCCGCTGCCGAAGGCGTGCCCGCCCGCGGGACCGCCGTCATCGCCCATCCCCATCCGCTGTTCGGCGGCACCATGGACAACAAGGTCGTGCAGACGCTGGCGCGCGCTTTCGTGGCCAGTGGCTGGACCGCGGTGCGCTTCAACTTCCGCGGCGTCGGCGCCAGCGAAGGCGTGCACGACGAGGGGCGCGGCGAAACCGACGACTACCGTTCGGTGGTGGCGCAGCTCGCGGCCGAAGGCCCCATTGCCATCGCCGGCTTCTCCTTTGGCGCCTTCGTGGCCATGAACGCACTGCAGTCGCTGTGGAGCGAACGCGACGTGCACAGCGTGGCGCTGGTCGGTGCCAGCGTGGCGCGCGTCGTGCCGGCCGCCCTGCCCGAGGCCGCGCACGACCGCACGCTGCTCGTGCACGGCGAGGTCGACGACACAGTGGCCTTGTCGGCGGTCATGGATTGGGCCCGGCCCCAGTCACTTCCTGTCACAGTCATCCCCGGGGGCGGTCATTTCTTTCACGGACAATTGCCCCTGCTCAAGCATCTTGTCGCCCGCCACTTGCGCGCGGGCTAGTTTTCGTCTGTTTGCCATCCCCATGAACCGTATGTCCGACGCGCTCCGTGCGCTGGTGCTGGCTGCCGCCGCATCCTTTTCCATCCTCGCCGCCGCGCAGGCCCCGGTCCCGCCGGAAATCGCCGCGCGCAGCTACCTCCTGCTCGACGTCACGGCCAACCAGCTGCTCGCGCAGAAGGACATCGACAGCCAGGTCGAGCCGGCCTCGCTCACCAAGCTGATGTCGGCCTATATCGTCTTCGATGCGCTGAAGTCCAAGAAGATCACGCTCACGCAGACGCTGCCCGTGAGCGAGCGCGCCTGGAAGATGCCGGGCTCGCGCATGTTCATCGACCCGAAGATGCAGGTGCCGGTCGAAGACCTGATCAAGGGGCTGATCGTTCAGTCCGGCAACGACGCCACGATGGCGCTGGCCGAAGGCGTGGGCGGCACCGCCGAGCACTTCGTCCAGCTCATGAACGACCAGGCCAAGGTGCTGGGCATGAAGGGCACTAGCTACAAGAACCCCGAAGGCCTCACCGAGCCGGGCCACACGACGACTGCACGCGACCTGAGCATCCTGGCCAGCCGGCTAATGCTCGACTTTCCCGAGTACGTGCACTACTACGCGATCAAGAAGTACCGCTACCCCGGCACGCCTTCGACCAACGACACCAACCGCAACCTGCTGCTGTTCCGCGATCCGACGGTCGACGGCCTGAAAACGGGTCACACCAACGCCGCCGGCTACTGCATGATCGTCACGGCCAAGCGCGACTTCCCCAACCTGAGCGGCGGCCGCCGTCTGCTGTCGATCGTGCTGGGCGCCAGCAGCGAGACCGTGCGTGCCAACGAATCGCAGAAGCTTCTGAACTGGGGCTACACGGCCTACGACGCTGTCCGCCTGTTCGAGGCCAACCAGCCCGTGGCGACGCCGCCGGTGTGGAAGGGTGCGGTCAACACGCTCAAGCTGGGTCGCACCGAGCCGATCGTGGTGGCGGTGCCGGCAGGCTCTGCGGCCAAGCTGACCACGCAGGTGGCGCGCCCCGATCCGCTCGTGGCACCGTTCACCAAGAACCAGTCGGTGGGGTCGCTCAAGATCAGCCTGGGCGACCAACCGGTGGCCGACGTGCCCCTGGTGGCGCTCGAAGCCGTCGAGCAGGCCGGCATCCTGGGGCGTGCCTGGGACGCCGTGCGCCTCTGGATCAAGTAAAGGGTCGCCCCCGGCCTGCGCGTACGTCATGTCGCGGTGTTGCATGAATTCGCTCGCCAACGGCTGACGCCATGCGCTATACTCGTGGGCTTTTCGGAAATTTCCGAAGGGTTTCACGTTTTCGTCCATTCCTGGACTATCTAGAAACATGCCCTGGTCGGTTCACGCTTGGACTGGGGTGTTTTGGGACTTATTCATTCATGCCAACCATCAATCAACTGGTGCGTCAGGGTCGGACGGTCGAAAAGATCAATTCGAAGAGCCCTGCCATGCAGAACTCGCCGCAACGCCGCGGTGTCTGCACCCGCGTCTACACCACGACGCCAAAGAAGCCCAACTCGGCGCTTCGTAAAGTTGCCAAGGTCCGTCTGACCAATGGCTTCGAAGTCATCTCGTACATCGGCGGCGAAGGCCACAACCTGCAGGAACACAGCGTCGTGCTGGTTCGCGGCGGTCGTGTCAAGGACTTGCCTGGTGTGCGTTACCACATCGTGCGCGGTTCGCTCGACTTGCAAGGCGTGAAAGACCGCAAGCAGTCGCGTTCCAAGTACGGCGCCAAGCGCCCCAAGAAGGCTTAATCGCTTTCTGTATCAGCGGTGTTCGGCGTGCCTTGGCGGGCGCATCGAACGAAGTGACCCGATATTGGGTCGAGTAAGTGAGAGCTTTGTCTGGCTCTCGCGGTGTCCGAAATGACGCCAACTGAAGCAAAGAGGTGAAAAAATGCCACGTCGTCGCGAAGTCCCCAAACGTGAAATCCTGCCGGATCCAAAGTTCGGCAATGTCGAGCTGTCCAAATTCATGAACGTGATCATGGAAGGCGGCAAGAAGGCTGTTGCCGAGCGCATCATCTACGGTGCGCTGGAACAGATCGAGAAGAAGAACCCGGGCAAGGACCCGGTCGAAGCCTTCACCATGGCCATCAACAACGTGAAGCCCATGGTCGAAGTGAAGTCGCGCCGCGTGGGTGGTGCGAACTACCAGGTGCCTGTCGAAGTGCGCCCGGTCCGTCGTCTGGCGCTGTCGATGCGCTGGATCAAGGAAGCCGCTCGCAAGCGCGGTGAAAAGTCGATGGCCCTGCGTCTGGCCAACGAACTCATGGAAGCCACCGAAGGCCGTGGCGGCGCCATGAAGAAGCGTGACGAAGTGCACCGCATGGCAGAGGCCAACAAGGCCTTCAGCCACTTCCGCTTCTAAAGAACCGTCTTAAAACAGACTGGCTGGAAGCCCGACCTGCCGTGTGGCAGGCGGGCTTTCATCCGTTAATGGAGTAATTTCTCATGGCACGCAACACCCCCATCGAGCGCTACCGCAACATCGGTATCTCGGCGCACATCGACGCTGGCAAAACCACGACGACCGAGCGCATCCTGTTCTACACCGGTGTGAACCACAAGATCGGCGAAGTGCACGATGGTGCCGCGACGATGGACTGGATGGAGCAGGAACAAGAGCGTGGCATCACGATCACGTCCGCTGCGACCACCTGCTTCTGGAAGGGCATGGCCGGCACGTTCCCGGAACACCGCATCAACATCATCGACACCCCCGGCCACGTGGACTTCACCATTGAAGTCGAGCGTTCGATGCGCGTGCTCGACGGTGCCGTGATGGTGTACGACGCCGTCGGTGGCGTCCAGCCTCAGTCGGAAACCGTCTGGCGCCAGGCCAACAAGTACCGCGTTCCCCGCCTTGCGTTCGTCAACAAGATGGACCGTACCGGTGCCAACTTCCTGCGCGTTCGTCAGATGATGATCGACCGCCTGAAGGCCAACCCGGTCGTGATCCAGATCCCGATCGGCGCAGAAGACAAGTTCCAGGGCATCGTCGACCTCGTGAAGATGAAGGCCATCATCTGGGACGAAGACAAGGGCGTGACCTTCCAGTACGGCGAGATCCCGGCCGACCTGGTGGACGTCTGCAACGAGTACCACGAAAAGCTCGTGGAAGCCGCTGCCGAATCCAGCGAAGAGCTGATGAACAAGTACCTCGAAGGCGAAACGCTGACCGAGGCAGAGATCAAGGCCGGCATCCGCCAGCGCACCATCGCTGGCGAGATCCAGCCCATGCTGTGTGGTTCCGCGTTCAAGAACAAGGGCGTGCAGGCCATGCTCGACGCAGTCGTCGAATACATGCCTGCTCCGACGGACATCCCGCCTGTGGGCGGCACCGACGAAGACGAAGCACCCGTCACCCGCAAGGCCGACGACGAAGAGAAGTTCTCTGCGCTCGCATTCAAGCTGATGACCGACCCGTTCGTGGGCCAGCTGACCTTCGTGCGCGTCTATTCCGGCGTGCTGAAGAAGGGCGACAGCGTCTACAACCCTGTGCGCGGCAAGAAGGAACGCATCGGTCGTATCGTGCAGATGCACGCCAACAACCGTGAAGAAGTCAGCGAAATTCGCGCGGGCGACATCGCTGCTTGCGTGGGCCTGAAGGAAGTGACCACGGGCGAAACCCTGTGCGATCCGTCGGCCATCGTGACGCTCGAACGCATGGTGTTCCCGGAGTCGGTGATCTCGCAGGCCGTCGAGCCGAAGACCAAGGTCGACCAGGAAAAGATGGGCATCGCGCTGCAGCGCCTGGCCCAGGAAGATCCGTCCTTCCGCGTGAAGACCGACGAAGAATCCGGCCAGACCATCATTTCGGGCATGGGCGAGCTCCACCTCGAAATCATCGTGGACCGCATGAAGCGCGAATTCGGCGTGGAAGCCAACGTGGGCAAGCCGCAAGTGGCCTACCGCGAAACCATCCGCAAGACCGTCGAAGATGCCGAAGGCAAGTTCGTTCGCCAGTCGGGCGGCAAGGGCCAGTACGGCCACGTGATCCTGAAGGTCGAGCCGCAGGAAGCCGGCAAGGGCTTCGAGTTCGTCGACGCGATCAAGGGTGGTGTGGTTCCTCGCGAATACATCCCTGCAGTCGAAAAGGGCGTGATCGAAGCACTGGGCCAGGGCGTGCTCGCCGGCTACCCGGTGGTCGACGTCAAGGTCACACTGCACTTCGGTTCGTACCACGACGTGGACTCGAACGAAATGGCCTTCAAGATGGCTGCCATCTTCGGCTTCAAGGAAGGCTGCCGCAAGGCCAGCCCGGTCATCCTGGAACCCATGATGGCCGTGGAAGTCGAAACGCCTGAAGACTACGCCGGCAACGTGATGGGCGACCTGTCCAGCCGTCGCGGCATGGTGCAGGGCATGGACGACATGATCGGCGGCGGCAAGGCCATCAAGGCTGAAGTCCCCCTGTCGGAAATGTTCGGCTACTCGACCACGCTGCGTTCGATGTCGCAAGGTCGTGCCACGTACACGATGGAGTTCAAGCACTACGCCGAAGCTCCCCGCAACGTCGCTGAAGCCATCGTCGCTGCCCGCGCGAAGTAATTCAAGAATGTGGGGCTTGCGCAGTGCGCGGCCCGACTTGTCTGCGATCCGATGCCGTCCTGTTTCCGTGCGGGGCGAATCAGCAATTGGGTGCAGACATAAAACCAACACACGGACATGCTCTTTCTAAGGATTGAAAAATGGCAAAAGGTAAGTTCACCCGCACCAAGCCCCACGTGAACGTGGGCACGATCGGTCACGTCGACCATGGCAAGACCACGCTGACCGCTGCGATCGCAACGGTGCTGTCGGCCAAGTTCGGCGGCGAAGCCAAGGCCTACGACCAGATCGACGCGGCACCTGAAGAGAAGGCCCGCGGCATCACGATCAACACCGCGCACGTCGAGTACGAAACGGCCAACCGCCACTACGCCCACGTCGACTGCCCCGGCCATGCTGACTATGTGAAGAACATGATCACGGGCGCTGCTCAAATGGACGGCGCCATCCTGGTGTGCTCGGCTGCAGACGGTCCGATGCCCCAGACGCGTGAACACATCCTGCTGGCACGCCAGGTGGGTGTGGGCTACATCATCGTGTTCCTGAACAAGTGCGACATGGTCGACGACGCCGAGCTGCTTGAGCTGGTCGAGATGGAAGTGCGCGAGCTCCTGGACAAGTACGACTTCCCAGGCGACGACACCCCGATCATCCACGGCTCGGCCAAGCTCGCTCTCGAAGGCGACAAGGGTCCCCTGGGCGAAGAAGCCATCATGAAGCTGGCTGAAGCACTCGACACGTACATCCCGACGCCTGAGCGCGCCATCGACGGTGCGTTCCTGATGCCCGTGGAAGACGTGTTCTCGATCTCCGGTCGCGGCACCGTGGTGACCGGCGCCGTCGAGCGCGGCATCATCAAGGTCGGCGAAGAAATCGAGATCGTCGGCATCCGCCCGACCGTCAAGACCACCTGCACCGGCGTGGAAATGTTCCGCAAGCTGCTCGACCAGGGTCAGGCCGGCGACAACGTGGGCGTGCTGCTGCGCGGCACGAAGCGCGAAGACGTCGAGCGCGGCCAAGTGCTGTGCAAGCCGGGTTCGATCAAGCCGCACACGCACTTCACCGCTGAAGTCTATGTGCTGAGCAAGGACGAAGGCGGCCGTCACACGCCGTTCTTCAGCAACTACCGCCCACAGTTCTACTTCCGTACGACGGACGTGACCGGTGCGATCGAGCTGCCTGCGGACAAGGAAATGGTCATGCCCGGCGACAACGTCAGCATCACCGTGAAGCTGATCAACCCGATCGCCATGGAAGAAGGCCTGCGCTTCGCCATCCGCGAAGGTGGCCGTACCGTGGGTTCGGGTGTGGTCGCCAAGGTTCTCGCCTAAAAGTTTGCGAAGGGGTATAGCTCAATTGGCAGAGCGTCGGTCTCCAAAACCGAAGGTTGTAGGTTCGATTCCTACTGCCCCTGCCACCTAAGGTGGCAATCAAGACCCGCAGCACCCGCTGTCGGTGTCACCAAAGGCCCGTCGTGACCCGACGGGCTTCGGCGTCTGAATCGGCGCAATTGAATTGAAGGCCTGCGGGCCGCAGGAACTTGCCGAAGATGGCTACTCAAATCGAAACCGTGAGCACCGGTGCTGACAAGGCCAAGCTGGCCGCTGCAGTGCTGCTGGCGGTGGGCGCCATCGTGGCGTACTACCTCCTGGCGCGCCAGGGCTCGCTGGCCCAGTGGGCGGCGCTGCTGGTGCTGCTGGCCGCAGCCGTAGGCACCTTCGCGAGTTCGGAGAGTGGTCGGCAGCTGCTGGCGTTCGGCCGTGATTCCTGGCGTGAAGTGCGCAAGGTGGTCTGGCCCAGCCGCAAGGAAGCCATCCAGATGACGGCCTACGTGTTCGCCTTCGTGGTGATCATGTCCGTTTTCCTCTGGCTCACCGACAAGACGCTCGAATGGTTGTTCTTTGACCTCATTCTGGGCTGGAGAAAATAATGACTGACGTCGTCGAAACCACGCCCGAAGAAAATACGCCCATCTTGGCCCCCGCGGCCAACCCGGACCTTCGCTGGTACGTCGTGCATGCCTACTCGGGCATGGAAAAGGCTGTCGAACGCAACATCACCGAGCGCATCAACCGCGCTGGCATGCAGGACAAGTTCGGTCGCATCCTGGTGCCGACCGAAGAAGTGGTCGAGATCAAGAATGGCCAGAAGCGCACCACCGAGCGTCGCTTCTTTCCAGGTTACGTTCTGGTCGAGATGATCATGAACGACGAGAGCTGGCACCTGGTGAAGCACACCAACAAGGTCACCGGCTTCGTGGGCGGCGCCAAGAATCGTCCCGCACCGATTTCCCAGAAGGAAGTCGAAGACATCGTGAGCCAGATGCAGCAGGGCACCGAAAAGCCCCGCCACAAGGTCGAGTTCATGGTGGGCGAATTCGTTCGCGTCAAGGAAGGCCCGTTCACGGACTTCAACGGCACGGTCGAGGAAGTCAACTACGAAAAAAGCAAGGTGCGCGTGTCGGTCATGATCTTCGGTCGTGCCACGCCGGTCGAGCTCGAATTCAGCCAGGTCGAAAAAACCTGAGCGATCGCTGGCCGGAAGGCCGGCCTCATTTCCGGTTGCGCGTGTTCCGACTCCGCGCGCAGCCTTGATCGAAGAGTCCTAACCCCCGGGGAGCCGTGGCCTATGCCGCGGCGCTATCACCCGCAAGGAGCAAAGCATGGCGAAAAAAATCGTCGGCTTCATCAAGCTGCAAGTGCCAGCTGGTAAGGCCAACCCGTCCCCACCGATCGGTCCCGCATTGGGTCAACGCGGTTTGAACATCATGGAGTTCTGCAAGGCGTTCAACGCCCAGACCCAAGGTGTCGAGCCGGGTCTGCCGCTGCCGGTGGTCATCACCGCGTTCGCGGACAAGAGCTTCACCTTCATCATCAAGACGCCGCCTGCGGTCACCTTGATCAAGAAGGCCATCAAGCTGGACAAGGGTTCGGCAACGCCGCACACCGCCAAGGTCGGCAAGATCACGCGCGAACAGCTCGAAGAGATCGCCAAGGCCAAAATGAAGGATTTGACGGCAGCCGACCTGGATGCCGCCGTTCGTACCATCGCCGGCTCTGCCCGCTCGATGGGCGTGACTGTGGAGGGCGTGTAAATGTCCAAGATCACCAAGAAGCAAAAAGCGCAGGCCGGCAAGGTCGACAGCAACAAGCTGTACGCGCTGGCTGATGCCATCGGTCTCGTCAAGGAAGCCGCCACCGCCAAGTTCGATGAATCCATCGACGTGGCCGTGCAACTGGGCATCGACGCGAAGAAGTCCGACCAGGTCGTGCGTGGCGCCGTCGTGCTGCCCAACGGCACCGGCAAGACCAAGCGCGTGGCTGTGTTCGCCCAAGGCGCCAAGGCTGAAGAGGCCAAGGCCGCCGGCGCCGACATCGTCGGCATGGACGACCTCGCTGCCATGGTCAAGGCTGGCGACATGCCTTTCGACGTCGTGATCGCCGCGCCGGACGCCATGCGCGTCGTCGGTACGCTCGGTCAGATCCTGGGTCCACGTGGCCTGATGCCCAACCCCAAGGTTGGCACCGTGACGCCGGACGTCGCTCAAGCCGTGCGCAACGCGAAGGCTGGCCAGGTCCAGTTCCGCGTCGACAAGGCTGGCATCATCCATGGCACCATCGGCCGTCGTTCGTTCGACACCGACAAGCTGCAAAGCAACCTGGCTGCACTGGTCGACGCTCTGGTCAAGGCCAAGCCGGCTACCAGCAAGGGCGTCTACCTGCGCAAGATCGCCGTGTCGTCGACCATGGGTCTCGGCGTTCGCGTCGACACCCAGACGATCGCATCGGCGTAATGTGAAGAATTTGCCGCACTCTTCGGAGCGCGGCAATGTGGTGGGCCACCGTGAAGCCGTCCTCGTGACGATCGATCGGGTGGGCCATCCAAGACCGCTGGCGTGCAGCTCGCTGCACTTAATCGACTCCCCTCGGGGAATCACCAGCGCAGATGGCGATCCCACTGCAAGGAATCCGTTTCCGAAACAGTTGGTCGCTGCATGAAGCGCACCTCGAGGCTCCGGCCCAGGGGTGCATTAAAAGGAGTAGACCTTGAGTCTGAATCGCAGTGAGAAAGAAGCGGTCGTCAGTGACGTCACCAGCCTCGCCGCTAAAGCTCAAACGCTCGTGATGGCGGAATACCGTGGCATCACGGTTGCCGACATGACCAAATTGCGCAATACCGCGCGCAGCCAGGGCGTGACGCTCAGCGTGTTGAAGAACACGCTGGCACGCCGTGCTGTCGCAGGTAGCGCTTTTGAAGTCGTCGGTGACCAGATGACCGGCCCGCTGATCTATAGCTTCTCCGAAGACGCTGTGGCCGCCGCCAAGGTGGTGGCCGATTTCGCGAAGACCAACGACAAGTTGGTCATTCGCGGTGGCGCTTTCGGTGGCAAGGCTCTGGACGTCAACGGCGTGAAGCAACTGGCCAACATCCCTTCGAAGGAAGTGCTGCTGGCGCAATTGCTGGGCTTGATGCAATCCCCGATCTCTCGTACCGCCCGCGTTCTCGCGGCGCTGGCCGAGCAGCGCGGTGGTGGCGAAGCACCGACCGAGGCTCCGGCCGAAGCTCAAGCCGCTTGAGCTTGAGATCGACAAATTCAACCCAATTGTTAGGAAACAAAAATGGCATTCGATAAAGACGCATTTCTGACCGCGCTCGACAGCATGACGGTCCTGGAACTCAACGACCTGGTCAAGGCCATCGAAGAGAAGTTTGGCGTGAGCGCAGCCGCCATGTCGGCTCCCGCAGCCGGCGGCGGCGCTGCTGCTGCAGTCGTCGAAGAAAAGACCGAGTTCAACGTCATGCTGATGGAAGCTGGCGCGAACAAGGTGTCGGCGATCAAGGCCGTGCGCGAAATCACCGGCCTGGGCCTCAAGGAAGCCAAGGATCTGGTGGAAGCCGCTCCCAAGGCTGTCAAGGAAGGCCTGTCGAAGGCTGACGCTGAAGCTGCCAAGAAGAAGCTGGAAGATGCCGGCGCCAAGGTGGAACTGAAGTAATTCAGACCCCCTGAAGGGCTGGAGGTGCTCGAAAGAGCCCTCCAGCCTTTGCCGCTTTCAGAGCGCACCCAAAAGCCGGCGTCCCATGTTGGTTTTTGAGTGTCTTCTGACCCCGACTGCAGAAGACCCCTTGGTTCGGGTGATGTGCAACGCATCACTGTCCGCCAACGGCTGGTAGTGGCCAGCCGCCAAGCAGCGATGCGCAAGCATTGCTGACAAGTCGCTGAAGATCTCAAGCTCCGGAGCTCTCATGGCCCAAACGTCCACGTACAGTTACACCGAACGCAAGCGCATCCGAAAGAATTTCGGCAGCCGCGACAGCGTCGTTGAAATCCCTTACCTGCTGCAGATGCAAAAAGACGCGTACACCGCGTTCCTGCAAGCGGGCATTGCCCCGAAACAGCGCACGATCGAAGGTCTGCAAGCTGCGTTCACCGCCGCATTCCCGATCGTTTCGCACAACGGTTTCGTGGAAATGAAGTTCCTCGAATACAACCTGGCCAAGCCGGCGTTCGACGTGCGCGAATGCCAGACCCGTGGCCTGACGTTCGCGTCGGCCGTGCGCGCCAAGGTCCAGCTGATCATCTATGACCGCGAGTCGTCGACGTCGCAGTCCAAGGTGGTCAAGGAAGTGAAGGAACAAGAGGTCTACATGGGCGAAGTGCCGCTCATGACCGACAAGGGTTCGTTCATCATCAACGGCACCGAGCGCGTCATCGTGTCGCAGCTGCACCGTTCGCCTGGCGTGTTCTTCGAGCACGACAAGGGCAAGACCCACAGCTCTGGCAAGTTGCTGTTCTCGGCACGCGTGATTCCCTACCGCGGTTCGTGGCTCGACTTCGAGTTCGACCCGAAGGACATGCTGTACTTCCGCGTGGACCGTCGCCGCAAGATGCCGGTCACGATCCTGCTGAAGGCCATCGGCCTGAATCCGGAATCGATCCTCGCGAACTTCTTCGTGAACGACAACTTCCGCCTGATGGACAGCGGCGCGCAGATGGAGTTCGTCGCCGAGCGCCTGCGCGGTGAAGTCGCCCGGTTCGACATCACCGACAAGGCCGGCAAGGTCGTGGTCGCCAAGGACAAGCGCATCACTGCGCGCCACACCCGCGAACTGGAACAGTCGAACACCACGCACATCAGCGTGCCCGAAGACTTCCTGGTGGGCCGCGTAGTCGCGCGCAACATCGTCGATACCGACACCGGCGAGATCCTGGCCAAGGCCAACGACGAACTGACCGAAGCGCTGCTCAAGAAGCTGCGCACGGCCGGCGTGCAGGACATCCAGGTCATCTACACGAACGAACTGGACCAGGGCGCGTACATCTCGCAGACCCTGCGCATCGACGAGACGGTCGACGAGTTCGCTGCGCGCGTGGCCATCTACCGCATGATGCGTCCCGGCGAGCCGCCGACGGAAGACGCCGTGCAGGCCCTGTTCCAGCGCCTGTTCTACAACCCGGACACGTACGACCTGTCGCGCGTCGGCCGCATGAAGTTCAACGCCAAGGTCGGCCGCGACGAGTCGACCGGCCCGATGGTGCTGTCCAATGAGGACATCCTGGCCGTCGTCAAGATCCTGGTGGACCTGCGCAACGGCAACGGTGAAGTCGATGACATCGATCACTTGGGCAATCGTCGCGTGCGTTGCGTGGGCGAGCTCGCCGAGAACCAGTACCGCACCGGTCTGGCGCGCATCGAGAAGGCCGTGAAGGAACGTCTGGGCCAAGCGGAACAAGAGCCGCTGATGCCGCACGACCTGATCAACAGCAAGCCGATCTCGGCCGCGCTGAAGGAATTCTTCGGCGCCTCGCAGCTGTCGCAGTTCATGGACCAGACCAATCCGCTGGCCGAAATCACCCACAAGCGCCGCGTGTCGGCACTGGGCCCGGGCGGTTTGACCCGCGAACGTGCCGGCTTCGAAG